>QDKV01005044.1_pt1 | contig 23468 bp, 23 predicted proteins | sample 1861101 | NCBI WGS metagenome assembly QDKV01 (sample SAMN04275158, study PRJNA302643) | Fungus metagenome, whole genome shotgun sequencing project. | isolation source: fruitbody | host: Mallocybe terrigena | place: Sweden | collected 2013 | reverse complement strand
AGAGCCAACTTTAACAAGAGCCTTCAAATGGTTGCGGACAAATACATCTCCAGAAACGGAAACATTGCGATAAGCCGTTCTGTCCTTGAAAGACACCTGAGAATGGGTGCGGAAGATCAACGCAGTACCAGCAACAAGGGAAAATGACTCGTTCTCCCAATCGAACCATTCTTTGGATTGGAGAACACCGACGGAAGCATCGGTCTCCAATGCAACCAGATAGTCAGGTTCATCAGTAGTTTCGAATGTATTCTCGTAATCGTTGAAGCGGCCACGATAAAGGAATGACGAAATGACTTCTATAACTTGTTCGCCTCGACGATACACATAACCCTTGACTTTGACAATTTTGCCTTCCTTGGAGTTGACAATAGAGACAATGCGAGCCTCGGACTTGCAGACGTCACCAACTCGGAGTGGCTTCGCGCCATCAACCATACGGAACCCGTTTGACAGGTGGACAAGGCAAAGAAGATCGCCATCGATAGCAGCGGGGAAGATGGATTTCATAATGGCCTGGACGACACTATGAGCAAATCAAAATCGTTAGAAAGTATGAATACAATTTACCTGCCATCCAGTCACGATAGCAAAGTCCATAGGCGCCTGCACTTGGTTATTCCTTATATTCTGGTAAAATTCTCCCTGATTCCCGACAACAACGCAGAATTGTTCCACAGCATCAATAGAAATTGTCACTTCAGATCCCACAAATTTCTCTTTGACATCGATCTCGGGAAGAATTTCACTGTCACCGTACCAGAGTTTCCAGTAGAACTGTTTGATGCGCTTATTGCGATCGGAGGCAACTTCGTGAATGGGTGCAAAGCCTTGCGATGGTTTGTACTCGAATTGTAGGGAAAGGGGGATAAATGTTCCACAGCGCTCCTCATAGATAACAACATCGATCAGTTGGGTAGCTGGGGAATAAATTATTTCAAGCGCCTTGAAATCAGGCAGATGTTCTCCGTAGGACCGTCCAGCACCGTAAACCGTAACCGAAGGGCGAGAATCGTCCGATTTGACGACGAACTTCTGTCCGACACGGGGTGCAAGGACCCGGCGGAGAGGATTGTCAATGTAGGAAGAGCCCCGAACAATAAAATTTGAACAAATTAGTGCACGCAACCAACTGAGCTTTTGACCGGCCAAATTTTCCAACCATGAAGAAACTTTGGGAGGCGTGAAAGTGACTTGGAAAGTGACATCGCTTTCATTTCGAGTTCGAATAACGCCAGGAAGATCAGTTGGAATTGACTCGGGCAAAGGGGCCAAGTAGTCAACCGTCGGTATGGAAGAGACATCACCACCGTAGTTCCGTTCAAGAAGGCGTTGGATGAGGGACTCGTTGATGTTCCCAAGCAACTCATTGACGGGTTCATCCTTTTTCACAGACCATTTCACTGCGACAGGTCCTTGAAGGATGCAAACACGTTGGGGGTCTTGATCAAAAACAGCATCAATATCCTCGGCGGCCCAAAGCGAGTCCTAATTCCAACTTAAAATTAGATGTATTTCTGAAATTCATTTTAAAAGAACATCACCTTCTTGAACCAAACCTCGAAGTGCGCATCTAAAACAGGAATAAAGGGAGCGGGTTTTTGTCCTGGCCTTTGGGCAATCGCCAGGAAATACGCTGCATCTTCTGCGGCCAACAACTGCTCCGTGGCAAGGGGATACTTTTTGAAGAAAACCTGCACAAAAGGAAGAGGATCATCAAGAGAGGAGAAACTTTGGAGCAGCGAAGGTTTCATCCCAAGGCCATTTACGCCAGCAAATCGTTCCTCAACTCGCCTCAACCAATCCCCTGTCATGTTACGCAACGATATATCGACCCATCGCTCTTGGTGACTGACAAACATCAGGCGAACCAGTCTAAGGACAGTTTCCTCGTAGGTCATGTCGTTCAGATACAACGCGATGCTTCCATCCTTTTTCCACCCGAACCAAGGCTTGGCAAAGTCATTGTTCAGTTTCTCGATGATCTCCGCTCTACGTTCAATCAACCATGCCTGACGCTTCTCTTTTGGCAGCTTGAAGACCGTATCATCAAACTCCTTCCATAGCTTGACAGCGCGAGTGGCAACTTTATGGATGGGCTCACCCAATTCGGAACGCACAGTGAGAATACCACCAGTAGGTTTCGAATATGTGCCTTCCCAATCTTTATCGTCTACACCAGATGCCGCAACTATGAGATCCTTTACAGAGCTGCTCGTATGGGCTTCCTTAGCGACCATGACACGACTGGCGAACAAGAAGCCATCGAACGGCATTGGTTGAGCACTAAAACGATTGACAGACCAGTCGCCTGTCAGGTACTCCCAAACATCATCAGCAGAACCGAAACCAGATCCACCAACTAGGATAATATTTGGATGTTGACGGATTGAGCGGTAAGTCGCGAGTATTGGCTGATGGAAGTCTTCGAAAGAGTGGTGGCCACCAGCACGGCCGCCAGTCCATTGCATGATGATTGGAAAATCAGGGTTTGCAGCAGCTATGTTGACTACCTGACGAATTCCGTCGACGGAGCCGGGCTTGAAAGAGACATGCTTGATGCCAGAGGCCCTCAGTCCATCGATAATTTCAGCTGCTCTCTCGGTGGTCGGAATTCCTGCGGCAATACAGAACCCCTCAATAGGAAAGCCTTCCTTTCGTAATTCCTGCCACAAAGGGTATTGAAACGCAAATTGGCGTGGGTTGATGTAGAGGGAGTTGAGCGTCAAGCCGACACCTGCTGGGACGTTCTGCTGGATTTCAGCAACTTTCGCTCGCAGAGCTCCAGCATTGTAGTGTCCACCACCAGCTAATTCAACATGATAACCAGCATCCAGCACGGCGCTAACAAATCCCGCCTTCACCGTTGAGGGCGTCATCCCGGCAACCATGATTGGAGGCTTCCCTAGAAGACGAGAGAATGGTGTATCGATGTGAAGCTTCCCATCGCTGTGAAAATGATAGGTATCAGCGTAGGTCATTTTCCAAATATTTCCAAAGTAACCCACCTGGTACGAACAAGTTTTGGTGACCACCTCCTATTCCACCACTCCTCGTACTTAATCCCGGATGAGCTATAAAGCTCTGTATCACCCTTCCCCTTCTGTCCAACGACAATAACTCGAATTCCTCGTCCATCAAAATTTCTTGCCGTCATGGGCCCAATTCCACTTAGACCTCCAGGACCAAAATCAATGGCGTGAGTGGTTGTTTCAGGGAAGTCGGTCGCCTTCGTCCAGTGGATAGGCAACGAAAAGATTTGCTCGCAAAGCGAGCGCGTCAAGGATGATTTTATCTCGCGCAGATCAGATCCTGTTACAATCTCATATATGCGTCCCAAAACGAGATCCAAGACCGTACTCACCATTATCCGTCCTGTAAACGGGGATCTTCAGGTCCTCCGCCTCCCACAACTCCTCGTCTTCAAGGTCTTCCTCCACAACAGTGTCCGTAACACCAGAGATATAATCACTGTGGTAAGGCACCCCAACAACCAAAAACCTGATCGAGAAAACAGGCTTGCGTTGCGAGAAGGGAATCTTGCTCTGGTCAAGACCGCTCGATGCTTTAACCTTTCTCAGACTAGTTACGAGGCCGAAGAGTGCTTTCGGTGGGCCAGTGACAACAAATGCCTTGGATCCGTTATGAAGGGAAATCTGAAGCTGCGAAATGCCAGGCAAATGCTTGTTCGTATTGGTGATATGCACTTCGAGATCTTTCAGGGCCAAACCGGTGACGGAAAGCATCGGGCTGGGCGTCCCTTCTCCACCTTTAATTGAATCTTGCACAATGCTTGGCTCCAAGGAAGTAATTGGGAATGCCTGTTGACCACGTAAACCGCAATAGAAGAGCCACCTAAGAGCCTTGTGTGTGTTCTGTGTAAATTCTTCGAAGGTTGAAGAAGTGGCGATAACCACTGCGGAGACGATTCCTTGGGAATGTCCCGTCGCACCACCAAGGCGACTTCGAAGTTCTCCCGGAGTGAGATTTGCAACGTGACAGACGACGAGATATTGGACAAGTTGCGTCAACCCGATAAGAGGGAATGACACGGGGACGGAAGCGAGATAGGAAACATCGGGACGAAGGACCGCACCAGAAAGCCACAAAATTACATCGAAACCAAACGTATAGAACGAAGAATTTTGCTCTTTTTCAGCAAGCGGCACGAGAACATCTGTTGTCGCAGTTTGCAAGAACGAGGCGATAAAAGGGTTGTAAACATCGTAAAGATATTGAAGCTCGTCGAAGTAAACCTCATTGGTGCCTTGTCCGCCAAATAAGGCGAAGGCAGAAACTTCATTTGAAACAGCTGCATCGAGGAGAGCAGACTTGGGTTGAGTTGGAACTGTAATATCCCTCTTCGTGAGGGTCGCGACTGCTCCGTAATAGGAAGAAAGTACTGTTTTACGCGTTTCTGTATCAAAAGCGGAAGTGAGGGTATGAATGTCCTTTTTAGAGAGGTATGTTGAAGTGAAGAATTCGAGCACATTCGATAAGAGCGCCGTTCTTGCCTCTATAGACTGTGAGTCTCTATTGATGCCCTCTGCGACGTGGGCAAGAAATCTAGCAGAAAGCTCTATAGTCGCTTCTGCTTCGTCTTCTAGTTGGACCGTGCTGTCAACGGCATTTAACTGGGATTGGATATGAATAAACTCGTCGCGAAGGACTTCAGCAATAATCCATTCGTCTGACTTTGTCGACACTGGAATTGAAATCTACGCATCAAAAGTCAATGAGGACTCAAGACGCTCGCTTGACACGTAGCACATGGACTTACTCTAATTTTGTTGGAAGTCAGGTTTAGGGGACGTGTAGCGATAGAAGACGCGTGAATGACGTTGCCATTGGGAATTGCCATACTTGTCACCGTTCGAAAAGACGGCGGCAGCGCGACTGGAGAATGTCTAGTCTAAACAAGCAGAAGATGAAAGACCAGCTACAGCACCACGAACATTTTATACGCGTGTGCCCCAACCCCAAATTTTTTGGTCAGGCACACGTGATCGAATACGCTGATTGAAATCCATTTTGAATTTTTGACTCTTCTTGAATCTTCAAGTTGAGGTCGTTGAGAACTTGGAAGTGCTTTTGGCTTTGCTCGCCGTCCGACGGGTGTTTCACATTTTTCGTAACATATGTTTTTGGAACGCTAGAATTGCTAGCTTGAACTGGATCATTCCCTGCAAGATATTTATGTTGTGCATGTTCTTCACCACCGAGTGAGTAAACCACCCCTGGACACACGCCTGAGTGCCTCGTTTCATTTTACAACTTCCGAAGCAAACCATGCCTGAGGAAACATAGTATTCGGCCCGTTTTCCATTTATCGTGCCACTTTCGATATTCTTGACCCCGTATGACAGAGAATATACACAATGTTGGATTCACTAACGTATGTAGTGAGGTTTTTACATTATTCCGATAAAGCTACATTCAATTCATTCCAACTTTATTGGCACAAATTTGTCCACTTTGGAAAATCTATGTCTTGTGTAGTAGACCATTTACCACACAACACTTCTTCATCTGATGCCACTTGCCGACTCTCAAGCAAAACCTTAATTTGACAGCAGCGACCTTGGAAACAAACTCCGTAAGTCAATGACATCGCTTGTAATTTGTGAGTCCGGATCAAGTTGTCGACTAGAATAGGTCACGACGTGCTCATAGCGAGCTGCCAAACCAAAAAAAAACCTAGTACATAGTCATACTATACACGAAAGATTTCAACAATCCTGCTACCCAGCCCCCCTAACTTCTTCCTCAACGTCACATATCTCTTGCACCCCTTCCCTAAAGAAAACCACATTATACTCCACCAGGCCCTTCCTTTCCTCAAATACAGCCGTCGGTATCAACGCCAACAGTGCCAAATTCTTAGTAATCAGATGATACGTCAAAGTCGTACCCCCACCCGAGGTCGACAATGGCGCCGAAAGTGTCGTTGAGGCTGAAGGATAGAATAGTTGCTTCTTTTCATCTTTCAAAAATGCGGGAGCTGACAGCGACGAGTTATGCAGAGGTTGACGGTGATTGTGGTTGGATGCACTAGTGGAAGCCGAGTCATACTCAGAAGGCGAAAGAAGGTGAGTGTACTGACCTTGGAGACGGTTGCGATGAATTAACTTGTTGATTGGACGTTTGAGGTCCTGATCCATTCACATGGGATGAAGTGCCGTTGACAATTGGCCTAGGCGATGGTGATGAGGGTGTCACAGGAGAAACGGGTGAAGTCGGTGACGCGATACCATTTCGATGGCCACCATCCACATGCGGGGCTGAAGCGGAAGGAGTGCCAGACGGAGGCGAAAATGACAAGGAAGGTAAAGCATCAGCTCCAGTTAACTGTCGCTGACGTTCTGGGCTGGCTGTTATTGACCTGTTAGGGATGAGAATCGGGTCACATGAAGACAAAAAATACCTACCGGTACAGTGGACTAAACGAGTTCAACATTTGCAGGTAGTCGCAGCACAAATTGTGAGTGGCAGAATCAACAGGGGACGCGTCCGTTGCAAAATACAGCCTCGATCGAATGTCGAACAAGAAAGCCTTTGGTGATTGTGAATTCTAAGTGAAGCGTTTCAGAGGTACGAAATAGATATTCTGGAACTGATACACACCCCACAGAAAACATTCAAAAGTTCTTCTAGATATGGTAGTGAATCAATTAATTTGTGCAAAACTTTCGAGAAAGCTTCATGTAATGAGTGATCGTATACTGAGGTGAGATGGAAATTAAGATGCATCTGTTCGTATTCTTCAGATAGCCGATCCGTCACCCGTTCGTGGATTTGCCGAAAGTTCTCTAAAGATACATACCAACTCAATCGCGTTGCATTGCAAACAACAGTTGTAGACGCACCAATCTTGTCATCTTCCTGTAACTTCTCAGCTTTGTGTACGAAGACTTCTATGCTAATTTCTGGGTTTGCTGTATATGAGGCGGTGATGAATTCGACAAGTTTTGAGATTGGTTGGTTGTACAAATCCTAAGAACATGATTTAAGGAACCAGTCGGAACAATGACGCCCTGTGCTCACCCGTATATCAATAACAAAGATGATCGCTGCGAATTGCGATAAAGGAACGCCAAGAGATGCCACTGTCGTATTCGCTGGACAATCCCAGAGCTCAAGGGGAATAACAGTGCTAACAGAAGGGAGTTAAACCACGCTATTGGAAACAGGACAGGAACACCGACTCTATCCGATGTTTTACGATGCGCATAGTTGTCTCAAGATAGAAAGTCTCCTTTGGCGGTAAATTTTTGAACAAAACTTGCAGGATCGAAGTTTTTCCGGCTCTACCACGACTTTAGCACACATTGTTCATAAGAGCGGACCGACAGAAATGTTCATTACCTTCGCATGCCAAGTAGAAGTATCTTCGAGCGAGCTACAGGATCCGAGTTTGTTCTATGAATATTGAGACGGGGCCTATGTGATAGTGGCGTAGAAGATGAGATCGAAGAGTAATTTGGCGTCGCCATTCTGGGTAGCGACTACAGCACACTGAGAGATCACTTACGGTATCCTAGTCTTTATGTAATTTGTATTCAAAATTTTTGAAGGCTCGGGCCGCTTTTATCCTGCGCACGTTCGTTGACCGCATTTATTTCAAATTCTATTAAGGCTCGTCTCCTGAGCGCCCGCTCACGTCCTCTCTTGTATTGTCGTTCCCTTCAACTATGAAATTCGGCAGAAAAATTAGTGTAAGTTGGAGTCGGCAGTCAAAGATTCTCGCTCTTTTTTTGACCCGGCGTTCAACAGACTGACTTGTACAACGAATGGCGGCCATACTACCTCGACTATAATCTTTTGAAGCGCGAACTGAAGGCGAGTAGAAAAAATTTTAGTTAGCAACATCCGCAAACTAATGGGAAGTTCAACTTTACAGAGTCGCACCACTTCGGCTCATGGATGGACGGAAAAGGACGAAGAGGAATTCACCTACATGCTTACTACAGAGCTTGACAAGATACATGACTTTCAAAAGTCGAAAGTCAGTTGCCTTCCTTAACAAGATCTCCTACTCTGTCTATAACGGTCTGTACTTTTGCATCAGACATCTGAGCTGTCCCGCCGTATCCGCGAAGCTGAGAAGGATGTCCAACGTCTAGTTCAAGAAGAACTGCCAGATGAACAACATCGGCGATCCAAGAACACTTCCTTGTCTTCGTCGCTAAATGTTGATCCCGAACGTCAACAGCAGATTCATGATCCCTACGTCCATGACGGTGGTTCGGATGATGATCTCACTGACGGCGAAGATTCGGACGAATCTTATGATGCTCTTGAGGCACGATTTCATTTACTGGAGGAAGAGGTCGCGAATCTAGTCGCAGACGTTCATGACCTTGCACTGTATACCAAACTGAATGTTACCGGTTTTATGAAGATTCTTAAGGTTAGTTTACGTTTAGACCCGACGATACGATGCGATTAATCTCCTTTATTAGAAACACGATGTATGCTGTCTAATCAAATTTTGTACCCGATTCCAATCTTCTTTGCCACTAGAAACAAACCAAAGTCCAACTCAAATCTACTTTTATACAAGAATACCTTGAAAAGCGTCCTTTCTACAAGTACAACTGGGACGCTCTCATTGTGAAGCTCTCTAAACTATACGACCTTGTTCGTACTCGAGGTCACCCTGTCCAGGGTGACTCCAGTGCAGGGGGTAATCAGAGCGCCTTCGTGCGTCAAACGACGAAGTACTGGGTACATCCAGACAATTTGGTATCACTCAAATTGGCAATTTTGCGAAACCTTCCTGTGCTGGGTAAGCTTTTGTATTTTCAGCAATCTTCGTTACTGAAAATTGTATGCTTGACTTAGTTTTCAATCCTGATAAGGAATTTGAGCCGAAGGATTCGGGTACGTCATTCATAACTTAAAGTTTTCTGAGAAATCAAACTCTATGGTTAGCTATTACGTCGATCTATTTCGACAATGAGGATCTTGAACTGTACCTTGGCCGATTAGAAAAGACCGAAGGTGCAGAGGCAATCCGTCTTCGCTGGTACGGCGATGTCGACGTCAAGACTGTTGGTCTAATTTTTTATACCTTCGGATCAAAGACATGTTGCGAGTCTTATTCATCATCCTAGATATTCGTTGAGCGTAAGACTCATCGAGAAGACTGGACAGGCGAAAAATCTGTCAAGGCGCGATTTCCACTCAAAGAGCATCTTGTCGTTCCTTTTCTCAAAGGAAAGTATACCGTCGATGCCGACTTCCAGCAGCTTGTTAAAAAAGGAAAAAAGACGCAACAAGAAGTTGACGGCATGATCCATCTCGCCAATGAAGTACAATACGCAATACTGACAAAGAAGTTGGTACCAGGTTAATCCATTCTTTGTCGCTGTTACACCTCGCCCTTTGTCTAAAACCACGTCTTGCTAGTGATGCGCTCCTTTTACAACCGGACCGCCTTTCAGCTCCCTGGAGATGCACGCGTTCGTATTTCGTTGGATACTGAGCTGACCCTCGTTCGGGAAGATAATTGGGATGGGCGAATCAGGGCGGGTGATAACTGGCGCAGGACCGATATTGGAATTGATTTCCCATTTGAGCAGGTCCTTGAAGATAAGGAAATTTTCAGGTGCGTCCTTGTCATCGTGTCGATGAGAGGAGTGATGTTCACATTGTTGTTGTTAGGTACGGCGTGCTGGAAGTTAAGCTGCAGACTCAATTCGGGCAGGAACCGCCAAAGTGGGTTACGGATCTTGTTCAATCCCACCTCGTGGAAGCGATCCCTAAGTTCAGGTGTGTGCCACCATAGTTCAGTATCATTGTCGTTGGAAGCTAACGCGTTGTGCCTCGAAACAGTAAATTCATTCATGGCTGTGCTACACTGCTTCCAAATCGCGTGGATTTAGTGCCGTTCTGGCTCCCTCAAAGTAAGTTTGGCCATTCCCTACCGGTTTGACAAAGGATGGACAAATTCAACGTACGATTTTCTCTAGTGGACGTCGACATCCAGAAACCCGACACGGGCTACTCCGTCATCGAACGTCCCTCGACTCTTTCCTCTCACCAAACGTCAAAGGGGTCTACACATGCCGGTCCCACACCTGCCAAAACACCAACAGCCTCTTTGTCTGGTTCCGGAAGAAACTCCCCTGTGGCACCTGTCGTTCAATACATAGAACCAGTCTCAGAAGGCGAAGAAGATGAGGACGAAATAATAGCTGCAAAGGATGAAGAAGACGAAACCAAACGGACAGGGTTGAGCAGCGAAGAGGTTAAAGCTGCCATTGCATATCGTGAGCAGATGTTGAAGGAAAGAAGGGAGGAGGAAGAGGAAGAAAAGAAAAGGCAAAAGAAAGCCGGGAAAGACAGGGATGTCGGTCCAGTTGGAGAGATAGCTGAGGAGGTTGGTGCCATAGGTGGAGGGGCACCAGATATTTTCGACCGACCCAAGTATTACCAGGATGCTTCGACGATCTCCCGGAAGTTGAAAACAAGTGCATTGGCCATCAACCCTCTTGCTCCATCCACTGCATTTGACGAGACGCTCAAGACGAGGCTTCAAGGAGCACAGCAGCTGGAACATGGCTTCCTGTCTGGCCGTAGACGCAAGAAACATTCTTCACGGACGCGTTCAAGGAATGCAAGTATACCTCGATATGATGACCAAGCTGGAGAAAATGGCGAAGGGAAGCGAGCCGATGAAATTGAAGAGAATAGAGCACTTGGCGAACCTAGTGGTCAGTATGTCGATGACAGGATCCTGGAGAGAAATTGGAAGGCACCTCGGGGAAAGAAGATCGCAGTTCCAGTAAGGATCGAGCCAAAGGTTTATTTTGCGGCAGAGAGGACTTTCTTGGTGTGTCTTGTTAATTAATTTCACTCTTTTTTACTGACCATTGTTGACTAGAAATGGCTCAATAACGCCGTCTTCATTGGCACTATCGCAACAACGCTACTCAACTTCATTTCACCTACAGATACCAGAGGTCTTATCAGCGCAGCTCTTTTCACCTTTGCGGCGCTGCTTGCCATTGCTTACTCAGCTGGCATCTTTGTCTATCGCTCGTATAAACTTCGAAAACGAGACGCAGAAGGGTTGTACTACGACAAATATGGTCCGACTGTGTTGTGTGGTGTACTTTTCCTGGCTCTCGCCACAAACATTGGTCTCAGATGGTCTCAGATGGAACATGTCACTTGAATATCGGAATTACATGGGTCCTTTTGAGTGTTTAAACGCGTCACGTCCATTTTATGCTACATATTACGTAGGCGAATGATGCTCAGTTGCACTGCTTCTTCCACTGCTGCACTTTCAAGCGGATTCAATCTCATAATATGCCGAATCAGTCGCCATAGCCTCCAAATCCCAAGACGTTTTCGCAAAGATCCTTACCAGAATCATGACCGACAGAGCCCCGTGAAATGGCATGGCAGCCGTACAAGCAAGAAAAAAGGCTGTAAGTATCTGTTCAGCCATAAGGGCTATATTCGTGAACAGCTTGGGATCATATTGTTGACCAAAGAAGGCTACTTTCCAAACATAGCTGCATGCAGGCAATAGCCCGAAGATCAGCAAAGGACCCGTTTACTCGGAATTGATAATTTGGATGTCTGCGCAGCGACCTGAGATGACAGCTCGACTGATCTTGTCACAGGCATCAAGAGAAAAGAACCACCTTTGCAAGGTCACCGCAGTGGTCGGATGCCTGTGGAATTCGTGGCTCCGGTACAATATGCTTTATTGTTAACTACTGCAGAGCTCGACTTTTACTTACGATCGTCAGATCTGTTTTTGTTGTAAATTGCATGCCGCAGCGTCACGCGTTGTCGCTTTGACGTGTGCCTTTTTTTTCTTCATGCCAATCCAGGATTTCTGTTGGATTCACTGAGGAACCCAAAGGACCAGACAAGAATCTCGAAAATCTCGCAGATATGCGTAAGCAATATGACAGCGGATTAATGGATTGATGAAAAGTTGTATACTTGGAACCCAAAGCGAAGCCTAAACTCCCGACAAATGGGAAAAAAAAAATTTTTTTTTGTTCAAGCCAAACATCTCATATTCACTCAAATTGAGTAAATAACAGTGTACTCGCATCTCCAGAAAATGGGAATTTAATCGTACGACGAGTTATGAAATGAACAAACTGAATTATTTATCTCACTGTCGCCGTCGGTCGCGAAGGAGAGACAGTCTTTATTAGTGTCAACAATGTTTGCTTCTGGCAAGTAGGATCCTGACCTGCGGGAAAGGTTCTTAATAATACGAGGCAAACCGGTCTCACCTTAACCCAAAGGAGGAGTCGGGAACACGGCATATCCCTTCTTATTTCCTACCCTGGATATGAGGACCCGACACTGAGAGTTGTTACAGCGAATTCGGGACAAACCTTTGTCAATGTCGGTCCGTCATAAATTTTTAGGGTACACGTGAATTTAAATCGTAAGTTCAGTCATATTCAGAATGCAAGTCTAGAACTGCAGGAACGTCAGGAGTCGGCGGCGTTCCGGAGACGTATAGATCACTACGTGAACTGTGGGCCATTAACTAAATTTGCATGAGAAGGTTTTCAACACACTCGAGTCGATATGTTCGCCTAAGACGAGTGATTGGCGGGCGAAGAAATGAAGAAAGCTGTGAAATGCCAGACAATGAATCGTCTAACCAGAAAAGGGGTTAGTAGCAAACTTGAAGTAAGCGTATGCCAGGGCCAAACAGACGAACATCGCGGGAGGCAAAAGGACACCATTGTGACGTTGGCTTGACAGTGGTGTTAATCCGGTCGGTGGACATCTCGTATATGCGGTACCGAGAGGAAAACGGACAGAATAATCACACAAATGAAAGTCGGTTTGCTAAACAAGCTGTATAACCGTTTCTGTGGTCATCCACTGGCAGATGCAAACCAGGCCAATTACGACAGAGCGTTCATAATCTGTCAACGCGCCAGAACCTGTACGACCAGATATGGAAACGGAAAACAGTAAACTGGAGAACTGTCATGCACTGGCAACTATTCCTGTCAAACCGAGCAACGGATCCAAAGGGCAGACGTCAAGCAGAGATAAGCAAGCGATAGAGTTGGACGGTTGTCTCGTCGTTAAACTCTTCCGCAAACCATGGCATAAACAAAGGAAGACGCTATTCTTCCCGTCACGACTTCGAGGAGAATCGTGCTCAAGCAATGCCAAAGCGAACCGTCAGAGATGAACAGAAACTTGAAAGGGATGGGTCAGCCGCTGCCAGACCCGTAAAACACACAGGTGGGGATTCGGGAAAGGAAACGAGAAACCACCTCTGAAGGCACCTCTTATATATGCACCATTTGAATAAGGGCCAATTGCAAGTGAATTGTTGATGAGGTGGGCGCTATCCGCTTAGCAGCGCCCGGGAGAGCGCTGTCACTTTAACGCGGAAATATCACAAACTGTAGGTAGCCGAACCACTTGTTGGAGGTTAATTTCATCTGCGTACTTACATCTCAGTTCAACACTCGCAGCCATATCGCGAGCGCTCATCATGGCGAAGAAGATTGAGAATCACATGAAATATATGAGCCCACCGTTATACAAAGCGCGCCCTGCTCCAGTATTTCGCGCGCGCGTGTGATATTTTTGAGAAGGAACCAATGCGCAGTTTACCACTACATATATGGTCTGTCAACGAAGACATACAGTGTTGCATCCTCCCTTTTGACCCTTCGTGACTCCGAGCCGCAACATAACTTTCTTTCTATCCAAAGAACCGAGCTTGAACGCTTTTTAGGGCACATGATATGGTGATATGGTTCCAGGGACAAAATATAAGAGGGAAGATCCGCTGCTTATTGGCTGTGAAAAGTCGTTACTTTCATAAGTCTTTGGTCTAGCCAATCGCAAGGGCAGTTGTGCCTCATCTTATGTCATAGCGCATGCAGCGTTCAACTGGGATTGACAGACTTATTCTGTATCGCACCGCAAAATGAAGGTAATTCTAATATTAATCCTAATAAAATAATACAGACTACTAATATATCACAGGAAACATAATCATAATAAACATTCACGTATACAGAAAGCTCAAAAGCACATAGCAAAGTAAGACCCGCGCCAAGTCAATTTAATCTACCAGTGATCCAAAAATTCAGATGAGGAGCAACTTCAAGCCTTGTTCCTGTATACATTTCCGAAGATCTACTTCCTCTCCGCGAACATCCCTTCTCTGCCAAACGGCCTCCATCAACCTCCTTATTTGCAAGAGGTTGCCGAAGCTTTCGTTGAGATTGCGGATCCTATTCTTGAAGAAGTCGCGTCTTGTTGAGTCGTTTGTCATACATGCAGCAATGGAGATCGGAAAGAGGAGGCCGCGATCCTGATCGCTGGGCGGCAATCGTGAAAAGAGTTGGATGAGGGTCTCTACAGAAGCACTGATTTCAGGTACGGCTATCAATGAACATAATCAGTCTAATGTATGACTTGAAGCTGCTATTATGCTTACCAGGTATGGGGTTGCTGAGAACTGTGTGTAAGTAGAGAAATGCAGCCTCCCGGAAGATACTGGCAATCAACGAACGGCTGTCATCTAACCTTGATTGAGTTGCTTCATTCATTTGCAATTGCTCGGACTGATGCCGCCGTATTTTCTGCTCAATGGCAGTTCCTCGACGAATAAGATCAGGGTAGCTCAGGCAGCTGTTGCGTTGTTGAAGCGCCTTCCAATTTGCAAGCGAAGATATCTCCAAAATGGCTAGTATCGCTTCGTCGGGGCACCCCGTCAAGAGGTCCATTCTGAGTCGATTGGATATGTCCAATTCCCCACCATTCATCCAGAAGTTTGCTCGATCACACCTAAGCAGGGCTTGCCAAAGGTGTAAATACTTTGGCGATTGAGGTTTTGAAAGACCTGAGAAGACATCGATCCACTATCACAACAACAAGACAATTTAGCATCCCGGGAATTTAACTTTATCAGGAACCACGTACGAGGGTCGCCTTGACATAAAGTTGGGCAATTTGCGACATATTCAGGAACAGTACCCAGGGATTATCTGAACTGGGTAGGCCGGTTTGTGCGAGCCATTCACACAGGATGTTGGAAGGGGTCTCCCATTCGCTGGCACCCCCTGAAAGCTGTGAAAGGCTGATAAGGTGAAGCGCGGCTAAGGCGTCGTTGTCCGTCCAGCATTGGTTTGTATTTTTGTTGATTTCCAGCCGTTGCAGCGCCTCAAGACGCAGATAGCCTGTGGTCGAATTTTCTGGCGTTTGGCTCGGAGTTTCGTATCCGTGAGATACTCTGAGTTGCTTCAAGTGCAAGTCAGCGAGAGCACAGATAGCCAGGCTCACTGCGCCCTGTGGGTCGTTGACTACAGCCTAGGATCAAGGAAAGGTCAGCAGGGAAGCGAACAAGATATACGCATCAAACTTACCGCATACGTCACATCGTTCAGAGCATCTCCTGCGAAGAGGAATTGCACTTGCCGCACATTGTTGAAATAGTGCATGACCAAGTCCTGCATTGTCGGCTGTGTAGAGGCAGGAAAATCGGTAGTTAATCGGGTATCCAGAAATTCTACAACATTTGATGGGTGAACATGGTAATGGGTGTCGGGCATAGGGTCAATTCCGAGGGTGTTTGAGAACGCTGGGTTGGAGAAGAAGCTGGATTGCGCATCAAAATCGTCGTATGTCGTCAGTGGGTCGTAGGTCAAAGTGGTGGTGGGCACTGAAGCTATACGGAAGGTTATTCAAAATTCCTCTTTCTATCATTCAGATTACTTACTAGGCAATGTCAGAGGGTTGCTGTAACTTGGTTGTCCATAAGGTGATTCGGTTCGTTGACGAGAGGAAGGAAATGTGGAAGAGTGATCATTCATAGTGGAGGAGCGGGAAATAGCGTTGGAAGTTGACCTCCGAGGAGTGGGTTGGGTTGGTCTACGCTGTGTTGGGATTTGGACGGAATTGAGTCGCGGTTGGCCTCTAATGAGTCCAGCACGAGAAAGCTGAGCCTTGATACTGGCTTTATACTCATCAACGGCTTTCTTGTCCTAGTGAGCATTAGTCATTGCTGACTACACATTAGGTGTGTTGGGACACGTACCCTCATCCAGTCGGGACGCTTGGGACCCCAGCCCAAACATTTGATGGTAAGTCTTTTGCAGGTTTTGCAAGAATCACCTTCCCGTTGTTCGTCGCATTTCTGTGAGCAAAGGTAAGCCAAGGTATTGCTATTATTATGAGCTTTGACGAACCTTCCGTCGAACACGGCAAGTCCTGTATATGGCAAAATTGAATTCATTCCCACTCCTTTCAAACAATTGACACATACCAGCACCCTCCCTTTCCTGCTGATTGTGGGCGGGGCAGACTGGAAGATGAATGGTTGGGAGTTCCCTGGGTACTGTTGGAAGACTCTTGGTCTTCGGCAGAGGGCATTCCGTCGAGGGACGAGGGGTGAACGTAAGGGGATGCGTTTGAGGATGAAGCGGGGGAGGGGCTGGCAGTAGGAGACGCGGTGTAGGCCATTTGGTGAGGAAGTGGGAAACGTGCAAGGCAGTTATAAAATAAGCGGAGGAATTAAAGGAACTGTCGGAGGAGAGGGATAGGGTTCGTAGGAAAATCGGAGTGGATCTAAAAACGGAGGAACAAACGAGATGAAATGATGGTTTGTTACCAAGGAGTATGTTACAACGGACTAGATTAGATTGTATGGATGATACAGGTGCTTTATTATAATGTTTAAAGGTCCCCACTGGCTGTTTGATCGGCAGTCCCCTTTCTGCAACCACATATGGGAACCATGAGATCAGCTTTCTCCATGCTCATCGGAACTGCCTCTCTAGCGACGTACGGCATTCAATTCATTCCGATTGCGAAACAAATCTCGGTCTATACCAATCCTGTTTCACCTCGCCCTAGCAACCTCTCTTCAGGCCCTCAATAAAATGCGTTTAGGTGTGGAACAGACATGTAGTTGGAAACAATTGTCGCTTATGTAAACCGCGGGTGGGCCGCACTTGAAATAGCGAATCTGATAGGACGGGCAGGGAAGACATGTTGTGGAAAAAAACAAAGAACACCTAACCCAATTGTTCAGGATAACTTCTGGGTCCACATGTCCTAGTCGGACGATCCCCTACCACGGAGACCCAATACACCGACAAACTTTGCCCGTTCTTCAAAATGCAAACTTGTTCTGGAATCATTCTCTGCGCGTACGGTAAGCCGTTGAGAACCTGACAAAAGTCGCGGGATTTGGTATCAATTCCAAATTTGGACGAGGATCAAGGGACAAAATCCCGGATCACCGTTTGATCAAATCAAAATAATCTCTCACAGTTTGACCCTGAGACGGAGACAAAATAACCTTACGAATTGTAATTTTTGATCTGGGAGTCTGTGAAAAATCATCCTGACCTACAGGCTACAGCCCAGAACCTGTTTTCTGCGGCCTTCGCGGTCAACAGCAGACGACTGCATTGTGTACAGCTATTGACTGTGGGAACGGAAAGCGGTGCATGACACCATACACTCGATCATGATCAAGTTCACTGAGAGGTGCGTCTCTGACAGTCCTGTATGCGGTGCATTCCGTCAAGTTTCATCTAAGCCATTAAATCATAATAAATAACATATTATGATTTCTATCCTTATCAGAAGTGATTAGTCGATATGAAACGCTTCTTCTGGAGAGATAGGGAAATAGTGATTTTGAAGCAACTTTCTATATTAATTAGACCGGTCATTAACTATGTCGCCTCTGAAAACGCAGCGCACATTATCCATATATGGCAATGGATTGTCAGGGAAGGCGTCGGTCACGTCGGATTGTCCTAAACGAGCGGCAGTGTTAAGTATGATCAGACTTACGGTTAGAATTAGTTGTTTCACTGATGATATCAGAGCGGGAATCGTCAGGGTTGTCCACCGACAGGGTCACGCGAGCTGAAACACATATTTTCTTGCAAAAAGGCACGTTCCGTCTGCGGTCTGTCGAGTCGATTCCTAGTAGGTCTCCTAGACGAAGAAAAAAAAAAGGGGAGAGTCATTGTACATGCTTCAGATGTGAAACTGTTATAATGGTGACGCCACAAGGTGCGCCGCCTGCTCGCATGCCAGAACGACGTTGACAAGAAGGGGGCTTTAAAAGATTACGTACTCGGGGTAAAAGATAACTCATCCCCAAGCTGTGCAACTTCCATTGTTGGAGGAGAGGTGGACAAAGTCGGATGGAGACCCAGTCTCACCACACAGACTTGTTGAATGATCGTTTCAGTCGTGATGTTGCCATGAACAGAACGATCCGGATACAAACGCAACACCATCAATACTTTCAAGAATTCTTGATCATCATTTGGGATGGTAGGTAACAAGTCTTCGGAAGAGACTGATGATGTTCGAAACCAAAGTTCGCGATAAATTAAATTGAATACGGTAGGCAGGGGAAACGAGCAAATGAAGAAGCCTTTGTAACAAAAATTTTGAGCTACTAATTGTGCGTACGGTATTTTGCCTAGCAGATATAGAAATAAATGGTTAGTGGATAATCTCCGTTGCTAGGGGTGGTATTTTTTGTTTCTTTGAGTGCTTGAGCTGGGACTAAGAACGGAATGAAACGATGAAACGATGAAAGAAGATGCAGACGAAATAGAAAAATACGAGCAGAAAAGTCGGAACCAAGGGATTGGGATCCGAAGTTTTTAGCGGCCTTCATACTAGCAGAATCTCCTCCTTTGCCAACAGCCGCCTCCACCGCACAGGCTGTCCCGGTGGTTGCGCTAATCTCTCATCCCATAACCTCCTCAACAACCACGAGATCGTCGAAGTATTTCCTATTCCATTACTTTCTACCTCACGACCTGAATGTTGCATCAAGTGGATCTCCAACATCCTCAACACATCCTCATTATCCGTGAGACTGCCACATATGTAGATTCCAAACACGGTGCTTCGCACGACAGCAGATAACTTGTTTTCTACGCCTACAGGGAACTCCCGGATAGCAGCGAGCGTCTCCGTGACGCATTCCCTGATCTCTAGGACGTTTGGAAAGTCGCCTGACTCGACGGTCTTCAAAAAGAGCTTCGTCGACGTGCGGAAAATCTCCGAGGCAAGATAACGAGTCCAATCTGCGGGAGTAAGTTGTGGTTGGACTGGACGAGGGCCTGGTAAGAGGTAAGGCTCGATTTCTTGGACAAAGGAGACAAGCTGCCGGATACTGAGGTCGCCCCGATACGTATGCTTGGCTTTCCACCACGACAGATACGATGTCTCCGCAAGCGCCCACACCACGACGTTCTCGCATCCCATGGGCGATAGCATTGAGTATGACGTTGGTTCCCCCACCCAGCTTCGGTTGGGGCTAAAAAGTGCCCGAATGTATTCGAGTAAGAACGGTGGCTTCCGTGTCGTTATCGAGGCAAGCACATCAAACCAGATTGTCGTCTTGACCACAAACGCATCTTTAGGGTTCGCGCCCTCGAGGGCTTCAGGAAAGCTATAATATTGAGGATTCCTCAACACGTAGATCGTGTACGTACAGGCGAACGAGAGGAAGTCGGACCATCTGCCCCTCCCGCCTTCGAACAGAAATAAGGAGACGATGTGCAAGGCAGCCATGGCGTCATCAGCGCTGTGCGCAGTGGTAAGCATGGTCTTCAAATTTGATATGCGTTGCTGCACGGAGACATCTTGCAGCAAAGAGATGCTTTGATCTTGTTGTCGTGTGTGGTAGCACAGTGCCAACAATTTAATGGCTTCTTGGGACTGGAAGTTATTGATGACAGAGTCCCAAACCATTGTCGGGAGCGTTGAATTGTCGCCGAGGAGGTATTGGACATCTACGATTTTGTTCACATATGCACGCACGGATTCATTGACAAGGGTGTTAGGCAGGTATGCCGTGGGGTTGATAATAAATGGGCCCGGATAATCGGGTTCTGGTTCTGGATCGATTGTGAAATGCGCGTTGTACAGCAACGACAATTGGCTTCGTCTTGCTGGGGCTGATTGAAAAAACGTTGAAAAAAAGGTTTTATACAATGAATTAACTAATTAAATTTTACAGGTAGTAGTTTATCTCACTTTCATCAGAAGGATTGCTTTCTAGCAAGTAAGGTTGACCAGGATATTCATATGGATGTACATTGGGCGAGTCGCATCTCATTACTACCATAAAATCTTCAGTGTCAAACAGTGCGGAACCATGAGTTGACGCACCGAGGGACTGGGTGTAGGGGTGTGCGTAAACACGAAGTCCTGAGGTGTGCTGCTGGTACGGCGCCAGCTGGTGGTAGTGCTGGTCGGACTCAATTGATTCGTCCCTATCAGGACTACCACCAGACGACGACGTACCGGTATTGTAATCCCTTGCGTGATCAAGAGCAATATCTCGGCCATGAGCATCGCTGAGGCGTAAGAAATCATCCTGCGCCGGGATGCGGGACGAGCCCGATCCAGAATGACCTTTTATCAACCCTTGAGATGCCAAATAGGCCTTGATCCTATCCCTAATTTCGGTCACGCGGTGGCTATCCTAGTGAGAGGTGAGAGTCGCCCGTAGGACAATGACAATGGGACATACCCTGAGCCAGTCTGGGCGCTTTGCGCCAAAACCCAAGCATTCAAGTTTCAGTCGCATGCAAGTTTCGCATGGACCGGTTTCGTTTTCGACACGACGCTCGTCGCACTTCTAAGAACGCCGCAGTAATATTGAATGAACGACGTAAGCCAACAGAAAGAACGAGCATACCTTGCGGCGAATACGACAGGTATAACAACCTGATTTCGCTCTGACCGCACCTTTAGGGCGGTTCTGAAGGGGAGAAACCTGAACTCTCTTCATCGTCGACTTGGGTGTCGTTGGCATCGTAAGTCAGTGCAATAGCAAACGTCGATAATGAATAATGGACTGAGACAAAAGCAAAAAAACCGTAGAGATATTTGCAAGGAGGAATTTAAATCCTGCAAAGATCCTCTGAGGAGAACAAAATAAGATTACGGGGCCATGGTTTAAGTAGGAGGAGGAGATGACAAGAAACAGCGTTATCGCCGAAAGAAGGAAGCAAGACAAGCTTGTATTTGACTCTGTTATCTGCTGTTACGAGTTTCCGGGGGTCATGACAGCCTCATGGGGGCAGTATGGTCAACGAGGCTATATCCATTCAAACCTTATACCTCTCTATACAATTATGCGATAGCCCGTTGGGATCTCACGCCTTCATACTCCAATACTGACCGAGAAGTCATTTATGGTGTACTTGGCCGAATGGAACGAGATTACATCGCCCACAAATCAATGTTCGACAGCATGACAGGAAAAACAAATTGTCTCGCCCACAAAACGGGCCTTGTATATCAAGATTCTACTCTCGTCACACTGATTCAGATATAGAATGTGGGCTTCCGCTTTTCTCATCCTCATCTATCCGTGTTTCAACTTAGGATGTAATTCCGGATACCTATGATGAATAATCATGAGTTTATACGACATTCCATTGTGGGGAGCTAATTCAAAAACAAAGTTCAATTTAATACACTTTCAGAAATCATATACATTGCAGGAAGAAGCTGGATTAGAAAATTGAACATATTATCTTTGCAGTGTACACTTGAATGACTGAACTGAAGGGCCACGCAGATATGTTAGGGCCACGCATTATGACAGATAAGCAAGCAAAGTGATGCTTTGGGAAAATTCAAGCCTTTGCTTCGTCATGGTATCCCGCACCCGACAACCGTCGAACCCTATTCTTTAATCCACCTGATCCACCGCTGTTAGCTGCGGCAGTAGACTCCTCTGTATCCTTGCTGTTCTCTGGTACGCGGTGTTTGGGTATCTTCCCAGGAACCTGTCCTGATTCTGACCGTCTCACAATCAACGCCCGGATGGCCCCAAGCCATTTTATTTCATCCTCCTCGCTCGGAGCGCACAACAGAAGCGCTCGTTTGGTGGTGACGATCTTAAATGTGTGAGCAGCATTCACATCGTCGGCTTCAGTCCCCGATTGTGGCGGAGGCGCAATGGATGGTGATGCAGAATTCTGCTTAACGAAAGGCAAACCACACTCAAGAGCGTCCAGAATATCATTAAACGCAAATTGTCTGTGAGGCTTGGTATCCTAAAAGAAGGATAGGCCAACAATTAACTACCACTCCATTGAGCATGACTCAAAAACATACCATATGACTCCCAGAATAAACGAGCTTTTCTCCTGTCAAAACGAACCATCGCTTGCGCCAATTTCGACGCTTCGACCCGCACTTCATGAGATATCCGGATAATATAATTTTCGCTGGGTCCTTCTGTGGCGCCGCGAGTTTTGAAGTCTGGCCCGGAGTCAAGGGCACAATCCCAATTTGGTCAGGTTGAATAGGTAAAGCATCCTCCGAGTCCGACGAAGTAAAAGGGTGGTGTTTGCCGTATGACGCTTGCGGAGGAGATGATGAGAGTGTGTTGGATCCCCTCGAAAAAGTGCGCGTCGGGGTAACTCCTAGTATCGCGACGGGTTTAGCGACGGGCGTCGTAACGGAATTCTGTGTGGAGGTGGCAAGCAACGTTTGTCTTGCTGCCTCAATTGCTTTGACCCATTCTTGCAGCTCCTGAGAAGTAGATGCCTGGAGGTAGAATGTCCGCGATAAACAGATCAGACCGAATGCATTGTCATGCCGCTTCAAGTTGACTTGCGTACACGAGTGAATGTCTGATAATTCGAGTAGACGGAGTAGTTGATATTCTTTTGAACTCTTGTAATACGCAAGGTGGGCCGGTCGAAGGACAAACCACCGCTTCTTCCATGTCTATGATAAAAAATGCGTCAACAATGAGTTCCGCAAGTCTCATAAGAAATAGTGACAACCTTTCTCCTCTCCCCTTTCTTCCAGAGGTATCCAGCTTTGAGTACACTTTCATCAGCCTGACCACGAGGAGTGTTCCGAACGTCAGCAGATTTCCATCCCCCTTCACCAGCATAATCTTCATCCTCTGTATCTTCCCCGCTATTGGACCTTCGTTCAGCAATAGCAAACAACGGAGGCTGTGACGGCGAAGTGCCAAAGAGCAAACCATGACTGATGGTGGGAGTACCGACGTCGGAAGTGATGATAGAATCGGAATCAGATTCAGTCCCTGAAACGAGTCCTAATGAATGGTTTGCAGCCTAGAAAAGTATTTGGATATAAGACATGGAATAAAATTCGGATGCTTGCCTTTTGCCTCGAGACCGAATGAACAGACAGCTTACGCTGCACCTCCTGAGGAGTTGGTGGAGCCACAGGCATCGCCGACGACGACATATTTCATTGAAATCTTGAGTAAATACATTCCGTCAGCTTAAAATATTGGAATAATGAGCACGTACCTCAGCAGAATAACTTCAATAAGAGAGGTTGCAACAAATACCAGTTCAAAGCCTTTCAAAGCCTTGAAATCACGTGATTAATAATGGTTTTAAATATTGAAAATACTGTAACTTATGTACAGCTGTACCTCTGGGTATTTTCCAAGGTGT
>QDKV01005045.1_pt1 | contig 23510 bp, 28 predicted proteins | sample 1861101 | NCBI WGS metagenome assembly QDKV01 (sample SAMN04275158, study PRJNA302643) | Fungus metagenome, whole genome shotgun sequencing project. | isolation source: fruitbody | host: Mallocybe terrigena | place: Sweden | collected 2013 | reverse complement strand
ACGAACCAATTCCTGTTCGTATTGCCTGGCATCGACGGTGGCAGGATAGAGATCAAGATGGAGCCGGGCGGACAGAATTGCAATTGATGATGAATCCAAATTGGCCGGGGCCTCTAGCTGTGGAGGCCAACGGCGACCAGAGAGTTTCTCCTTAATGATAGACAGGATTTCCCTACTGATGTTGCCTGGCATGTCCTTACGAGACTGGTAGGTTGCATTGAATCTACATAATAAGATTGTCAGAGTATGGATACAATCAAATTGGTCCAACCTACAGTGGTCGTCCAAATCTCACCGTAAATTTCAATGAACCAACAGAAGACAAGTTCTCTTGATCAGGAGCGAGCGGATTGGCAATTAGGTCAACATCAAACGGAAGTTCCGTAAACGGTGCTGGAAGGGACACTTCTGGATTTCTATCGCTCAAGGAGGGTGCAGGAAGGCTACCGATGTCGCTTGCCGTTGACATACATATCACTCCAAAATGGCATGTGACTACCTCACTCAACACCGACCAGAAGAGCGAGTACAGGGAATGCTGCGACTCATTGTCTTCCTCTCGGCGAGTGTACAGGACGTGGACCTCGTCGAGAGAAATGAGAATGGGGCAGGAGTTGGTCGGCCAATTGGAACAGCGCCCCTTCAACCCATCCATAAACTCAAAGAAAGATCTCTCGACGCTGGCATCGGATGTTGTTTTAGCATGGCCAATGACTCGGTTATAGAACCCCGATCTGTTTAGATGTTGTCCAAAGTAGTTGTAGAAGTTTTCGGCCATGTGCTTGTATTCTTTCATTTTATTTCCAGGAAAAAGGTCCGGGATTAGACAACGCGCCAATACAAAGAGAGAAGCCAGGAACTTTCTGAGGTAGTACTTGCAGGCTAGTTCCTCAGTTGTGGCTGGCGCGTGCATAAAGTGTTTACGGACACTAGCATCAGTAAGAGGATATGCTGGAGTAAATGTGTTTGGTCAATCGTCTACATTCCAGATGCATGTGACGGACCAAATAAATTTTTTCCAAGGTCTTCGCGTAAACACATAGGGAAGAGAATCCGTTCCGTGCCAATGTGGTCCACAATCCTAGATTTGCCTGTTCCAGATGATTGGATGATGGGGATGATTTTTGCATAATTACTTGGTTCAAGTTCGTGAAGGTCGTCCACAGCTTTAAGGAGGATTTTGTGAGCATTGCCAAGGTAAGTCTGGCGCCAGGCAAGGATTACAGCTAAACAACAAATTTGATTGCCAGTAATATGATCGACTTATGGACAGACGTACCATTCTCTACAACGATGAAGAGAACGTGAGCATCATAAGAGGATGAAATGGGACAAAACGGAACACACGGAGTTCTATCGGGACGCCTTGGGCTATATTCGGCACTTTTGGATTTTTGAGTTTTGCTGTTATGTTGTTTAAACACGGACAGATTAGTGGATGGTTCGAAGGGTACATACCAAGCTGAATGAGATCAATCCAATCATCTGTTTCCACAGCTTTCTGTGCTGCGTCCTTCCACTTCTTCAGCTGTTCTCCATCGAAACCCGATACCATAGCCCCTGCTTCCCCCCAGCCCAGTGGCCCAATAACCTTGCTTTTCAAGGACGATGCCGCGAGTAGATTTGTAAGTGCGAGCAGTACATGCCTAAGAAATCCTACATCCGTGCCCTCCTTCATGAAAAGCGACCAGTCATCCCTTATAGAATACTTTCTCAGTTCCTCAGTCAGTGGGCCCAGGTCGAAATTCTCTAGGTCAAGTATCGATTGGTTAGATAAAGAGGTAGGGAAACCATCTGGATCAGCCTGCATGTCGACATCGTCTGTCATCGTGGTGTTTCACATATACAGGGACAAACAAACGTCATCATTTGTCCTCAATTGACAAAGGACTCGCAAAATTTACCCGCTCGCTACAGCGACGGCGGCTGTGATCATGTCTGCAATACGTATTCGTCAAGATGCGGTCTTGGTCCTTCAGACCCCCATAATGGCGGACAGGAATATCGGCCTCAGAGGAGCCCTGGTGAGCAGATGCGTAATAGGCGGTGGCAAAGTAGCACTTGAACTTTGTGAGGTTGGGGGTGTTATTGCCATGATGGAATAAGATCGGACACCACCTGAGATGTCCACCTCACTGGCAGGCGCTTATATGCACTGGCCCTGAGAACAAATACTAACCCGGGATGTTACTACCATCTTGTGCCTGTTGTTTATTGTTCGTTAACATGTAGAGTATCATATATATACAAGAGTCCAATAGATATCTGAATAGGGGATTTCGTGGATGGGAACAAGCAAGCAAAGAAGGTACCGGAAAAGTACCCCGGATCATCGACAGTGATCGGCGGCGAGAAGACTTTTCAGTGGGGTTTTAAGATCATCTCGCATTGCTCAACCAGATCGAAAGCGAAGTGAGAGAGCGGCTGCAGACTCTTGCCTTGGTTTCTTCAACTTGAACCGTCATTGCCTTGGTTGACCACAGAGATATTCGAATCTTTCCAGGACAATTCGGCTTTTTCGTTAACATTTTCTGTCTGGAAATCTTGTCATATCCGGTTGACATTTTTCACTGACTGGATTGCCCTTCACTCAAGGGCAAGATGTTTTTGACATCCTTGACTACGCTCCATTCAAACTGCTTTTTTTGCTCTGGTCATTGTATTCCAGTCCCTCAGGAAGATGGAGCGGAGGTTAACGATAACGTTCGCGGGTGGCGAGGAAGAAGTGCCGCGTCCGAAGAAGGCAAAGGTCAGCGACACGGCAACCGAGGGGTCGGCGGTATCGACAAGGGTGCGGTACATTGTGTGACTCTTCGTTCATATTTGGACTAGGACGATGGTCTCGAGGCTTTGAAATGCTGCTCGTATACCGCGATAAAGGTTGCTGTCGTGATGCTCTCGCGTCTCTCACTCCACTATGGTGAAACTTAGGCCCGTGCCCTTCAACCAAATCTCCTGAGGTTGTCTCATGCGACCTTCGAGGCGCACCATGTGCTCGCTCTTCACCGGGACCCGACCGGGGGACTCTTTGATAGACTCCCGTAGTAGTGTGTTGTAATTTGAGGATGATCATGATGGGTGAGAATGGAATCTCGCTTCTTGGTGTAATTTTGAGTTGTGGTCCGAATGCTCATACGAGGGCTCAGGCCTCAGGATTTGGGCATAACCCCATAGCTACTTTTGATGAGCACTGGAGCAGGCAGACTTGACTCCCATGTACAGATGTCATTTTCGACCTGTTTCCGACATCTCTCAGCAACACTTTTTACAATTCTGTATTTCTTTTCTCATCCTTAGAGGGGAGCACGAGTACATAGCATTCTGTAGACCATTTTTTTCGAAATTCCCTCCCTTTATCTGGGGTATATTACACTATCTATTATTATTATAATTTCCTAGGGCATCCTGCTCATCTGATGGGGAGTAAATCAATACCTGAAGGTTTCTTCCTGTCATGTTAAGTCGATGTGCTATAATAAATTACCTTACCTTCAATGAAAAGACTGCTTACAAAGGGGCCACAACGCTGGTGATTCCGGCGGTGGTCAAAAACGAGGTGTAGGTCTGAGACTAGTTGCATTTAACATTTTTTTCTCGCAGATGTCTGAGAAAAGGGACAGAGCGGTCGTAACTATACGTTTGAGTCATACGCGGATTAGAACTATGTAGTCAAAAGAGTCATACGATGAGCGGTATTGCAACCAAGTAATCCGACTACGTTTTTATCAAAGCAGCGGCGCAAAGGAGTTCATGAAACAATACAGCAGACTGGCCGGTTGAGAAAAACCTTAGGCCTTATTTCTTACCGGAGCAAGTAAGGTGAACCAGGTGACATGAGCAGATTCTAAAGGTACGATAGATAAAGGAGCACCCAAATTAGGTTCATAAAGTAGCAACTTGTTGGAGATAGAGCGACGAAGACCCCAAGTCTAGCAGTCGGAGGGTTGTGTTGCACAGAAACCGGTTCATAGCCTGCAAGTAAGGGCTGTATTTTATACAGATGATAAAAGTTTTAAGAAATAAGTAAGTCTTGTTGGAGGGGAGGGAGAGAAGAAGAGGGGAGTGAGTTTGGAATAAGTGCCAGATGTCCCTGACAGGTGACCCTGATACGGGATCGGAAATATAAAGCGAGGGTTTCAATTCAATTCCCCCCAAAGCTTAGAAATGCCCGTCTCAAGGATATCGTCTGCGAACTCGGTTTCAGAACCTCGCAGGAGACGGTCCTCTCATCTCCTCTATCGTATGTTTTCTGCCTTTTTTCTTATCATAATCTAATTTCTCCTTAGCTGTACCTACAGTTAAACCAGGTGTCTATGGCCCGCAACACCGTATCGCATTTGCTCCCAACGTAACTCCTGGGACCTTCATTGATCCTGAGTCTCTGTCTGAGACCCTTATTTCTGCCCCATTATCTGTTCTCTTCCCTCCTTCCGAAAAGCCAGCTCAGCCGACCCGAAAGCGACATCCACCTGGCAAGCGCCCTTCTCAGGGTTATATTCCTCGACCCCCAAACGCTTTTATGCTCTTTCGTGCGGATTTCGTCAAGCAAAGGCACGTTCCCGGATCGATCGAGACGAATCACGGGTCCTTATCGAAGATCATCGGTGTGTGTCCAGCATTTATTAAGCGCCGTAAGTTTTGTTGACTTGATCAACAGGTAACTGCTGGCGCCAATTACCATTAGAAGAAAAACATTACTGGGAGCAGCGCGCAAAGGAGGAAAAACAACAGCACAAAATTCGACATCCCGACTACCGCTTCCGACCCGTCCATAACAAGAATAAGAACAAGGATTCCAAGTCAGGAAGTATAATCCCCGGAGCTAGGAGGGATAAGCCACAGCAGACGCGTGAGGAGGAGATTCGCTGTGACACAGTTGCAGCTCTCCTTTTGGAGGGCAAGAAAGGTGACGAGCTCGCACAGGCGGTCAAGGATCTCGATCGCGCACGAGAGGCACAGTTAGAGGGATCCGCCAGCTCTAGAGCAAGCTTCAGCAGCGCCATGACTACCCCTCCTCCGTTTTTCAACCCCCCTTTGCAGCCGGCTCCCCATCATGCTAGCGGTTTGTTTCTCCGTCGTCCTTCCTCTGTTCCTCTTCCTGGTGATGCGTGGCTTGGCGGATTTGGCTCTAATATGTTGTCTGCGCCAGTCCAATATTCCAACACTGCTACAACATTTACCTTACCTCAAGTTCCCTTCTTTGGGTCCTCTCGCCCCGTCTCGCCATCTCCGATTACCGGTATTTCATTTGCCGCTCAGCAGCAGCAGCAGTATCAGGAGCGTCTGCTCTTGCGTCGACCGTCATCGGCTCAGCCCATGGGTGTTATGGGAAGGCGCTCATGGGCGACGATGTATGGTGGATATAATGCCATGCCATTCTTACAAGACCTTGGTATCGAGAATCCTTTCGCGCCCCAACACGATCAATTGCCTGACGAGGCTCACACGGCAGGCGAACCAGATTACGCTCTTTTCAACAATTTTTCATTCTCCCAACTCGATGAAACCCAACTATCCAGTGCTACCTGCACTGTTCCAGACGGTTCACTACCCGAAACGACTAACGTTGGCCCTCACGATTTGCCTCCTACTCTCAATCTTTCTATTGACCCATGGACACCAAGAGATACCGATCCTGCTCTAAATTCCGCCACTTCAATCGTATCGTCTTCCTCTACGACTACCATCTCCTCTCACGAGTCCTCTCCTGCACCTTCCGATATGTACGCTCCAGACAATGCAATGTTCACCGGGCAACATATTTATCTGCCCACTACGATTGACGCAAACTATAATATGAACTTTACCCCTTTCGACATCTCACCGCTGGATCCTCTCTCAATGCCCATGGGTATGGAGCCGAGTAACCCAGACTTCTCTTTCGATGCTGTGGGTATGCAGGGGATGATGGACGACATGGAGAATCTGAGTTCTGTTCTGCATGCGCCTAAACCCCTGCTTGCGAACGAACGTACCCCGACCAAGACGATGTTTGGGGAGGGTGGAATGGGCGATTATTCGGTGCTCTAGTCACCATATTCTTTTTTTTCATTTCACCCTCGAAATACCCCCTTGGACAGTCATTCATGTTCACGACAAGAACTTGTCTCCAGGTTTTGCCTATTGTAGCCTTAGTAATTCTCTCTTTTAAACTGCCCGATCGTTTGTAGCCCTTTTGCTATCGTTCTAGAGTATCTATAATTAATTATTACCCGCGACCCCCGTTTCAAATAGTCAAGGGTATCTCATTGTAGCCATATTAATTCTGTATCTTTCTGTTTCTCAAGAATCGCCTCTTATAAGAAGACGGAAGAAGCGTGCCGGATTTCCTATCTGGGTCCTCCAAACTCTTGCTCTATGCGTTCACCTTGTCGGCGCCTGCATGCCCTTGAACAATTTCTCGTGACGAATCTGAATGGATAAATCCTTGATGGGCCAAAGTGCATTGAGATTGTCTCCACCCTCCTTTCTGACGACTAGCTCAGCACGTCAACTCCTTTTTGAGTTTAGACCAACTTTACATGATTGTGGTTGTCTCTGGTCCGTCCACTTTTCTCACTTGATTCGCTCCTGACTCGGATAATGCTTTCAATAGGGTTCTTTACCGTTGGCTGTAGCGGGCAGGTCATGTTGTTCTCACATTGAGGTGATACCCGCATGATACCTGCATGATGGGGTCCTACAACACCGTTATTGTCACACAACAACTTTTGTTCATGCCAGTGCTTCGAATTCTCGTCCGGATCAAGCCAGATTCCTCGAGTTGGTATCTTGGCGTCGAGATAGGTCGAACTTGAATGGGTGGAAGTACTGTTCACCACGACCAACCGACCACGACCACTGGCACTCCCCACACCACCACCACACCACAGTGCACATGGAAGGTCCGATCGCGACAACAAGTGAGGGATGTGAGAATGGGTAGGGGAATGGGCTGTCGTGCCCAGACCCTCCTCCATACGTTTTTTTAGTTTTTTCATTTATTCCTTTTGTTATTAATTAATTACAACAGATTTTCATACACGAGGGACGAAAAAACCCACCTTTGGGAGGGTTTTTCTGTCCGTCACATGCCATTCATGAGAAATTGAGTGTCTCCTCACTTCGGCGCCCCTCCCTGCACACGCCGAGCACGCAAACTTACCCGATATGGGTGCGTTTCGTGTGCGGCGTCAACATTGTATGTTTTTCTTACTATTTCGTTCGTTTATTTTGATGCTAACTAATCAGATACAGAAGTTTGTGGACGACGGATGGAAAGCTCACTTTCGAGTGAGGTCTTTCCTCTGTCGCTGTTCTAAACATGTCATCCACAAGAACACACCCGCAATGGGTGTGTTTTCTCTTCGGCGCCCCTTCCTGCACACGCCGTGCGTTTCGTGTTCAGCGTCAATTGTATGTTTTAACCACTGACCTCCGAAACGACCTTTCCCTTTTCAGGATTTCAACCTCCTCCAGCCGCCAGCCATAACAATTGAATAGTGGAGATGTGGGAGATGGGTGTGCTTCACCCCCAACACGGTACATTTCCGTTTGATATTACAATGATATTGTTAAGTTATTAACTGGAGTGCTTTGCCACCTCCGGTTGCCAACACTACCACCTCCACCCTCGAAAATGAACCTGTGTGGTTCGTTTTCGAGGGTGGATGCTCCTTGCCAACACTACTGCCACCCACCCTCCTCGAAAACGAGCCATGTACGCTCGTTTTCGTGGGTGGTTGCTCCTTACTTATACCACCACTGTCACCTCCACCCTCGAAAATGAGCCGTGTGCGCTCGTTTTCGAAGGTGGTTGATTTAATGTGTATATTTGGTATAAAATATATTATAATATACTGTGCTTTGAGTACAAGATTACGGTTGCAACCTACACTAGTACTATGTAATGATAGAATTGTCACACAGGAGAGAAGCGGTCCCAAGACCCCCTGGTTCCCCTGCAGAAGCATCAAAGGAAGCACCACTCTAACCAAATGTTGACCTGCCCGCTACAGCCAACGGTAGTTCTTGCTTTCTGCCCTCCCTTCTTTTTTGATGGAGTTGACATGTTATGAATCTTCGGGGAAATTTTTGATTCAATTTCTGGAACAAAACAATAACCGACTATCGTTGAGTCTCGGGTCAGGAATACCACAAACGTCTTGGCCTCTCCCGTACAGAGCGGTGCGGCGGAAGATTACGTTAAAGGTACATTTTTTGGGGACCTCATCCCAGGCTAAGATTTTTTTCATAGAATTTGACGTCCAAAAGCTCTAGACCATATCGATTTGCTTAGGACCACCAAGTTTTCATCATCGCAATTAGCGCGCTATACCCCGTCATTGACACATTCCTTCCCTAAACAGCTGCATGCGTCGTGACGATGACCTGATGGAAACCCAGGTCGCTTGGGCGAATGTGGGAGAATATTTCTCCTAAATCTATTCAGTCCTCCAGAAGGAGAATCATCTCTTCTACTTGGTATACCCCCGTCTGTTCTTCCACATGTGAATTTTTTTTCCCCCGCCCACTTTGTCATTTCTCCCCTTTTTGTTCTGACGTTTCTGATTATTCGCAGCGGAAATGAAGTGTCATTATATATCAATTCACCTCTTTTTGTAAGACGTGCTACGTCTGAGTGAGTGGAGTGGCGAAGGAATGGGGGAAAACACGAGAAATGGAATAAGGCGGCTGAGCCGCGAGAGATAACAAATAAGAGTAAGTGACGGGTATACGGATGGATGGTATGGAATCGTCAAAGGGTTCGTAATCAAAAACGTGTTGCGCATGAGAGATGAGAGGGGAATTGAACTAATTTGATTTCGGATGGCCATCGAGACACATCCAACAGGACTGGTCTGCCGGGATAGTAACCAGTACGTCACGACGACTCATCCTCTGGCGATGAAGGTTAACAACTATGATTATACAAACCCACATGGGGAGGTAAAAATTGACAAAAAAAAATCAAAAAAGACGTACAGAGGGCAACTGCCATGTCCATAGGTGGACTAAGACAATTGAAAAGGTGCGAGTTTACACATATCCATACAAATCGTCCAAAAAGATTATTGAAACGAAAGAAGGAAAAAAAGAAGTTTCACCCAAGCGACGCGCAGCATCCGAACGAAAATGGGATTAAAAGGTATGGCCGGCCATCATTTCTTCGAAAGCGATGAGTCCGCCATCCTTATAGCCGTACTGGGCAGCATGCGCGAACCCTTGTCCGAATTCCAACCCATTGACGTCAGGAGCAGCCGGAACGTGGGCGTGATCAATGTACTTTGGCATGCCGAGCTCAATAGGAGGAATTGCATTGATGTCAAAGTCATCCTCAAGCAGAATGGTTGGCTCAGAACTCCAAACCGACGTGCTGTCCCAGTTGAAGTTGGCGAATTCCTGTTGCATTTGCATCTGTATATGAAGATTGATCTCAGCTTGAGCCTGCGCATCGAGGGCTGCATCCCCACTGGATGTGAGTTGGGCGAAGTCATTAGAGGGTAAGACCGAAGAAGTTGGGGTATAAGGGCCAGAAGAAGGTGAGGATGGGCCAGAGGAACCAGAATCGATCGATGATGCCGAAGTAACAATCTGGTGAGGCGGAAGCAGAAATGCGTCAGGAGAACCAATAGTAAGGTGCTGCAAACTCGGTTCGCTCTTTCGCTGACCAGAAGCATTCCCGCCTGTGCTCATGATATTTCGCAGGAAGTCCGATGACTGAGTGGGCATATAAGAATCAGGAAAAGTAGGAAGACAATTGAAAATAAACGCACTTGAAGACTTGCCTCAAACTGTCCAGGCATCGGGAACGAAGGTGGCAAATAATTATTCGACGGAAGATAATCAAAATTCGTCATTATGTCTTCGGGATGGCCTGGGTGTGCGGACCGGCGGCTGATCATAGGGAGGAGGGAAGGCGACGTTGGGCAAGAGGGTGTGATGTGGTAAATATTGGGTATCTGTATGGACTGATATGGAGGAGGGGTTGGGGCGGACGCGGAACGGCCATGGAGATGAGGACGAGGGACGGGTACAACAAACGACAACGATTCAGATTCATCCAATTTCTTCAGCGACGACTTCTTGTTGGCCTTGGTCTTGCCATCTTTATCCTTCGATCGCTGAGGTCGATACACGTAATTAGGATACATTTGTTCGTGCTCCTTCTTTCTATCCTTTGCCATCCGCTCCCATTTCTGACGTTCTTCGGACGGCAGACCCTTCCACATCTGGCTGATCGTCTTGGAGAGATCGGCCTGTCTGGGCTTCTTGACTGCTCCCTCAGCTTTCGCTGCGTCCTCCTCCGCCTGGCGATCTTCACAACACTTGCGCCGAAAGAGGATGAAAGCGTTCTCGGGACGCTTGATGTAGTCCTCGTCGCCTTTCTTCGGCCTGCGTTCGACGACGTCGCTACTGCACGTTGATTTTCTTCGTTTATGGGATGCTGGGGAAACGGGGGATGATGGAGATTCGGACCGCATAAGAGGGATGGGGGGAGGAGGGGTCGCAATTGTGAAAGATGAACATAGCTGTGGAGGGAAGGAAAAAAGGTCGGGTTCGAAAGGCGAAGAAGAAGGAGAGGAGTAAGGACTGTCGGAAAAGTTATGGGTGGAAGGGAAGGTGAAGCTGCGTGGGGTGGGCGATACAATATTGAGGGAAGGGAGTTGGAGTACATCCGTCGTCACATCTAGTGCTAGGAGGGAGGTGAGTTATTGTTGGATAAAAAGATAATAGGACTGATTACTTCGGGAGTTGGTATCGCGAGTGCGGAGAGCGGGCATGACTTGTTGAAATCGTAGGTGTTCGTAAAGAGAGAGAGGAAAGGGTGTCGCAAGCGTTAGAGGCCAATCGTTTTCTTTGTCTCTGAGGGGACAATTAGCGCAAGCGGGGCACAAAAGACAATAACAATTGGAACAGGTCGATTTATACTGTTCGGGTATGGACACGAGCCTCTCGTAATGGTGGCATTGATTCCCCTAGGGATACCCCGATAAAGTATTCATCGGTTGCATGCTGTTTGTGCCGCAATGGAGAATATCCTTTGCCGGTGTTATTGTCTTCGGTCTGTTGGCCCGAGTATCAAATATTTTTAAGTTCGCCCTTTCCCCACCACCCGCGGAGCCAAATCCCATATCACCGTAACATTTCATGCCGATTATCGTACCATACATCCCCGGTCGGCCAGTCGGCGTTCATCTTCAAATTATTAAGACCCGGCCGCTTGGGCGGGTCCTAGCGCATCCCAGTCTTGACCTGCGTTCTCTCCCCAGAAAAAGTTTAATAACGACCATATAATGACTCTTGCTGGGACCTGCAGTGATCACTTGATCACTGATTGAGTACGTCATCCGTATGGTGGCGGTGAGTTCTTCCACATCAGGACATCATGTCCGTCCTATATTATTATTGGAGTAATAATTTCAAAAACCATTATTACATGTGTTACATAAATTCAAGTTTCTAAACCCTTGGACGGCGTATAATTCCGCCTCATCCTCCGTCCCATGTTCCGAACCTGCATAATTCATGTCATTTGAGGACATCTCTTAGCCGATGAACTTCCCCAAATATTTTCACTCAACTTGAACTTTGTCCACAGCGCTCGCAATCTGAAGCATATTGTCAGACAGCTGGGTGTTAATCTGCATTTTGGGAGTTGTTTCCTTTCGTCTTGAAGGGTCCACAGTTTCGGAGGGCTCATGTCTAATATGGGTCTTTCAATATGATAAGATCGCAGAGATCTGTTTGGCCCCTGTTTTAGGGTTGGGGTTCGCGCTTCCAAAAATGCGAGCGCGTGGTCGCAACTGGCAAAGCCTCGAGAATGAAGAATTATTTAAAATGTTGCGTTCGGGGGTGAAGTAAAACTCAAGAGCATTATCATCGAATACCTCATAAGAGGAAACTTGAAAGAGAATGCTTATGCTTCGATTTCAAAGCATCGGAAGGATATCAATTTTCTCTAATCAAAAGAAGTGGTGGCGCGTGCAGCGTTCAAGTTGTACTACGCGCAAGCACGCTAGGGGGTTTGGACGAGTCAATAGAAGCACGGTATTTCTCGAACTCTCATACCGAGTCAACGAACCGGACTGTTGCTTTTGGACTTGCAAATTTTATAATTCTATTCTGGCAAACAATGTCGAATCGTCGATACAAAGTCGGAAATTAAGAATAGTTGAATGACTCCCAAGCACGCCGATGTTCCTTCTCAGGTACACGGACGACGAGGAGGACAATGATCAATTCCAAGCCACATATGGCTAATTGCCAAATTGACTGGAAACTTCGAGTCCGTGTGACCAACAACCTGACCTATTTTGGCGTGAAATCGCAAGAATAATGCCCAACACTATTTTTGACAGAGAAAGCTGCAGCTGGTCATCCATTGTTTGAGCTGAAAATTGGTCAGTGCTTCAAGCGCATTGATCCTCGTTTCCCATAGATGCAGCAAAGCCCAGTCATCAGGCAATTAAAAAATACATACAATGTGCCGAGTTCAAGATGATCCTCAGAAGACCAGCGTCGAGATTCGAGAGCAAGAGGTCTATAAAGAGGTGAGAATTCTGGCCTGTTCTACTTCAGTACTCAGGCCAACTCCCGTTTTAAGACGAATCCGCAGACGCCTTATATTTCGGACATCCGGTTTGAGAACAGTAGTTTATAGAGGAAGAAGATTCTCTTGCACAGAAAAAAAAAACAGCGGCAAGTCTCAAAAATATATGGCATTGCAAGGTCTACGCCGCCCTCCGACTGCAAGTCCCTTCTAGTCCTGAATCGGGGAAATGCCAGTGCTGCGGAGGCTTCATATTGTATAGACTACCAGGGTGGTAAGAGTAGCCCGTGTAGTTACTGACATTCTGATTCCCAATTTATGCACCGTATGCAGCGCCAGGATTCACCTTCACTTGAGAAATTCGGGGTTGACAATTTCTCTCTGTATGCGGCGTTTGCTTGCGTAAATTTGACTTTTGAAGGTGAGCTACTCCCTATCATAATGAACTCTTCCATTGAGAAACTTGAGGACGTCGTTAGGTATTAGCAAAACCTGCTCCCACAGGTTCAGTCAAGGTCTCGGGAAAAACTACCGACAAACGAGAAAGTGTGTTGAAGTTCACTCGTTTGATCGTAGGAGATCAATGTTACCAACACGGATCCCAGGAGCATCTAGGTAGACCTGCAAAATGAGTTTTATATATATGAAAATACACCAAGCATGTGCAATGAACGACGAATCGAGGCTGGAGAAGTATCACTTACTGTTGTGGACCTATGTGTTCCGCCCATTTGTGAAGACTATGTCCCTTATGATCTGTCGGATCCGATATTCAGAGCCACAGTTGTTCTGGTTCGGCTCCAAGAGAGTTGATAGGGCGAGTTACAGCAAGGTTCTTCCATCCCCTTGTTGATAAAAAGTAGGTAACGTTACTAAATTTTTTGATTTCGAGCAGCATACCGAGATAAACGAAGGGACGTATGGCATTACCTACCTTGGATTTTCGTGGCGTGCTTGCTATTTTGCGATAACTGGACTCACTGACCATACGGATTCTCGATTGATTTCTCAGATCCCAAATACAAAACCCCATGTACACAAACCGTAAGCTCAGATTTTTTCCAAATTCCTCTTTTCCAGCTCTCATCAAACTCGTCCCTCCAACCCGTTCTGATGGACAACTTGTGGTACAAGCTGGTTGAAGACCGCAGATATGTCTATGGGCGTAATGTTGTATCTCTCGCCAAAAGAGGGGATACCAATACGGTTAGAGATATTTGGCAGTCCTGGTAACTTCGTATGGTCTTCCTTCGAGAGAGCAACACCATGCTCTTGATTAACCAGTGTGTAGTCGACGAAGATGCTGGCGGAAATGATTATGGTACCTGTAGCTATGGGCGTACCAAGGTTCTTCAAGAGTCCAGGACCAGACGTATGGGCGAGGTTGGGGTCACTGTAGATGGTAACCTCGGGGCCCGCAGTGAAAAAAGTCGGCTCGTGGTTTGCATTAAACGGCTGCATTTCGAGACTAAGTGTAACTCGCGCGGCAGAAAGCTGGGTGTTGGGGGCAACAAGTAACATATGATCAATGTGTTGTTGCGAGGGTGTTCCGTAGAGATAGAAAGGCATGAATTCCGGGTAGGATTTATCAAGGTGTTTTGGAACAATGGACCGGTTGATAATGGTTTGGATATCTGAGAGTTCTACGTCGACGGCGATGCTCTTTGGAGCGTCCGTACTGGAACAAATGGAGTCAAAGTGAAGATAGAAAAACGTACTTGAGGCCTTTGTATATGGACACCTTACAATGCTTGTCGGATAAGATCGTTGAAAGCAAGGCTTTCTCCGTAGTTAAGGTAAACAATGTGGCCGGGTCATCCTCTACCTCCTTGATATAGGCCTCCATGACTTCGGCTGGGAGGTTAGCAGCAAGGATCACTTGGCGTCGGTAGCTCCCTATGTTGAATACCGACATGGATGAGAGAAAGGGCTGATCCGTCCCTTGCATGACGAACGAGTGTTGAGCCGGAGAGGCTATGATGCGGGTATAGCATTCCTAAGAAAAGAGAATGTTAGTTTCACCGGAGACTAATCCAACGGACAAACCTCGATCTCTTCTAATGCGGCACTCTTGAAGGTATCTGCAAAGCTTTTTACCAAATTGTGTGCAGTAGGGAAGGGCGACATCGGGTCAAGGGTCGTGACAGTGAGATCACCACCGCCTGTTAATCCAAGGCGTTCTTTCAACTTCGCTAAAGCTACGCCATACGTATCCTCATCGAGACTCGTCGACCCGACAATTAATTCACGAGTATAAGGATCGTCTTGGCGCTTTGTGACCGAGAATCGCTCGAACAAACGACGGTTAAGAAAATTGGCCTTCGTGACGTCCTCGTTGACCTTCCCTTCAATGTGGAAATTATCTTCTCCATGTCTTCCTTGCTATTGACGATCTCACTGTTCGGCTTGTTGACAATGTTGTCGATTATATACTGTGTCTCCTTATCGACCTCAGATGGAGGTAAACCCTTTTGCCAGGAGGGAAGTATGACCAACATCTTGACGATTAAGTTCGGTTCGTTGAAAGTCATCGTGGCCCAATTACAATACAGCTATGGAACGAATCAGAGATATATCAACCGTCCTGACAGAGGAATAAGCTCACCTTAACAGACGTATACAATTCCTTTCCAAGCAATGAACCATAGCCCTCGTAATGGAGGCCAATGACATGGTGTGCCAACCAGCAGCGGCTCCTGGTTTACTAACCGAAAGGGTAAGCCATTCCAAACACAATAAAAGATATACACAAACCTGCCCTCCACGCCGTACGTGCCTATGCTATCAACGTTCATCTCTGTAGCACAAACTCCCTGCAGGATAGGGTGCAAAACCAGCTTTGTGAGGATCAATAGTACAAGAGTCAGCAAACCGGATAGAAAAGAGCTGGTTCCTTGTGTATTAAGAAAGCGACTGTTCCAAAATAATATCGCTAGTTGACTGGTGATAGGGCTAGCTTCCGGAGTAACATTGTTCTGATTCCAGAGCATGCCCAGAATGTAACCGACGATAGCGAGCATAGAAGCATCAAAAACCATGTGGCCATTGTAGCGAGGCGAGAAGAATGTTTTGCAAGCAATTGACTGAGGAGGTCTAAATAATCTTCTTGATCGATATAGGATGCTGAGATGATATCTTCATCGATGAAAGTCTTTGAAGAGTTTTAGCGAAGTTCTGCTGAAGGATTGAAGATATGTACTGGATCATTAGGATGGAACCGCTCTCGAGCCAGTGAAACTTGCTCCGCAATAGCGATAAACTTATCACGAAGTATTTTGTGGTTCTCTGCCTTAGGACCAAGGAACGATGCACAATTTTTTTCGTGTGCCGCAACGAGACTGGAGAAGCCACGGTCAGTAGTTGCCTTGCGAGACGAGGAGATGGAATGAAGAATCCAGAGACTGACCGTATAAATACGTTTTCAAAGGCTCAGCGGAACTCTGGATCGGAATAGGGCACCTCCAAACGCCATCTAAGCGAACATTCTAATTCTTCAGATGACCTCTAATAGAAATACTGACGTAGTATTTATACAGAACGTTGAACCGTCGTCCGATTGTCCTTCTCAAAGAGCTTTAGCAATCAGACCTCGATATTGCGGCAGTAAGTGTTCTGCCTTGGTCCCCGGATTTCTGAAGGTGTCCACTGTGAGATGAACATTGAATTATTTGAATATTGAACGTTGACCAGCTGGTCACGCGTCACGAGACTGGTCCACGCCAACGGTTGAACGGTTGCTGTGATCTCATCATATATCAAGTACCCAATACCTACAAGAAATAGCTATTGAGAGTCAGGAACCTCTCCATTCCACCGTGTTAAATGTTTTCTGTTGGACGACTTAAGGAATGAGGCGAAAACAAATTATTTCGTGCTGTCTCCTGCACCTTTTCCAAGGTCGATCGAACCTCCTCCCTGACCGTATCAGCCTCTGGCTTTAATGCCCAACTCCCCGCGTGTACAAAGCCTTGACTCACGTTGTTTTTGCAATGTTGACAGCCTAGAACCTCTATAGGTTTACTAGGACCTCGTGGATTGTCAGTGGTGAGGAAGCCTGCATAGGAATAGAGGTGGCTTGCACAAGGCTGGCAACGCAAGCTGCTTATTGAGACAGAGATGGCAGTTTTTGTCCTCAACTTTTCTCTGATGTATAAAATCTGACCCATGGTATCCCAACCTAAATCTTTGTCTTCATCCATATCGAGGATTTTATCGTTCATTATGAACGAGACACAGCCATCCGCGAATAATCTCGGGAGCTCATACGTTTTGCCCAGGAGAATCTTCTCTTTGTCTGGCATATCCACCGTTTGCAACTTCTCCTCGATGAAGTTGATGGTCTGCGCTTGGAAAGTACAAGAGTTTCGAAATGAGATTGAACCTTGGGCAAGAGCGACGAACGCTACTCACACCTTGCATAACCCAGATACGAGCAAGCTTCAGCGCCGCAAGTAGTTGTTCCTTTCCCAAATGCACATAGGGTACCTGTCTGAAAAGACAAAATTACTTTGTTGACATACTGGAAGCATAACTTGAAAATTCACGGATAGATTATCTCTGCCAGACTTTCAAAATCGTAGTTGGTGACTCCATCTGGAACTTCATAATTAATGTTATTCGAGTCCCGGAACATCTCAGACTCCCTCTTGAATCCGTATCGTGGAAGGCGATAACGAACATTCTCCCCCTGAATGTATGTATTTCTGAGTTTTAGTGTTGTTGATAAAGAGGTAACGAATAAATCCACTATACTTGAAACTCGACGAAATCGTCAGCAATGTAGAATCTTCCGTGCTGTTGCTGTTGCATCGTTAAGCGCTATCGCAAGGAGTCAAGATCCGTCGATGAACAGACTCAGTAATATTTTCAACGAGTGCCGAAGTCCGATCGGGTTCGGTCCCTCGGAATCCTTTAGTAGTAAATTAGTACTTGTCTTCTAGACATGAAACATCAAATTTACTATCACGCCGCTCCAATGCACTGTTGCACCACCATGGAAGTTTTGTTATCGTCAGCTTGAAGGCCACTATCAGCTTGAAAGCCATATTGGCACTTTTTAGAAGAGAGGTTGAGGTGGAGATGTTACTATTCACCTCCTTGTCTGTCGATAGTGGTACGGCGTGCTCTGGTCATTGGTGATGCACGATGATGATAAGAGGAAAGACTTGAAGCTTTGATGTGGATTTTTGAATCTCATCAGTCAATTACAAAGTCGTTAGTCTTTTCGAAGAAGATTTGTATCCCGTGAAATGGCTCATTCCACAAAAAGCCGGGGAAGTATCCACACCCGATTTTATATTTTCATCCTATTGGACCACTTGACTCGTATTAATCTGGGCATTATAGATATTATAGGTGGTGTTCATCAAATGTTCAAGTAATCTGGCAGCTACTTTGTGCACTTGCCGTCTAAAGGTGTGGAAATTTGAAAGAATGGATGGGAAGGGGCGCACAGATCAAAATGGTTTTGAAAATAGCTCACTTCAAGTGATATCTTTAGCCAGCTCGAGGCACGACTTACTGTACTGGGGATCCCAGGCGAGTAGAAAATGAGATCGTTGCAGAATTTCCAAATAAGGTAGACCGGAGGCCGGTCCGTCTATGAAGGTGTGATTTTGGACGTAACCTGTGTGAGAAATGTATGGTCATGTGATTGTTGAACAAAACGCGTTTTCGGCGTGTTCTGTTCTGTTCAACATCGGAGGTCAGCTAGTGACCGGCTGTACAACACTTTTGGCGTTAGGCCTACTTTTCAATAATCATGTTCCAAGCCCAGCACTACGCACATATTCAACAATCCACGCAAACAACACAAACCACAAATCAGCGTCGAAATCCTTTTGCAAACGCTGCTGTCAACCATGTCAACCACCAGCAAACTCCCCCCAAACCACCTCAGAAAGTTCCCGCATCCCCCCCTCTTCCCAGACAGAATAGCAAGACAACACCGCCATCTCCACCTAAAATTATTACCGACAAGAGTGGTAGATTCCGATTCAGCCGTGTTGGTTTTCTTGGCGAGGTGAGTGGTTCAGAAATATGGTTTAGACAACGGTTTAATTCATGTCCGCAGGGTGGCTTTGCCCGCGTTTATGAAGTTAAGGACACGAGAGGCACGCGTTTCGCCTGTAAGGTAATTACAAAGTCATCTCTCATGACGAAGAAAGCTAAAACAAAAGTAAGTAAACATCTTTGGTCGTTTTCACTGCGATGCTATCCACACAACCATGCCGGGTTATCATCCGTCAGTGCAGACGGCTTGCATCTCGTGCACCGCAGCGCGAGCCCAGAGCTCCTAGTTCGCAGTATCGTTTGGCACATGCTAATCAATGACGCAGCTTTATGCAGAAATAAAGATACACCGTTCGCTTGAACACCACAACATTGTCGTGTTCTACGACTGTTTCGAAGATGACGATAATGTCTACATGACCCTTGAACTCTGCGCATCCGGATCCCTCATGGACATGCTCCGTCGCCGACGACGCTTCACAGAGGCTGAGTCTCGTTTCTTTATGGTCCAACTCATCGGCGCGTGCCACTATATGCATGCCCATCAGGTTATCCACCGTGACCTTAAATTGGGCAATTTATTTCTGGATGCAAACATGAACGTCAAGGTAGGCGACTTCGGGCTGGCCGCGCTAATCGAAAACCCTGGCGAGAGGAAGAAGACTATATGCGGAACACCTAACTATATTGCACCTGAAGTGTTGTTCGACACGGTGAATGGGCATAGCTTTGAAGTAGACACCTGGTCAATCGGCGTCATTCTTTACACCTTCGTCATTGGCCGACCTCCATTTCAGACAAAGGAGGTGAAGTCAATCTATAAGTAATTTTTTATAAATCTTGTTGTCTCGTAAACTGGGTTGCTTACACATATTGACAGACGTATCCGCGACAACGAATACGAATTCCCCAAAGAAAGAGCAATCTCCAGAGCAGCCCAACATCTTATCCAACAGATCCTCGCCCCAGACCCGTCTCAGAGGCCCACGTTACACGACATAGTCGATCACGAATTTTTTGTTCGAGGTCCAGTTCCAGCTTACATCCCTACTTCAGCACATGACGGCCCCCCTGACTTCCGACACATCTCGCGAGCTGCCTCGGACGCTAACCTAAGGCGACTGAGGAAATATGCGTTACTAGACGTTGATTATAGCCAGCTTCCACCTACCACATCGATTCCTCCTGCAGCATTGGCACCTTCGCCTGTGAACGCGCGCAACGTTTCCCCCGTGACTACCACCTCAAAGAATATTACGGTGACAATAGCCCAGCAAGAGAAGGAATTCCAGAAGGCAGTTCAGCCTGGGTCACCGATCTCCGCCTTGTTGAGTTCTGCCAGGCAGCCTCTACTTATGACTAGTCCAGGGGTCGGAGGTAACGGACACGTTCGTGAGAATCCGCTTCTCAGGAAATTGCAAGCCGTAAAGGAAAGCCCCCTCGGACGGAGAGCTGTCACGCGAACCCTAGATGGCACAATTGAAGAGAAAGAAACACTGGGTGGACGGCGAAGACCAGGTATACCGTCGTCGAGCCAAGAGGACGGCGTACAAGAAGAGGAAGAGTTGAGATTGAGGAAGAAGGAGTTGGAGGCTCAGAAGGCGAGAATTGTAGCACAAATGGCGCCGGTCAGAGAAGAGGCTGAGGACCAAGATGAACAAGGGGACGCTGATGGGTATGCGCCCGTTGTCCCTGCTAAGGATAGAGAAAATATTGGGAAGGGAAGATATGGAGGTGCACTCGCTGACAGAGGAAATGCCGTTGGGAAGTATGGAAATTTACGAGCGAAAAGCGGCCTGCATCCTCAGGCGCGGCCTTTGCAACACTCGACTTCCTCGAAAGGAAAGATGGTGGATAAGGAGAATATGCAAACTACAGGTTCGTTTTTTTTTCACTTCTTTCAAAAGAATGAAGGACTAAACCTTTCCTTTCCTTTAGGCCATACCTATTTGCCTTCTGCCGCAATGGTGCTCACTGCGACCGCTGCTGCGCCACCACCGCCTAAAGCCAATGGTTTCGACGCTGTCGCTCAAACTTTGTGTGCGGCATTCGAAGCCCGAGCTGCCGGTCAGGTCTACCGTGACCCACACTTCGGGACGTCACTTGCTGAACTCCCTGAAGAGAAAGTTTTCATTGTTAGCTGGGTGGATTATTGTAATAAATATGGGATGGGTTATGCTCTTACTGATGGTAGCGTCGGGGTACACTTCAACGATAGCACGACGTTGGTCCTCAGCCCAGATAAAATGTGCGCAGCCTTTTTTTCCATTCTAATCTCGGTGCTTATCTGGAGTCAGACATTTTGACTACATCACATCCCGCCGACAAGGTTTGGTATACATGCGAAAGTCGTATTCAGTGGAGACATACCCCGAAGAGTTAAAGAGCAAAGTCTACTTGCTCAAACACTTCGAGAATTACATCATGGAGCGATTATACGGCGAATACGAATACACCTTCGAGGACACCAAGAGGGAGAAGGGTCTGGAATGGGTACAAAAATATCTGCGCATGAAGCACGTAATTGTCTTCAAGCTGAGTCATGATGTGTTGCAGGTCTACTGCCTTTTTTGTAATGCGATGCAACGTCTGACGTCTTATTGTTCCAGTTCAACTTTTATGACCATTCTAAACTCATCCTCTCTTCCCATGGAAACCTGGTTACGCACATCGATAAACACTACAAGATGACTCGATGGGCATTGTCAGAAGTCATGGCGCAGTCACTTCGGTCTTCTGCGGTCTCGGAAACTCCTGATTCTGTGAAATTCAACCAAAAGCTGGTAGACAAGCTGAAATATTGCAAAGAAGTGCTGGTCAGCATCCGAACTGCAAGTTCAGGCACGGACAGTACCGAAGAGAGTGACGCTATGATGGGAGGCCCTGGTGTCGCTGGCACAAGCGGTGGCGTAATCGCCGTCCCGGTTGGAAGAAGTGCATCAAGAATGGCGCTGCAGTAGCTGCCCAATTGGCGAGTCCTGAAGGTTGAGAACGTAGGTTCCTAACTTTTTCTTTGGTCGATCACTTCGGTGCTGCTTCCAATATCATGGAACACACTTATTCCTTTCTTAATATACCCAATTGCTGTCGTTAGGACAAGCTATGAATCTGCGCACACGTCCTGGATATTTCACGCATACACGCACAATTTGTTGTTGACTTTCTTCATCGAACCCAATCAATTGTATTTATTGAGCAATTGGTCATGGTCTTCTTGGCCAGTTAAACTGACAGTAATATAGCACTGAACATCGATGTCACTTGTTTAAGATGGCGAACAGATTTCTTCACCTATCAGTAACGAGCTGGAAATCCTGTGGTATAGCAGGGGTATGAGATCCTCCTTCTATGCCTTCTAATATCAGCTTAATGTGCAATGGTCGTTTCCTCGCTCTGAAAGCCTCCAACGCGTCACCTTGTGTTCTTTGTCTTCACCTGTACCGGTGGACCAATATTTTGAAGTGCATAGTCAGCCCAAAGTACTCCAAAATTGCCGGGGCTGTGGATATTTCGAGCCATCATCAATGCAGCTGGCAAAACGGATGTTTTATCAATTCAGAACGCGAAACTCACCGAGATGTAGGTCTTCGGTCACAGCAGGGGGTGACGGCGATGGATCTCATGAACCAACGGAACGGAATCCCAGAAGGAGTTGATACGGCTGGTAAAATGGTTGCCTTATCAATTTAAAAAACGAGGAAAGAGAGGAAACGCACAGAGATATCGGTCCTTCGTCGCAGCAGAAGTTCATCGTGGTTTTCGTGAATCACTGAGCCTAATTTCGGCTCCAGAAAGGGTGTTGGTGGCGCAGAATTATGCAGGCGTCATACGGAACAGCCACAAACAGCAGACAAAGTAGCGCTTCATCCCTTCTACACCCAAGTTCTTCACGGCACCCATTCCGTCCTCTTCATTCTGGCACGGACACCACCACCCAGGTTGAGATACGGGAGGCCCTATAATCTGGTATGTATGCCAACAACAAAGCAATGAAAGAATCTAACCTGGCCCGAGTCCCAAGATTCATTGACCCTCCATAAATGCAATCCGCCAACAACGGAGGTAATCCCACAAGAATCCCAACACAGAGGCTCACGTTAATCAAAACCAACCGAGAGAGCTGAAATTGCACGAAAAGAAGGAGATATTCTTGTGATTAGATATGAAGTCTACGCTACTGGATGAATGCAGTGCTTAGTAATTACTAACACGTTACTAAAAAATATTAGCCACCGTACCCTCCAAGATTTCACAGATCCAAATATCCTTTGACACCGCCAGATGCGTGGCAAGGTGAGTGCCTTAGTTGTGACTCGTCGCTGTACTGAAAACAATTATACGTTCCCAGAAATTCGCAAACCCTGACTCGGTGGGAGCCAAGTCTTCCTCGACTTCGACTAGAAAAGCACCAGCTAAAAGAGGTCGCTCTCTAGAACCCACCCCGTCGGTAGACTCCGATGTAGCTCAGCCAAACAGTAAACGTAGCAAACAGGTGAAGGCTTCTGCAAACAAAAAGGACACTGCGAAATCCAGCTCCAGAGTTATGGACTACGAAAAGGAACTTCTAGGGTGAGTCACCCTGGAGTCCCAGAGGGGAGACTCTGCAGGCCCTTCACGTGCCACCCTGGAGTCAAGGTAGACAGACTGTACAACTTCTTCACTGCATTTGAAGTTGTACCCACTGAACACTGATTATCCAGGCTGTCTTACTTATCATGATGAATCATGATGAATCATGATGAACAATGAGACAAGATTTGCATCACAATTCAGCTGATTAATAATGTATACATGGGCCATGGCACTATGCTCCAATGGGTGCCTATATATGCTAGGGTTAGCTAGGGTGGAATGTGTCTTTCAACACGAAAAAACTTTAAAAAAGAGGAGGGGGCGAAAGTAGCTAAAGTTCTTGGGGAGAATCCCAAGGGAAGAACTTTCGCCTTTATAGGCTCGTCAGTAGCTA
>QDKV01005046.1_pt1 | contig 23515 bp, 28 predicted proteins | sample 1861101 | NCBI WGS metagenome assembly QDKV01 (sample SAMN04275158, study PRJNA302643) | Fungus metagenome, whole genome shotgun sequencing project. | isolation source: fruitbody | host: Mallocybe terrigena | place: Sweden | collected 2013 | reverse complement strand
GATCTGTGTAAGTAGTGTTCAGAACATTAAGTAAGTTAAGTTGATGGGCTTGCAGTGCCAGGTAGTAGTTATAAGTAGTGCCAAAAAGCCATTCAAGTTAGTGTTTGGAAGTCCGGTCCGGTCCCAGTTTTTGACCCCAAGGGTCTTAGACCATAACTGTAACCGGTCTATCTATTTCAGGATTCCTGAAAAAACTGGACCGAACCGATGTGGACCGGTCCACATCGGTTTTTTGAGGTTACAAAACCGGTTAAGACCGGTCTTATGTGATATATATTACTGTTTAGTACATCTTACTACCTACTGTATTAATATCTGATTTAATATAATTAAATTAAATTAAAAAGAACAATGAGCCGTGTGCATTTCGTGCGAGGGAGGGTTGGTGGTGGTGGGTGTGAAAACCCTCTGTCTCGCTTTCAAGCGAGGGAGGGGTTTGTAGTTGGGAAGGGTGTGAAAACCCGTCCGTCTCGCATTTCGAGCAAGGGAGGGTGGGTGGTGGGTAGGAAGAGTGAGGGAGGGGTGGTGGGTGGTGGTGGGTGTGAAACCCCTCCATCTTGCATTTCAAGCGAGGGAGCAGCTTGTGTCACGATTCGAGGGAGGGAGGGGTCGTGGTGGCACAAATATCCTCCGTCACTTGAAACGAGAGTGGGAGTGAGAGTGGTAGGAAAACTCACGTTTTGAGTGAGGGAGGGGTGGTGGTTGCAGTGATAAAGAATGTTGTTTGTTGATAATGTTGTTGATGCAATTATTGAGTGGTGGGAACAAGTACAAAAATTAATAAAATCAGATTTAAAGTAACAAAAATCACGGCTTACCCTCTGGAGGTAAAAGACCAGTTAAGACTGGTCTTTTACCGGTCCTCTAAATATCAACTTTGCGATGGACCATTAACTGGACCACGGTCTTCGGTCTTCATCAGTCCTTTCTATTTCTGGTTTTGATCAGTTACAGTCCAGTTCAGTTACATTTTTTTCCAGTTTCATAACCAGACTTCCAAACACTAATTCAAGTATCAGTGGGTACAGGTACAGTACATCAGATATCTACTTATTTAATATAACTAATATACTTATATAATATTACTATTAATAACCTATAGGCTAGCTAAATATTGTACTAAATAAAATGGGGGCAAATGAGGGGGAGGGGTTCTCCCTCCCTCCTAGCATTGAAACAGAGATAAAAAAGGGGGAGGAGAGGTTCTCCCTCCCTCCTGGTGACAAAATGGGGGAAAACGAAGGGGAGAAGGGGTTCCCTCCATCCTGGCATTGAAAAGGATGAACAACCCACTGCTCACGTTTCAAGCAACGGAGGGGGGGTGGTGGCAGATAGAGAGCCCATACATTTTTCGAGCAACAGAGGGGGGGGGGGGTGGCACGCAGAGAGAACCCCTCCACTCATGTTTTAGCCCTCCGCTTGCGTTTTGAGCGACGGAGGAGGAGTAGTGGCAGGCAGAGAGAACTGACCCCTCTGTGTTTCGAGTGATGGAAGGGGGTGGTGGGAGGCAGAGAGAACCCCTCCACTCACATTTCAAGTGACAGAGGGGGGGAGATGGCTGGTTGTCAGTTACCATAGTATAAAAAGAAAAAAAGTTGGCATATCTTTGTACGCCCAGAAACCCTTGAAAATGAGCATTCGCACTTGTTTTGAGGGTTGTAGTGGTGGTGGTTGATGCAGAATGGACATGTCACCAGGTGTGACAGATTGCCAGCAGATACCCGGCAAGTACGGGTATGGTCACAGGTACACAAAATTGTACCTGTACTCATTGTTACATCTTACACCAACTAACACAGAGTTGCTGGGACAAGTGTTACAATCATCGTTTGGGATATCACATGACTAGAAGAAAGACTGTACAGTCTTTCTAGCAAAGGTAAAGGCCAACTAAGACTAGCTTAGTGAGTTTGTGTTCAATGAGGATGTTCAAGTAAATTGTATTGATCTAACAAGAATGAGCTAAAGAATACAAAAGAAAAGAACAGGTATTTATACTATCTAATAGTGGTCTGTGCACTACCATGAGTCAAACACAAATTAAACATGAGTTGATGAAGTGCAGCAACGCAGTCACCATGAGTCACTAATTATATAGTCCATGTGTATCGTGCATGTATCCGTCGTATCAAAAAGGAAAAAGAGAAAAAGAAAAAAAAAAGAAAAGAAAAAACATGCATGTGCCATGAGGCAGTGAAACCGATCAGAAAGCATGCATACGCCACGTGATTATGAAACTGATCATAACACCTGTACCTGTCTGTACCCGGATCATTTAACCACATGGGTTTGTATAACCCTACCCAGATGACCCTTGATACTTTCCACTATGCTGGTTTTGCTTCAAATTTTACGATCAGCAGAAGACTGACTCACAACTTCTATAAAATCATTTCTGTTCTTAAGCTACTTAGACTACTCATGATGCTTAAGGTACTTCATCTCCTTTACACCACTTACATCTAGTGCTTTAAAGTCTGGTCCGGTCCGGCTTTTTGCACCCTTTTTGGATGACCAAGACCATGACCGGTCATAAAATTTCCATATATGTACATAACTGTGACCAAACCAATCAGGACTGGTCCTGATTGGTTCGGTCACAGTTGGTTACACTAGTTTGAACCGGTTCTTATCTATTTTATATGTAAATATTTAAATAAAATGTAAATTAAATCACACAAGTGACGAGGAAGGGATTCCCCCCCTTGTCACGTCGAACAAGCGATGAGGAAGGGGAATTCCCCCCTCGTCGCGTCGAAATCACATCACACAAGCAACGAGGAAGGGTTTCCCCCCCCCTCGTCACAACGAAATCATGTCACACAAGCAACAAGGAGGGGAAACCTCCTCATCACGTTGAAATCACATCACACAAGCGACAAGGGAGGGTTTCCCCCCCCTCGTCACATCAAAAACACATCACATGCAACGAGGAGGGGTTTCCCCCTCCTTGTCACCCTCCTCGTCGCGTCAAAAACATGTCAAAAATACTCCAGCTCATGCTTCAAACGAGGGAGGGGGATGTGGGGGATGGTTGGCAGGTGGGGATGGGGTTGTATGGATGCGACCCTTCTCGTCAGGTCAAAATCTGTAGGAGGTGTGTAAAGAATTAGTGTATTATAGCATTAAATAATATAAGAGATACCAACGTTAGGGAATGGGTGTGCTCCACCCATTCCCTTACCCCCCTCCTGTCCTCGCCTTCGTTTTCGTTTTTGTTGCGTCAGCTTTGCTGGTGTTGGCGTGGTGAGTGGTAGATCAAAGATGTCAAGTATGTCACTGCATGTACCTGACACAAATGCTTGTCCCTGAGCTTCTTAAACTACTTGCATGGCTTAAGTAACTGGCAGGTCTTAAAGTCACTTAATCTGCTTAATAAATGAGGTGTCTACTTATCACTGCTTAAAATCCAAGTGATTTCAGTGAATATAGGAATCTCAGTTATTTCAGATATTTTAAGTGGCTTTCAGTGATGACCCATTTTCCTGATGACTAAGCATTGATAAGCAAAATTGATATTTTCCTGATGGGTCTAACAACGAGTTTCAAGCACAGTGGACGCGGGGCCCATAACCTGTAAGGATCTAGACAACAACGCGCTCAGTTGGGGGGAACACAACTAAGGTTCTGTATGAAATACGATGAACTATATACTGCACTGAACAGGACTACAGAAATTCTATCTAACTTAGACTAGTATAACAACACGGCAGAAGTCAAGAAGTCAGCAGAGAGCTACAAACAAAAGGATACCAGCAGCATCGCGAGAACGCGTCTCGTAGCGTATTTGCCTCGGTAATTCCAACAATAAGGCCGCAATTTAAGCGACAATCGGACACTTTCCTGATGCACTTTCTAGAGCATCATGTGATTTCTGAAATTGCCCATTTTTTTAGTGGGCTTTGCTTGTCCATGACTCTAACTGCGCATTATTAGTACTCTTCTGCAAACATCGTTCAAACAGTTACACGTATCAGGTAAAATAAATAGCTCTATTACTTTTGCTTCATGTAATGGCAGCGCCGACTTGGCAAAACGTCCCAAGATGTGATGCTTCCAGAAAATAGTTGAGCTGCAACTGCTTAGCCAGGTCCCATCCCTACAATGAATGTACTCCTTCCTCCCCGTGGAAGAACAAGGACCCTCTCTGCTCCATGGATTTGATAAGTTTCGATACTCGGGATGGCCAACGAGCCCATTGTCACTGAACCTGACATCGGAAGAGCCGTCACGGAAACCTTTGGCAATGAAAACTCGCCATGATGCAGCGCAATCAGCGTTATAGGGACAGTATGCGTCGCATCGTGCTGTTAACGGAATGAATAAATTAATAAAAAAAAGTATTTTGACCATACCATGGCAACGAAATCCCCTCGTTTGGGTCCGCTGACTAGCCATTCCTGAACTATTTCTTCTATGTTAAACCGGAGTAGATACTGTGGATTAGTATCGTTTGGATTGTGTCCCCAGTGGAACGAAGTATGTATCATGAGGTGGGCAGAAATTGGTTGCCCAGCATACAAGGACGGTGGTTCATCAGGCCTTGTTCCCTTGGTGAATGGCGTTGAGAGGATTTGTATGCGAGCTGCAGCGATAATCTACAAATGTCACAAGGGGCCCTGGGAGAAGAATAGCCCTTACATTCATGAACGGCACGTCAACAGGTATTTGAATCTCTCTCCACCTTCCTGCAGGATGATTTGGGTGCTTGTGGTCCGCCAATCTCTAGGTTGTGGTTAAACATGCCGATGAGACAATCATCAGTTGATTCTCACTTTCTTAACCTTTTTTAACAGTTCACCGATTTCATCCTCTTTGTCGTGAGTGATTGGGACGATAAGCTCCCCAGTGATACCATACAATTTCACCCAGCCAGCATCACTCTCGAGAGCTTCAATTAATTTGCCCACCAAAATGATGCGGTTGTGCAGGCTCAGAGGTGAGCTTTCCAAGACAGCTTTAACTTCTTGCTCGATGATATCCTCCACTTCTGAAAAAAGAAATGAGGCCAGCATCCTATTTGATAAAGTGAACGAACCTTCGCGCAACATCCTGTATCTAATGCTTAAAATCAGAGATTCTCGAACTAGAGACGAGGTCAAGATAAGAAAAAGGGGTAGTATTTCTGAAGATACCTGGGCCTTTGGACGAATCAAGGGAGAAGAGAAAGTTCGCTGGTTGTAATGGAGTCACAGTCTGTTCACTCGTGTTAAGCTATGCCTCCTCAAGGGGATTCAGTGAAAATACACACGATGACCCGCTTGTGGTTTGATGCGGGCTGAATTCTGACCCCATCGAGACCACCAGGTGGGAGATCTAACCTTGCTTCTTCGATGCGAACATGTTGGTAGCTTGTTGTTGACACCGTAAATTTGGAAATTAGGCTACCAAAAGCAATAAATTGTCTTGGGAAACCAGGAGAGGTGACAAGATTTACCGTGTTCCACGGAAAAAATCCTCTACGTTGACAGATATAGGCAAAGTCGTAATAAGAATGCGAGAGAAATGGGACGTTCGAGTAAGAGAGGGCTCGGCCAAGGTGGTATATTCGACCTCTAGACTGACTTTCTGCAACAACGTCAGAGTCAGATTTTGTAATTCACAACCAAAACATCCCACCATTGCATTTAGAGCAGAAGAGTCAGAATGAGGAACACTAAAGGTAATTTTGGTGTCATCCTCAATATCTTCAACCACGACAGCGCCTTCAGTTGCTCTGAACAGAATCGTCTCGTCTCCACCATCTACTTCCAATTCAAAACCAGGTATAAATTACATGGTTGATGCTCACCATCTTCGAGGATAGCCTCCCCACAGCGGAAGGTCGCAGACGGCTTCTCAGATGGTGATGACAGCCTTATAAATGCCTTGCGAATATGATTGCGTCCCATAAACAGTACAACGGTGAGAGATTGCGGTTTACCTAAGATAACTGGGTACGATTTTTATCAAAAGCAATTGAAATAGTGAAAAGTAATGCCTCACTTTTTCGTGATTGAGATATCCGTACGTCTAGTGCAAGCAAGTCCTGAGGTACTCGAACAAAAAAAGGAAGTTTGCCGGTCTGTTTGGTCGATGACTTGCGGTGATTGAGTTGGAAAATTAAACGAGAAAATCGAAATTCACTGGTTTCTAGGACGAATGAACCTGCAGAGGATGTCTGTAATACGTGAGAAACAAGGTATTCAGAAGCTGCTTATACATACTGGACAGAACAAGGCATGGGATGACGGTCCTGGGGGAAAGCCCTTGTCTATTAAACAATCATACCGCAATTTCTCCAAATCTCGCCCTATGATCGTAACGCTAGCATTCTCAACTGGAAGGGTCTTCGTAGGAGTTAGACAAGAAATTAACGAAAGATGACCATACTTACACATGGAAGGCGATTTTGCACTACTACGTCGAGGTAACATCCGTCGCGCGTCGAAGCTAATCGCACGTCGCTTGAACATGTGATTGAAAGTGCTGGATGGTCAGGTTGCACGATATCTGGGTTTAATCAATGCGGCGAATTCAGCAACAGATAAAAGAGACAAAAAAGTCTTCAGAACTCACCATTCTCCAATTCCTCCACCGATTTTCGCAATGACTCGACTAATCTCGATACATACTCGACGTGTTCAGTATCATACATCAGGTCATCGTTGTGGTGCTCAACATGAGCTTTCAGGAACGAAAGTACTAGATGCACCCATTCAGTATCATGGGATTGCTCAAGTTGGTCGTGCGTATGAAGTGCTCTTTGCAGCATGAGAGCTTCTAAAGATGTCCACGCATGAGGCGAATAGTGAGCTGGCAGAGAGATAAAGGTGTTGAGGGCTCGAGTAAGATTTCCTCGATGTCTGCAGAGGCAAGGAGATTATGGGCAAGGAATAGATTATTTAATGAGGACGTACAGTTCAAAAGCGGCTAAGCAACCATGTAGCTTGAGAGCAAATTTCCGCCTCCCTGATTTCGCGTACAAATCAACGGCACGGTTCGTAACTGCAACATAGAGTTCGTAGAAGGCATTGCGGTTATTAACCGCAGCATTGAGCGTTTGATTCGAAAGTGATACGTCTTTGATACTGGGTAATGGCAACTTTGTAGACAGCGAGATTGAGAACGGAGGAGATGCTGGGAGATGACTAGCTGCGATACCAAAAATGTCCAGCTAAAATTTATCAGAGAAAGAACATGCAGAGAAATGGCTCGTTACCTGACTGCGTGCGATATCCAGTAGTTCTGCTTTACCAGAGTTCGCTGAGGTAAATTTAGAGCTGTCGATCTTGAATTCCGTCATCCAGACATCGCATTGCTCAACTGCGCTCAGAGCTGACGAATATATCCATTCTTCGATGAAATATGGAGGTAGATTCTACTGCAAAAATTAAAACAAGCTGCAAAAAATGATCTCTCCGATTCCTCACCTCTATTTCCTGTAATTGTTTCCCAAGACTAGCGAGAAAGAAACCGATCATCGTCGTGATTTCTGAAAACTTCGCCATTTTAGCGAGTAAACGGCATTGTCGTGCAAGTAGGTATATCCGAAAATCGAGAACGGCTATGGTGTTGGCGAGTATGAGGTCTCGATAGGGTTTGTTCGTGACAGAGAGCAAGGGTTGAGAATCATGATTCTTGAAGTCGGGATGGATAAATGAACCTAGCCAAAACATGTTTCGCTCTTTCGAAAGACGGTGGAACATGGCCTCCAGCTCGTCGTATGGGATTATGGCTTCTTCGAAGAGGTTCATGCCTTCAAATGAACTAGCCAGACTTTCCTATGAGCGCGTGAGCTTCTCGCCTAAGGCATGTAGTGTGTGACCATACCTTGAGAATGAAGAAGGTGCAAAAATTCCAACCAGGCATTGACTGTTGGTTCTCCGAGCGTTTGACCTCTTCTTCGCGCTGAGCTATGGCAGCATCGAACGCATATATGACGCCTTCCTTCATTTTATTGACAAATTCTGCCCATGCAAGCGGATTGTCAGTTCCTGTATGCCAGTTGAGTTGCATACAGCTGGAAGTCATGTAAGTAAACAGTGGGTTTCAGCGTAGTCAAAAAGAACCAACCGATCTCGCTTGTCGAGGTTAAAGTCGGTCTTTAGCTTGTCTAGGACAGAATTTTTTATCTGAAAAAGCTTCCCTGCCTGCGAACGCGAAGGATCTGGTCTTATAATTTGCAAAATCAACCATTCTTGGTTTCTGCGAGAGGTGACGCTTGTATGCCACTCTTTGACATATCTTTTCAGGCTATTCTTGTACGTTTCTAGGTCATTGTCCTAAGAAGACTCGTCAGAAAAACAGCTGAAGTAACAGAACCATCACACCTCGCAGTGCAAAATATATAGATGCAACAAAGGTTTCTCGAGCAAAGTTGTAGGAACCTGGGACACATGTTCATCACGGAGAGATTCAAAGGGAACCAAAGTGACATCCAATTCCTGGATAGTTCTAACAAAAGACCTCGAAGCAGATTTCCAATGGATATTTCGCAAAGGTAACTGCGCAAGGATGGTCGATTGGACTTTTTTCCAATTTGGCGTGGCGACAAACGTCGGAGGGGCCGTGTACGAGATGAGGACGCGTTGGTTTGACGGGTCAGCGGATGCCATATGATTTTTTTTTACAAAATTTTAATCCTCTTCTAGTTATTTTAGCAAGTTATTTTGCTTCAGAGATTTAGACTTACAAGAGGTCAATCACTCGAACAAGAGATGAGCGTGAGAACTTGGGCAAGCGTAAAAAGTTTTGAATCGAGCATTGCACTCCAGCAATTGCTAGAGATAACCATGTCTGGTCCAGAGGATGCCAGTACTTCCAAGTCCGTTTCCCCAGGTCCTACAAGTAATGCTACTTTCAAATCACTTGGCCTTATAGATCCACTTCTCGAAGCGCTTGATAGCCTGGGCTTCAAAAAACCCACAGACATCCAGTCGGAGGCCCTACCCCACGCACTCGAAGGACGGGATATCATCGGTATCGCATCCACTGGCTCTGGAAAGACAGCGGCTTTTGCTCTCCCCATTCTCCAAAAATTATGGGAGGAACCGAAAGCACTATTTGCTTGCGTTCTCGCTCCGACACGAGAACTGGCGTATCAAATTTCAGAGCAAATCGAGGCTTTAGGATCTGCTATGGGGGTTCGCTGTGCTGTTGTCATTGGAGGGATGGACATGCCCACGCAGCAGATTGCCCTAGCCAAGAGGCCGCATATCGTCATCGGTACACCAGGACGTTTGCTCGATCATCTGGAGACGACCAAGGGTTTTAGTCTGCGAACGTTGAAATTCCTGGTACATACGTTTCTATCAAGAAATTTGTTTTTTGTTGAGAAATTTAGGTCCTAGATGAAGCTGACCGGCTGCTTAATTTGGAGTTCAGTGAAGCAATCGACAAAATCTTGAGGCTACTACCCAAAGAACGGACAACATATTTATATTCTGCGACAATGACCACCAAAGTGGCCAAGCTGCAGAGAGCTAGTTTGACAAATCCTGTCAAGGTGGAAGTTGCATCAAAGTGGGTCATGTCGCTGCCCAATTTCCATTGCTTTGCCCTAACATCGTTGACAGGTATCAAACCGTGTCGACCTTACTTCAATACTATATTCTTATGCCCTTCATAGAGAAGCAGGCCTTTTTTATATATCTAATACACACACTAGCAGGAAATTCTATCATCGTCTTTACACGGACAAAATTTGAAGCTCAAATGTAACTCCTACTTTATTTGGATGTGGAAACAAAACTGACGACGTGTCCAGGTTATCGATAATGCTTCGCATACTTGGCTTTTCCGCGGTTCCAATCCACGGTGACATGAGTCAGAGTCAACGGTTGGGCGCCCTCTCAAAATTCAAGAGTGGTAACCGAAAAGTTCTTGTCGCCACAGACGTCGCAAGTCGGTCAGTGAACACAATTAATTGTTGATTAATCTCTAATGACTCTGTAGCGGCCTTGATATTCCTTCCGTCGATATTGTTATAAATTATGATGTACCACAACACTCCAAAGATTACATTCATCGAGTAGGACGAACAGCCCGAGCTGGTCGTTCCGGTAAAGCCATCACTCTCGTGACACAGTACGATGTCGAACTACTGCAACGCATTGAGGAAGTGACTGGAAAGAAGATGGTCTTGTACGAGACCGAAGCTGAAGATATTGCAGTATTGAAGGAACGAGTAGAAGAAGCCGCTCGAGCAGCCAGGGCTGAGATGAAAGACGCAGAGAATGGAAAGGGGAGAGGGAAGAAGCGGCGTAGGGAGGAAGATGGTTTGCGAGGTGGCAAGGATGATAGGGATCGTGATGATGATGTGGTAGAGGCTGGAATGCCGACAACAAAAAAGAAGTTTAAGCATCGGCGATAACCAATATTTTAATGAGACAAGTTCTTTTCATGTGTGGCTTTAGATACTCATCGACTTCATCGCATGAACATCAGGTCTGATCTCAAAACATATTTTGTCCCACTTTTTACTGGAGATCCTTCATGCAACATACATTCGTTACCATGTCTGGGAAGTACGATATTAGTTTGCATTTTTTTAAGTTATAAATGCTTGTTACCGGTGTAGAAGCGCACTTCCACGCTTCAAAGGGGGTGTAATGGTTTCGCGGGCTTTCCCTCTTTCTTCCTTATAGAAAAGCGTCTATCATATGTTCGATATCAGCATTACGAGCGAGTTTCGTCATTTGAACAGGACCAACTTCACCACCTTCAACGCCATCCTCAATTCCAGTCAAGTAGATGAGCAAGGTCCATTCGGACTTTGCACCTGTCAAAGGGTCAAGGACAGAATCGTCATAGTGTGGCCTAGGAGTAACATTAATTCTAGGAACTTGCAAGGCCTCAAGTAAACCAGCGACCGTACCCAAAGTATTGTCCGGGCACATACTTGTATATCCTTATATTCGAATTACACGAATAGGGCTTGCGAGGATTTTCTGCCAAAGCAGTGGGTTTCCTTGACTTGGGATGAGGAAAGGACGGTAGATGGGGATTCAGACATTCATGCAGCTTCTTCGCAAAGTCTGGTGAGGAAACGGAGAAACGTTCTGAAATAAATATAGCTCATCTTTCGTTATATGAAAAGGGAGGAAAAACTGACGATTGACGCGTTCAGCTTCTCCACGCTTCTTTGGTGGCGTGAGTTCGAGGGGGAGGTTGTCTACAAATCTGACATAGACTTTGCATTCTGCAGCTGAAAGAAAATCCTGGGTAAAAGTCGTATTTTCAGTCATCCAGTATGTTGACATAGATCGGCTACTACTTGCATCGATAATGAGTATCTGGTCTTCGACGACAGTTCGGCATTCAAGGTCAGTTTTGGAGGCGATGTCCGGAAAGGAGATCTGTGCCACGACCTCTCTGGGTGCTCCGTCGGACGTCTCTTTGATGCTCTTCTTTTTGGCCATTCTCTACGAAATCCTGGTAAACTCGATCTAAATAGGCAACACCGTGTCAACTCGAGGAGGCTGAAGTATCCTTGATTGCAAATTATAACTACAATCTGCTCGGGAGAATCGCTCTTCCACCTACTCAGCTCTGAACAGATTTTATGTGACCGGAACTTACAAGAAAGAGCGTGTGATCCGGATCAAGTTCCTTGGTGCAATTATTATTATGAGGTCCCTGAGTAACGACCTACTCTTCTCCATCTCTTCTCCATCCTCCCAACACCTCAAACAATTGCATAGTGCAGGAATAAGGACGCATAGCAAGCATGCTCTCTTCTTTGCGTCTTCATGCGGCGGCGGGTCGACTTAACAGCCTGGCGAGAACATCTCCAACTTTGATCAGAATAGGTGCCTTTGATATTGCGCGTCAAGCTGCAAGATGGTATAGCATTCATCCAGACGTATCACGGTCCAACAAGTCAAAGGTCTGGGACTCGGCAGACGTAGCGGTCAAAGACATCAAGTCGGGATCAACCATCTTGGTGGGCGGTATGTCATCTTCCCTCTTCCCGGAAGCGAATTCTAACGCGTTTAGGTCGTAGGTTTTGGTTTGGCAGGCATTCCAGGTTGATTACATTTGTGATCTTCATTCATTTCATCTAACCCGACAACAGATACACTCATCGGAGCCTTGTCAAAGCGCGGAGAGGTGACAAACCTAACCGGAGTCTCTAACAATTCTGGAGGTTCAGATTCCGGTCTTGGTAGATAATTCACAGTAAAATACCATTCTAATTACTATAATGACCTGGCTATAAACAGACAGACTTTTGAACACGAAACAGATTTCCAAGGTCATCGCTTCATACCCTGGAACGTAGGTCCACAGAGAAATAGCTCAAGAACGGAAATTCATAATTGACCTTTCTTCTTTTTTGCAGGAACAAGAATTTTGAGAATATGTATCTGTCGGGGAAGATTACCCTCGAACTCGTTCCCCAAGGTACACTGGCCGAACGTCTGCGCGCCCATGCGGCTGGAATTCCTGCATTCTATACTCCAACCGGTGCGAGTACTGCCGTTGAAGAAGGATCGATTCCACAGAGATACAATGAAGGCGGGGCAACCAAAGGTGTTGCCATCGATGGTGTACCGAAGGAAGCTCGTGAATTTAACGGCAAACGTTATGTTCTCGAGCCCGCTCTGGCCGGGGATGTCGCTTTTATCCGTGCTTGGAAAGTCGACGAAGTGGGTAATTGTGTTTTCAGGTAGGAGACCGTCTTTTCTTTTTCTCATTCGAAATTATAAATCGTTTTTTCTTCAATGACCACCAGATACGCAGCCCAGAATTTCAGTTTCGTCATGGCCAAAAACGCGAAATTAACCATCGTAGAGGTCGGTCACGCCCCCAATATTCGAAGTCGATCTTAGTTTAATTCCTACAGGCGGAAAGAATCGTTCCCACCGGCAGTATCTCACCCAACGCAATCCACGTTCCTGGCATCTATGTCGATCGTATTGTGCCAGCTACATCCGAAAAACGCGTCGATATCCCAACTTTTTCTCTGCAGCAGAACGACAAGGCCAATAATTCTTCGGAACACAGTTTACGTCATCGTATTGCGAGGCGGGCTGCTAAGGAGATCAAGGATGGCTATTATGTCAATTTGGGCATTGGAATGCCCACGTTGGTTCCAGAGTATTTAGAGCCAGGAGCTAAGGTTTGGTTGCAGAGTGAGAATGGTATTCTCGGCATGGGGCCATACCCTGCCACGGACAAAATCGATCCGTAAGTTCAGTTTCACTAATTACCTCATTCGAGGTCATGATGGTTTCGTAGTGACCTAGTTAACGCTGGCAAAGAAGCTGTTACGCTTCTCCCTGGGGCCTCAGTTTTTGGTACATTAATTTTTTTTGTTGACGGAGTGAAAAAAAGGCTCATTCATCTGTTTTTTTTTCAGATTCAAGCGAATCCTTTGCCATGATTCGTGGAGGGCATGTCGATGTTGCAATCCTCGGTGTATTTGCTCCTCCAACTATTGATTAGTCTCTGACCCTTAAATTTTTCGTTTTCAGGCAATGGAAGTGTCCAAGGCCGGCGACATCGCCAACTTCATGATCCCGGGTAAAATGCTCAAAGGCATTGGCGGTGCCATGGATCTCGTCTCGAACCCAGACAGAACGAAAGTCATCGCCGTCATGGAACACTGCACGAAGCAGGGAAAATCCAAGATTCTGAACGAGTGTACCCTGCCCTTGACCGGCGCGCGGGCTGTGAGCAAGATTATCACGGAGTTGGCTGTGTTTGAGGTAGACAGACGGAATGGGATTTTGCAGCTGACTGATATTGCAGAAGGTGTTACGCTTGAAGAAGTGAGGGCCAAGACGGCTGCGGAATTCACGGTCGGTCCAAATCTTGGGAAATTCTGATGGTTGTAATGTTTTGTAGAATAAACCTCTTTTTCAATCTGCCTGGCATTAAGAATGAAGAAGTCCTATAAATTATCAATAACTTTATTACACTAACACGGCGGTCAATAGCTTTTACAATTGAAGGCATAGCAGAATATGAAAAACGTATCCTAAGACACCAACTAGGACAACAGAACTGAAAACAGACCGTCTATTTCGTTGGCCATTGCTTTCAAAGGAAGGCAACATCCAAACGAATATCCACAATGAACATTGTATTCCCCCCAGTGTGTAATCCGGAGGTGGAGGTGTCAGTCCGTCACTTCCAAGCATTGGGAGTAAAGCAATCCTCCGCATGACAAGTGTATACCACGCCATCCTTGACCCTGAGCCTATCAGCTGCACACTTGTAAGGATACTCCATATCCAGCTGATTGGAGGGTACGAAAGGAAGGAAGGGTTCTCCAGGGTAGGTTCAGGTTGGAAGGGCACAGCATTGTCATCAGCAACCTTGGACGAGGGTGAGTGTGTTGTGGTTGATCGGGTGCGTAATTTGGCTCTAAGATTGGTTGGGATCTCAGGAGCTAGTATTGCTGCTCTACCTATACCCAGTAGGTCGGCATGCTTCAACGTTAGTGCCGTTTGGAGAATCGCTGGAGTGTTCAAACCGCCTGTGAGAAGGATCAGTGGTCGCGCGAGAGAGTTGTTAAAAGCAAGGGCTTTGACTGCTTGTCTCGAGAAGCGAGTGAAAAAGGCTTGTCTCGCTGATTTCTGCTTCGTGGAAGCACTGGAGGGAGCCAAATCCATGAAGTCAGGCCTCTCGTAGTCTCCTCCACTTACTTCAACAATATCCACTGTGGACCAGCTGGCGATTGTGAGGAGATGCTGCATGGCGCGTTGCTCATGTTCTGTTAAGGACATGTCTGAAGACTCGGTCGATGAATTTGTGTAGTCTGCCGCGTTCAGCTTGATGCTTATGACGAAATCACTCGAGGTCGATGCTCGTATCCGCGTAACGATGGTTTGAATGAGGTTTAGTACTTTATCGAGTGAATAGGCATCTTTTCGTTTGTTTGTCTTGGGAGAAAGAAATTGAGCAAGAAGATCTACGACGCAGTCAGACAAGGAAACTATGGCATTCGTAGTGTTCATACTCACAGCCATGAGCGGCATGCAATTGAACGCCGTCAAATCCCGTCTTATGAGCAAAAACCGCACCATACACGAATCTATCCACGACTTGGAGTATATCGTTCTCTGTCATTTCCTTCGGTGTTTGAAACAAAAGTTCATCAAGGAAACCAAGTCTGCGTTTTGAGGACAACTCGACCTTAATTGGGGATGGGGCCAAAGGGGGCTGGAAGAACGCCCTACCACCTACGAAATTAGTCGACTGGCGGCCGGGGTGGCTAAGCTGCATAATTGCAAGGGTTTTGTTGTTACTCGACTTGGGCTGTCCACAGGCAAGATCAGCTCCGTGCATTGCATTGGCCAGTCTTCGAAAAGGAAGATAATCCTCGTCCTTGGGATTGACAAGATCCAGTGGAAGTACAATGTCCCGTCCAAGCGTCAAGTGATCGGGAGTGACTTGAACGTTTCCCGTTGTCACTATTCCCCAGTCATGTTTTGCCCATTCCGAGTACAAGCGGAAATGACAGGCGTTGGGCTTACCACCCGAAAATGTGCTAAGATGTTCGTACAAGGCCACCTGCAAAAGAGAATACAAGAACCTAATGAATCGGTCAAAGTTGTAGTCAATGATGGCGAAAGTCGTACTTTAACCAATCTATTTTGAACAACTCGACCACATGGCAAAAGAGCTGGATTGAAGATACTATCTGACCCATCGATATCCGAGAACGACATTTTTGGGTTGCTTTTATCCACTGTCTTCGACCTTCTTCACTAGGCCTGAGCAGAATGGTCGACAATTTACTCCTGGTCACGTGAATGACATCTTTGTTGACTGCTTCCATCAACATCAACTGGATTTCAGCTCACATATCTGACCCGTTGTCCGGGTCCTTTTAGCGATGGACGCCCTGATATCTCTTATGAATCACCCTTACCTAACTATGAAGTTGGGTTTGGGTTCAGAAAAACGAAATTTTGACGCCATTTATCCCATCTCGCTTTTCTTTGCTTTTGGCATTTATCTCGTCGTCGACCGCTATCATAAAAGGTATAATAGCGCGGTTCCGTTTGAATTCACATACCCTGAAGTACGTGTTTTTGTAAATTTTCCAATGGTGAAGGTTTAAAGTTGTGTTTAAAGGCTGCCCAACCAACTTGGACTGGGAGACAACTCAGACCACCCTCAATTGAGTCGCACATTACCGACCCTGAGATACTCCCTGCAATGGTAGTTCCAGGACGGCGGTGGATTACATGTTTTGATCCTTCTACTGGCTTCCACCTTGGCACATTCCTAGCAGATAATGAAGTTGAAATCCAGGGAAAGATCCTACGCGCCAGGAATTCACAGCAGAAATGGAAAGACACGACCTTCCAGCAGCGCCGACGTGTTATGAGAAGTTTGTTGAAGTGGTTGGTAGACAATCAAGAAGCTTGTGCTCGTGTCGCGTGCAGAGATACTGGGAAGACCTGTATGTCGCGTTCTTTTGTGTTACTTCGGAACGCTCATCGTTGTGTTCCCCTGCTAGTGATTGATGCCTCGCTAGGCGAAATTCTAGTGACGTGCTCAAAACTGGAGTGGTTGGTGAAGCACGGTGAAGATGCATTGCGACCCGAAACGAGACATTCCAATTTTATGTTATTTTACAAGAAATCGCAGGTAATTTATGAGCCCTTAGGTGTAGTTGCTGCAATTGTTTCATGGAACTATCGTATGCCTCGCGTTTTCTTTTATGTGATGATGTTTCTAAGTCCCTCATAGCACTACACAATGCGTGGTCACCTATTCTTGCTGCTATTTTCTCAGGTAACGGCGTGGTCCTTAAGTGCTCCGAACAGGTAGTCTGGTCCACCACTTGGTTCGTTGGAGCCATCCAAAAATGCCTTAGAATTTGTGGACACGACCCTGAGCTCATTCAAGTCGTTTGTTGCTACCCCGAACAAGCGATTGCTCTTACAGAATCTCCACTCATAAAACATATCACTTTCATTGGATCGGAAACTGTAGGCCGTGAAGTTGCTAAAGCTGCTATCACGAACCTTACACCCGTTACACTTGAACTCGGCGGAAAGGATCCAGCCATCATTCTCCCTGGAACGGATGTGAATAAGTGTGCTCCCATTCTCTTGCGCGGTGTTTAGTACGTTCTCTCTTCCTGCTCTCCGCAAATGAATTTTATAACTGAAAGCTCACAGTCAAAACATGGGCCAAAATTGCATTGGCATCGAACGAATCATCGTGCATACGAGCCAATTTGACGAATTGTATGAAATTTTCAAGGACCGTGTGTCCAAAATGCGCGTCGGTTCTGTCATGCGCACTGGTCAAGCAGATTACATATCCACGATCGACGGAGGCTCTATGATTTCAAACAACCGTTTCCGTGGTCTCGAAAGACTGGTTCTCGATGCAACAGACGCCGGTGCCTATGTTATTGGCGGAGAGGAATATAAACATCCGATTCATGAAGAAGGATTTTATTTCCGGCCCACAGTCGTCGGTCTCACCAACATCGCAGATATAGAAATCATGCAACACGAGGGTCAGTAATACGAGTTGCTAAATTTCAGGAGTGTTACTCAGGCTTTCACCAGTTTTTGCGCCAATTGCATTATTGATCCCTTACGACAGCGTCGAAGAAGCAATCGAGATCGCCAATGGAACTCGATATGGCCTCGGCGCAAGCGTTTTTGGCCCTGAGCAGGAGAGCTGCATAAAAGTTGCGAAGCAGCTTCAGTGCGGTATGGTCTCGGTCAACGATTTCGGAGTGTTCTATGTCAGTTCAATACTGTCCATATATATCCCATCGTGATATGCTCAATTACTTTGAAGGTCAACCAGGATCTACCTTTTGGTGGTACAAAATCCAGCGGTTACGGAAGATTTGGTGCGATTTTGAAGTTTTTCTGTCGCCGTTTCAACATTTTTCTCAGTTTCTTTGTTTTCGTAGGCGGACCTGAAGGTCTTCGCTCGTTGACGAATCCCAAGGCAATCATATTTGATAGATGGCCATCTTTTATTCAAACTAGTATACCCCAAGTTCTGGACTACCCTATCCGTTCTTTGCACCTCAGCTGGTAACATTTCTCCTTCAATTTATCATTTGTCTTCCTGACTTTTCTTTTTACCTAGGGAATTCTCTAGTGGTCTTGTTCGTTTCCTCTATGGGGATAACTGGCGCACAAGCATTGCCGGACTTCGCACTCTAATGCGCGCTGCCCGCAAGTAGACTAATGTTATTTAATGCCACGTTTTTTCTTCCTTTCAATAAGTTACGATATTCCTTGTATATCTGCTCTGGTTCTAAACATATTCTTTGAGGAAGTTAAGAAAGAGTCCTCATATAAATTTCCAATTCTGAGACCGCTAACAATATGTAAACTAATGCAGGCGTTGACAATGAAAGGATGTTTGTGCAGAGCGATGGGCGATGAAATGTAGATGAACATGCTCGAGACAACTATGATATTGGACAGTGGTAAGATAATGAAAATCGTCCAAAAATGTTATGGGAATAGAGAAAAACAAGATATCAAAGCGGAGGAGGAAAAGATTGGTTGACCCAATTCAATTTTCAGAAACATCCATGGGGTCAGTTGTAGGACCCGTACGACTTAATTTCCAGGAGACAAAGTCATCAAGCAGAGTAGGCCAAGCCTGCATGCATCCGAAAAAAATCTCTCAGAAAATGTAGGATCTTGGGACAAAAGACATACCCCATCAGCTTCGTAATCTTGCAGCGTTGGATTCACTGTCTCGCAAAACTCAAGCATCATAGTCCAAAGATCTTTGTTTGTGGCTTTGTAGGTTCCCTCCTTTTCCTGATGATAGGCAGTGGATTGGAACTAATGGTACGAACAAATATATGCCAGCTCACATGAATAAATTCGATGATATCACGCATGATTGGGTACTTCGGTTCTAGTAAAACAGTCCAAAATGTCACGGAAGTCTGCTAGGCGTCAATGGACAGAAACAAGTGTCTGAGTGGGTAATTACCTCCATATCAATATTCTTGGACTGTCTGTAAGAAGCTAAGTAACGATGTCACTAGAAATCAGAAGAAAACATACTCAGGCTTGACGAAATTGAATGAGAACATATACAACTTTTGGAATGCTGCGTTAGGGTTGGACGCATATGTATTGTACATCGTCCTATCATACTCTTTCCCCAATGAATTGGACCGCTTTCCTGCGAAGAGCAGATCATCGAGCTCTGATATCGCAATAGTGATCCCCGGGATAGAAGCGATCCTGCAACAAGCAAAAGACATTTGTGTTTCACAACGAAGAATGTCTCAAAAACTCACATAAGTGTAGCCATGCCCTGCACCCACTCCTGCTTGGAAATCTTCGCCATTTCCGCCGCCTGCATTTGCCAAGCAAAGATCAGCGGACGGGCGCCTTCCATGGGCATCCCTGCATCAGCACAAAGTCTCTCGAATCCTTCTGGGCCCATTACATCCGGGGTGTCCTCATCTGCATAGCTCTTAAATAATCCAAGGGCGCGATGTGGCGTGAATGTTTCCAATTTTGTACTTTTCTTTGGTGGCGCCGCTGGCTTGGCGGGTTGACAAGTGACAGTGGGTTTAGCAACTGTCTGTGCTGAATTTTCCTGACATGTCGTCATAAGCATATGCAGCTCTGTATGAAAAATGGGAGTAACCACTTACAGTGAGAGGCGACTTACGCGGCTCGGCGTCACTGTGTGTTTTGGCAACATTAGCGGGCAGACAACAAAGCAAGGACGATAACAGCATGGATAAACATCCACAAACTCTGGGTCTGTAGAAGAGCCCAGGTTTAAAGATGAGATGAGAATAGACAGTTGTCAATGTAGTCTGTGGTTAAGACTGGTGCAGACATCTCACTAGATTACATAATCCTACTTCTTCTGGAAAACAGACAGGGGTACAATGTCGTGACGAGGCAGAGGTGAAGGAAAAGATAATGAATCAAACTACTCACTCTTGACCAACTTTCTTCCTTCCGCCTTTGGTTTTCTTGGTTGACTCACCAGTTCGTGCTTTCTTCGTCGAATGAACAGACTAGTCCAAGTGAGGTGCCAGTTGTCGGGAAAACGTGCAGTTGCCACTTACTTCAGTCCCATCTGACTCATTTCCACCATCACTTTGAAAGCATTTCAGATCCCAATTCCCGACTTGAGGTACTTTACATACACTTTTTTTTTGGATCCCCGTGTAGTGCCCTTCTTTGTACCAACAACAGCTCTTGTCGACGCCCTCGTTGAACGTGTTGATGAGCCAGATTCTGTGATAGCTACCTCTTCGACTTGTTTTCTCTGATGAGGAAAACCGACTGAGTAAACAGATCCTAGTTCAATATAAAACAAAACCTTTGGCGGCATCTTTCGATGTCCTTTCTTGTTCTACAAAGTACTCGAGGTATAAGATTAAGAACAGATGCAATTCAAATCTTCAGACAGAAATATAAAGGAATACGCGACTTTCAGCGCGTGACTGGTCTAGTGTCACGGCGGCAAAACTACAAATTGATCCGTCGCTGTTCCCCCACTGACTCGGAACATGCCAGAAATCTTTAACCCAAACCCTGTTGTTTTCTCAACACCCAAGGCTTCCGTTCGAAAAACAGATCTACCAGCCCATTCGCTATGGATAAATGACGACTCGAAATCCGAAATTGACGCGGATGATGCGGTGGAACCCATTGATCAGGACGAGATCTTCGGTGAGGATGCTTCAGCATTGGTAAATGCAACTTCGTCTGAGACTTTCCTTTCTTCAGATCTTATACGCTTTATTTACGACCCAGAGCACCCGAATACTCTGGAAGAACTGCGGGTCGTATCAGCTCCACAAATAACCATCAGCACAAACCTCGTAAACGTGGAATTTACACCTACTGTTCCTCATTGTGGGATGTCCACTCTCATCGGTATTTATTTTCTTCTATTTTTAATCTTAAATTCTCAATCTCTCAACATAGGGCTTTGTATTCGTGTTCGATTGCTGCGGAGTTTGCCAGAGCGTTATAAGGTGGATATCGTTCTCAAGCCCGGTTCACACCAAAGTGAAAATGCCGGTATGTTCCCTATTTATGTTTGCAGCTGTCACCCCTGCATATCTGAAAAATCTGAAAAATGTGGACAGTTAATAAGCAACTCAATGATAAGGAACGCGTCGCCGCTGCTTTGGAAAACCCTGTTCTTCTGGACACTGTTGAGCAATGCCTGTCAAATGTTGCAAAAGGAGTAACTCTGACTATTTGACTGGCTGAGAATTGAAATTATCAGTTCGTCGGATTTTTCACACCTTCTCATTGTTTTAACAATATTTTTGTTGCACATCATTCGCAGCATTAAATTATGCCTTTCGAACTGCGATCTCTATCATCTTCATATACATGTCGGAAATTTTGAAATTAGCGTCTCAGGAATTGTAAACGTTGATTGAACATGACAGATGATTAAGCCCCTTTCTAGGTCCACATTCAGTTTTCGCCAGCTCGCTATGGCCACAACGGTCAACTTGTATGACTCCATATACGAGCATGTACTTTTATTTCGATTTTTCTGACACACTTCGGTCGATTTAATATTGCAACCTAAAGCAAATGGAAATCATAGTGCAGTTGTATGTAAGTTGCCATGATGTTGCTACATAATTGAAAGATGCTGAGGAAAATTAAGAAGTTAAAAGCTACAGGCGAATCATGTTATGACTAGAGCTACAGAAACGAGTAGGGTAAATAACGCCGATATGAGCTATCAGAAAGCGGAAAGAGCAATAATGAAAGTGGACATAAATAATGCGAGATTTGACTGAAGTGACGGGTTGCGTGGTCACCGTGGCAGAGATGATGCCGAAACGAAGAACGAAAGAGAGAAAAAATGGAATATGGCTCCGATTAGTCCGTCAGCAAGCAGTCCCAGTCTATTACTGTCTCTGGTGTTTTCCTTGCACAGCCGAAGATTCGTTTCAGAGTTTCTTTGTGGCAATTCTCGGGACTGCATGTCCGCACATCCCACATACGAAGCGTTATCCGGCCCCGAGTCGAAATGATAACCTTGTCATCGAGGTAGCTAGCTCTACTCTCTATGACAGGTTCGTTAAGGCGGACATTCCGCAGAATTTTATTAACGAAGCCAGAAGAGAACGTTGGCTTTCCCGAACAGTGGATCTGTCCTTTAAAATCGGAAGGTAACCAGACAGTTACATCGGATGTCTCCCCGAAGACCGATAAAGCGAATTGACTTCGATGAATGTTTCGACACTGTATTAGAAAGGATTTTAGCTGAATCATGGGAGCGGGACTACTCTTGACGGATGATACGCACGACTTTCAGTTTAATAGGTTCAGCGTTACCAACGACGAACATTGACATTGGGTGATCAACGGGCTGACACCGTGCTCGGTAGTGCGGTAAAATGAGACATAGGTCAATTGGATGGTTGCAATTTTCAAGATGGAAATCCCAGTCGGAACCATGCTGGTATTTCACTTTATGGGTTCCCTGCCTTTGACTTGGTGACAGCTAGAAGGTTTAGTACTGTGATAACAATTCAAGCGGGGAAGGACTTACCAGAGTTCCCGATTTTTCGGAAGACAGCTAATGTAAGAAAAAAAATTAGACAAATCGCCCTAAGAAGATGTGGATGGAGCACACCGTTGAATGATCAGAGGACATGATTTGAGAACAATAGTGTCCAACTCGGAGGTATGAAAGCAAGGAAGCAGGACAGAGCAGGACTCCTCTTGCGCCCTAAGCTGCAAAAAGTAGTGGTTGAGAACAAACACAGACAGCAAGGAAAACGGGCTTCACTTGGTACCTGGTGCATATGTAACAATGTGCTTTTGTGCTCAATTTAGCACAAGGCAATACCGACGGTTGCCGCCACGTGGGAAGAACGTGCCTTGGATCACCATCTGTGGAAAAAATTCCAAATAAGGAAAAGAACGATGATCCGCCAAGCACGCAGGCAAGCGAATTTCCTTTTCCCTCTGATTATCGGCCCGATTCGTCCTTGACCAAACTAATAGACACTGCATAACAAACGTCCACCATCACTGCTTTTATTATTCAATTTCAGCATGATATACCGAGGTGTGCTACGCTTTGACAGTAACTTTTTACAAGTGGATGATCCATCCGAGCACTGCCATTAAAACCTCCTGTTCTTTAACATTATGCACAGCGGAAGATGTACATGAGATCTTTATGCGTGTCCATGATGGCTCTTAAATTTGAGAAATCAAGATTCCCTCGAATGTCTCGAAAAAAAATGTGTCGACAGATTCGGTGTATAATTTTCATGATGTGGCATATTGGTTTTGAAATACTCCCCTCGTTCTTCACCCTGTGTCAACGGTCATGCCACTCGACGGTGAAAAGCAAAGGTGAATCCGTCAATGTCGTCGGGCAAAGACCGTAGTCGACGCAAAACAATGCCTTCTTATGTGCGATTAGGTAACTTTCCACGCCTTGCACGATTAGTTCTCGGAATTGTCAATATGTGATATAGAAATGTCGTTGTTTAATGAAACCTCGGAAATTGTGCGGTAAACTATACTCGCCAAACAATTGGAAATGGTGAATCTCG
>QDKV01005047.1_pt1 | contig 23563 bp, 27 predicted proteins | sample 1861101 | NCBI WGS metagenome assembly QDKV01 (sample SAMN04275158, study PRJNA302643) | Fungus metagenome, whole genome shotgun sequencing project. | isolation source: fruitbody | host: Mallocybe terrigena | place: Sweden | collected 2013 | reverse complement strand
AGGGAGATGAAAAAACTCACATCAATATTACGATGCTTATTCAAGCGTGCAAGGCGCTCGAAAGGAGTTTCGATATTTTCAGCCGGGATGTACCCGACTTCTTGAGTTTTGAGAACGCGAACGAGCCACCAATAGCTATTGCTGTCGTCCATGAGGAATAAGCTGTCTCCTTTGACGACGTTCGCTTGACCTTCAACGGTTGCAGCAAAACTGTGGAGTGCGTAGACCATATCAAAGTCAATAGACTCGTTCGGAATCGACAGAGTTGAGGACATGTCGTCTTCCTCATAGACGTCCTCTCCTTCTTCTGGTTCAGAATCGTCCTCAAGGATTGAGTGCTCCTCCTCGTCGGCGCCGTGGTGAACTCCAGGGGCGTCCGCGTGAGCAACAAGGTGATGGCCATCGTCCGGATGCAGTTGCTCTCGTAAATCAAAAGTATCCTGTCGCTGAGGCCTATGAGGATCTGCTTGCATCGCAAAAGTAATATACTTGTCCTGTATTCGTTGTGTGAGTTCAAAAAATAGTCAAAAGAGTGGGTGATTAAGCTTTAAGCCCCAGAGAGCCTACGGGTATTTCATGTTGTCACCACGGTTATGATAGGTTTTTGTAAATTGTATTTGTTTATTTACTCGAGATTTAGCAAATAGAATTGTATTACTATTTATCTCCCCGGCAACCTCCGAAAATCGACTCTTTTCGTTCTGTAAGGCCAAATATGCAATCAGTTCTCTTCAAATGTTGTAATGAGCACCACAAAGCAAGACAATATAACAATAGCTAGCAAAAGCAGAAATTAAAAAAATAATAGAAATTAATGTTGTAATGTAGTCCTTACGTATGTACTCGTAGTAAGACAAATGACAGAGAAATTGGGAAATGACAGATAACATTCTTAAAGTTATCTGCCATGCCAGATAACTGTCGCATGTGATCAACGAAAACTTGACAATTATGTTGGAAGGTCCCATCAAAGAAAATGCCAAAATTCTGCCAGTGTGTAGAGAACTTATATATTTATTTTGGTTGCACACCCAAGTTGACCTGGGTCCTGGTCCCAAGTTCCAACATAAGTAGTTGCTATCAGTCTACTAGCCATGTTGAGATTGCCGACTTATGTGCACAAGCGAATCCTGGCCTCTCTTACCATTAAAAGCAGATGTATGGATCTAACCCCAGGAAACTGACTTTAATCTCGTAGGCTGATATCCACCATCTCTAGGTCACTGTTCACGAAGTGATTGAAGCACCAATTCGTCCCTCTAATCTACAGAACCATCACATCCATAACACTTAACCATTAGGGCACAGGGAAGTACTCTCCTACCAACAGCATTACCAATATCTGCTTATCTATCTGGATTTATGCTCATACACCTAGTCGGAATGCGCCGCGCCGCAGAAGAAGATAAAGCGCGCCTCGAAGCGAGGCTCTCCATCCTCCAGTCCATAAAAAAGAACTTATCTAGACTTCACACTCTATTCAGATGAACAACCTATGAAATGTCGCAAACATGTAAGATCAACTTTAAATTCAATAATACTTAACCTACCAATGCTATTCCCAGTGAAAACTGTCTCTGCTTTGGGCTGCAAAAATGGCAATGGCAGAGCGTGTCAGTCTGCAGATTCTTTGCGCAATTTTTTCATTTGTTGTGCTTTGGTCTCCCATGTCTACATGGCAAGATCAGCAGATTCGGGAACACTGGTCACAAACAAATATCTCAAGTCAACAGTCTCATAATCAAGATGGTTCCAGATATCCGCAAATTCCGCCACAGTTGATGTGTGTGTCTCAAGGTAAAACTTGGCATATAAATTCCTAAGATTCGAGATCATAATTTATAAGAACGGACATTGAAGATAGAGGCCATACCTTCCGGTAATAGCATCTGTGGAGGCCATTAAACTATCCCGTTTTCGTGGTCCACGACCCTTCTTACTCGCGGTTGAGCCGACAGATATCAATCCATCTGTTGAATCTTGAGATTGGTGCAGTTATAGGCCAACCAACCCACTCACCTGTACAGTATGTACGTTGACGTCGTTTTTCGTCTTCATCAGCCGTGTAGATTCACCTTTTTCAGAATGTGCGCTTCAACACCACAATACGGCCCCAAAAAAGAGAGGCCATATTCGTAACGTGTTCAGGCGTCGAACGATAATGGCGTGTATCACATTGCAACAATGCCTCTTTCGTTCCACTGGAGAGCAGTTTGCGCTCCTGATCGCGATAGCCCTCCTTTTTGTCATGTGAGAAACACTTCACCTCGACAACAACTCCCACTTCATTATTAAACAAAATATACGCTCGGCCCAGCCCAGCACCTACCTCCATCTTGGTGGTCCACTTCGGTCTGACCTTTAGGGCGTGAGCAGCACTCGAGAAGTATGTGTAGACGTATTCTTGATATGCTGACTCGCAGCCCCCAAAAATGCATGGTGGAGCCTCGCTGAAAAAGAAATTCCCAAAGGACTGCGAACTCTGCAAAGTGGCCGTTGACCATGAGTTTAAATTGGCCAATACTAGTTTCAGAAAGTTCAGGGGTCATACGACTCTGAAAATCCTTCTGGATCCACCCATGAAACTCGGATTGAATTTCGGCATTCGGAATGCGAACAGAGGTGCTCGCATCCAGAGAGGTATCAGACTGTACTCCAATCAACGTGTATAGGAATTTCACTGGCATGGGAACGAGTTTTTACCGTTGTCAAATATCCTGTATAATACATCAAGGTCCACAACTGTTCTCTTGACATATTTGGGACCCTGAGCAAAATCAGCCATGATTTGGAGAGAGGAAACCAAAACGACGAACGAAGCATAATCTATGTCCCTAATTGTGATTTTTATTTCATCACCATCGAGGAGGGTCTGGCTTTGAGCACGAAACTCATAATCACTACCAAGCAATTCAATAACGCAGGCCTGAACAGTTGCATCATATCCCCTAATTAGGTCAGTCCTAATTTGGGGTAAAAGAGGATGAATTTACCGGATTTGTTCCACCACGTAGTCAGTTTTTTCGTCGTGAGGGCATTGGAAATTGACCAAGGGCTGATAAGTTTGGTATCGTTCTTCGTGGAATAGCCATTATACCATTTGTTTAAATCATCGAATTCGAAGGGAGGTTTCTATTGCATACGAGCATTAATTGTCATCCATGAAGCCCATTAACACGCTTACCTGTAATTCGACTTTGTTGATCATACGATGTTCTCGTTTCGCCCTCCGTGAACCTGCAAGCAGTGGAATACTCGTTTGACTGACCCAGAGGAAATACCTGGAAGGAGGTGCTATTTCATCACAAGCGGAATTAATGAATAAGCGAACCAAGGTGTTGTTGACTCCTGAGAGCCAGCTGGACTTGACGACACGCAAAATACCGACAAGCAAGGCGCCCCGAATATGTTTGTTAATATTGTTATTCTGCAATTCCAGGTTAGCAGCACATCAAGTCGATACAGATCACGCCGACCTTCAGTTGGCTGAGACATACATATCCATCTTGTACAGTGTGGGACGTTGGGGTGTCGTACTCATCGATGAGAACAACTTTGCAGCACATGAAAAATTTCGGTCAACTTGAATAAAACATCATGCAACTGTGAATCGGGAACCGTTCCCTTCAGAACTGCCTCAAGAAATTCTTGGGCAGCTCGCCACGATTCTGAAGGAAGCCCGAGTCCTCCAACCGCAGGACTATGTCAGTGACATGATTCCTGAAATTTTGCACCAGCCTTGCTATGGTAGAACCAATCACGTTCTTTGCACCGACACGAGACATCAGCGTTGAGAATATAACATTGTAGCAGTGATCGGAACATACTGAGAAGTCCACATATAAGACTGGATATTTCCCGAACTCTAGTTGAAACGACTCCGATACTCTCGTCATCATCCGACTTTGCCCTTTTGGCAGGAAGCGGTATGTTTGTCGACAAGAGCCCTGCCCTTCAAGACTTTCTGCGGCATCACATGCCAATCCATCTTCTTCTTCGTCCGCGCTGCTCAGGCAACACGACTCTCTTGTGCATGTTTCGGTAAGTTTAATCACAACTAATCGTAGCTTCTGATCCTTCAACGAAACCACCAGTGACTTTTTCGAATGCGCAAGCCCCGACGAGCGAGCTCGGCGAAAGGATTTATTCATAAAGAACTCAGTAAGGACGCGAGGTTCGAAAAAGAGCATCTCGAGGTTTAAGTTGTTGAATGAACTTTGTTGAAGAAAATAGCCGAGAGGCAGGAGAATGATGGTGTTTGGAGGCCTGACAAGCCAAGGAATGTCTGAATACCAAGGAGCGTATTTGACTTCGTATAAGCAGCTCTCATGTTCACGCGGGAAATGAGCAGCCCGATTTTTATCCGGACCGTTTTTGATCTGATCGGGTTTGCAGGCGAATATTATTATACGGGCAGTCCTTGGACCAGTTACAAATTCAAAGCCGAAATCTTCATTCCCCTACTACGATCAAATTGTACGGTTCTTTTTTCCATAGATGGAGTCCGTAGACCTAACAAACCGGACGGATTTTTCAGAAAATTTCGAAAAGACCAATAATCCAGTTGTCTGGATTTGCGTAACGTTGTGTTTATAGATACTAACGTGCAGTACAGCAATGCCACCCACTATTCATCCCGAGTCCATACCCGGATTCCACGAAATCGTGGACGTCTTAATAAGGCGCCGTGATTGGACCAAAACGACCAAGGGGGGCGACCACGAAAGCAACAACCAAAAGATGGTACACAACCCATCAAGCGAAAAGTTGGACGGCCACCAAAAATCAAGAATTCGGGGTTGTTGTTGTTGTGGAACTTGGTAATGAGTTTCATACTACTTCATGTCATTTTCATTTCTAAAACACAGATTATTCCAGCTTCTCGACTCGGAGTCTGTCTATCCAAGATCATGCGCAGTCACTCAAATCTCGCCAACGAATCACAGATGCGTGTTGACTGAACGCAGGTCAATAGTGCGGATCATGATTCATGATAGATCAACATCATATAGTTCCACATTCCACTGGCGTAACTTGAAACATAGTATGAAGTGACGAACAGTTGACCGAATCCACAACATCGTTACGAGTCCCCTTTTAGGGGACTTGCTCTCTTGTACTACAGGACTCCAGTATTTATTTCAGCATAACCACCATGACAAAGCATACTACACTTGGCCATACTTGGAAATAAGTTCCGTTGATGGAAAGAATGTGCAAGTGCAGAAATCCTGGTTCTGCTAGACCGATCCTGTCCGATCTCTCGAGCTCAGCCGAGTTCCCCATGGCCATTCCTAGACCACCAAGAGCTTAAAAGTCCAGTCAGCAACCGACGAACTTCACGGTTGCCCTGGCCGTTGGTCTGTTACTCCGTACTCTGCCATGCGTCTCTTACATCTCACCTCTGTTTTACCTTTTATGTCTCTTGCTATGGCTTGGACAACCTATGTTGTCCCTCATTCCGAGGGGAACGATGATACCCCTGCCCTCGCCGCAGCGTTTTCCGCAGACCCAAAACTCGCTACCAACGCGACGATTCTGTTCCAACGGGGTGTTACGTACAATATCTTGACCCCCATACTTTTCCCGCGTTTTGAGAACGTGATAGTCAGCGTGCAGGGGAACTTGTCGTACGGCGCTGATGTCCAGGCGACTCAGGGTAAGAATCCCAAGTATGTGACGTGGTTTTCTGACATCGCCATTCATTTCTACCAGCAATTGTTGGTTCTTCGGTGAGTTGCGCTCCTTTCCGAATTTTTTACATGCGCTGAACATCCTATTTTTTGCAGAAGGTTTCAGTATATTGGTTGGTTTCTGCTCTTTCCCCCTAAACGGCAACGTCATACCCATTTCTCTCAGGTTCAAGTTCAATGGAGGTACCAACGTTACGTTGGAAGGTTCCAGAGATCCACATTGGGGTTGGGTGAACTCCCATGGACAACAGGTTGGAGAGAAAATATTAAACACTGGCGGTCGAGTGCTTACCAGGTTTACCAGTGGTGGGACGTGATGCAAGAAATTGCGTTACAAGTGAATCGCCCCAAGGGGTGGGGTTTCCACAATATCACAAATGGAGAAATCAAGTATATGAAGCTGTGGAAAGTGGGTGTTGTCATGGCGCGATCTGGACCAACGAGGTTATTAAATCTCTCCGCTAGCCTATAGCCTGGAGTTTCAGCACTGGTGACTCCAAGAACCTGCACGCTCACCACAACACGATAATAGCCATCTCGGAGAACAAGGCACGTAGGCTCGCCCATCTATCTCAGCGTATTGGACTCAGGTTTTCTTCCCCCGGCAGGCCTTCCCATTCAACACGTGAGTCATTCTCCTCAACCCCGAATCATTCAATCCAAACGTGGCTCTATCTCAGTGACGGTATGTTCTAACAATAGCTCATTATGACGCCTGATGTGTCGTTCATTCGGTAAAATTAATAGGTTTCTCCGCCAAGGGCACGAACATGCTATTTGAGGACAACGTCGTCTACAATGGAGACGACTGCCTCACGATCAGCAGCCCAGCGCGCAACATTCACTTCCGCAACACCTATTGTAATGGCGGTCACGGGCTCTCCGTTGGTTCTCTTGGTAAGGGCGGTGATGTTGCGGATGTGCAGGATGTTTTGTACGTGGTTCACATGTTGGTGGGCTGTTGTCATTGACATGACCCTCAAAGGATCGAAAATATCGTCATGGTAGGACCATAATTGCGACAGAGATTTTCGAGCTGGGGTTTACATATCTGATGCAGGAAAATGCACTCTATGGAGCGAGGTTCAAGAGTTGGGCGGGCGGTAATGGTATTGCCAGGAAGTATGTCAATTTTTTGCCTACTGTGTGGCTCTATTAAATAAAAATAAAAATAGCATCACCTGGAAGGACATCACGAACCGCAAAGTCCGATTCCCCGTGAGTTCCCATCCCCACTCCTCGATTCAGCCGCACTAACCCGCGCCATCCAGATCTTCGTCACTCAAAAGTACGTCCTTTCTGTATCTGAAACGAGAACTGACCCAACCTCATGGTCAATCCAGCTACTGGGATCAGGTTGTACGGTATTGTTTCCCCCACTGTTGATGGACATTCATGAAGGCGTTCGATTTTTTAGTCTGGCCCGAAACCAAATTCCACGACGACGAACAACACCCTCATCGACACCTTCACTTTCCAAGATTTCCGAGGTACCATCGACGAGTAGGTCCGACTCTTGATCGGTATGGGATTTGGATAACATTAAGCCTATAGCAACCCGAAATACCACGAAGGAACTTGCGTGACTCGTGATCCGTGCTGGTGAGTATTCGAGGTCATTGGCTCACTCCAATTGGGTGAGCTGAATAACCCTTCGCGTTAGGTACGATGTACCAGGAGCAACGGGAAAGGAAGTTGCAATTCTTGACTTGTACAAGGGTACAGGTGAGGCATATCTCACATAAGACCTAAAACTATATGCTCATGATCCCAACAGCTAAAGCAGTTGTCGCAAAGAACATTCGCATGACGACACTGACCGGAGAACCTGTGACGGTCATCTGTGATCCTGCTACGGTGCGTTCTTACCTTGAGGCTTCGGACGTTGAGGCTGATTGTATTTGTCTGACCGAATGTTACAGATCTCAACCGACGTGGGGTTCACATGTTGGAATGGTCTTTTCCAGCCAACTGCAGCTGGGGGAAAGTAACTGCCCAATAGCATGATACTTGTCCATTACAACTGTTTACAAAATGATACGGATGTTGCGAAGCACATCATCTGTAAATGATGCTTCTTTGGTGTAAGTCTAACTTACTATAAAAGAGGTAAATTAAGCCAGTAAAACAAAGAAAAGAGAAGGTTATACGCACCTGATCATGAAAAGCTGTCCCTATCCCTATGCCTTGGTAGAGAAAACCACATTTTTGGGGTCGGAGTGCGGCATATGAAATGGTCCTACCACGATCAGTTTTGGAGGAGAAAACGAAGTTCACCTTAGGAGGGTCCACCTCGATGACCTTTGACTACAGATACGGATTCTAATATTCATCTTCAACGCTGTCTAGAGCGTGCGTGCTTGGCGACTGGTGCAAGAACTATTACCCCTCCCCCTCGTTCATGTTTGTCTCCTTCACATTGATTACCGTATTCTCTGCCTCGTCACCACCTTAGTCGTTTGTCGCATTGATATGCCCAAGAAACCTAGGAACTTGTACGTCCCTTGTCCAGTACGTCCACCCAAATAGCCAGTTGATTTATAGCCTGTATGACACCTATGATATCTTCATCAACAGCGAGAGTGAGAAGAAAGGGAATCTCCCTGAAGACTTCGAACCTCCTGAGATTGATGATCCCGGTTGACAAAAAGCCTGAGGATTGGGGGTTGACAAAACGATGATCCCTGACCCCGACGCAAAATTAAAAAAAGTTGGTTCGATAAATGCTTGTCTATTATTTACAGCCCGAAGTCCGAGATGAAGAATCTCTGCATGCCAGTGTGATCTTTTTAACACCATTTTTTCTCGTACAGACGCTTGAGGCATTCTCCTTCCGACAATTTGTGGGTTCTGCAGTTGTATTAGGGTTGCTGCAAATAGTGAATTGGTTTATTCTTATAGACTGTATAACACCTATGACATTATCAATAACAACTTCAAGAGCGAGGAGGAAGGGAATATCTCAAACCCCCCCCAGTGTGAATCCTGAATGAAATTGATGATCCCAAGGACAAAAAGCCTGAGGATTGGGTTGACAAAAATGGCCGCTTGGTTGGTGCTCATGGTAAACATGTTTCCACCTCCTATGTCTGAGGATCACCGCCTTTCAAGTCCCCTGAGGAATGTGAGGACAGATTTTCGAAGAATTCAACCAGAATATCCCGGAGGAAATATTGACCACTCTCTTCAGATTCCCTAATAACCAACTGTAGCTCATGCCTCCCTGGTTCAAACCAATTCAACTCAAAGTCCTGCAATCGAAGTTGTTCTGAAATTTCATCGGCGGAGATGAAGCGAACCTCGTTGTCCTTCTCCTGAATAGAAACAGATACTCGATTTTCTCGACGATGCAGCAAGTGCAGTCGGAGGCAAGTTCGGGTTTGGAGGAATATGAATATGTGGGCGATTGTATGACTATGGCTGTAGACGTAGTTTGAGGATACCATTTGCGAAGAGAAATAGAATGTTGAGGAATTGCTTGTTTGTTGGTCCCACCATCGATCACGATTCCATTGAACAAATGGAGGCTCCTGTCCACCCTTAGAGCTGAGGTAGAGAAGATGATTGTTTTCGGGGATGGAATCGACCAGGTGTGAAGGCACGTAGATCACTGAGCGAGTAGTTTTCTTCTGGATGACATCATAGATGGGGTCATCATCGCAACGACTGACATCGTACAGAGTTGCAGAGCAGAACTTTGCTACCGATTGTGAGCGCCAGAGTTCCACAAACTTATGAGTGGTCTGTGAATCCCACTCTGGATATTGGTATGCATCATCCAAATGGTTGGTGTCTGCATTGCTAATGCGCTCGACAATAGCATCCATCTCATCCTTTTCGTTTCTGCGTTGATGCTGCCAGTGCTTGAATCTGCCCCTGACCTGCTCCACAAAGGTGCGTCGGGCCTCATCTTTCCGGTCTTCACTCCATGTCGTAATGCGTTTAACCAGTCGGCCAAGGTCTGATGGCAACGCCACTTTTTTGCTTTCAATGATTGCTCTCCATTGTTTGTCAATAAACTTCTGTCCAGCTTCCCACATCCTCTCAGGACTGAAAATTTCCTGAACCCCCCATGCCCGTCCCTCTGATTCTGCACGTTCAGCGCTAACCTTCGTCTCTTCCTTCATTCTCTCCCTCGCTTGCTCCCTTTCCTTCTCTAATCGCTTCTGCCGTCCAACCACAAATTCTGAATGCATCCACTCCCCCAATGGCCCATTCTCCCGTTCCTTCACAATCTGGTTGATGCATTCTTCCTTTCGCCGATGGAGAATACATTCCAATTCAGACGACGACACAACGAGCGACCATTCTCGCCTCGTCCACTCAAAGGCTAGCTGCATATCCAACTCGGTAAGTTCCCACTTCGCTTTTTCACTGGTCCGATCTGTTAAAGCATGATAACAGTCATACTGTGCATCACTCCTTATACTATTCATGTTGCCAACAATGCATCTACTCCACTTTTCGACCAGCTTCGTTTTCAGATGGTGCTCGTATCCCCGTTGCAAATATAACTTGTCATGCTCCGTCAGAGATAGAGGCTTCCGGATGGTAGGACTTTCATTATGCCATTTCCATCGAATCAAAGCTGTTTTCATTGATCGAGGCTCGCTTTGGGTATTGTTATTTGCTGGTGGTAATCGAAATAAATGCATAGGTATTGTCCGCACCATATAGGACCTGTTGGTTTGGGAGTTGTTGGGAGTTGTAGATTGGAGATGGAAGTGGTTGAGAGCATTTATTATGGAGGAGTAGTAATCGGATAGGGCGTCCAAGAGAGTAGCATCAGTTCTCCTCCACGGATGATCCTTGCCAATCGCGGATTGTAATGTAGCTTGCAATCCACTTGCAATGTTATTGTAGGTTACGACACTGTCAATATACTTGAATCCTTTCCACTCCTCCCAGTGCAGTGTAACTGCGTTGCGTTTATTGACATCGAAGACTGTCAGGTAAAGACGTTTCTGTTCAGCCCGTGTCCCAGTGAGCGTAAAGTATAAGGCAAAATTCTCAGAGGTTTGAAACTGCTCCAGAGGGCCTGGGTACGAAGTAATCCACTCGAGGAATTGACGTTCCGGAACCAACGAAAGGGTATTCTCGCCCGTTTGTTCGATGACCTCAATGTCCTTCTCGGTGGTGACTAGCGGCTGATGATCTGTCGGCTTTAGCCTCGCAGTGGTACCTATCCTTTCATCGAAAATTGGGTTCCACGCCCAAACCAAAATTCGAATTATCGACAGTCCAGCTTCCAGTAACAGCCAGATTAAAGGTCCATTCCCGCGGCTCCCGCTAACCAATGTGAAACAGCCAATATATCCGGCAACGGTAGCAGGAAGAGAAAGCAAAAGAATTATCCACGAGATGAAGATGAAGGCGATGTTTAAGGAAGAAGTGTGGATATGTTCGTTGCGCACATCATATAATTTGTTGAGGATCTCTTCTGGCTTGGAAAACTCGAATGTGTCCGTTGGGATAGAAATGTCACGAGGGCGGTCTCGATGTTCCCCTGTCGTAGAATGTTCATTTGAAGGAGAGGTGGGTAGATAGCCGCCTTCGCTTGGACCATCGCTTGGCTGGGTGTTAGAAGGTCGAGAGCGTAGATATTGCTCGAGGTTCCAAAGACACTCTTCGGATGGAAGATCCTCATCCCATCGAAATGAATTCTGGCTGAGAATATCCAGATCAGGGTTATTGGTCTCTTTTTTCTTTGATTTGAGATCGTCGAGAAGGACGCGGTTCATGATCATGAAGATAACGCGATTCTTCATTAGGGAGATGACGCGTGATTGAATGAGGAATTGACAACAAACAGCCGCAAGGTTACCGCCGACAGTCCGAAGAAGGGGGAAGATCCAAGGTGAATACACCACTGAAGGTAATATGTGGCAAAATGAGGGCAATGTAAGGGACAACGCTGCAGACGGCTGCAATCATTGTGCATAGGACGATCATGACATTCCACTCTTTGGATTTCCATTCGAGAGGACGCGTTCAGGGTCCTGGATGTGTTTCTCCTTCAGAATCTCCATGAGTCGCGTCTCGGCTGTAAAATGTGTCCCGTTCATCGCAATCAGTGAAGCGACCTTCCCAACAGGTTTGAAACCGGCATTATCGAGTATGCGGGCGCCTAACCAACGACGGCCGTGGAAGGTCACAGAGAGTTTGGGATATGGGGTGAACTTGAAAGAAAACGAAGGTTTAAAAACGCTGGAAATGAGTATAGATATGCCGATTTTGACAATACCGGGACTCCCGAAAATTGAAAGAGGCGTGGCTGCGGCGTAGAGGTAACCCCCTTTGAGAGCAGCTTCTCGCATTGGTCAGTTCCAAGAAGAGGTAGGAGTGCTGCGATATCCTGTATTCCCCCAGTTAGAGTTGTTCCAACGTTCGGTGGTCGGGACATCCTTTGACATTCACCAGTTCGTTTTTGCAGCTGTGAGTATGATGATTTTCGCAACTTATTGATCAGAAAATTGTTGTACGACTGTATTCTGCGAGAATGAGCAGCAGTTAGGTGTATATACCACGAGCTGAATGTGCATACCTTGCAGTGAGGGATTAAGACACAGCTTTCTCCCGATTCCGACCAACTAATGACAGACGACATGGGAACACCTGATTCAAACAGCCTGGACCGTCATGTATATATTCAACATCGAGTACCTCATTTCCCTACTATGATCGAAATTGTATGGTCTTTTTTGCATTGAAACCACTCACAAAATTTGTACCCAGCGTTTTTGAAGTGTTCTGACTTGGTGGAAACTGACTGAGTACACTGACAGTGCCGAAAAAGGGAGAGGAACGCGACAACTGAGAACTAGAATCGTCTTTGGATATTCCAACATTCCAGAATGCGCTTCGTGCGCAGAGTTCACCCACGTCCATCGTTGACATGAAAAGATAGTGATCATGGCTATGTAATTCGTTAGATATCATTGAATTCTTACTCAGTGTGCGGCTGGACGGAATAAACGTTGAAAAGTTTTGTTTTCGACTTCCGAAGATGAAACTATTCCAGCCAATGAGCCACCTGTTTTTAAAGCTCTTCGAATTCCGCGTAGTAGTAAGATAGATAGCATATTGCGATATATGCAGGTACCCCAGACACAAGGTTTCCTCTTCTATCGATCCTACAGAACTCACTCTGGGCTCTGGACTCTAAAATCGATCGTGCGCATCCTCAAACTTGTTTTTTTGTTCTTATATAGACATTATTTAGTCTCTACATTTGTGTTAGAAGCAGAACCCATTCAACTTGCAATCACTATTTGAATTCCCTCTATTTTTTGAAGGACTTCAACGTAGACAAAAATTCCATCACAAAGTGGTAAACGAAATAACACAGAATGCGTGTAAAAGACTAGGATTCAGGAAGTTGTCTCGTGCACCATCCACTTGTCACCAGAGACAATTAGTGATCCGAGCGGCAATAAACAGACCGAGAGGGGACAAGACGAGTCCATCAGATTCCGAAGGGTGAACTTTCTGACCGCAAGAATAGCTCGAACAGCAAATGACAATGGAGAGAGTATGCATCGACAATGGTAACCTTCGCGTACCATTCGACATACGCCACAGGTACATGAGCTTTACAACGTACTCTGAAATCCATACGACTATTTATGTCCAAGAATGATCGTCGGCATTCACGCTCGTTTAACAGCACCGCCAGGACTTGTAATAGGTGGGAGGAATTGGGTTCCTAAAATGGAGATAACCATGGTGGGTGGACGCAGAGGTTTGAATATGTACACAGCAACTAGATGAGAAATTGAGTCGTAACCCCAAACGGCCAACGAGTCTTGCAAGCAGAACCAGTTGCCTAAGTTTTGAATAAGAGATCCAAGGTCCACATGAGATGATGAGAATGGCACTGGCGGATGCGAAGAGCATTACTGTTGTCCTTGGCAAGTTGGAGGTGTAGTGAAACAAGAAAAGAAATGGAAACATGATAGGCCAACCCTGCATGATAGGTGGAGAAGATGTCAGGAGACTAACTTGCGGCAGAGGGCCGTTGCTTTGCACAGTATAACGAGTCCCCAACATATACCAATATCAACATCAAGTTTTGTGATCCATCCACATCCTCTGTGGGTGGATGAGAGACCAGTTCTGGCTGTCATAGAATGTGATATAAGACTTGAATGTGCCTCCACTTCCTGCGCTTTCAAAACGACGTTAGCAATGTCTTCAACTCCATAGATCCTCTCAAAACCAACCAAACCAAAATCATTACGGTTTGTGTCCTCAAACCCCAGACAAAGTATGTTCCATTGGAATTGCTGGCAAAGAGCGTGCCGACAGGACTTGAATCTCTAAAGGCGACGTCGTCCACAAACAGAGAATGGGCTCTGTACTCTAGTATTATGTAGGCGTTCCCACGCAGTCGAGCAAACGAGATACGAGGAAAGTGGGCCTGGCCCATGTCTTCGAATCCAAGGTGACATACAGATGGAGGTCACCATTTCTCGAGGCAAGTTCTCTCCAGTGGCGGAGCAATAAAATGTGGACGTTTAGTTAGGGCCTTGGTCTTTAATTTGATGAAAGGCATAACGAGGTTGCTCACTTGATATGTACTCGGAACCTCGACAATGAATTGATCTCACTGTACGAGACTTTATTTGCGACGCGTTTTACAGGCACTATTGCTGCCCTTAATGTGTGTCCATTGGTCAGGTTTGAACTCGAAGCTCATCCTTTCTAAAAGGCTCAGCAGCATTAACACCATTTCGAGAACATGCCTTGGTGAGCAAACCAGTTCAAGCTGTCATATTTTTAATTTACTTACCGGTTGTCTGGATGTGCGTAACGTTGTGCTTATAGATACTAACGTGATTCACGACAGTGCGCCCATTCACCTCCTTCCACCGCGTCCAAGTCCAGCAATGTTTGTTACACCGAAGTCGATGATTCCACGAAAGCGCGGACGACCACGTCTTAAAGGCGAAGGAGGCCATGATTGGACCAAAATGACCAAGGGGGCAACCACGGGAGCAACAACCAAAAGATGGTACACAACCCATCAAGTGAAAAGTTGGATGGCCACCGAATTCGGAGGGTGTTGTGGTGGGACTTGGTAATAAGATTGTCAGTTTCATACTACTTTCTGTCATTTCCATTTCTAAAACATACATTAGATTATTCCAGCTTCTCGAGTCTGTATATCCAATGCCTCCCTCTGTCTAGACGTGGTGCAGTGTCAGAGGCTGCTCACCCATATGTCCTTAGGACTGAAACGTAACTGACCCCTCCATACCCGCCCCTCTGTTTCTGCACGTTTAGCACCAACCTTCATCCAATTCTTCACCCTCTCCTCCGTTCTCACTCAGGAGCTAGCCGCGTATCCAGCTCGGTGAGCTCCCATTTTGTTTTATCACTGGTTCGGTCTGTTAACATATGATGACAGTCATTGAGCGCGTCTCGCCTTATACCGTCCATGTTTTCAACAATCCATGTACTCCACTTTTCGACCAGCTTCGTTTTCAAATGGCACTCATATCCCCGTTGCTGATATAACTTGTCATGCTCCGTTAGAGATAGAGGCTTTCGGATGGCAGCAGGACTTTGATCATTGGATTTGGTATATTTGAGAAGGAGGTTCCATTTCTGTGGAATCAAAGCTGTTTTCACCGATCGAGGCTCGCTTTGGGTATTGTCATTTGCTGGTGGTAATCGAAATAAATGAATACCGGGAGTTGTTGGGAGTTGTAGACTGGAGATGGGAGCGGTTGAGAACATCTACTATGGAGAAGTAGTAATGGGATAGAGTATCACAGAAAATAGCACGATTTCTCCTCCACGGGTGATCCTTGTCAATTGCGGATTGTAACGTAGCTTCCAGTTCGCTTAGGTCACGACAGTGTCAATGTACTTAAATTCCCAGTGAGCTTAAAGTATAAGGCGGGATTCTCAGAGCTTTGAAACTGCTCGAGAGGGTGTATCAAGTAATCCACTCAAGGAAGTGACGTCCCAGAATCAACGCACGGGTATTCTCGCCCGTCTGTTTGATGACCTCAAGGACCTTCTCGGTGGTGACCGTCCTTTCATCGAAACCTGGGTTCCACGTCCAAAGCAAAATTTGAATTATCGGCAGTCCAGCTTCCAGTAACAGCCAGAACAAAGGACCATTCCTGCGGCTCCCGCTAACCAATGTGAAACAGCCAATATATCCGGCAACAGTAACAGGAAGAGAAACCAAAAGAATTATCCACGAGATGAAGATGAAGGAGGAAGAAGTCTGGATTTGTTCGTTGCGCACACCATAAAATTTGTCGCGGATCTCTTCTGGCTTGGAAAACTCGAATGTCTCCAACTGGATAGAAATGTCACGAGAGGTCTCGATGTTTTCTTATCCCAAAATGTTCATTCGAAGGAGAGGTGGGCAGGTTGCCGCCTTCGCTCGAACCATCGCTTGGCCGGGTGTTAGAAAATTGATAGCGTAGATATCGCTCGAGGTTCCGAAGACACTCGAGGCTCGGATAAGAGGTTCTCACCCCATCGAACGCATTCTGGCTACGGATATCCAGATCAGGGTTGTTCTTCTCTGTGTTCTTTGATTTGAGATCGTCGAGAAGGATGCGGTGATCATGAAGATGATGCGATTCTTCATTAGGGAGATCCAAGGTGAATGCACCGCTGAAGGTCTAAAACGCGGCAATAACACTGCGGGCAGCTGCAACCATTGTGCATAGGATGAGCATGACATTCCGTTCTGTGGATTTCCATGCGACAGACGTTCAGGGTCCTCGATGTGTTTCTCCTCGAGAATCTGCATGAGTCGCGTCTCGGCTGTATAACGTGTCCCGTCCATAGCAATCAGTGGAGCGACGGTCCCAACGGGTTTGAAACCGGCATTTTCAAGTATGCGGGCGCCTAACCAACGACGGGTCGTTGGAAGGTCAGAGAGTTTGGGATATGGAGTGAACTTGAAAGAAAACGAAGGTTTAGGGACGGAAATGCTGGAAATGAGTACAGATATGCCGATTTTCACAATACCAAAACTACCGAAAATTGAAAGGGGCGTGACTGCGGCCCTTCGAGAGCAGATCCGACGTGCGTTTTGCATTGGTCGGTTCCAAGAAGAGGTAGGAGTGCTGCAATATCTTGTATTCCGTTCGGTGGTAGGGACATTCCTAGAAAATGAAATACATCAGTTCGTTTTTGCAGCTGTGAGTAGAAACGTACTGATGATTTTCGCAGCTTGTCGATCAGAATTTGTGAGGTTGTACGACTGTATTCTCCGAGAATGAGCAGTATACCACAATCGAGCTGAATGTATGCATACCTTGCGGCTTGCACAGTAAGGGATTGGGACAAGTCTCTCACTTCCGTCCGGCACGACATGGGAACCTCGGCAGATCCCTGAATCATGCAAGTCCGAACATAGGTTTTTTTGCCACAGGCAGTTCATTGCGGAGCACATTTCGAAGAACACAGATTCTGAGGCTCGCATAGATAAAAACCATCGCCCGAAAGTGTTCTGACCTCGTGAATTTTCCAAGTCACCTCAGGACGCACGCCGACGCAGAATGGTGTTAAGTCTATGATACCGTCGTCTGTTTTTGAAATAGTTTACTCGTCATCGATGAAGGACGCAGATAACTGAACAGAAGTTCCTGGTGGAATATGAGGAAGTTGAACTTCCTGTTCATCCCAATGGCTTCTTTATCCCAAGGGGATTTGGCAGGTGGGGAGATGGCCTCAGTCCCGACCTTGGTCAGATGCAAATGGATCATAAAACAACTTGGAATTATACAAGGACGCGAATGGAATTGGGACATTGTACAAAAAAGTACCTAGCCTATCATCAATCTTCTCGTGGAGAGGTTTGGACAAAATGACAAAAGCTCCTAATGATGGGATCTAAGCGCAGGTACAACAGATACAACAGAAAAGAACGGATTCAAATTCTGTCTTCCTTATGTCCGCTTGACTTCATAAGCCTCCCATCCCATTCCTTCAATTTTCTCGACTTTCACTATTACCTCCCTCTCCATTTCCTTCATATACGTGTCCATAGCGTCGATTAGCTGAGGAACACCAGTAGACAATATTCGTATCGCCAGCAAACCCGCATTTGTGCCATTATTGATGGCGACAGTGGCTACAGGTATACCCCGCTGGAACAAATCACGAATAAGCATAAAAAGTCGAAACTAAATAAGGAGGTAGTACTTACCGGCATCTGCACGATACTGTGAAGAGAATCCACTCCATCGAGTGAGCTTCCCTTCACTGGAACTCCTATGACGGGAAGCGGGGTCATCGCAGCGACCATCCCAGGCAAATGGGCGGCACCACCCGCACCAGCTATAATGGTTTTTAAACCTCTTGGCGATGCGGAACGGGCATACTCAACGAGACGGTCAGGTGTACGATGCGCAGAAACGATAGTCAGCTCATACGGAATCGCAAAACGATCTAAGATGCGAGCAGCAGGGAGCATCACTGGTAGATCAGAATCAGAACCCATGATTACGCCCACTATTGGATTGCGATTTGAAAACCCTGGTTCAGGGGACAACGGAGCGTATAGATCAATTTCGTCCTTAGAAACCGAAGGCAGAGCTTGGAGAAGAGGCCGCAATCTTGATCGCAACTGTGCATCGGACTCCGCAACCAATGTGACGTGTCCCATCTTACGACCTTTTCTGCATTCCGATTTTCCATATAGATGAACAGATGCGCCCGGGACGCGCAGAGCAGCGTTCACCACTTCAAGAATTTCTGCCATTGATGAGGAATGACCAATCAGGTTGAGCATCGCGACGGAGGGAACCTTAAGAGCGGTTGACCCTAAAGGAAGTGAGAGGATCGCGCGAAGGTGATTTTCATACTGTGATGTTTCACAAGCTTCGATAGTATAGTGACCAGAGTTATGAGGGCGAGGCGCAATCTCGTTAACGTAAATGTTGCCTAAATGGATATGCTTGTGAACACTTAACCCCCGACAATCGGACGACGTGAATTGGAAATTTTCTTACCATCATTCAACAAAAACATTTCCACACCAAAAACCCCTGCTCCAGAGAAAGATTTGATCGCAGATTCTGCAACAGTCCTTGCTTTCTGAGCAAGCGACGGATCCCTACTTCGTAGGGGTGCAAATACAAGATGACAAATGTTGTCCTTGTGGATAGTTTCCACCACAGAATATGACTGAACATCACCATCTATATTCCGTACAACCATGACAGCTATCTCCTTTGCGAACGGAACCCATCTCTCAGCATAAAGGGGCCGGTCATTGAGAAAATCAATCGCAGCTTGAGCTTGCTGAACATCTCGAAGAACGAAGTTTCCCCTTCCGTCGTAAGCCAGAGTACGACTCTTGAGCATGAGAGGCAATCCCAATTTCTTGACTGCATCTTCAATTGATTCGACCGTTGAGTTCAACGACAAGAATTCCGCGACAGCCAAACCGTGAGAAGACAGGTGCGTTTTCTGAAGAAGTTTATCTTGAATGGTCCGAATGGTTGATGGACTTGGATGTACGACAAGATTTTTTCCTTCACTTGCACACTGAACTTGTTCTAGAGTGTCGGCATCCACGTGTTCGATCTCGACCGTTAGTATATCAACTTTCTCTGCTAGTTCTCGAATCTTTTGTGGATCAGCAAAAGATCCATCGACATGGGCCAGGCGGGCTGTGGATGGCGAAATGATCTGCTTCGCAGGAGAATGTTCCCCAACATCAAGGATCACAACCTTGACGTTCAAAAGGGAGGCGGATGCACCCAACATACGACCTAACTGGCCACCTCCTGAACAAAATTGTTGGATGATTTATCATGAAAAATGCAGGTGACAATCTGCGAAAACAAGCGACAAAAATCAACTTTTCTAAAGTCAATCTGTAAAAAAAAGTCGACACGAACGCCCACCAAGAATTCCAACAATCTTTTCTGACATGTGTAGAAAAGAAGTGCACTTGGGAAAGACACTGATCAGCCTGCGAATAAAATGGCACGTGACTTGAGCGGTGGATATTTCGTCGACTTCAAGTTCTTTATGTCTTCATTTGCAAAAGCTCACTATGGGCACACTCAAGAATCGCTGAAACTTGCTGTGAAGAATGGGCCCCGAGAATAAAATTTGAACCGTTCAGGAATGATGTCGATCCGAAAGCTGCAGCCTGCCTCAGTGAGGTCATTCTACCTCCCCTGCGCGCCTACGTTACATTGGAAAAGGCATCCGATATCGGAACGATGCTTTTTCAATTGAAATTGCGCAACGATTACGCTGATCTCAAATCTGGAATTATTAACCTTATTCCTCTTCACAAAATCACAAAACAACGTTACAACGTCTGGACTCAGGCTGTAAAGTATTGTTACAATCACAATGGACTTATTATTGAAGAGATGTGGCAAATTCACTTTTCGAAGATGGTCGGTTCTAGACCCGTCTATGTAAGAGAAGGAACAGTTAATCACACCTTTTGGCTCGGAACTCGGGCCACATTGAATCACACTTTCTGTCGGTCCAGCGATACAATGGCACATACATCGTTTGAATCGGGGCATGTCCGATTATGTCTTAATGTCGGCGACCGTCAACCGTATACTAGATTAAAATTTAGTGAAGGGACTCAACACAATCGCTGAACCTCTGCACTGAGCTAAATGACAGAAATGATGTTGCAAAATTAATTGCTTAGGTATACGCGCCTCACAAACAATCGAATGGATTCAGAAATAATATAAATTTAGGCCTAGTAAAAACATCATACAGGTTTGAGCTTACTTGTTTTGAACGCCACAGTGCTTAGCACTTGTCGGGGATGTTAATGCATAAAAGGAAATCGAAACTTTTTGATGATCACATCAAAAGGGGGAATTTCCCCTTTTATTTGTCATGTGACTCTATTCTTATCTATCTTGTACAATGTATACTATACTGCAGTCACATCGCGTCTACAAAGATCTGCCGATTTCTCTGCTGAGTGGATTTTGTTAGCAAATACTCCAGTTTTATGTATTTTAAGAAAGCGAAAGAATTTGAATCATTGTGGGGCCGAAAGGGACTTCCTCGCCTCGGAGCCGTATATGAATCCATAACTTGGTGGCTGTTGAACCACAGAACGACTGTAGGTAATGGGGATGTCATCGTGTCCTACGTTCTGGTCATCCTATCCTTTTTGAAAGGTAATCGGAGCCAATACAATGGCTACACCTCATATTTGATCGCTTCCCCATTCAGCCACCTCAGTTTTCTCAACGCACACTTCTGGCAAACTAAGATGGACTATTCCATCCGCAAGTAATTGATTTTAGACACCGCAAAGTTTTCCTGACGGTCTTGTCATAATTACCTACCAAAAAGTGTGGCTGACGGCGAGGTCGGGGTCCCGAAGCTACAGTGGACACCCGCAATAATGGTAACCCCGTTAGTAAGAGACTTTACACATAAGATCCAAGTTTGTATTGAAATTTGTATTGAAACTTTGTGCCCAGAACGATGATAAGGAGATACTACTCCCAGGTACTATCAACAACCAGAGATTAGAAAAAACGAACTCCACGGATCCAAGAAATAAAGGTTTTGACAAGTACAAGTTGTATATGTAGTTTTCGTACTTGTTGGCTTATTTTTTGGCTATGTCCCGGAGACTTCAGGCTCACGGCGTGGCAGGCCACATGAATGTATCTTTGGTGTTGGTTACAATGTAAACTTAACGGTTACGAAGATGTGATAACTTCAGCAGCGTTTTATCTTAGTTTTATCAGCTTTTGGCTTCAGAGTCCAGGCAATAATGTGAAGCAGTTGTAGATGAAGCTCGAGGTCGATGGATTTTCGGATGGATTGGTCCGAAAATTTGGCTGTATTGGGACACTGCACGTGTAGCTTATTTGGTCGAACAACCTCACCGCATTTCAAATTGAAAGGTGGATGAGAGTGGGTAGAGGTGGGGTAGTTCGGCTAGTTACTGATTGCCTTCAAAAGTTTGACCATCTAGGACCGTCTCCACCATTAACACTGTCATCGATGTCATGTGGCGGTATCGGCACACGCATGTCGACTTGGCTCATTCACTGGATAGAAGCTATGTTCTCGACTTTCTATTCTGGCAGTGGACGGAGGACGTTCTACGTAAGTCTATAGACGTGACGTGAGATCGCCGACCGAGGCCAAATGTTTGTCCGAGAAACCCAGAGCAGCCATGGTCAGATGTTGGACGTAAAGGGTTGTGAAACACTCGATGTTTTCTGCCATGGAAAGAAGCAATCAGCTTCTCAGGAGAGAACGAAATCTGTGGTAATTGAGACTGACCATCCCGTCCAAATCACCAATCAGCAAATCCCGACAACCTTCCATCCCAACTCCACCAAATCATGTCGTCCTCTTCTTTGAGTGGGGACAACAGCGGTGTAGTTTGGGAAGGTTTTTGAATACCAGTACAAGTTGTTATCCAAACACCCTCTACTTTTGTTTGTTTCTTTGTTTGTTTCATGGCCTTTTCAACCGTCTGGTCCGGGTTATTTTGTTCCGAATTCCGTAGAAAGTCATCCAAAATGACATCAAAGGCGGCGGTGATATTTTGGCGAGGAACCCATGCAGGGTGACTGAAACGTCTCGGTGCGCGGATAATAACATGGGTCTGTGTGGGGGCTGATATCAGAAAGCTCTTCAGAATGCGAGATCCCTATGACGATAAGAACATACTCAATTCAGCACTGAGTCCGTTCCCAGTCGCATCTGTCATTGCTAGTGTACGCGATAACAATCGTTCCGCATTTTGTAAAAATTTCTGCTCCTCGGCATGCGAATTGCCCGGCGGTGAAAATTCGGGTGGTGAAAGGTCATTTTCGGATGATTCGTCATCTTCATCGGTTTCGTCATCATCTTCACTTTCATTTGGTTCTTCTGCTCCTTCTTCGATTTCTTCGGTACAGCTTCTTTGATCATCTTCGTCTTTATTTTCCGGTTCATTATCCGAATCTGATCTTTCACTACAAATGCGGTGATACAGACGGAGATTATCCAGACTTCCCCAAATACGTGTCTCAAGGCCATCAATTCCAAGAATGACTTTTGATTTTGCCGTGCCAATACTAGGACCAAGAAGGAAGACGAGATAAACCTGAGATAGCCTCTGTGGCGATGGAGAACGTGCCAGAGCAGTGGAAAGAGCAGAAAATGTGGTTTCGAAATGAGACGATATTGTATCGAAAGAGTTCAGTAATTCAATTCGTTGCTTAGATGCTCGTGAATTAGATGCTCGTGAATTCATCTATACGATATCGTTAGATAAAGCCGTGTGTATTAAACGTGTTTGGAGGGGTTAAACCTTTGTATTCGACATCCTTCCAAGTTGCATAACTGGTCTGAAATAACAATTGAGCAGGGCATCGTCGTAAGTCGGTTGCTTCTTACAGCGGGATTTGATTCTTAAGGAAGAGCACATGGCCTAAGAAGCTTGTGGCAAGCCTACCTGCGGTTGCATCGGTAATCCTCTCCGCGTCGAGCCTCACCGTTGGATATGTACTCGTATTACTTGCGTCCACCGAAGAAGTCTTCGACACGACGTTTTCCTTCGCGTATCGTTTTGACGTTGCCTCCGCAACTAGCTGGGGTTCTTGTTCTTCTTCGCTAGATCCCAATCCTGGATCTTTAGCAATCAGGTTGGTACCAAAAACTTTGGAAAGATAAGGAGACGGATTCAACATAAGACAGGGCATACACCCTTTTTTTAGAGACACGTTGTCCAACTAACTTCCCAGGCAACTTCAAGGAGTGAACAACACTTTGCGGCAATGTTTAGTAATTAGTTGGAAGTGTCACATGACCTGTCGGACATTTAAAATTCGCGTTACAACCAAATCGGGGGTTGTAACGGGTGTTACACCGTGTTAAATGGTTTTTCG
>QDKV01005048.1_pt1 | contig 23626 bp, 21 predicted proteins | sample 1861101 | NCBI WGS metagenome assembly QDKV01 (sample SAMN04275158, study PRJNA302643) | Fungus metagenome, whole genome shotgun sequencing project. | isolation source: fruitbody | host: Mallocybe terrigena | place: Sweden | collected 2013 | reverse complement strand
GAAAGAGAGGCCGCTATACTCTCCCCTTTTTGGCGCACATTGGATTACAGAAAACTTCGATTTTTATTCCAACAAAAGACAGGCAGAGAAAGGCCTAAGAGTTTGAAAGACAACGCCGGTTGCTTTGTCATCCTTGGCATACGGCCGGGCCGTAAAGAGCAAGTTGGATTTTGATGTCAGGAACCAAAAAAGAATCCTACCTGATGGATTCATCCAGTTTTGGGTTGGGTTTCATGATCACATCATCATTTGTCGACTCCAAATTTGGTTATGTGCGGACACATCCAGATGATCCCCTAATCGTCTTATCTGCGGCTACTGTCCCTTTGTATACGAATTATGTGGCGACTTCGTCTACACACTGTCGTCGAAAATAGAATTGAATTCATTATGGCTAGCGTTGAATTGACACAGCATTAGCTTTAATTGCGCAACCATAAACACTACTACAGGATATGCATAAAGAATATCAAATAATGCTAACATCATAAATACTTGAGAACAGGATATAAGCATCGGAAACCAAAATCGAATCAGATGGAGGAGATATCGATAGGTAATAATTCCTAAAGCTAGAAACGAAGGAAAAGGAAAATTTTCTTCCGCGTTAAGTACAAAGATCGATCATGATTCATGAACAAAAAGCCAAGGGAGAATATGCTGAATGCGGAAAGCTACCAAGATAGAAAGTTCCGAGCCGACCCCAATGGGTATGATAAGCTTCAGCTGTTATCTGGATGCCTTCCAGGCAACAAAGACGCGCATTGCACGACTCAGCCGCTGACTTGTTACGGGTAGCGTGGGCAGACGAGTCGTCCTTGGCGACACATGACCAAAACTCGGATCTGTTCGATTTTCCGACGACGCTTCCGCAGTCGTTCCAACGTAACCTTCAGCGATTGGAGAGAATTTAGAGCGATGACCTTGGCCAGAAGCGAGTTGTATCTGGCGTTTCGTCTCGCTTGCGAGCCATTCATCATATCTTTGACAAGCATCATCGAAGATTTTACGATCTTGAGGTGGTTCCGTTTGGTATGCAGGCCAGTGGAAGCGTTCCTCGAGGGCGTGTCCGACACGTGCCCTATCTTGCATATCCCTAAACAGTATTGAACTCAATGACAAATCAGCGTTGAATCAAGGGTCGAAAACTCACATTTGGAAATTGTTGAGCAATTGGTCAAAGTCATCCCTCGTCATCTCCAAGATAACATTCTTAGTCAGGTCGTCGTGATCACGACCGTTCATTAGAGTTGCTGAACCAAGCAACGCCGTTTCGATCGAGTCGGAGCGAAATCGGGGTTTCCTAGAATTTTGGTTTTTGGCCTGGCAATCCTCCACCCACTCCCACATGGGTTCAGAACATGCGATGATTTCCTTCGCTCGCATTGCTAGGTGCAGGTTCAGCGTTCTGAGGTCGATGTTAAGAGCTCTATTCGGAAGTATATGCGTCGCATTATGATCTTTCGTCTTCTTCGACAGATGAGAGATGTTCGAAGGGGACAACGCATCGCTTCGGGTCTCATCCAAGGCGACATACATAGACCGGTGTTTCAAAACTTCGTGGGACAGTCGCAATTCGTCGTCGGGAAGATCGGTGCTGTGAGTAAATCTTCGTTGAATGGTAGGCATGTTGGGAGATCTGGTTGGGTTATTAGGTCCGTCGTAAATTTCCGATGGGGGAGCAGAGTCTGGTTTCTCTACGCAGGAGTTGGTTTCCAAGGGTGGGAATGCATATAACAAGGGAGGATGTGTCCGGACATCTAAAATAGTTCTTTAGTGTAAAGAAAAACTCCGATGAAAGGGCAGATTACTTGCCTTTAAAATGGTATTCAAGATAAGTCGTCAATAAAGATAACGGTGAAGCATTGACAAATCGCAATTCGAGCATTCCATGCCAGATGGCCTCCAAAATGGTATGATCTCGAGGATTATGTGGAACGACAGTAGTCGTATGGCTTAATGACCTCAGTAAGAATGGCACCGTCTTTGGTTTGCTGGCCTTCACAAGCTTCACAGCCTGTGGGGTCGGTTCTTTGTTCAGAATGTCACCATCCTTTATCATCTCTGTTGTTGTCATTCTAGGAGTGCCGGGTGCAGTTCTGTTACCAGCTGTCGTACGTGCGGTATCTTCACCGTCGTTCGCGGTTGTCCTAAACTGCCGCGAACTAGAAATCGAGGCTTTTCGTGTAAGAATTGATGCATCATCCGAACTTAGAGTGGACGTGTCATCGTCGTCGTCAAATGGTTTGCCAGGGAAGAAAAGGTCCTCCTCGATCATCTACGCGTGCATTAGCATATAGACTTTAACTCGAGCAAGTGAGCAATTTTACCTCAAAGGCACCTCCAGGCTTCGTGATGCGCAGCACCTCTTCGAAAAAAGTATCCCACTACATACAAAAACGACCGTCAACAAAACAGAGAAAGATGGCATTCACCAGACACACCTTGTCTTCGGGAACTCCAAGTGCTATCCGCTTGATATGCCTAATTCCGACGAAAAAAATATAATTTCAGTGAGACACCCATTTAGGCAACGGCACATACACGAAATCAAACTCTTCTTTCTGGAATGGAAGGCCATCCAAACTAAATCAATAATGAAGTGTTCAGTGGTTTTTTTTAGAATGAAAATTTTGATACAATCAAACGTACAAATTATGCTGGACCCAGGTGATCCTGGATGCCATATCAGGCGAGGCAACATTCTGAAGATTGGGGTGCAGGGGAACTATGTCGAGACCTGACAAATCACATTACGTTCGTTATTTTCGCCCTCTTATATACGTCACTTACCGACGAAGTGACAGTTCTAAGAAGGAAACATAATAAGATGATGTAACTCGGCATAGAACCGGAAGGGCTAAACAAACCTTCCATGTCTTGGCAGCGTGCAGTATCCATGTGCCCGTGCCTGGAAGACGGACAGGTGAAAGAAATTGAGACGACATTAATCAGGTGAGATTTGAAGTACGGCACTTACCACACCCAATCTCGAGTCTGGATGAAGAAAGGGTGAGTATGTAACAAAGACATGAGAGAGCAATTAGTTAAACGTACACTTTGGTGGGGGGAGTCTCAAAGATGTGCCAAGTCAGACTTTTGCAGAGGTCAAGACCAAACATGGTTTCCCAAACGTCCCTGTCGGTGTATAGAATGTTGATAATGATACTAATGAGGTAAAACCAGAAACCACTCACAAGTCCACGACCTCCCGATCATAACTCCTTGGATAAGGGACGTCTTCCTTCGGATAGGGGTGATACTTCTTTCCAGGACATTTCTTACCACCTACAGTCGCATGCCCAATACCTTTAATCACAAACTGAGCTTCCCTTGCCCGAATATTAGCTTTGAGTTCTTCAAGAATAGTTCGATCCGCCGTTGAGAACTTTGACAGATTAAGATCGGAAGCGGTGGGGCCCTTTTCTTTACCAGTAGTGCTTCTAGTTCCGTGTGACTGCGCAGAAGATGTTGACGAAGTTGATGCAACTGGTGCTATAGGTAGTGTAGAGTGGCCACGGGTTGGGGCATTTGGGGGATCAGGCGCAGTTTGCGAACCCTGAAAAGTTGAGTCAATAAAAACCGAGGCGAGGGAAGAGGGGAACGGAACGTCCAGAGGCGATAACACAACACAGAAAACCAAAGAACATATGGGAATGGGAAGAAACGAAAGAAAGAACACATACTGCATTCGAAATCCCCTTTGGAAAACCAGAGCCGGCCGTGAATCCAGAATCCCTACTCTTCACTCCGGGTTGGGAAGGCATATGTCCTGAGCCAGACGTGCCAGACGCTGACGGTACCCTCGAAACACCACCACCAGTCGCGGTTCCACTATTTCTCGCAGTGGCACTCTTCTTCTTCCTCAAGCCAAATTCCGCAAGAGCCTTGCCAGTTGACGATGACGTCGAGAGACGGGACTTTGTGAGTCGACGCCATGACATCAACGCCGCGTATATTCGAACGGAGAGGGAGTCAACGGTAGGTGAAGAGTCGCAGCAACCGGAGGGATCCATGATCGCGGTGGCAAGAAAAGTGTGGTTGCCGATGTTGGGTGTGCATAACAAAAAAACACGCAAGGTACCGAAAAAAAAGTTACGGTTTTAAACGATGGCAACCAGCACGGTAAACAAGGTGTGAAAAGTAACATGCGCGATAGAGTTCGATTTGGAAGGTGGGGAAGAGAGATCAATGTTTCCATAGGTTTCAATATCGTGCAAAGATTCATGTCAAGGAATCGTTTAAAGAGGCGGTTCAGCAGTGCGAAATAAGTGGGATATAAAGATGTGAAGAAGGATATGTCAGCATCATATTCACCACAAGAGGAGGGGCGGGTGATGACAACGATTGAACATGACTGAACCCGGAATAAAGAAAGCGATGAATGAGGAATCAATGGCGCAATTTCATTGCACAATGTTTCAATTCTCATCTGCTATGTATGTCGCTCGAGAACTTTTGACCCCTCAGTCTTCGTTATCACAAAAGACAAGCGATCTGAATCTAAGCGTTCTTCAAAAGCGAGCGACAGCCACGTGATTGGCGGTGTACACCGCATGTGGAAGACACAAAACTAAGAAGGATAGATGAAATCTAAGTTACTCACCGGTCTTCGATCCTTGTCTTCGGAGCGTGTACTAGCTGACCGATGCGGAGAGGGGGTAACGGGACAGAGTTCCCAAGGCGTCACTTCCTCCACTTGGGATGTGCTCATACTTGATACCATTGGAATTGCCTTTACCGCCGGGGCATGCGTGGAGGATGCAGATCTCAAATTCGAAGTCGAAATCGTTGAATAATTCGTAGAGATTCTCTCCTTCCCAAACTGTTGACCAACAAGAGAGAACTCCTTCATATCCTCCGCCTCTTCGTCGACTGCCTGGTTGGCACTCAACACCAACGACGGATTTGTCATCTCACCTTCTCCAGAAAGATGACCATCCAAACTCATCGAACTCGCTGCAGCAGAATTTGTTCTCACTCTCTTTTCCCCTCCCACCTTACCTGCCGATAACGGGCCTCTGGACGATGAGCGAGACATGGCAGCTGAACTGATCGATTGCTCGTCTTCGTGCGTGTAGTTGCCGCCCACGTTACCCTTTCCCGTAGTCTGAGTTTGTCCAGCCCATTTCGAGCCATTCGACACGTTAACAAGAGCTGGTGTCGATATTCCTGATAAAGCATGGCCATTGCCACAACTACCAAGTCCAAGACTCAACGAACTGCGCGAACGTGCACGACTCCCGAACAGGGTCGTTGACAATTTTTTCTCGTTCTCACCCTCATCCCCAACCTCAATAGCCGGCACGGGGTGCATCTCCCATGGCGCGACCTCCTCCAGTGGACCCGTGAGCGGCAACGATCTCTGCCGCTCAACCATACCCATACTCACAGGCGGTTTTGACTCTTTCTTCCCCTTGCCTCCTTTACTTCCCGTTCGAGATGACTTCACACTCATCTGCACAGAACTCGAATGTCTCGATTCTTGACTCTTCTCCGACACTTGCGAAGTCGACTTCCGCGACATCTTCGGTGAGCGCAAAGGTGCTGGTGTCGTTGCAATCCCACGATAATTATCCCACACATTCATAGGAACGGATGTTGTAAAAGTTCCAGATGAAGGAAGGGCGTCGCGGACCGTTGGGAGCGCGACAGGGCGCGCTGAGTGTTTTGAATCGGCTTTAGATTTAAATCTGGAAGAAAATTTACTCCTTGTAGGGGACGGAGGTGTACTCCCAACCCCCTTCGGACCCGGAGCCAAATCCCAAGGTGTCACCTCCTCAACAGGTCCCGTAATCTGCACCGACCTCTTGAACGTCAGAGGCGGGATTTGAAGTCTCGGATTTGATCCCGACGATAACCAAGATGTCGATTTGGAAGTGCTGACGCCACCGCTTGTGCTGGTGGAAATCAAGCTAGCGCTCGCACTATCCCGTCTTGGGACTGGGTACAGCTCCCATGGCGTCACTTCTGAGATTGGACCTGTGGACATTGACAGCGCCTGCGGTGGGTCTCTTGACTTGCCAAATATGACCGAAGAGGAAGGTGGAGATAAGGACGCAGAGATGAGGGATGCGAGGGAGAGTGTTGAAGATGTTGGGGAAATTACCATCCTGGAACTGCGGGGGCTGTGGTTGGGAGAGAAGCCGCCTCCGCTCCTAAGACTGCGGGGATGGTCAATGTACGGATGCTTGATCGTTGGATGGGTCATCCTTGTAGGTGATACTTTCGCCGTTTGTAGCTCGGGTATATGTACAATCTCCTCAGCTGTAACAGTTGTCTGAAATTCCCAAGGCATAGTTTCCTCCCGTGCAGTTGTATCCATAGTCATACCCGGAGCAGTTAATGGACGATTTGATTCGGCATCTCTCGGTGGTGGTTGCTGCTTCTGCAACGAAAGCTCCGGAGATGCTGGATACGCGCTTCCGGTGGTTATCATCGATTCGTCGCTCATTGAAATACTCGATCGGGCAGGATTCCTTGGGGGTCTTGAAGGCGCTCTTTTCAATTGAGAGTTGCTGCCACTGGCCGAAGTAGACGACGGAAGCGTTGCGCCTGCAACTAAAGACGAAACAGAATGTTCTCCACTTTGATGATTAGCAAATGTATTCCAAGGATTCAACATTTATCCAGTGAGGGGGGGGGGAGATTTTCACGGGAAATGCTGACTTTAGGGGGTAAACGGACGTTTCTTTGATGGACGATAAAAAGCTCAGTAGTCAAAGGTTACAGGAGAATAAGAAAGAAGGCTTTGTCGTTGTCGCTATCTGGCGCGTTTGGGACATTTACTATGCGAGGTACGTTCCAAGGTCGATGGTGAGAAACAACGGGGGCGAGGGCATCGGGAATGTCAGGATTTGCGCACGGCATCAGAAAAGTAATTCTTTCGGACAAAAGGAGACAAGTGACAAAAAGAATAAATTCTGGAAAAGCCAAACTGACAATTTTAGTGTTCCCATTCAGTGCAGCACAAGGTTAATATTTCAATACAATTTAGTTGATGAGTCTGCGATGATGATGCTTCAGATTTCTTATGATTTTCTTCTTCCTTCAAGTCCGTAAACCATACCCAAAGCCACTCTAGCCGCGGTGCTCCTTCTCTCCTCATTATTATCCATACCTGCAATTTCACCCTTATACTCCTGCAACACCCCAAACGTTTTTTCCAAGTCAAAACCTCGTTGACCTTCCTCGTCCAACGCACCCGAGTGTCCAAATATCCTCCGCCTCGTATCTTCAATCTCCGCTTTAGTTGGAATATCCTCGTCCAAATCTCCATCCTCTAAGACTTCATAATGACCGTCATCCTGAATATCGTCATCTTCTCCGAAGTCAGAAACGGATCCCAAAGATTGATAACGGAACCCATGTTCCGCAGTCAATCCTCCACCAGGAGGACCGATTTTCCCGAAATCTAACCCCGTTGAGTGGATGGTTTTTTCTTCTTCTACGGCCTCTCTATGTGGCGCCGATACGAAGACAGTGAAGTCATCATCAAACCTCAAAGACAGCTCTTCTTTTTGCCTTTCATCTCCAAGCACAGGCCGATGCATTTGGAATGGCGACATGGAGTGTGCCTCATCGTTCATCTCTGAAGGAGACATCGTCAAGTTCGATGTGCTCGCCGTCGTAGTTGGAGACGTTGATACCCAAGGTCTTTCCCGCGTCTGACTTTTCCTCTCCGTATCCATCACGAAAGTTTTCATCTGCTCCATGAGTTCTTCGTCTACACTTTCGTCTCGAGCTCGTCCTTTCTCACTAAGCAGTTGAACTTGGTCATCAGCCATTGACGAGGAAACACCCAAACCACCACCACCAATAGTCTCAAGCAATAATTCTTGCATGAGTTCCTCTCTTTCCTTCCTCGAATCCTCGTCGTCCGAGTCAAAACTGCGATTGAAATCTAGCGAGACGCGACCGCCTTTTATAGGTCTTTGACTGCCGATGTCGGAACCTGTCTTAGTGGACCTCATTGAAGGCCACATGATGGTACTGAGCGCGTCAAGGACGCGGGGTAAGGCGGGGATATCTACGGATTTATTGTCAATGAAAGTAGAGTATCAAGAACTAAATAAATTTACCATTGTTGTCAACTTTCCTCAGACCTTCAGAGTCCCTCAACGTGGGGCGAGTCGCATCAACGTATTCAAAGCCATAAGACGAAAGTGTGCTGTCGATGTCTCCATTTTCGTTTTCATCTGTTTCTCTATCTTCCTTGTTTAATGAGTCTGAGGTTTCTTTGGCTAGAGGAGAGGTGGAAGGCGAGGAAGAGGACAAGCCAGGTATCCGCACCGCCAGCGCCACTTCAGGCTCGTAATCTCCCAACTTCATCAACCTCGCAATTTCCGCAACACATTTTGCATATGACTGTCAACAGTCAACTTTAACTTCCAGATCGACACACACGCACGTATATATGAGACTTTACCTCATCCTCAAACCAAGTAAACACCACTGCCGGTGGCTGTCTAGCGAATAATTCGGGAAATAACCTATCAATTGTCCATACGGAGAAATGCACATCGGCGATGTAGTAACGGTTTGAGATCGTCCATGGGATGGTGAGAGGCACTGATGGGCTCAGAGATGAAGGTACGGATTTTGCTTGTAAAGGATCTGTGAGGCCTTTGAGACCTGTGATAACCAAGTGAGAAACTCTGAAAGAAAACATAGGGTGGAAACTCACTTTCAATGAACGCTGTAGCACATTCGACAGATGACGATACCGTTAAGATGCGAAACGATTCCTCTGCATCCATCTCTTGCTTCAAACTGGTGGTAAGGAGAAAATCGGAGAGCCAAAATTTTAACCTTCAAGCTTGCATGGATGTATTAATATTGCACTCCTCTTTATTCACACCTTAGCAGTCGCTGCGGTGCAATGCCCAAGCTGCGGCGAGCGAGTCACTGGCTGCAATTGGGAGTCAGAACCAAGTAGGATTTGTACTTTTGCTTCCTTATACGAATCAAATTTTGTAACAACGCCATCCGAATGCGTAGAATTTATATGTACACAATTCAATGGCCCACAGGATTAAACTCAATGAATTGTTCGGGTCCTTTCATTGATAATCGAATTAACACCTGTTAAATGCCAAAAGAAGGGGATCCGTCACGTTGATAGCATTTCTCCACCATAACCATTTACTTACGCCCCAGTATCATTTTCAGTCCTTGGGGATGTTGACAGTTGGGAATGGAACGCGTGCATATGATCTTACCAAGCGCGACGCGTCGCCCCTAAATTTCTCAGGGCCTAACAACGCGTTGTTATGGTTTATTTTGACCCAGTTCATTCAACTGCTTTCCGACTGGTTTCTCAGCCTTGAACTGGGGTTTCTCTGTCAACCGGATTGTACTTGTATTAGCCTTTTTTCTTCCACCTTATTCGCCATACAACCACCTCCCAGGCCGGAGCAAATAATCATGGACACCGTTCTCTCGTACCCGCAAAGCGAACCATCCAACGATATTTTCTCGGTCTCTGACGACGTCTTGTCAGAACGTCTACAATTTATAGATGAAGTGCGTGTGAGCTAGACTATGGCCGTTGAATGTCGGATACTAAAACATTTAATTTAGATTGGTTTTGGGAACTGGGGTAGCGTCTGGCTATGCCGACCCAAACCTGCGACAACCTCTGATGGGAAAGTCAGACCCCTAGGTCAGAAGATTGCAGTCAAGCTTGTGCACAGGTCCAAGACATCAACGACTGCTGCTCGTGTACGGTCCTTGTAAGTCAAAAATGTTCAGTTTGTTTCTTTGTCAAGTGACCAACACAACATCGCAGGTGGAATGAAATGAAGATTATCAAGTCATTAAAGTCTGAACCACACCCAGCTATCATTCTATTTCATTCGTTCATCATTACGCCTTCCTATGCTCTCATCACCATGTAAGTTTTACTTTTTTGCCTCTCGCTGCTTTGTTCTTCGCGAGTCTCTTCAAACATCTTTTTGCCTTGACAATACAAGTCAGTCGCTAATTTCGTTCTTTTTAAAGGTCATACCTACCAACACTAGTCCCCGTAGAAGTCGAGGAATCGAAAGCTCGCGAATGGTTTCGGTTCCTACTTTCAGGAGTTGAATTCCTTCACACACGGGGTGTTGTCCATAATGATATCAAGTGAGTCCCCCTCCGTCATACATCTCTCAACGTGCTCATGGAACCTTCTTTAATCGCATAGGCCTGCCAACATACTCGTCTCTTATAAAAACATCCCAGTTCTCGTAGATTTTGGCTTTGCCGAGAAATATGACTTGTCATCTGACACCGCATTCCACAGTAATCTCTCCTATGGGACACCTGAAGTAAAGTTTTCATCTTTTCTCCTCGCATGTTCTTTATTGACGCGTCTAATGTTCAAGTATCTCTCTCCCGAACGCGCTCGCGGCCTATCACACGACACCCGTAAATCCGACGTCTGGTCACTTGGTGTAACCTTTTTCGAAATTCTCATTGGCCGCACTCCGTTTGAGAAATCAGATGGAGAACAATTTAATACTAAAGAAGATTTGGAGAAATACTGGGAACGTACGCTCCGTGGAAAGTGGGTTGGCACTTGGGATGTTTCCAAGGGTGTGGAGAGGTTGTTGCAGAGGATGATGTCCCCCAATGCAGATCTGAGGTGTACGGCTAAACAAGCGATGTCTGATGTGTATTGGCAAATGCAAAAGAAGGATGTTTTGCACAGTAAGCTCTTTCAGGTCGCTTTTGGCAATACATTTTCTGACAAAAGTATGCAAACTCCAACAGAACGTGCGTCTAGCTATGCATCTACAACATCCTCTGTGGTGTTCGAGAAGGATGAAGAGAATCTCCTCATGACTCCGTCGTCTTGGAAAGGTGTCAAGGACAAGAAACTAGAGAAACCAGCCACAGGCATTAACCCACAATTGTCTCCAGTACTCGACGTTCTCAAGGACTCTCGAGACAACACCTTGACTCCCACTAGAACTAAAGCACGTGGTAGTGGTTTGACAAGGTCGAAATCGCAGCCACGAGTCGCTGGAGTTTTAAAAGGTAAGCCCAAAACTCATATAAATTTTTTCTGTCTGTAACCAATTTTCATCAACAGCCCAGCACGGTAGAAAACGCGGTCCAGCTCCTCTTGCCGAACTTTCGCCCATCAAAGCTTCGCCCAACCCTTCACCCATGCCCTCACCTGCACCATTTCACGCGTCAGCTAATTCTAGTGGCATATCCGCATCAACAAAAGCGAAAGAGAATATTTCAAATTTCAACAAGTTGGCTGCCACTATTGAGTCGAAGAAGAAGGCGAGGGCGCCATTTGGAGCTCTGAACGTAAATGGTAATGCACGACCGACGTCGATGATTACAAAGAAGCCATCTGGACAGTCTTATGGTGCAAAGGCTATTAGGGTACTTGGCGAGCTTCCCAACACGGGTCATGACAGGAGCGCGAATCTGAGTTGCAATTATAATGTTGACGCGTCGTTTGGCACGCTCGAGAGCAGTAAGGATTCTACGAACGTCAAGGATCGTGTGAGGGATTGGGAGAGAGAAAAGGAGCGGCTTAGAGAGATGACGAGGTTGGAGGAGATGGAAAGGGAGAGAGATGAGTTGCATAAACGGCAGAAAAAGGAAAAGAAGAAACAGAAACAGAAAGTCAGGGAAGAGGCTGTGGAAAAGGAAAGGGAGGAACAGGACACTCAACTGCAACGGCAACAACAACCGCAGGAAGTAGAGCAAGAGGATACAGAGCGCCGCAGTGAGGATCAGAAGGAACCAGAGCAGAAAGCGCGTATCATTGAGCGTAGGAGCGCCTCACACTTGTACATTGGAATTCCTGGAACGACGACGTTATCTGAACGTACGAATACCACCAATGACACCGCTTTCAGTCGGAAGAAGGAAAGCAAGACGATACACATTAAGGACTGGGAGTTTGACAAGGAAAATATCTGTTCTTCTTCGACTTCGCCTATATTACCCATGTTCCGCACAGGTCCACCACTGACACAAGGTGAGTATTTTTTGACCTCACCAAGCAATTTTTTTTGCGAGCAATTCTGATGCGAATTTTATAGCATTCAATATTTCTATGGATACTCCTCCGCCGCCTCCAGCAAGCAACCGTCCTGCGAAGGGCACTGGCAAAGGCAGCATCAGGCACAGCATCAAGGCATCCATTGGTAAGTTGTCAGTTTTAGTTTCCATTCCGCTTTCATTTATTCTCCTTTTTTCTTTCTATCCCCGTTCAATTACCATTGCAACATAACTAATATGACTCGCAGACAAAACTATCGAATTCTGCAAGTCGGCTTCGATCACTTCTGGAAGGTCAACGCCTGCTCGCGGCTTTTCGTTTGACGTAATAAGGCCCTTGACGAAGGATTTCAAAGAGAGCAGCGGGAAAGATGCCAGAGAATCCTCGGAAGGCCATGAACAGTCATCTTCTGAAAGTGAGTCATTTGTCCTATTTCTGACATTCGTTTTCTGTGCTGGCTACAACTGTCGACGGAGTTGTCGATTTGACTATTGAATTTTATTCGGATGGTTTCTTCTTTTTTTTTTTGGATATATATATGTTGCTTTCTTTTTTTTGGAGTACCAGTTTTTGGTTCAAACCCGTATTAACATGATGTCTTCGTCTCGCACAGTCATTTCGCCACTACCTATCATAAAAAATGCGGCTGAAAGCGAGAAAGTTGCAGCTGATGCAAGAATGGACCGAATGACTATCTGGATGCGCAATGTCGAGAGTACGTCTTCCAAACCTTCTCACCCGGCCTTGTCTTGACGCATCACCTTTCTCATTGACAGAGGTTGTAGAGGAAGCGAAACAGAACTTTGCGTCCGCGTCTGCACCCAAAGAACTTCCACTTCCTTCTCTCCCACCACCGCTCTCGCGTACTACACCACAGAACAAATCACGTCTGCCTCGCCGTGTCCTCGCAGCCAGTCAAATATTCCAATCGGACGAAAATGGCAATATCACTCCATTGACGGATCAATCGATGGTGTCTAATAACAATTCGACCTTCCTTACGACTGATGACATTGTTTTCCCTTCGACCCCTGCGCCTGTTGTCCCTGCGAAAGATAAAGCGTCGATTGACCCAACAAACAAGGTATCCGATAGACCTGCGGAAGGAACGTACCAGTTCCAAATTCCTGAGATTCATACCCCTTCAAGGCAGAAACGTCGTGCAACCGTGTCGATAACGTCCCCTGTGGCAGTGGAAAAGCTTGCACCGGAAGCAACAACAAGCGACGTGGGTGCTTCCCCATCGAAGAGGAGAGAGAAATCCAAATCACAGTCGGATTTGTTAAATAAGCGAATTGTGCCGATTGCGGTCCTGGAAGCTGAAATAAATAAGGGTATGCGGTCTACTCTGGCTTTGATCTTGATTGACTTGGCACTAACATGGTTGTCTCTTTGTAGCACCACCTCCTGAGCCTACACCTCGCCTATCCCAAGTGATAGACCGAAATTTGTTCATTGCACCTCCGTTGGGTTCATCGCGCGATGACCTGTTGGATTCTCACAACGTTGACGAGGTTCGCCAGCCGTCGTTTGACGAACTTACGTCTTCTCCTTACCGTGTCGAGCCGTATCCTCAACGCCAAAATCATGATGTGCCCGTCCTCGACACCCCGTCAAGGCACCGTCTTGAGGGCGTCTATGACCGCTTCCTTATGGCCACATCAGGCGTTAAGCGTGTTGGGAAAGGGTACCAATCTGATAACCACGTTCCAGTGACGAATAATAAGAACAGCAGTCTCGGTCTTAATCTGCCGCAAAACAAAGCGCGCGCGTTCTATTCTACTCGTCGCCCTATGCCTCCCCCTGTGTCAAGCGAGGATCTCCAGCACAGAACTGCCTCGGTGGATGAATTGGGTAATTGGTCTCAGGTTGAAGAGATTCCAGAAGACCCAAAAGACTCGAATGTTGGGTTCGTTCGCAAGGCTATCAAACTCATGGTTCCCAAAGGAACAACGTCCAAGAGGTTGTCTCGTATCGGTTAATTTTTTTTCAAACTCTCCCTCTATTTGTCTGGGACAGACTCGATTTGTTCTCATTTGTTGATCTATATTTATCAAATATTGGGATTTTTTTTTCTCGGCTTCATCGTCTGTTCTGGTCTTTTCACTTGTTCATCTCAATCATCCATATTGCATTGCTTTTTTCTTCTTTCATATTTACGTTTTCCTTCCACCCATTATTCCGCTTCATGTCGTTCTTGCTTTCGACTCCCCCTTTTACGCACTCATGACACAACACCTCGTTGAATTTTGCTATCGTTTTGCTTTTCCAGTTCTCGATGAACCCTCACGCTTTCTTATGTTTTGCAACATATATTTTACTATATGCATCCTGGATGTCCTGTTACGAATATTTGAATAAATGAATCTCCCTTACGTCACGCATTGAAAGTACTATGAGGGGCAAGAACATCTCGGTAAGACTGGTGAATTAAATTCAAGGTCAATGTGATTAACCCTGTACAACATTTTGGCTGTTCTACGCTGCAGTAGAACCCTCATTTCTAAGCGAAAGGCGGTACGGAACGTCAAACTAATTCAAGTTGGTATCGCTTAATCAATGAAAAAATCGTGCACTCTGTGACGATCGGAACGGAGTGGCACACATTGTATGATATTCCGAGTCAATCGTCTTTCCCCAGTTCTTGACCTGACTGTTGGCAAAATGTTGACATTTGAACATCTTATTAGAGATTTAATTTCAGCCTCTGGTATAATTCTAGCTCTTATAATATACAGGACAAGTCGGTCTGGCCTCAGCCGGTAATTTGAAACGTAAAGTCAAAGTCAAAGCAAAGAATACCATAATGGGAAAACGAGCCCAGATATGGGCAGCCGGTGATGTAGTCACTAATGGCGTCGATCTTGATTTGCCGGAAAAAAACGAGGGCGTTCAACGTCTGCGTGCTTGTAGAAGGGGAATAATTGAATGAACTTGAACCTATAGTATCAGAGATAGCAGTCGAAACTAATATATGAGCCTGTACGCAAATGTTGTAAGAGCTTGTCACAATGCCGCAAGGCAAATGAATAGTGGATGGAATTTTCGGTACGGATATTCATCACCTTGCTTGAGCTAACTCAAAACGGAAATTAATATTGACAATGAGACGCATTGATATGGGCGACCTTGTCCGCTGAAAATGTATAAAAGAGTGAAGGACTGAACGAGTGAAAGAGCAGGGCGCCTTCGCCCAAAGGTAGCTACTTGTCGTCTTCAGCATGCTGAGCATTTGATAACTCTGCTGACGGCAGTTATTTCGTCTACACTGCTTCACAGTGACGGCTGGGGACAACTCCTATGCATTGTTGGAACTTGATTCAGTTGAATGGGCACATTCCCGTTCTCTGTTCACTCTCCATGATGAAGAAGCATAGGTGAGGCCCCCGTGCCATAATGAAGCAGGGTTGGATTATTCACCCACTGATCATTTTATGGTTTCCTGCCAGTGGTCAGGCAACTATGCCCCTCAGTGGGAGGCTGACTTGAGTTCGGCATTATTGCCAAACTTTGTCTGCCTTCCATGAGGAAGCACAAAGTTGCCTGGAGACCAAACTGAACCCTTGAATAAATAAAAATAGCATGTTTGTACCACTTCAAAGTTATGGTCAATGATGATTCCTTATTTGGGCATGTTCATGTGATGCGTAAAGCTTCGGAGTATGCCGCGTACCTCATGACTGCTCGTGATCGCTACTGATGATTGATGAAAATTTTGGGTCTCGCGTTGCCAAATGCCTTGCGTCGCAATGGCACTCCTAGGAAATGACGAAGTACTTCAGGAGTCACAGGATGATTTCTGGTTGTCAAGAAAGCAGAGGAGGGGTTCTGAGATACACAAAAAACAATGACTTTTTGCCCTGCTATGGAGGATGAGGTGAAAGAAGTCCTCTTTGTTAATCACTTAACTATGGTGCAAGAGGCTCACGAGGGCAAACGATGCCAGGACGCACAGTTGGAATCTTCCACTCGTGGGGTAGGATCCCAATATGCAGGTCTGCATGTGCGATTCAGTATCATCAGAAACAAAAATGATATCGGCGTTCTCCGGTCACGAGATTATGATCGATGAAGATTATCTTATCTTATCTTCCCAATTACCTGTGTATCAATGTTTGTGTCTGACCTGGGTTAAGTACCCCTGCGAAAGTCAAGTCACCCGATGCGACCCTTCCGACGCGACCTTCGTGACCCGGGGTCAGGCTGAAGCAGGTCTCCAAATATTGTTGTGCAGAACTGTTCGCGCGGTTAGGAACCTGCTTACGTACCCATGCAAAACCCAACTGAGACATCTTTCCCAAACCTCTCCTCACGATGTGTGGTGGCGGCGACCCTCCCCATCCGAGTTGCAGTCACAACGAGATGTATGAGAGATACACTAACCACGGAAACCATGCATCAGGAGGCGGAATCATTGATATCCATCAGACGACAAGTTACCAGTTCAGTCTTTCAGGTACATGGGTCATTGTCCATAAGTATTGTCTCATCTGAGAATCAATCAGAGGAATCTGGGAATCACAGAGCTGCTCTCGACTCTGGCGTATCCTTTTATCCTCCTCATCGTGTTACCGAGCTGTTCGATGGCTCAACGCACCTGAAGCAACCCAAGCGACGTCTGACGAATTCCTGATCCTTTGCGGATTCAAGTCGATGTGATTTTATCTACATTGCCTCTTGTTATTCTCCTCTTTAATGGCTTTGTGTGGCTCCCAGCAAAGAGGCAAAGAATGGGAGATTCCATGCAGATTGCCCTCGTATCGCAAAACAGTCGGCGAATTTTGGCAATCCTATCAAGGCCTCCCTCGCCGGAGTCGGCGCGCTCGTCGAACATTATGAGGTGATATTGGTCCGGTAGATTGCTGTCCCACACGGCTGACCTAGAAGACCTCAGGAATTCGAAGGTGTCAAGGATAAGATTGGAGGTCTCCTACCCCAGCTGAACAGGCTCAAACAAAGCATTACATCGGCAACTGTTAACGAAGACCCTGAGGAGACGAGGCGACACACGGAGTTGATCAGGTAAGCTTGACAATTACTTGCTTTGCCCCCTCCCAACGATCTTCGCAGCGCATTGGGAGACATCGAGAATAGATCACAGGATTTGCTGGAAAAAGGCATGACAACTCAGTTTGCAGACAAGGAGGAGGATTATGCAGAGTTAGCAAGACTTGTCGAACAATTTCGAGAAGCCATTGCCGGCTATCAAGTGAGCGAGAGACGGTCTGTTGGGCGAAGGGCGACTCACGCGACAGGATAGATATCACAACAGCAAGCGATCTATGACCAAATCAGCGGTCTCACTGTCAGTGTTTTCCCGTGTCCCTCTGAGTTGTACTGATGATCGGTCCAATCATCTAGTCATCCTTCAATACGCACTTGAAACTGCAGGAGGTGAGGCGGTTCAGTAAGACGGTCGCGATGTTCACTGACACTTGAACAGAAATCACCGGCAGTGAAGAACAAGCTGGATTCTGTCATGGCACGGCTCGATCGGCTGTGCTCAACGGAGGACGGTGACGACCACCACAGGTATGGATGGGCGAATCTATTCAAGTAAGTGGTCAGGCCTCAGCATCAGGCCTACTAATGCTCAGGGCTACAATGAATCTGAAGACAATATTCAGGCTGTTTCCGGAATCGCGGAAGATATCCGGGTTGGCGACAGCACTGCTCGCACAACATTCGGGAAACTAAATTGGGACACTTTGACAGACCACCCGGCAGCGCGCAATATACGATCAACATTGCGACTTAATTGTGAGTTGCCACATTTATGAGTTGAGAACATATCTGACGTGGCTTCCAGGATGCTGGTTTGATTCTTTCACCTTTTCCCTTGGACCAAACTCATGTCGACCATATAGTGGACCTAGCAGTGCTGAACAACTGCCGTCGTGCTCGTGGGGCCGCATATCAACATGGTGATCGCCGAGGCTGTCTCCGGGGCACAAGGGAGGTTGTTCTGGACGAGATCGAGTCGTGGACCACAGATTTTAATAAATCCCCGGTCTTCTGGCTGAATGGCTTCGCAACAGGAAAGTCGACGATCGCTCAGACCATTGCTGAGCATGCGTTCGCCGACGGGCTCCTTGGAGCGTCTTTTTTCTGTTCGCGAGACTTCGAGGACCGCAGCAACCTGCATTTCATATTCCCTACTCTTGCCTTCTAGTTGGCACAAAAATTTCCCGGCTTTCTGGCCTCCCTCGTTTCTCTTCTCCGATCCAATCCAGATGTCGTCTACGAGTCACTCTACAACCAGATGGAAAGGCTGATTGTCGAGCCATTGCGGTTGGTTGAAACCTCGACGGTGATCGTGATCGATGCACTTGTTGAATGCAAGGATGATGAACCATCGTCCGCGATCCTCTCAGTATTGGGTCGACTCGTGGAACAGATTCCGAGTTTTTCATTACCGGCAGGCCCGAACCACGGATCAAGACCGGATTCCGTCTTCCCCTCAAGGATGCAACCAAAAATTTTGTTTTACACAATGTCCACCCCGACCTGATTAACAGTGATATCCTTCTTTTTTTGAAACATGAACTTTCCCGACTTTCCCGACGACATCGGCTGGAGGGCTGGCCGAGCGACGAACACATCAGTCTACTGTGTCAGAGAGCGGCTGGACTGTTCATTTATGCCGTCGCGACTATCAAGTTTCTGGATAGCAGGTCACATCTCCCTGATAGACGACTAGATGTGATTTTCAACCTTCCAAAGTGCACAGCCCGAGGGCAAGACACAGTTCAGGCCCAGAACGACCCTTGACTCTCTATACATGTCGGTCTTCCAGATGGCCTTCAGCGAGGAAGACCCTGAGGTGGATTCCAAGGTCCGGACTATCATTGGTGCTGTCGTTCTGCTTGTTAACCCCCTTCCGCCGTCTGGGATTGCCGAATTAACCAATCTGGAGCCCCGGGAGGTCATACTGCTCCTTAAGTCAGTCCAGTCGCTACTGATCCTCGATGAAGATTCCACCCAGCCCGTCAAATCGTTCCACAAGTCATTCCCCGACTTTGTCACCAACCCCTCTCGCTGTAACGACACAAGGTTTTATATTGCCCCTGAAAATTTACACCTCGAACTTGCGATTAAATGCCTGGTTGCGTTGAATAATGGTTTGGAACAGAACCTTCTAAACCTCCCTGACTATGCCTTGAATTCAGAGATCAAGGATTTACGGACGAGAGTTGACAGTCGCATCAGCGTTGCATTGCAGTATGCTTGCCACTCTTGGCACAACCACCTCACCGCGTGCCGGGGAGATACCACCGATGTTGTTTTGCGCCTACGCTTTTTTCTGGAGAAGATATTTCTGGCTTGGTTAGAGATGCTCAGTGTTCTCAAGGCTACTAGGAGAGCTGTTGTCGCGTTGGAGAAACTCATGGTCTGGTTGCAAGAGGTTTGTTTTGGCCTCCCCCCAACATGCCCAATACTAACGCATGCCACAATTCAGGTTTCCAGAGACGACCAGCTTCTTGACACGGCCAGGGACTGCTTTTATTTCGTGGCCATGCTTTTCGAGCCCATCAACGTCTCTGCCGCTCACATTCGCCATTCTGCACTGGAGATAACCCCCCTGTCGTCGATTATCCGAAAGTTGTATTACCATCAGCGCCTCGCGCCCTTTCCAAGGGTAGAAATTGGAATTCGGGATTCACGGGAGCCGAGTAACGCTATTCTCAGCCATCCTGTATTAGAATCCTTTACTTGGTCACCATGTAGTCAATTTGTTGCTATACGGAGAGGAGATGTTGTGAAGATTCGGGATGCATTGACCTTTGAACTGGTCTCCACACTCCAACCCGCTAGTATAGTCCTCTCCTCGAATCCACCCTCCTATTCGCGAGATGGACATTTCCTCGCCTGTACCACTCCTTCTGACATTGTAATCTGGGATATCCAGACAGGTAGAGTGGCGAAAGGAATTCAATGCAACAACTTGGACCAGAAGCCGTTGGTGTGGTCCTCAGATAGAGGGCTAGTTGGTGTCCTGTCCGACAGAACTGTAAATATATACGACGTTGCCTCAGGTAGGGCACAGTTCTCCGGCAGACTCGAGTCAGATGATGCCCCATACCTTTGGGCCCGCGAAAAATCCTTTCGAGTCATGACGACGGCCAAGGAGGGCAAAACGACGGCCATTGACATCTTTGAGGTTGGGCCCACTCTGACCAAGATTGAATCGTTCTCCATCCAGTCAGAGGAGGGGAAATATTTTATTCAGTCTTTCTCTTCGACTACTTATCGCATTTCCCGTTTCTTTAAGAATCTACCGCTTCTCATCTTGGACATTCGTAACTCGGGAAGGTTATTGCTCGAAAAAGAACAGTTTGTCAGACACGCCTTCTCTTCTGATGGCAGACTCTTCGCGGCTTCCGGGAAACACACTATCCAGATCTGGAATTACGATGGTGGTTGTTATATCCCATGGAGACTGTTCCCCCTTCTATCTACGGACTATTTTGCCAACAATATTCAATTTTCACCCGCATCATCAGCGATTTTGGTTCATTCTCATGAGACTCTCAGAACATGGCGGTTGGATAGTCCCCGCTTTGATCCCCCTATCCCTAGATCACAGTTCGACATCTTTTCTCGCTCTGGAACTCACATCGCAACTGCAGACCACCGGGGGCAAACCGTCACGATCACCAACCTCCTCGCACAAACCCCTTCCCAGTTCATCGACACGGGCATCTTTGACATAGCAGGATTGGGACTTACCAGCAATGTTCTATTGGTGAAAGGTCCCGGAGTGGTTGGAGCTTGGCTGTTGACGGAGGAGGGGCGGGTGAGTAACGTTTTGGGCAACAGAAGGGCAGGCCCCGGCGACAGCATTTGGACCGTGTCAGTACCACTGCAGTCCCGTCCGAAGTTCTCAGTTGAAGGTGAAACTGGGGTCCTCGAGTACGGCAAGACCCTCCATGCCTACAACTCAAGAACCGGGGAGGTACTCGACTCCGCCCAAGAACTCCCACATTTCACTGGCAGTGGGTGTTGGTATTGACAATTTGCAGGCGCGTGACTATCGCTGCAACGGCTCCATGCAGAATGCCCCTCCCAAATACGAATGGAAACTTTCAGACACCAGTTGGAGTTGGAAAGACGGGTGGTTGAATGATTGTCAAGGAAAATGCTTGATGTGGCTACCCGCTGAATGGAGGATGGACTGGAGGGGCAACGTGGAATGGTATCCTGATATTTCGATGTTAAAGTTCAGGTCACGAGATGACAAGCCGATCATACTACACCTGGGTTTCAGTTAGTGGAATTTGACTGTCGGATCCAGAAATATCGGTTCATGTAACTGACCACTTGACTTTCATTGCAGCATCAATGTGATTGCAGTGGTATGCTATGTTCGTGACTTCCAAGAAGGTTCTGTCCTTTTGTGTTTTCCTTTACAGCCATATTTTCATATATCTTTACGGACTCGCAATTTGTATTTTCTGAACATTTATGGCACTGGTAGAGCAACCCTTGATCACAGCAATGGTACGGGTACGGGTTGGGGTTTACCAACCCGAGGTCAACCTATACCCCCAAAGGCGGGTTTCTTTATTAGGAAATTGCGGCTTCATCATTTGTTGTAACATTTCACTTTGCTCATCTCAATCATCTATATTGCATTGCATTTTTCATCTTGACATTTTCCTTCCACTCGTTATTCCGTTTTATGCTTTCGACTCTCCCCCGTTTACGCACTCGTGACACACCACCTTGCAGACTTTTTTGCTATCGATTTGCTTTTCCAGCTCTCGATGAACCCTCACGTTTTCTTAATATGCATCCCGGATGTCCTTGTTACGAATGTTTTGAATAAATGAATTTTCTTCGTGTCAAGCATCGAAAGCATATGTGTATGAGAAGACTGGTGAATTAAATTCAAGGCCAATGAACCCTGTACAACATTTTGGGCGTTCTACGTTGCAGTAGAACCGTCAAATCTGAACGAAATTTGGGCGTCGTACGGCAAGAAGTTGGTATTGCATAATCAATGAAAAAATCGTGCACTCTGACAATTGGAGTGGCACACATTCAATTGTCTCCCCCCAGTTCTTGACCTTAGGCGATTCGGTCGAGCTTAAGGTGCCACTCAGTTGAAGATTGTGACAGATGTGAAGGCTACAAAGCGAAGAATACCATAATGGGTAAACGAGCCCAGATATGGGTGGCCGGTGATGCGTCGATCTTGATAAAAAAACGAGGGCGTTCAACGTCTGCGTGCCCGTAGGAGAGTAATTAAAAAAGCCTATAGTAGCAGAAATATCGGTCAAGACTGGAGGCTGAACTTACAAGTGAACAAAATTTCGCAAGAGCTTGCTGAGGGGAGTGTTGCCTTGAATTCCCAGGTGATCAGTTTACGCACGCCTCGTTTGCACAGGCGATTGGACAATGCCGCAAGGCAAATGAATAGTGGATGGAATTTTCGGTACGGATATTCATCACCTCGCTTGAGATAACTCAAAACGGAAATTAATATTGACAATGAGACAAGTGAATTTGTCCACTGAAAATGTATAAAAGAGTGAAGGACTGAACGAGTGAAAGAGCAGGCGCCTTTGCCCAAAGATAATTTCTTGTCGTTCTTTGGCGTGGGCCTCTGCTACTAGTGCCAGCACTTGTTTTATTTCGTCTGCGCTGCTTCACCATGACGGCTGGGGCGCGCTACGCATCATTTTTGGAGCTTGATTCAGTTGAATGGGCACATTTCCGTTGCCCAGTTTTCTGTTCACTTTCCATGATGAAGAAGCATAGGTGCCCCCATGCTATAATGAAGCTGGGTTGGATTATTCACCCATCATTGTATGATTTCTTGCCAGCAGTGGTCAAGCAACTTGTACCCCTCAGTGGGAGGCTGACTTGAGTTTGGTATTATTGCCAAACCTAGTTTGCTTTCCATGAGGAAGCACAAAGTTGCTTGGTCTAAGACAAGCTTTAAACCTGAGACCTTGATCAAAAAAGCATGCCACTTTACAAAGTTATAGTGAATGCCCATGGTTTTTGGACAGCATTCCCGTAAAGTTTCGGATCATGCCGCGTACCTCGATTTTCCTTGCTCGTGATCGCTATGATCTATCTGATGAAAATTTTGGGTCTCGCGTTGTCCAACACCCCGCGTCACAATGACAAGGCATGGCACTCCTATAGGCAATGATGAGTCACGGAATGATTTCTGGTTGTCAAACGAAAGCAGAGGAGGGATTCTAAGATACACAAACAACAATAGTAACTTCTTGCCTATGGAGGATGAGGGTCTCTTTGTTAATCACTTAACTATGCCGCAAGAGGTTCGCGAGGGCAAACGATGCCCGCACGGTTGGAATATTCCACTCGTGGGGTAGGATCCCAATATGCAGGTCTGCATGTGCGATTCAGTATCTATTGTCAAAAACAGAAAATAGCCGACTGGCTGGGCTCACGGTCACAGAGCGTTCGATAGGGAAAGTTTTGGTACTTCGGTCGCAATATACAGACAGTTTGTTTGACGAACGATAACCGACCTCACCTTTGACAAGTACTGAATTACGGAAATTTTTCTGAGCCACGTCGGAATATTATTTGCTTTGTCAATGAGAGAATTACGTGTTCTGATGGGACTTCAGGTTC
>QDKV01005049.1_pt1 | contig 23759 bp, 22 predicted proteins | sample 1861101 | NCBI WGS metagenome assembly QDKV01 (sample SAMN04275158, study PRJNA302643) | Fungus metagenome, whole genome shotgun sequencing project. | isolation source: fruitbody | host: Mallocybe terrigena | place: Sweden | collected 2013 | reverse complement strand
AAACATGCATCGAGTAGGACGGCTCCCGTATGGGAAGATGTGTATGGTAGAAGATGTTTAGCAGAATCACTTCTTTGGCCACCGAAGACGGGCAAGATGACCATGCGATGGGAGCCACTTTCCATGACAAAGAAGTGGAAGACAATTAGGAAAGAGGTAATTCTCGTAAGATCTACTAATAAACGCAACGCATTTTTGTATTAAACTCATAAAGTAGTAAGCAACCGAGATCAAGAGTTGCACGATGCACCTAATCTTGTTGCCACAACGCTCAGTGGCAGATGGTTAAAGCTGATGTACCAGCGTCAGTAGGTGTCGAGCCTGAGGGAACTGGCAGCTTAAAACTTGGTTGAACTTACGCGAGCTTCCGCGGCTTAATAAGGCAAGCTCCAAACACAAACTGGCCCACTGCTTAAGCTAGCTCACCATTCAGCAACACTAGTCGGGAGGGACGCTCTCCACCAAGGGGTGTCGGCACCCGAATCCGGCACATCGAGTAGGAGGAGGGGGAGGTCCTCCGGACATCATACTGTCGAAGCATATCCCCGGGGTAAGGCTTTTTAGTTTGGCAATAAATTACCGCCCCTCGTCTCATGCCAACATTCGATATAAATAATCCCTAGTGCAGCCCTAGTAGTCCCTATATCTCCAAGGCATTTCCGCAATGATAGAGTGGAATCTCTTCTCATGCGAAAACGGTTATACTGAGAACTCTGAATAGGAAGAAACGGCGATGGAGGCTGCCAAACAGCTAGATAGGTAGATATTAATTTAGTCGTTGGTCCTATGCGTCACGTCTGACTCTGACGAGTCTGAGTGTAGTATTTCCGTGTCCCACAGTACAAAGACAAGCATAACAGAAACAAGCGAGCATAATACCATAAACGTCTGTAGTGAGAAACGGCGATGGCGGCTGCCAAACAGCTAGATAAGCAGATATTAATTTAGTCCGACAAAAGACAAGCATAACAGAAACAAGCGAGCATAATACAATAAACGTCTGTAGTGATCTGCTACCGTTCCATGCCAGCATGGATCATCAAGATCGTGTCAATGGGAATTTCCTGTGAAAGTTGCGATGAATTTTGATCGTCCTTTTGTACTGAAATGTCACTCACACAAATGCTTAAGTATCACATAGATTGTGGTCGTAAGCAAGAAGAGGTATGATGATGTCGCGCATTGAGAACGTGACCGTTGCGAGTTAGGCTGCTTCTGAGGAGGCGGAGTGGCAGCTGCTGGAAGTGAAGAGGCGGACGGAGGCTGTGAGGCAGCAGGACGTGAGGGAGCCGTAGCCGGAGGTGGAGGTGGAGGGGAACTGCCACTTAGAATGCAGTTGGGGCCAGGCACACAGCATGCCAGTCCGCCAGCGGGTGTGTTCGCACATACTTCCCTTTATCATGAAAGATTATTAGTTAGGGTCAAAGTAGAACAAGCGAAGAGAGGACGGACCCGGTGCCACAGCAAGCTGCAAATTGGACATGTCGGCCCGTTTATAGCATTGGAGTTGCGGCGTAGAGATAAGCAAGTGGAGGAACGAACCGACTAAAAACGCATCACTATTTCTGACTAGGAGCAACGAATTAATGCAGTAAATATGATGCGAGCGACGACATACTGCAACAGCCTCCTCCTTCTGGACAGCACGCGTTGTAGCCTGTGCACTGAGCATATCCAGCGACGCATACTGCTTGGCGAGTTATGAGACCACGCAACACATGACTGGCCGGCAGTGTAGCTCGTATGGCGGAATGATCATTGAAGTCGTTTGAGGCGAGGAATGTTCCATTTCCTGCAGAGTAGAAATCGTTCTCTACAGCGAGCACGGATGCCCCAACGGTACAGAGGAAGATGAGAAAATGCATGATTGATAGAGCAGGGGGGTCGAATGTCTGAGATGCAGCGTCCTGGAGTGCCCTTTAATAAAGAAAATTCTGGCCCGTTACAGTCCATTATGGGTGCAAGTCTGTTGTACCTGAATTAGAGTCCATTGTTGCAATTTTTTGTACCAGAATGAGAAGCCAGTCTGAAAGCTGTGATTCCGCAATCGTTGTGGTGTTGAAGCTTTAGCGCTGTAGATGTCAACGTCAAAGTTGAACATCGACACGAAACACTGAGCGCTGAGATGAGATCATGGTTGGGTTCATCACATAAGCCAAAAGCTTGAGATGCAGAGTCCTGGAGTGCCCTTTGATATAAAGAAGTTCATAGTACTAGGTGTCCCTAGCCCGTTCCAATCCATTGTGGTGCAACCGTGCAAGTCTGAGCCCAGCAGTTGTACCTTCAATATCCGTCCAGCATCAACCCATTTTTGGTTTAGGGCCCGTTTATTGAGTTATTGACAACCTATATGGGGCAACCGTGAAAGTCTGGCACCTTTATCCGTCCAGCATCAACCCTTTTTGGGTTTAGGGGTTTATGTCATCGACAACCTATTCAAGGCAATTATAATTGATCAGAAAACATACGGAACTCATTGCGCCACCAGCAACGCCGTTTTGAAATGTGTCGGCGCTCTTCTCGTCGTCTTTACATGCTGAGAAGCAAATCTATTGATGTAATTCCTCAGGAAAGCACAATGGAAAGAATCAAATGCAAGAACCAACCACATCGGGTTTAGGACCTGTTCCCTTTGTTTTTGCCCTTGCAGAAATGTGCTGTAAACCTCGGAGTCGACCATGCGCCGAATGCTATACAGGGGTGCATAAAACCGATGCGTTTACATAAAGGCGGATATGATTTCAACGTACAAGGTAAGGAAGATCTGGGTATCAGAAGTCAGATTAATATAATGAGTGAATGACAGGACTAAAATACGGACAGCTTAAAGCACAGCACTTTTCTGATTAAATGATACACATACATCGAATATCGCCTGAAATTAAGCTTGCAATCTAACAAAGACGACGATAACAGAACTCACAGTCAACCGGCAGCCAGAAGGAAGCGGCTCAACCAGAGCCTTGTTGACTTCCTGAGACAACGACAATGATGACAACGTTGACATGTAGGCTGATAACAGACTCACATCGTCAATAATGTCTCCCTCCTGCTGAAAATCGACAGGGAAGATTGCTTATTGGTATAAGATTCAACAAAAGTGACTACATTCTGGGCCAGGAAGTATGACATACTGTCATCCATTCCGTCAGCCTCGCGTCCGGCGACTGACCACCATGTCCAGAATCTAAAATCCAAACTCAGGAATCATATCAAGACTGCGAAGAGTTATAGCAGGAGATCGTCAAACTCGATCCCCTCATCGATGAGACAAAGATTCCTTGAAGTTTGGCAGGGTCCAAGGCAACAGCAAGCATGCCAGTCGTATTTAAAACGCATTGCCCGAACATCAACCGCGCCCTCGTCGCAATGACAATGAGAGCAGCACGAAGGTTCAAAGATCCAGTAAGTACAAGAGCGACATATTACCTTCCGGAGATAACCAAAGAAATAAACGACCAACTTGCTGGTCTTGTGAAGTCGATTGAAAAAGTTAACCACGCTCTTTTGTAAGGCCCTGGACTCGCGACACGCCTCACCATTCATGGCGAAGTGTAACCAGACTTTGACCTTGAAGTCCGCCCCACGTGGGAGTGGCAGAATCTCATCTGGGAAACATGAGCCAATGAGCCATGCCCTTTCGAATGCAGGAAGCCGTCAGGAAAGACGTCTGACAATCTATTACCGGTACTGAGCGTCGTGCAAAACTTAGAAGGGTTTCATCAGGATTTGAACATTCAGCTGCCAAGGAAGACATCAACTGGAACAGAAAGACTAAGTATGCAAGTTGGAGACAACCTATCTTCCAGCTAAAACCACATCGATGGACCGATTTTGTAAAATCAGCGTCACTCAGCCGTTTTGTTTATTGTCCAGACTTCTAACACATATGCATAAGCGCTGATGTGAAGCGCGCGGCGGACAGATGAACGCGTTGAATTTCAAAACAGATCGGATCGGTTGACCATGTGGTTGTTGTCCATAATCGCTGATTCAAGTTTGGTTTATCGATATGGTTTTAGCTGTCAAGATCAGTTACAAGTTTACAACGTAAAAGGTTTTTAAATTTTCAAGAACGTGTCTGATCATTCTTCTTGAAGAGGGTTCGTGAAGCGTGAAAATTTGAGGTGGTGACGCGCAAAGCTTGAAATACTTTTGGCATGCGACACAAATTCGTCTTTTACCTCCGCTCTTTAATGTGCAGTAAAGCAGAATCGGGCCTTCCAAATATTGCATATTGAATATTTGCATAGTGAGGCTGGTAGAATATGTGGGATGCTGTGAATTCCAAAGCCGTCAAAATTCTAAACTGTGACTCATGTTACACAAATCTCCCACTGTGACAGTGTGTCCTCTAACTTGAAGCGGAATAGATCCATCAGGCCTTAGGAATATAAAACATCTACATTCGATACCATCTGCATCAAGCGAGACGACATTTTTACCGTCGCTTAGGAAGTGTGGAACACTCTTGGCTAATGATGTCCCTCAACAAGTTTCAGTTATAAAAACGTTTGTAGGGATTTTTACCCACCCCAAGCTGGTCTCTCATCATTATCTTAAAAAGTTTCCTTGTACGTTTTTTATGCACCATTCGAGCTAGTCTAACCCGAACGTCATGTACAGTTGTTTACGCATCGCAAGAGCTGAGCTGGTCTCATCCAAACATCATCCTTCTATTTTCCAATCGCACTCATGAAACTTTCCATTTGCATTTCTATTCTTTTTCTACTTCTTCAAAAGCCTGGCTTTGCGATACCAGTCCCAGTAAAGCAGGAGTTGAAATCCGAACATGATGGTCCAGGTCTTGGTCACATACCACCTTTTCCAGCTGCAGGTGGATCTGTAAAGGGAGATCCAGAAGTGAAAAAGGGGGATCCTGGGGTGAAACATGAAGATTTCAATCACATACCACCCTTTCGTCAGCCAGAAGTTCATGGTATTGGTCAAATTCCAGCAGCCCCGCGTCAAGGTCATATCGGGAATGTTTTGGGGCCACAAAACCCTGGTCGTATTCAGCGTCCACATTCATCGGTGACAATGTACAAACATGATAAGCAAATATCCTCCAACGGAGGCTTCCCAGCTCATCTACATGGAGCTTTCACGTGCGCTATTTGCAATATGCACTTTAGGAAGTCAAAGGATCTTGGCGATCATCTGAAGACGACACACGCCAAACCTCATGGGGAAGGTACATTTTTTCACGTTCCCCGACTGATGATGACTTATTATGCTCTATGAAGGTTTACAATGCAATGAATGTGACTCGGTGATGGATAAGGGTAAATTTACGACTCATGTAAGGAGGAAACACAACCAGCCGAGTTGATTTTGGTAGTGGGTTGCACGATTAGATTACAATACTTTTCAGATATCATTCAAACGTAACCAAGTTCTGTTGAGTGAGTAAGCTTAAGGCTGAGCAATTGATATGATGCCGAGTGACCCAAAGCCGTGGGAGAGACTTGTAGCTCTTTTCGTGGAAAAACAAGGACACACTAGCTCTCTTCCTCGACTGCTTCCAACCCTTCCACTCTTTTTTGTGCCTTCCGCTCCTTATTTTCTTATATATCTTCTATTAGACCTTTAGAAATCGTTGACATGGCTCCCCTCGCCGGAAAACCACCCTTCGCCACAGACAAGCCCGATTCCTACTACGACTCATCTTCCAAACCTCAACCTCGTATGCGCCAGCCAGTCAAGGAAGACCCTAACAAGAGGACGTCTGCTTACGATGTGTATGTTGTTTTGTTGATCTCTTTAGTTTTTTCTTTTTGGGAGTTGACCGCGGTTACATACAGATACGATAATTACCTCAACGTCAACAATGGAGGAGCAGCAGGAGTACCCCCACTCAATACTCGCAACTCGGGCATTGGTAATATGCTCCTTAATATGGGGGATGATTCGGATGATGATGATGATGACGACGACGACGGAGGTAATCGTCGTCAACGACCCGCGAAACCACCTGGTCTCGTCTCCCAGAGTTCTCCGTCAAAGACCGCTGCGTTCGCAGCGGCTGTGAGTGCTCCTCCTTCTATCAATGTCTCCTTGTCGAACACTGCAGCAAATCCTGAGCCGCTCCCTCAGTCTCAGCCTTCACCACAACCCCAGTCAAAGACTCCGACTTTGCCCAAGTCCTCTCAACAAGGGCCCCCGTCACCTCCTCACCAACCCATTGCCGCTCCCCGTCCTGGCTACCCGGCTCCTATTGCCACCCTCAACGGCCAAGCGAACAACACCCAGGGAGGAATGTCTGCGTCCTTTCCAGCAGAGAACCCCTTTGAACCAGCCCAACAGCCCAGAGCAGCGCCAACGACCTCCGTATCGCCTTCTCCCCACCCGCTCCATCCTCCCATGACGCCCATCACCCCGGCCTTCATCCGCCCCACTCCCACTCCCTCCCCAACATCCATCAAATTCTCCGAGAAACCTCCCCGAGCTCGCCAAATCATGCGCGGAAACACCGAAGAAACCCTCCTCCCTTCCCGAGGCGAGAAGGGTGACGACTTTTGGCGCCGCTTCTCCATCGTCGCAAAGGAACCCCTTTCGGCTCACGAATCCTCCTGGCTGCGCAAAACCCGCGACGGCTCGACTCATTTCTCACGATGGGTGTGGATTCTTGGCTTTGTGATTGTCGTTCTCATACTGGGTGGTATTGGGTTTGGGGTTTGGGCTTCGAGGAACTCGCCTGGTCATCAGCAGCCTACTCCGATCGGTGGGTCGGGAGATCATCTCGCGACGGGCACGACTACTTCGACGGCTGCTGTCCATGCGAAAACGGGTACGGGTTTGTCACCTTCGAATTCGGTCAAGCACGTCAGTCCGACCAATACGATCGATAAGAGGGATCTCGAAGACTTGGAAGTGCGCACGCCTGCCCCGGAGCCCACATTTGTATTAAGGCGTGCCATGAAGATGAGAAGTCTGGTAATAGAGGGCTGATGTTGCTTTATTGCTTTCGTTCAGACGTTTATTACTGTCCATCCCGTCCACACATGCTTTTTTTTTCAAATGTCTTCATTACCAGTGCTCATCACAGTGCTCACCTATCTGATGCTGAATGGATTGGCAAAATCGTTTCCATCACTACTTTTCTTTTCTCCCAAAGACTCTTCATTTTACTCATCTGCCCCTTCTCATTTCTTCCTGCGACATCAAGTCAACAAAACGCAAGGATACCTCATCATTTTTTGTACGCCATATACCTTATTTATTATTCATGTCCAAAAGGTAGGTATATATTTGTTCCCTTTTCTGTCATTCCCTTCCCATTCTCAACGTAGTTTGGCCCGAATACAAATTTAATGCTTTTTTTTTTCGAAAAAGTACATGAAGCGCTAACAACACAACAGAACGTTTTTTTGTTCCCAAGTACCAACGAGAAGGAAAAAAAATCACCATTGCCAGTGCGACTGTTTTGTTACTGTCGAATTGGGAGTCAAAATTGACTTAGCACCAGGCCTCCTAAATGCCCTGGCGGATTCAAGCATCCTCCCGATCTGGAGCTTTGTGAAAGAGTCCATGCAAGAATCATTTGAGTAGTCCATGTAGTTATCTGTTGTAAAAAAATATGTGTTAGAATTTTTATAAAACGAATGAATGAAATATACGCAACTGATGAGATCGGGTCCTTTACCCTTGCAGGAATCTTTCCCTTTGGGACACCCTTCGGTACCAGAGGATTGAGGTGGGGTGTCGGCAATGTTGTCTCCAACGGGATCCGAACAACCGCCCTGAAAAAATTTGTTTGGTGATCAGATTCCTCCACATTCAAAGTAGATAGATTGGGAGGGAACGGGAGAGGAGGGCGGGTTTGGCAAGTTTGAACAAACGGGAACGCACCTCGAAAATGTGATAGAGACCTAACCAATGCCCAACTTCATGCGTGAATGTTTTACCCATGTTGAAATTTACCCTCGATGCGCCGGGGAGCGTGCTGTGTCTTATCAATACTCCATCGAGCTTGGGCTGCCGGAAGTAGAAGGACGGCATCGTTGCAGTGCCGAGTGACCTGGTAGTGCGATTGAAACTGTTTTTTTTGGGAGGGAGGGACGGACGATGAATCAAATGCGTTAGATGAGCGATGAGGTTTACATACGTGACGGTGTAGACGTTGAGAGTGGCAGCATCTTCGACGTTGTGACGCTCCTTCATCTCCTTCTCAGCGGACCTGTGGAGAAGGGGTTTGTTTGAGTGTGCCTTTCCTCTCTCAAGAAAGGAAAACAGAAAACTTACGTTCCAGGTGCTGCATTCACGAACCAGTCTGGGTTATTGATCCACGTCGTGTTGACGAGCACGAAAGAGATCCCGGTGTTGTTGAAATCTTGATTAAGCCTTTCGATCTGGGCCTTGACGCGATCGGCCCTGTTTTTCAACGTTTCCGAGCTGCTTCAGAAACCTTTTTATTAGAAAAAAGAAAGTAAGCTACTTACGGCTCGTAACCACCCGCCTCCGTGTTATTTGTATACACGACATTGAAAGAGACGTTGAAGATGAAGGTGTCCTTCCATAATTCCTTGCCAGCAGCCACCGTAACGTTGATCCCAATCTCAGGCGCTTTCGGTAGAGCACCATCGTCGTCACCGTCTTCAGGAACAGCCTCTTCTCGCGCCCATATCTCCCGTGCTTCATTGAGATTCTTGTGGAATTCGTCCTTCTCCTCGGGCGCAAGAGTCACTAAGCATTGAGAGCTGATTGGGTTTTTTTCCGGGATCAAAGCTTGAAATTACAAAAAGTTAATCAACTTACTTGGGACCTGTAGACTCGAACGCAAGCTGCTTTGATAATGGTGCTGCGTTGACCGTCGTGATGATGATGATTGGAACACAGAAAACCAGAGCGAAAGCCAGGGCAGCGAGAGATCGTAAAGCCATCGTCTGTAACTAATGTCGGATCCTTTTTTGTTTGTACCTTTTCCTATTGAATCCTTGGATAGGGATTTGTCAGTTTCTTTCCTCCCAACAAGATATCTTCAGATACAAAGGACATTGGAAGACTCACAAAGTGAACTTGAAAAACAAGCGAACCAAGCGCGTTTGGAAATTGTAGCGTATAATAGGGCACCTGGCCAATGAAAACAACGATCAACGTTGTGGTTTGAATGGAAGGGAGAAGGGAGCTCTACGGTGTATGCGGCGATAAGTGTGACTTGCACTGCCCAAGCCCAACAGGATATCTTGACAAATGCCGTGTCGATAATCCGTGAGAAATTGGGCTATTTACGCTGGAGCTTGGTTCAGCCAGACACTTTTTTCTCATCCAGACCACCCATCTTACGGAATGTCTCGAGAATCTGCCACCTGTCAACGGACAGGACTGAGACATCATTCCAACCCGATGAAGAACTTATTGAAATGACTGGAAGCGCACATGTTTTGATATGCTGCAAGATGTTATAGAACACTGACAGGGCTGAGAAGGTCTATAATACCCGATGTAACCATAGATGAAGCTTTTGATGGTTTTGTCTAAATTCTTATTTCTAACATAGCCTTTTGTTACAAACAGAAATTAATGGCCAATTTCTCTCGAAGAGCATGTGAGATTCTCTGGACACCGCCAAATTTCACTCGAAGCTCGTAATTTTACTCTAGGCCCCGTATATTGTTTTCTCTCCCTTTGTGCTTCTTTCACATGGAACTCTATCTGTGTTGTATCTGTTTCACTCGTGTCGTTGGGGTGCAGCCTATCAGATATATCAGATGTAATCTCGCCAGTCAGAAGAGAGTTGAAACCACCTATGATATCACATGTGGCTGATTGATAGTTTTCTGCCCTCTCCTTTCCTACAACAGTTTTGGGTTCTCGGTACAACGACAGGGCCACATGGTAGAATTGGTTGCCGCATGGGGCATTCAATCTCATACAGGTGATAGTTAAATTCAAAGACTAATGCATTTCGGCTGATGTACAAGGGATGCCTTCCAGTTTCAAAATTTTGAAATCTTACAATAGCGTCCATGGCAACCGCTGACCTATAAGAAAGGGACATATTTGCGCTTATGTCCTCCAGCTGGTCTCGTCTTTCTCTCTCTACAACTCCTACACATCGCCCTGGAGGCACGCCTTATCCCTATCACCATGAATTTGTTTTTCCTTGTCCTCTCACTTGCATTTGTGATCAACAATGTGGCCGCTTCACCCCTTCCCTTGATCAGGAATCGTAAGTTATTTTATGGGGCGTTTGTGTAACTTCTAGCGACTGAAAATATCTTTTCCTACAGCCCCTCTTACAACCCAACCACAGGTTATTGGTCCCAATGGTTCCGGTGGGCACCACCCATCTAATCGTAAGTTGTTTTATGGGGCGTTCATGTAACTAATGACTGAAAATATCTTTTCCTACAGCCCCACCACGCGCTGGGAATGTGGGTAGTTCCAGTGGCATCAGATTTGGCAGTACGTTGTTTTATGGGTTGTTTATGTAACTAGTGACTGAAAATATGTCTTCCTACAGACCCTCCAAACAATCGTAAGTTGTTTTAGGACGTTATGTAACTAGTGACTGAAAATATGTTCTTCCTACAGCCATCAGACGAGTGCAGGGCGTCCAAAACCTTCGAGCTCCTGTGAGTTGTTTTATGAGGCGTTTGTGTAACCAGATGCTGAACGTCGGTTTTCCTATAGCCGAACAGCTAAAACTAACCGGGAAGTGGTTGTAGACGTCCATAGGGAAGAGTAGGAAGCGCAGTAGTGTACTTTACTAAACATTGAATAAATTTACTGGGACAGGAGAAAATCAAACGGACTGGCGGAGTACTAGCGAACCTGAGGATGCGCCATTTCCGTTACAAGAAAAATGCTGCTCCACTGGTCATTTCTTGGTTTCTTTTGTTTTCAATTCGTCCTTCTAATGTATATAGTTGTCAAGTGTCATTGACAAGCACCAGCTTACGTTCACATGAAGTGACGTTCAGCATTCGAGGACCTTACTGTGATCACTTGTCTGGAACATCCAATTCGAGTATATTTTACACACAGAAATTAGAGTATTTTTTTGCGACTCAATTCACATCCTATAGCTCGTCTTTCCCGCTCTCAACCCTCATTCTTGCCTGTTCAATCGCACGGTACAAGTCCATGGCTGCCGACGAACTAGGTTCTACCCCAAACACTTCTAAAAGCTTCGTAACGGCATCTCTGGTAAGAAGTGATTCGTGCGAGTGCTCTCGTGATGAGTTTGGGGCCGATGATTTGGGTGAAGACGACGAGTCAGAGTTTGTGGCTGAATCGGACTGGGCTAAAGACAAAGTGGGAGGAGTGATGCTGTAGGTTGTGTACGCGTCATCTAATGGTTCGCTTGCTGTTGGAATAATTACGTTGTGTCGTAGAAGAGATTGCAGGTATTGCGAGGATCTATAAGCTGCAAGTGGAGGTTAAGTAGAAAAGTTTTTTCTTTCTTTCTTCGGAACGTTACGAACCTCTATAATGGGACCAAGATCGCCAAGCACAAAAGAAGAAAGGGATATTGGGTATCACGGCTGTTCCATCAGCAGAAGGTAAAATCGATTAACGGGGAAAAATGTGGTACATACGAATGAGCATGAAAGGTGCTGTGAAAGGTGCTATTATCATCCAGAGGTAAAACCCACGCCTATGCCGAGGTATCCGGTGTTCGGTGTACGCCCGTAAATCGGATAAAACAGTCGACGACGAGATAATCGACTCTGGGTAGAGGAGCGGAATCTGCGGAGGCATAAACGGTGGTTTTCTAACCAACTGACGATGAAGCATACATACCTTCAGCAACTGAGGTTCATTTCCAACTCCTTTTTCTGTCTCAGCTATCACAGGGTTCTTCCTACCGAAATTAGTGATAGAAGGGCCTAGAGACGGGTCTATACTCTTCAACGCCAACTCTTCGAATTCCAGGCGGTCGACGAGTCTTTCCCCTGCACGGTAAACCTTTAACTGTTGAAAAAAATGCGCTCTCAGAATATCGGGGATCGTTGCGGCCCAAAAAAAGGAGGTCAACACACACCTTCCAACCTCCCTGTGCCTTTCCAAAGCCTGCCCAAGTCTCCGCAGCCTTTTTTGTCACCCAGTTGGTGACTCCTTCCTTAGGCCACCCGAATAATGACTTCCCATTTCCAGTTTTGCCTTCCGAGTCCTTGGGTGATGGAGCCTTGTTGAGTTTATGAGAACTGATTTGAAATCGGTAATATGTTAACCTGTTCAGATTAGATTGAGTGGGGGAAGGGATTCTCTTGGGTCTTGTCAATGGAACAGCAATAATCCGCAGATTCTTGGTTGCCGGAAGCATAATCATCACAAAGAATCCGTAACGTGTCTGGAAGGGTTGTCAATATTCGAGCGAACTTGGGCGTACAAAATTTAGAGTCGCGTCTGAACTCGTTGATGATTTAGACGGAGATGATATTTGTTCAAGGCATAAACGCATAATCAGCCGCGCGTAGTACTGAACGTGCTCGGCTTTGGGTGCATCGCGACAGGCGTGAGAACCGCCGTTAAAGTGGATTGTTTTCCTATATTCATTTGTGTGGGCGTGAATTGGCTTGCTCAATGAGCACGATTGCAATGCGGCCTTGCTCATGTCGCCAACCTTGTCAACTTACACCACCTGTACATTCATGGCCCCTGGTTGCTTCTCCTTCTGTTGGGTTTCTGGCAAAAGGCCTGATGCAGACAATGTTATTGTACGGCCCTTTCTACTTCACTTACACGCAAGAAATTGATGATCAATTTAACAGACAAAAGTCACCCCTTCGCCCTTGGAGTATGGAATGGAGATTCTAAAAGTTTTGGAATCTGCTGCAAAATTTATACCAGTTCCTTTTGTCCAAGAAGCCATTAATGTGGCCCTGAAAGTTCTGCAGGCATGTGAGGTGCGTATATTCCTGTTTTTTCGATTTTTCAAATGTAAATAGCCTTTCAGGGTGTTGTAATCGTTGAAGAAAGAGTTCAAGTTTTGCAAGACCGGGTCGGTAATATCATGATCGTCATCGTGAAGAATGTAACAGCCGGAGATGAGGAAATTAGCCAAGATAATATTGTCAAGGCCGCAAAGGAAATGGAAAAGGATATAGTGGATTTAAAGAAGTGAGTTTCCGATCTAGTCTGCATATGATATCGTGAATACTAATCCTGGATAGGACGTTGGAAACGATCATGGGCCATCTCAACGAAATCAAGTCCCAGAATCGATGGCTTATTGCTTTATTCAAAGATGTCAACCAGTCGAAGCTCGATGACTGCATAGATCGTCTCACTTTTGCTCTGGAGAAATTCAACGTGCGTTTACATGATTCCTTCAAAGCTGCCCTCTCAATGGATACTGGAACTCAAGGTCTCGAACGATCTGCGTAATGCCACAGCTTTGCGGGATATTCAACTCCGACTACACAAGATCCAAAGCCTTTCTAAACACGTCGCGGACCGAGTCGAGGATCTTCACGTAAAAGTTGACGACTTTAGAACATTACTCAACAATCTCTGTAATACCGCTGCGCACACCAGGGCGAACTTCCTTCCCAGGCAGCAAATGCCAGAAAAGCCCAGTGTTTTTCATGGCCGAGACGATCTGGTACAAGAGATTGTTCAGCTTCTATGTGAAGGAAAGACATCTCGGGTTTGCATTCTTGGACCTGGTGGAATGGGTAAAACATCTCTCGCTGTCGCTGTCGTCGAATCCCCCACGATTCAGATCAGATATGATTCGCATTGTTTCTGGGTTCCTTGTGTCGAAGCCACCTCGCCATCCCTCCTTTTGCAACTTCTTTATTCCCACCTCCGAATTAGCAGAGCCACCGATGATACCCTTGAGGATATTCTTTCTGAATTAAATAGATCTCAGGAGCCACGATTGATCTTGCTCGACAACTTCGAAACGCCTTGGAACGTAGTTGATGGTACTCGAAAAGAAGTTGGCATCATCCTCCGTCGGCTTGCTAAACTCAGCCACGTCGCCATATTGGTGACAATGCGAGGGTCTGAACCTCCATCTGACGGTATTGCATGGCAATTGGAGATCCTTCGGCCAGTGGATAAAGAAGCGTCTCTTCGCATCTTTCATGAAATATACCCAAAATCGAGAGATGACCCAGATGTCGATCATCTGCTAGCATTGCTCGGATATCTACCGTTTGCTGTGACACTCATGGCAAAGCTGGGGAAGAAAAGTCGTTCGTCGGCGAAGAATTTATCTCAGGAGTGGTCGCACGTTGGTACAGGGATGATTTCCCCTTCCAATTCTCCAGAGGACAATTTGAATCGCATCATCAGCTTATCAGTCGACAGTGGGTTCGTTCAACAGGACCCTGGCGCTCTCGCGTTGCTTGCTACTCTGTCATTATTGCCTGCAGGGACCTGTAGAAAAAACCTTCGCTGGTGGGCACCAAATCACAGATCCTCCTCCATCGCTACACTCTCGGACGCTGCACTTCTCTTGACAAACAATGATGGGGATTCTATTGAACATGAGACACTCTTTATCCTGCCTGTTGTTCAGTCGTTTATGGCGACTACTAATCAGCTTCCGGATAGCGTTCGTAAACAGGTGCAGGAAGCGTGCTGCCAGTACGTTTTTGACCATGCTTGTCGTTACTTCGAACCCTTGTTCAAGCAACACTCGAAAGCTCTCGCCGCGGAGGATACAAATATCCAGTCCATCCTACTTGTGTTGGCTTCCTCTGAGTCATCTATTTCGCCTGAGAGGGTTGTACAAGCACTCCTTCGCTTTACGTGGTACCGCTATGACACAAGGCCAAGCATCGAAATTGCTGAATCCACGCTCAACCGTGCTAGACTATTGGGCGAAGACCGATACATTGCCGAGGCATTGTCCGTGCTGGGCGGTACCTACCTTCGCACGCGAACTGGGGTTGGGCTGCAGGTCTTAACAGAAGCGTTTCAACTCTTTGACAAGCTGTCTGGTGACCGTGACACTGCGTGGCTCGCCGCACAATGTGGTTGTTTTCTCGCCAGATCCAAATTATCTACTCATCCCGCGCAACACGTAATCTCCTCTGTCCAAAACCTTCAAACCAAATTTGGTCCCTACTTGGATGACTTTGGACGGGCGCTTATTCTGAAGGAAATTGGCTATTGTTGTTACTACTTTGGTCGATATTCGGAAGCTCTCGACTCTTTGCGACAGGCGACGGATACCTTTATGCATATGGAGCGCCTCATTGATGCAGCCGAGTCAATGCTGGACATGGCGGGCTGTTATCACCAGTCTTCCGAGCTGTCAAAAGCTTTAGAATCGATCGAGGGTGCATCTAACATCATCAAACATATTCCCCACCAGCGCTTTCAAGCCCTTATCGACAAGGGCCAGGGAGTCATCCTAACAAGTCTTGGCCGCTACACAGAAGCGCTGTCAAAGTTCGAAAAGTCCCTCATATTATTTGAGGACCTTGGGGCGTTGTATCAGGCTGCCTCAACTGTGGAAAATTTTGGATATGTTTATCAGTGCATGGATGACAGTCTGAATGCGACCGTGGCGTATGAGGCTGCCATCGAAAAGTACGCCAAGATAGGTCAGAGGTCTGCTAAGGTTGAAAGGAGCATACAACGGTGTGGTACAAATCTAGCTGAGATCAAGAAGAGAATAGAAACACCACAAGTGGCTATAAGCCTACTCAGACCGGTGATCTGAGTTGGGCCAAGCATTTTCATTTGTTGGTCAGTGATCTAGGTGCCTGCTTGTTTACCTCTATCATATGCTGTGTCCTCACTTTTCTCCTATGAACTTTTTGTCTGTCGATCATCCACTGGACTTGTGAAATGTAGGTACGACCATTGGTCTGTCGGTTTAATGTCAGAATACTTGATCAGTTTCAAGTGTAAGGCGGTGTAGTCACCTCAGCGGGTAATATCATACTGTGCGGTATACCACTTCTCAAAGGTGGTGTTCTATGCCAGTTCGTAGTATGTAATAGTTGCGTATTCGTTTCCTGTAATGCTGTCGGCATTTGGCGTTTTTCGGAGCTACGTGCCACACATTAATGATTACACCAGCAAGCTCTGTGCTTTCCATGCTATCGCTCTTGAGAACAACTCTGCTCGGTTTTCTCTTTGCATCACCTGTATTTTCACAAGTTTCAAACAACGACCCGTTCAGGGCGATAGTCCTCAGCAAACCTAAAGCGGAACTTCAGATATGCTCCCTCAAATCCTTGACACCGCTGGAGTCCGTGGACGAAGAAGTCTTGTTATCTTTTGAAGAATGGAAGAAGAGGCAGCTAGCAGTGCAGAGAGCAGAACCGACAGACGACAGGGAGAAAGCTACCAAGATTCTCCAGCGGTGGACATAACCTACGCAGGCGGAAATGCCTCCGACGTCCGTAGTGACGGTAGCGTCGCTTTTCCAGAGGCAGCTTCAGGTTCCTCAATCAGAGTCCAATCACCTCCAGATGTTGCGCCTCATTTCAGAGTGCCTATTACTGACCGGTTCAACTACGCAGGTATAGACTGTTCCGCTCGGGTCCATACATCGCACCGTTCTGCGAAATCGTCCTCCTCTATCCTTTCTTCGAAAAAGGATAGATATATGCTTAGTCCGTGCAATACTCCGAACGAAAGACAGTTCGTCGCAGTCGAGCTTTGCGATGACGTTCGGATCGATACTGTTCAATTGGCGAATTTCGAATTCTTCAGCGGGGTGTTCAAAGATTTCACCGTCAGCGTGGCCAAGACGTACACCACCGATCCAGATGGGTGGACGTTTGCCGGGACATACAGAGCAAAAAATGTGCGCGGTGTACAGTCGTTTCACCCCCCGACATCACTGAAGGATTTTTACCGATTCATTCGAATCGATTTTCTGTCGCACTATGGGAACGAGTACTATTGCCCTGTTTCCCTTCTGAGAGTATATGGTCTAACGCATTTGGAAGAGTGGAAGTGGGATATTTGGCATGCTGAGAGTAGGGCTAAGTTGGAGAAGGGTGCACTTCCAGCCGTTGAAGTCATTTCTGCCTCACCTTCCACCACCAAAGATGCCGCGGCGTCAGAATCGACAGAGGCCGTTCAATCCCATTTCAAGGTTACAACTGACCAGGCGGCGGAATCAACTCCGACATTGCAAGTTTCACCAAGGGCAGATAATAAGCCTTCCAGCCAAGTTGAAGGCGAACTTGTTTCTTCCTATGTTTCTTCTGCCATTGCACCAACACATACTTCATCTGTGGACTATAACCCATACTCCAATGAGATAAACGATACCCTAATAAATCTTATTTCCACGTCGATGACCTCAACTAGCATCGGTACCTTGTCATCCACCACCGAAACAGCCAAGTCTTCGCCATCAAATTCACCTGTCAAACAACATACGCCCACCGATTCATCCGCATCGTTTTCTTCTACAACATCAATCCCTAGCGTCAGCCTACCCCATGAACCATCACATGAATCTTCGTCTTCGTTTCAGCACGATCAAAGCATTAGCCATAGCATCAGCCATAGCATCAACAAAATCATCACAAGTACCACAAAACCTACCACGTCTCTCAACACCACTCCTTCCTCATCGTCGTCTTATCAGCTTCATTCTCCTCTTCCACCTATTCAACCCCCACCACCCACCGGCGAATCAGTCTATCGCACCATCATGAACCGTCTCACCGCACTCGAGAATAATCAGACACTCTACATGCAATATGTAGAGCAGCAGAATGGCGCATTGAGGGATGTCATCAGAAGGCTTGGTGAGGATTTAGGCAGACTCGAGACGATCGTGAGTTTGTTCGTACCCTCTTGGCGTATAGGATGTTTTACAGTAAATTTTGTTAGACCCGTGCGCAAGGTTCGACTTTGGGAAGAGCACTTAGCGATTGGGAGAAGCAAAGTTATCAACTGCTGATGGAGAATGGAGAAATCTTGAGGAGGATTGAAAATCTTTCTGAAGAGGCAAGTTTTTCCTCCCGGTGTCTTTTTTTAAAAGTTAATTTGTTGTTAGATCGTCCTTGAAAAACGACTCGGCGTTGCGCAACTGTGCCTTCTCCTTGCCGTACTTGTCTTCTTAGGTCTCACGCGCGGTTCAAGACCGCCAGAGGCGCTTCTGACGCACTCGATTTCGAGAGGGCCGAGATTGCGACTGGAATCAGGAGGTTTGAAAAGTTGGGGCAGGAGACATTTAAGTTTGACGGGTCATTATTGGACAGGACAATGGGGTGGAAAGTCTTCGGAGAAAAAAGGAGGGGAAATTGAGAGCAACAGTGAAGGTCGGAGCAGAAGCAGGAGTCGGAATAGAGAGAGGAAGCACACGAGGACTCCAGCCAACCGTCCGAAACCACTTGTTTTAAAGCCGTATTCTGGCGATGGTACGTTTGATCTCACTATCAATATTTCCTCCTGTTGATATTTCCAGATCGTCATTCGGTCATTGTTGAGAACGTACAACTACCCTTTCCCTCCTCCGAACCATATGAAGCACAAGATACCAACACCAACCACCGTTCGCACAAACGTACTACATCTTCTGCAGGCTCGGCGAATGTGACATCACTCAATTCTATGTCTATTCTTGCCGCTCACGGAAAGGGACAAGGGCAGAGCCGAAGAGCGCCAATACCAAGGCCTGTCACACCCACCTCGAAAACCCAGTTCGTGTTTCGAACACCACAGGCATCGATGATGCAACGGTCGCATTCGCTCAGCCGTCAACCGAGTTCAGGGACGCAATTAAGGATGCCGATGCAACCAATCCCAATTCCGCAAAGTGTTTCGTGGAATGCTTCACTGAGCGTCGTTCCGAGGAGTGCGAAGAAGTGGGCGAGGACGGCACATCTTCACGAGGTTAAATCTGCAAAGAATGCGAAGAAAGTTGGGAAAATGAAGGAGAGGGAGAAAGTTGATGTACCTATAGGGTTGGAATGGGATTTAGATACGAATTCGACCTCGTTGAGAAGAAAAGAGCGGGAAGATGCCCCGTTGACAGGGAGAAGTAAGGGCCAGGAAGTGGTAGTAGTGGGTCTGGAGGTGGATGGTTCCAATGACGTCTTTATCACATCTTCACTAAGCCAACGTCCGTCTTCTACATTGATCTTGCACGACGGATGTGGTGATGCCAGAATAATATCTGAAGCCGTAGCAAATGGCTCAAGTCCTGAATCCACACACGATATCCACGGGGTGAACAACATCAGCATGATCACCCAGGAGATGTCTTTGCAAGACGAAAGCGATCCATGGGTCGACACCGATAGTGTGAGCGTTGGCGACGATGATCACGAAGATACATTTCGTGTTTCTCATTCAACCAGTCCTTTCCTGTGTAGATAATGAGGAATGACACCGGCGTCATGGATTTCAGACAGGATCGGACGTTATTGAGGCTGTTTCCCCTCCCTCTATATGCCGACTTGCTTGTATCATTGTTACTGTTCGACCTTATGCATTGTTCTTATTTCTTACTTGAACAAAAAAGAGCTCGGACTCCAAGCTAGTAACTCGTACAACAAAATAAATATCGAAGAAAACGAAGTTATAAGCATCAACTCTAGACTCCACCTATTCTTTTCAGAGTACCTTGTAACCTCCTCAACAACAAGAGTGCCCGATGCCTGTGGGCCACCTGGTAGACAATATTACCACCCGCATGTGGGGTTTTTTATGAGGGCCTGCGACACAACATCACAAACTACCCACAACTCACCTCCGACGCCTTCAGACTTATAGTTATTATCAACGAATTAATAAACGCATGTTCAATATAAGAATGCTGTGAGTGGCTATCTGCTTCCATTCATCTGTTCCTGTCAAGAAGCCAAATGCAGACTCAGTAAATATATGTTCAATTTTTAGTCACTCACCTCTTCGTCCTCGAAGCTTCATTCGGCGTGTATGTGAACTTGACCAGATACCAATCCTTCGTCTGTGAGCTTGGTGCTGTGGAGGCGAAAGATTTTCCCCATTCCACGGCCCTACTGCAGCCTTACAAGTTTCATATTTTCTGTGGATCACAATGAAATTGTGAACTCACGGCAAAAGACATAAGGCACCATCGTTTGGAAATTCACCAGGAACATGTAAATAATCCTTGGGAGGCTCGTCCTTCGGATAGTTGGCAATATCCGCAGACTGCATGAAAAAATGTACCCGGAGCTCGCAGATGAGAAGTCAGGGGTCTAGGTCAGGATGCTGCTTGGTTCAGAGTTAATGTAAATCCAATTCATGTATGAAGACATTCACAAGCCAAATAGTGGCGAAGGGAGATTCCACTGGACCTGAGAGTCCACACGACGGATTGCATGATTCGAACCATTCGGATACTTAAATTCAGCAGCGTGGTAAGTCTTTACTTTTCAGAGAAATTCCATTTTCTTTAACAGAAATTCGTATTACGCATCATGATATTGGTCAAACTTTCTGCAATGGAAGTTGGAACTGTACTCTTGGCGTTGCGGGTAGTCCCACACAGGACCGATATCAGAGCGGGTACCGTCTTGGGCTGTTTTATTTGCATTCATAAAAAATATCATAGTACAGAGGGGGAGGAATCAGAACTTACAAGGCCACGCGAGACCCTACATTTTCGATAAAAGTGCAAGCGCTTCGTAAAATAGGAGTGCGTATTTGGATGAGACGGAAGACGACATGATAAAGTTTTGATTTGATCGGAGTTCGAAATCCCATATTCGACACTTCCACGATTGCTTTGACCATGGTATAATAATGTATCTAGTCATGAAGAACGATCCCAATGCTACGCGCTTGCTGCCATCGAGGTGAACAAGTCCTTGATGTTGATCTGAAAACTGGTCACTGGCAGCTGACTCATAATTGGGTGAGTGGCACTCTTTAAAACCTGAGGCCGTCATGTCTACTTTATAATCAGTGCTGATACTATCTTATTGTGATTCTGGCAGTCTTGCAGCACTTCTGTGCCTCCTGATCCATGGAAACTGTGCAGAGATTGGACAATATGTCTTTTCATCTGATCAAGTTCCCAGGCGAAGGTCACAGCAAGGTTGCAGTGTCGAAGCCACATAATCCGTAAAGCAAATTCGCTGAATGAGAAAAGCAGCCACGGTGAATGGAAATCCTTGGGGAGGATGTCTTGTTCTTCCGTTCATTCAATTCTTGAACCTTTAATACTTTTTTCGAGTCGACTGTTATCACTCATTGTTTTTCTCTTCGAATATGCGCTTTGACGAATCTCGACAGCTCCCACTCTTTTTTTTCATTTACTTCCTAATCGTCTCGCCAAGAGGACATGTGTCAGACCCTTAGAAAAAAAAGGACCCAGCCTTCCGATAATTCTCCCATTGATATTATATACCTACGCCCTCAGGCTGTAGGTCATGATTTACACTGTATCAAAAAGTAATCCGAAGTCTCAAACTATATTTCCAGGTGTTGTTAATGGCCTTCAGCAACCCCATCGCTCTCAGGATTACTTCAATGTGCCGGCAACTTAGGTGGCGTCTTCGCACCGCCGATTATCCGTAAGTAGGCTCATTTTCCTGTTATGGTTATTTTATCGCTACACGCTTTCACCATGCTTCATGGTTGCTTTGTTGCATTGACACGTCAGGCCCGCTAACTACCTCATACAAATGGACCACGTTTTAACCTTGGTTCGCAGTGAATTATTGACTCAGTTGGCACTCCAGTGATCTATGCCCCCTATTTAGCGAAGCTGCAGTGGTGCACCAGAGCTTGTGACGCGCTCGATTTCGAGACGGTCGAGATTGTGACCAGAGTCAGGAGGTGTGAAAGATCAGGGTTTGACAGAGCATTATGAGATGGAAAATCTTCGAAGAAAAAAGGAAGGGAAATTGAGAGCAGGAGCAGGAGCAGAGGCACAAGAGGACTCCGGTCAACCGTCTGAAACCACTTGTTTTAAAGCTATATTCTGGTGACGGTACGTTTGGTCTCACCTTATCAATATATTCAGATGGTCATTCAGTAGTCGTTGAGAACTTACAACTACCCTCTTTTTGGCACCAAATACCAACAGACTGTAGGCTCAGGGAGTGTGACTCCATTCAATTTTATGTCCATTCCTGCCACTCGTGGAAAGGGACAAGGGCAGAGCCGAAGAACGCCATTACCATTTCGAAAACTCAGTTCGTATTTCGAATACCACCAGCCGTCAACCGAGTTCAGGACCGCAATTAAGGATGCGGATGCAACGGATCTCAATTCCGCGTCTTGCGGAATGTTTCACTGAGCATTGTTGATTCGGGGATTGGGTTGTTTCCTAAGCGTCTTCGTCGACTTGCTTAGATCACTGCTCGACCCTATCATTGTCATTTCCCAAATACAAGAGATAGTCACCAGAAATGAAACAAGAAGTTCCAAGCTTAGCAATATTTATTTTCTTGTACAAGTTGGAAGAATTGGAAAAGAAACCAATAACAAAATCAACTTGAACTTTTCTGTGTTCCGGAGTTTCAGCAGAAGAAAAGTGAAAAGGAAGTTATGTCCCAGTATTGGTAAAGAAAAGCCCAATTTAACCCTAATCGAAGCTCTACCGACTGCTTGAGTGCCACTTTCATTCAACTCTTTCGATGAGTATACTAATATCCATTGTCTCATCATCAATTTGCCACCTGATCAAGTCCAGGTTCCTCCTGCATCGACGTATATATAACTTGTATGCTTCCTGGCCCAACTCCCCGTATTTCTCTATGGCAGCCGCATATGCTGCTGAAGCATCCTCGTAATCTCCCTTACACACGTAAACATACCCGAGATTCTCCAGAGTATAAGCAACCCCAGAGATTCTCCCCTTATTCTGATCAAATGAAAGGGCCTTTTCGAACTTCGGAATTGCTTCAATATATTGGCAGAGATCAACAAGGATGTTTCCATAGGTTATGTTAATCCACGAACAGACCCATGACCCGCTGTGGTCAAACTGTTCCAAGATGTCACTCGCTTCTGTAATAGTTTCCAGTGCTTCTGCAAGCCGAGAAGTATTGCGATAGATTTGTGCTACGAATGCCATCGACAGTGCCACATCAAGAAAGCTTTTGATGTGCTCGAACATTTCGATTGCCTTGAGAAGCGTGCTCAAAGCTTCTGAATACTGACGAGCACGTGTGAGAAATATGCCAAGTAATGACTTAATATCGGCGCGTTGATAATCTCCCATGGTGGCACCAAAGTTTGATTGCAGGTTGAGAATGAAAGAGATGATATGTTGCACGGGATGACCAAGACAGCATCTGACATCCGCAAGAGCCCACCCACATTGAACGATGATTCTTCGATCGACATCAACAGTTAACTTCTCAGAATACCGATAGGCTTCCTCTAAATATTTTTCGGCGACCTTGACTCCGTCAAACCCGTGATGTGCGCTACCAAGGGCAGATAAAGCTTCCGCAATGTACTGATCTTTCCCAGACAATTTAGCGAGCTCCAAGGTACGTTGAGTCATTTCAATGCTTGGGTGAGTGTCGAGGCGACACCACGTAAAGCGCAGCAGTGTTTCGACGACTTTATCGAGCGGAATGGAAGAAACATTTGGTTCGAATGTTAGCAGGATCGACTGGATGTTTGTATCTTCAGCTGCAAGTGCTTGAGAGTGTTGTTTGAATGAAGGATCATAGTAGCGGTGACCATGGTTAGAGACATAATGACAACACGCCTCCTGCACTTGCTGTCGGATGTCGCTTGGAATCCGATTGTTTGTCGACATGAACGACTGAATAACCGGCAAGACAAAGAGTGTTTCAGTTGCATCGTCCCTTGTCGTGAGAAGTGCTGCGTCCAAAAGTGTTACGACAGCGGAAGTTACCGACTTGAGATTTGGGGCCCACCAGCGGAGATTC
>QDKV01005050.1_pt1 | contig 23795 bp, 20 predicted proteins | sample 1861101 | NCBI WGS metagenome assembly QDKV01 (sample SAMN04275158, study PRJNA302643) | Fungus metagenome, whole genome shotgun sequencing project. | isolation source: fruitbody | host: Mallocybe terrigena | place: Sweden | collected 2013 | reverse complement strand
AGTTACTCAGCTAAGAGCACTGCGGAAGACGATTTGCGGAAGCCGAAAGATCTTCCGGAAATTTCGGAAGAGGTAAGGGAAGTCCCCTTACAGTAGCAGTCCTCTCCAGTTTTGTAGATCAGTACGTAGATGCCGTTTGTGGAACATTGTCAACCACATGTCCTTGATGTCTCCAGGAAAGCAAGAGTTAGTTACTTCGTAGTTGAGAAGATCAAGAATACGGGATAGCGCAGTATCAGAAAGCGCCTTGACCGTCCATTTTTCCCATTGATCAGGGCCTGGAGATGGGCGGTTGTTTCCTTTTCGTAGCAGAGCTCGAAGATCTGCTAGTGAGGCTTTCCTTGGCCACTCAAACGGATCTTTGGCTACGCATGAGTGGACCTCAAGAATTGAGGGGGTATCCATCCATGGTTTTGGAAGTGTAGGAGTGCGGCTGTGGTCATAAAGCCTCCTGAAGTACTCCATCGTCATAGATTTGACTTCCTCAGGGTTACACACAAGTTTTTCAGGATTATCAAGGTCATTGACAGCAAGAGGGAGGGGGATATAGCCAAAGTTTTGAGCAAGCTTTCTAGTTGAGTTGCCCATCAGCGCAGCGACAATCCTCCGTCTATCACGAATCTTGATTTCCTTTGCGCGTTCGGCAAAGAGGCGCTTGTGAGAAATTTTCCTGTCATTAGTTACAGCGGTTTGCAAATATAATGAGACTTGGCGCGACGCGTGTGAACAAATGAAAATAAGACCCTAAGTTGGGGTTACTGTAGGAGTAGCCGCTCGAGGAATTTTTGCTGCTACATATACACATTAGAACTACATATACACATTAGAATCACAAGTTGATCGTTGTATAACATACCTTTTCTGGCCCTTTGAGAGGCATTCTTGCGCTTCATGGGGAGAATCCGAATCCGCAGTGGGAGAGGCTCATCATTGTCCTGATCACTGTCCGATCCATCTTCGTCCTTTTCCTATTCTTCACCACTGCTGCCTTTCTCTTTGTCAATCATCTCTTCTTCACTGCCGTCCTCCTCCTCTTGGTTTGAGGATTCTTCTTCCTCTGCCTGTGTCACAGGTTTCTGTTTGGCACTGGGTGCATGTCTGGTCGATTGGATGCGCTTTTTTGGTAAAGTTTTCGCTTTTTCTTGCTCTTTTCTTGCCCAAGCTGTAGCTGAACTGGTCTTTTAAACTTTTTGCGATTCACACCCACAGGCATTATAAAACAGATGTGATTGAATCAGAAGAAACAAAACTGAGAGGATAAAACTTAGGGTCCTATTTTCTTTTGTTTACACACGCGCGCCAAGTCTCATTATATATGCAAACCGCTGTAATTTCGTACTTTGCTGTCGTAACATCAGATTCCGCTGACAGGTGATTTTTGACAGACGGTAGAAGAACTGTTTGGTTTTTGAAATATCTCCCGGTTAGAGTCGCTTACTCAATTGATCATTTTGAATTTAGCTCGGACCGCTCTTTTCCAAGGGATCCAAAAAAACCAATTTTTGGATCTTTCAGCTGGCATGCACATGGTAATATGTCAATTACTTTTCACAGCGCAGGGTGTATATTCGTAGATTACAATAATAATGTCTGAATATATGCTGCAAACAAAACCCTGAAACAAGCGCTCCGGAGAAGAACTTCGGGCCTTCTAAACTCCTCCAAAAAATTTTCTGTTTCACTCCTGGTTTCTTCGCATTTTGCCATCGTAATCCGTCGCAATTACCCGATGATCACTGACAAGGACTGGAAATTGATATGTACCACATGTGTCATGGACTGGAACCCATGGTAATTTCAAAGTCCACTTGTCAAGACAGAAAGAAAATTATCACGCATGTGAGACACAAGCTTTTCCAAGCTACATGCAAAAAACCATTGCAAAGATTATAAATTCATTAGACAGACTAAATTGATTTTACTAGAGGTAGTAAACACTGTGGAGGTCTGCGAATTGAAATGTCATGTAGAAGGGACGGAAGTAAAATGAGGAATGTAAAAAAAGAAGATCAGGTTTTCGCGTAAAAAGTTGATTCTCAGAATCAACAATATAAAAGGGCTGGAGTTTTGTCAGTACAAACCTCAGAGCTGGTCTCAGTTATAGTTTAATCACTGCCCCGGAGGCAAACTTTTCCTTTATCAATGTTGAAACTTTCTTCTGCCTGCCTTCTTGTCCTCGTTGTCTTGCTTCACCATAGTCTTGCGCTACCCATCCCTGGATACTGGGATACGGTTCTGATACCTCCCAACCAAGGTCAGAACGACAACCGGGGACAACCTAGCAGGTCGCGTCCTCCAGCACAGTCGCATGGCCATTTGGCGAGCCCACAGCACTCACCTGCGCTCGATCAGGCACATCATGACCAGCCTGTCCAGCATCCACCTGTGCAGGCACATCATAACCAACCATTTGACCAGCGTCTAAATCCTGTCCAGCATTCACCTATGCAGGCACATCATAACCAACACTTTGATCAGCGTCTAAATCCTGTTCAGCACTCTCTAAATCCCGTCCAGCATTCACCGGTGCAGGCACATCTTAACCAACACTTTGATCAGCGTCTAAATCCTGTCCAGCAACCTCCGGCGAGTGTTTCACCACGTGGTCAGTGATATATTGTATCTTCAAGTTGCAAATTCTTATAGATATCAATAGCCGGTTCCTTCCAATGCCCAACGTGTGGCAAGGCATTCACCAGAGAATATAACATGAGACATCATGAAAAGAAGCATGTCAGTAATGGTGCAACGCGTAGGTTATGCTTTAGTTTCGTTGTCAACTTATGCCTAACTATTGCGCAGATAAGTGCGATGAATGTCCAGCAGCGTATACAAACCCAAATGAATTGAGTCAACATAAGCTCAGACAAGGCCACAAGGGGGGTCGCAACCCGGTTAGTCCAATCGCAAGGTTTTTTTGGGATCTTGGCCTCAATACACGATTTCAAGGTGTTCCAATTACATTTTGAGTAGTATTAGTGTATTGTGTCTCGGGTCAAGGTTGGACAATTTTCTTTAAATGTGGTTTTAAACCTCGTATCGCCCACTGTGGCCGAAAATGATCATGGTCCAGGCATGGAAGAATGGATGTACTTCACCCATTCTCCGACAAGGTAACGTGTTTTCCAAAATTCCAGTTGTACATTTTACACTGAGTTTCGAATCTTGCCACGTTGAAAACGTGTTTCGACACATTTTGACGTGTAAACATATAATTTCGAGTTCCTCCATCACATTTTGTACCCAGTCATCTATATCACCATCGTTTGCTGTTGGTCCGCCTTTTCAATCGTATCAGATTATGAAACATAAGTGATCACCCAGAATTCCAACTTTATTCAAATTCCTCCCAGCCAGCAGTCAGACCCTCTTCCACTCTCCATCCATCGCTTCCTTCCTGGAACCACTTTTTTACTCTGTCGTGATCCCCATTTGCTACACTATCGTCTAAGACAGTTACATCGCCTTCTCCATACAATGATAACACTGCCCATCCAATGACCATCATACCTGGTGGTCTCTGCTCGCCACTACACTCCAAAGCTCGGACAATGTCCTTCAAAGTAGAATAAACAACCCTCTGGTCGGGCATCGAACCTCGCTCGATAATTGCTATGGGTGTAATAGCAGGATATGCCATTCCACGTCTTCTTGTTTGTTCAGGCGAAGTGTCAAGTAGACACTTGACGATCAACTGGAGTCTTGCAACCCCCATAAGCACAACCAAAGTCCTACTCCTCTCATAACCAGGTAAGACCACTTCCTTTCCGTTCCTCCCGACGCCAGTGCAAACAGTGAATGAATAGGCAACCCCGCGCTGGGTAAGCGGAATACCGGCGAAGGTCGGGCCGGCGAGTGCAGACGAAACGCCGGGGACAACGATGGGCTCAAATCCAAAAGAGCGGAAAAACAGAATTTCTTCTCCAAGCCGACCGAATACAGTTGGATCGCCTTGCTTCAGCTTTTCACGATTGAGAATGATTCGTACAAATAAAGTCCAGATAGTAGAATTACATACCCGCACCACAGTCATACCCCTCCTAGCGGCTTCCACTGCAGCCTCCATCATCTCTGTCTGTGCGCCCTCGGCATTGCCTGGAAATTTTCTTGCAATGCGGACTTGCACACGTTTGGGGATCAAAGCTAATACAGCATCTGGAACTAGTTTATCCGAGAGAACGACATCTGCTTGCTGAGTCAACGCATTATAGGTCGCCATAGTGAGAAGTGAGGGATGTCCTGGACCAGAACCGACGAGAAGGATACGACCTGGTTTCGTGAGTGTTCCAAAATGACGAGATTGTAGTTGTTCTTGGGATTGAACAGCATATGTGGTTTGACCGACGGATGGCATATTTTCTCCTGCGAGGACTTGTTGCATCTCACACGTCGACATCGAAGCTAGTTTCGAGATGGGCCAATATTCACTTATTTGTGCCACCCAACGCACTCGACGTTTTCTCGACTCTGCAGAGGATTCTAAAATTCCTCTAGGAGGAACTGGTCGGTTAGGTGTGGCTATACAGCAATTTTCGACGACTTCCTCATCAACTAATAAAGTTGGTCAATAATGCATCTGCCATTTATGCTAAAGGCCCACCTTCTTCAAGTGCAGCATCTATTGGATCCACATTTTCACCATTAATTCCGTCTTTATTTATTGCCAAAGATCGCAATTGGCCGACCTTCTCAACTGCGGCGCCGAGTTCTCTAGGGAATTTAGTGACAATCTCTCGTCGTACTCGGGACGCAAGCCGACATCCATGCCCATTCGTAGTGACTCCAATCTGGAGCGATGTTTTTTCTCCGGTTTCGTGATGTTCGAACCGGTGTGAAGAAGTAAACGAAAAGTTGCACAATTCATGCATGTCAGCCATATTGACTGGGATGTTGTGGGACCGGAAGACATCATAGAGCTTCTGAGCCGAGGCATAGTTTCTCCTCTGGTCGATAGCTACTGTGTCCGTTACGATAGCAAGGGAAATGCGTGGTGCAGTACTGAGATAATTATCCATGCTAACAGCGTCGTCTTCGGATCCAGAAGAACTGCGTAAAGCATCCCAATCTATAAATGACAACTGATCATGCTGCGCCCTCCATTTCAACTCGTCACATGCAGAGACAAGTCCACCTTTAGCCAGGACAACGACAGAAGAGTCCGCTTCTAATGAAGCAAAAGCGCGACAAGCTGCCAGTGGACCGGATCCTAGGATGAGAACAGTCTCATTTTGAAGTCGAAATGATAGAACCAACGAAGCACCTCCTTTCGGCGCTGGATAGTCCTCTGGCATGGTGGAAGACCAGGAAGGATTCCTGAAAACATGACAGGATGAGTTTTGGGATGAGCAATCGTGAGGATAACATGATCACGTGAATCGCATGCTCATCTCGACTTGGATTCGAATTTCGAAGTTAGGACATAGTTTTCGCCATCAAATCTTATGTTGCCTTCCTCATTTCCTCCCCTGCCAAAAGATGTCTTTGACGATGACGACGAAGACGGATGGCAGGACATGCCAATTGTTCGCGAAGATACCTCCCTGAGTGGCATGGATGAGGAGGATCTGAAGAAGTACCACTATCAACCTTCGGCGTCTGTGAAATCGAGGACAACAGGCAATGCAACAGGAAATCTGATAGATGTTGATGATATGGGAAACGAGTGGCGCTCGAAGCTTGACAGGGATGAAAGTGAATACACAAGGCTACGTGTGAACGAGGAGGATGACAACGACGAGGTCCATCTGCGAACGAAGTATCTTTTCGACGAGGACAAGGCTATGACGCCGCTCAGCCAGATGCAGGCAACAAAGAATCTATTAACAGAAGCCCAACGGATTGCCTATGTTGGTTTGTGTGCTTTGACGAGTCGGGAGATGGTCCAGAACTTACAGTTGATGAAGCGAAAGGAACTCGCAATCACTAATATGGAACTGTGGGCCATGAAGATTATGGGTAGACTTTATTATCATATGGAACTTGAAACGCAAGGTAAGTAGCTTTTACATCATATCGCCATCACTGAGTTGAAACTTTACTCGTAGAGCAGAAAATGATAGAAAGTCTGGCAAACCATGGTGTCCTCGCAAGCGATCTCATTCCTGCATTAATGACGACCCACACAGTAGCAAATCCAGAGTACGATCCAGAGGAGGCCCGCAAGAACGCAGAAATTTCTCAATTTAACATGCCAGACACAATCGAGGACGACGAGGAGTCTATATCAGATCAGACTCTTGTAAACGAGCCCATATCCCGATCAGAACCTGGAGATCTGACAAAAACAGTCTCAACGGATACCCCATCTGACGCACATAGAACAACCCCTATAGAGATTGCATCTACAAATTCAGCCAACGAAACGACCACCAGTTCTTTAAGACAAGTTCCGACAACCACTAAATTGCTCAAAGACTCTTTAACTGCCCCCATGCCCGGCGTATCGACATGCCTTTCCTCTGCCGACGAAAACGTCACACTCGACATTCGCTGGACCATCCTTTGTGATCTTTTTCTTATCCTCATTGCCGACAGCGTCTATGACGCGCGTTCTCGCGTATTGCTAGAACAAGTTGCCTGTAAGCTCGGTTTAGGGTGGTTGGATGTTGTCAAATTTGAAAGCAGAATCACAGAAGCGTTGGAAATTCAAGAGGACGTCGAGACTCTGGAAAATCAAGGCCTCATCCAGGTGGCACAGAAAGCCGGTAAAAAGCGAAGGTATATGATGCTTGGCTTGGCTACCCTTGGGGGTGGTCTTGTTATCGGCCTTTCTGCCGGTCTTTTAGCACCGGTCATTGGATTGGGTCTAGCCGGCGCCCTTACGACTGTGGGCGTGACAGGGACCGGTGCATTCCTTGGTGGTACCGCTGGGGCAGCAGTGATTACCACGGGGGGTGTATTGACGGGATCAGGTATTGCAGTGAGAGGCATGGTGAAGAGGACGCAACAGGTTAGGACGTTTGACATTTTGCCATTGCATAATAATAAGAGAGTGAGCTGCGTTTTAACTGTCCCGGGGTATGTACTCTTTCTATTTTGATGCTCTCGATCTCGACATGACTTGCATTCCAGCTTCATGAGCGGCCTGAACGATGATGTCCGCCTACCATTTAGCGTTCTTGACCCTATTGTGGGGGATGTATTCAGCGTATTGTGGGAGCCGGAGATGATCAAGGAAACTGGTGCTGCATTGAAAATCCTGACCGGAGAGGTCCTATCACAAATCGGGATGACAGTCCTCCAAGCTACAGTCATGACAGGATTGATGTCCGCTCTTCAATGGCCAATAAGTATGCGCTTCCCTTCCTTTTAACCAGTGTAGTAATTAAATTCTTTGAAACCCAGTTCTTACAAAACTTGGCTATCTCATTGATAACCCGTGGAGCAACGCTCTTGACCGCGCGCGCAGCGCGGGTCGAGTCCTTGCCGATGTCCTTATCAACCGTCACTTAGGCGTTCGTCCCATCACTCTTATTGGTTTCTCTTTGGGTGCGCGAGTCATCTTCTATGCATTGCTTGAACTTGCCAAACAGAAACAATTCGGAATCGTCCAAGATGTTTTCCTAATGGGTGCTACGCTCACAGTCCCGCAGAACATATGGTGTGAAACACGTTCGGTTGTATCAGGGCGATATGTGAATGCTTTTGCAAAGAACGACTGGGTTTTGAATTATCTCTTCAGGGTCACCAGTGGCGGAGTAGGTGCTGTAGCGGGACTGAGACCAATTGAAGGTGTTCCGGGATTGGAGAACGTCGATGTTACTGATAAGATCGCCGGGCACATGAGTTATCGTACGTTCATGCCCTTGATTTTGGACCAGCTTGGATTCCCGGTGGTTGCCGATTATTTCGATGAACCAGAGGTGGTGATCTTTTCTTTATCACTTTAAGCTGGGCTCATTCGGAGCACAGGAACCCGACTTCACGGAAGAGCGTATTGTTGTTCGGGAAGAGGAGAAGAAAAAGAGATCTGGTTGGTTTTCGAGGAAAAAAGCTGAAACCACACCCCAGAAACCTGTTTCTCGTCCCCCCTCTGCGGCCACCTTCGCAATCACCAAGAAATCCGTTAAGGAAGAAATCAGCGGATTGCCTGACGACCAGACTCCCGTTACAGAAGACAATGACGAGCTGCCCCCCAGGATGGAGTCTGCGCATGCTTCGGTAAATCCGGAGACTACCTCAGTCTCAAGCTCCGGACGGTGTACGCCGATACCCTCCAGACCGAGTTCTCCTTCTCAGCAATCACAATCATTAGCTTCAAGTTTACCCATACATGCAGGGTTTGACTTGAACGCTATCAAAGGGGTGCTGAAGGAAGCTGAGCCCGAGTCGTTTGACAAAAACAAGCCATCTGCTCTTGGTGTCGCTGCCTCACCCCAATCCAACTTGGCTCCCTCTCCTGCAAAGAAATCATTCTTCTCCCGACTTGCACCACCTCCTATTGCTACTCATCGTTCTCATTCAACGCCACCATCACATGTGCTGGAAACAAGTGCGCGCCACCGTTCAACTTCTCTAGATGAAAGTCAAGGACAAATCACTTTCTCAACTGTCGATTTAGAGGACAGAGGTCCGAAGACGGCGAACTTCTTGAGTCCAAAAGATGAAAATTTTAATATGTTGCCTTCACATGCAAAATCAGTTTCTGCGTTCACAAAGTCGGAGGTCAAGGATTCATCAATTTCATTAGGCTTGGGCGCAAATTCGATCATGAACAATCGCGCCCCTTTCCTTTCCTCTTTGTCCCCTGAAGTGGTTTCCGCGTGGGGTGCTACGTTGTCATTCAACGACTTCGAGTCGCCAACAACAGCCAAACCTTCGATGTCTACATTCTCTTTGCCCCCTTCATCGAGTAATCCCTCCATTTTCGTGAACCCCTTCGCCTCGCCAGACCATGATCGGACGCCTGTTATGTCATTTGGGGCCGTAGGCGAGGAAATGGATGTCAGCTCATTCGTTGCCTCCAAGAACCACACCTGGGAGATGCCAAGATTGAGTACTGAGAAATCAACGACATTGGACCCAGGGTTGAATACGAATCCGTGGTCCTGAGATTGTCACGATCTCTCGAGACGTCGATAAGGTGGATATATCTGCATCTGAAACCATATCCTTCTTTACATTTCTTCATGCTTTTCTGGAACTTATTATTATCACCACATCATGGAGTTTCGTATTACAAATCCTGAGCATTGCCTGTTGTAAATTGTGGCCGACAGATGGCTTATCCGAGAGACTAACCCCACCAAGAAACGAAACTAGAAATAGCTGGCGCACGCCTACTTCGATATTGTTACAATGCCCTCGTTTAAGACGAAATTACTACCACGAAACAAATACAACTACACCACCTCAACCTTTTTTTTCGCTTCATCTCTTTCCTTGTGATTCTTCTGAGATTCCTGCTGTTTCAATAACGCTCTTATTTTCCTTTGGCGCTTTCGCCGTCCCTTACCCCGTTTTTGCCCGTCTAATACAATAGGTTCCGTCATCCTCTGCTTCCGCTTTGCAGCCTCCTCGGAACGACTTTTTTCTCGCTTTTTATCCCGCTTGCGAAGGGTTGTCATAGATGCTTTGAGCAGCGATCCATAGTGGGCATGAAACTCCGACAGCTCATCTGGTTCCACCTGTTGACATTCAAATGAGACGTTAGTTGCAAGTTAGGATCGTCTGCTTACTTTGGTCGAGAATTTCGTTCCTTTCCCATCGGTTGCTCGTATTAGACAAGCATATTCACAGGTATCTGACGAGCGTTCTCCCTCATGCTTCATGGTAGCATCTTCGCCATCATACAACACTGCAAAAAAGGACATCTAGCACTCTTTATTGTTTTTCGATAAGCACTCACGCCGCTTAGTAGTCAGCCATACAGACCCATGATCTTTCTTAGATTCTAAAAGATGGGTCAACTTTTGAAAAAACTAACGTCTGTTTCTTGAGTCGATCTCTTATTGCCACACATCGAAGGACCTACAGTGTCGTGATCTACCAGCTGCATTTGCAGGTGGGGGCCAGAAATAAAGGAGGAAATAATTTCTAGATTTGAAATAATTGTCACACCGGCAGTCACACGTCGCAATTCCGTTGGCCCTTTCCTATTGATTGATATTCTGGAGGCTTGTTGCTGGCAGAAAGGAAACCCTTCTGGTCTCAAAAACATCCCGAATTCTTGTGACCCCTTTTCTGTTCATAAAAATGGGTTGGACGGGCTTTGGATTTGCACCGGTTAAACTCTTCTTGGGGATTGGGTCGTGCTGTTTAACACACGGATAGAGTTATGGATCATCCTGTGGGATCCGGGTTGCACCAACCTTCTTTCGGCGGGAGGAGACCCGACCTCCACCATATGATGTTTTAAACACAGAACGCCGGCTAGGGTCATGCTCCTTTTTCTCCATCGTGTTCGCGTTAAATAAGCGGTTCTTTGTCAGTAATCGCCCTTGGGCTAGGTTTACTCCTCTTCGTTGCATTCATCTGATACTCTTTTTCTCTTTGCCGAAATACGCCGACGATGACAAGCGATCAACAACGCGAAACCGATCTGGAAGCCGCCTTGCGAGATGCAGACCCCATACTCTCATTCGTACCGTATATGCCGAGAAATAGGGACACTGGTTTGATATCCAGCCTTGGCAGCAGCAAGAGCCTACAATCTCAGAAGCCTCTGCCGAGTTCCATGGATCCCCCACCCCGATCTACGACCCTCTTGAGCGTGTAACGTCTAATTCTAGGTTAGGAAGCTATCGACTTGCATCGAGCGAAGGGCCACTTTCGCCGGCCTCCAAAGCGACTACTTCTTGGGAAGGAAGGATAGCTGCGCATACAGTACATTAAGGACCTAATTTGGTGACCTTGCACGTTTGCCCCAAAGAAGTGTAGATCTCATCACAATTTCGGGATTCATCGTCGTCTCCTGGTTAAAATTGTGAGTTGATGCTGCCTACAATCGAAATGAAGCAAAGTAGGCTGGCATCTGCTGTGAGGCATTTTAGGAAAGGTGGTGCACATAAAACACGTCGAGGTTGAGAACAAGTAAAGCCTCGAAAGCCCATTCAACCATCGATCTACGTCTCGAAGCATCATTAATCGTACGCTTGGCCAGAATAAGCCGCGTCTTTACCTTGCACTCTACCCCCGCGGAGTGATCAAGACGGACGACATTAAATTCCACACTGCCCTTCTATACATGCCCAAGGAACCAGAGCCTTCCACGAAGGAGACTATTCGTTTCCATGTTGTGAACAAAGTCGTCGAAAACCACGAGGGGAACTCAAAGCAAGAATGAGAGTTTGACCCAAATCCTTTGCCTGTGCAAAACAGGACGTATAACTTGCGCAGTGTTGCGCTGCTCGGGAAGATTTTGATTTCGGAGGAGAAGCTGAAGGAACTCTTGATGCAAGTGCCTGTTATACAGGATGATGAAAGCTGGCGCTGCAGGCATTGGGTGTGGGAGGCTATGGAGGTACATTTCAATCCTTTACATGTTATGCTGTCGCTAATTCGTGTAATCCAGCATCTTGCGCGGGAGAATGTGATTGAGCTGCCGATTAGGGCCAAGAAGCTGTGGGACAAGTTGTTCGCCTTCTCTGACTTGGAAGGATTCCAGTGGAGCCCCAATGAACCCATCCAATGTCTCAATAACAACCCAAATCATGTCCGAGATCGGCCCATTGGAGAAATAGACTTCCAGCGGCCATTGCATACATCTCTATGGGTCGCTGAGTCAGGCCCCCGGGCCGGCCCCAGCCCAATCTGGGAGAGAATAGAAGTAGTGCAAGTAATCCTGTCTCATCTTCAACAAAAGTTGAGTTGCTCCTCAGTCCAAGAGTTAAGCAAAGTTACAATTCTTATGAGATGCAGGGATGGCCTCAAGAAAGATCACTAAGTTCAAGCGCCAAATTGCAAACCTTTGCTGCAGGCATTCAAGAACAATTTCCGTCTCTTCATCAGTTGAGAGGGTTGCCATCATAATTTAAGGCTCCAACTGTTTAGTATATGTATACTTCTACAAAGACCCGAACAGTGTCACAGGTTCAGGCGACCAGAGGTCACTTTTCCTTTTGCAGCGAATTTGCCTTACTTTATCTCACTTTGTTAACTTGTCTCAGAATTTTTTTATCGCACTCACGATCCCACAGTGTTGAATCGCCAAGGAAATGACATCGGCTCGCGTGAAGCACCACTTTCCTTTTTACTCTACACAATACTTATATCTTGCTTTCCACCTCGTCTTCAGAGTATCGTTCCGCAATCTTTACTCTTTCCGATAAACAGGAAGACATCGCAAAACGAGTCACCAAGGAAATAGAGGCCAAGTATTTTGCTTCAAAAGGTTAGCCCTCTTCCCGATGTGTCAAACTTATCGCTATATCACATCCCACCATCTCTCTCAGGAGAGGAAATTATGACAGCAATCATACCTGCTACTCAATGGTGGGATGCAGAGGAGTACCACCAGCTCTACTTATCCAAGAATCCGCTTGGATACCAATGCCCGACTCATACACTACACTGGTAAGAAATTTAAGCACACTGGAACATTACCCACCGGTGTGGTTCTATGTAATCTCCTCTTTCCATAAAATATAAATGGGACATAACTAATGGCTTCACAGGAGATAAACGATCCTTTTTCTTGTGTCCTTTCAATTGCTCAAGAATTTCCTAGCTCGGCCGTATGATACTCGTGTGTTGTTCTTTGAAATATCCGAAAAGAGTGTGCGTGATAGGTCATGAAAGTCAAATTCCGCGTGGAGAGGGCAGCTAAGAAGTCTCGACCACGACAAACAGTGAAAAGAGCGGTTCATTTCATTGTCTCTACAAAGCACACTGGTTATATCCTAGAGAGTCTCGACCACGACAAACAGTGAAAAGAGCGGTTCATTTCATTGTCTCTACAAAGCACACTGGTTATATCCTAGAGAAGATCCAAACTTTGGAGAAGTCGACTAGATCTGCCAGATAGCCAAGTTCAGCACAATGTGAAACAACTCTGTAGTAATAATGACATTGAGGGTAGGCGGAGGAGATAAACTGGTCGAGACCGTGAGAGTGGCGAAGCTTACTAGCAGTTCAAGACACCTGTGGAAGCACATCAACTCCGCTTGTTGTGGTGAACATGGACGTACCGCTAGCCACACATCGCATAGACCATCTGAAGGTACAAACCGAACATATAAAGCTTCACCGCGATCTTGTGTAAATTTATGGATCCCTTTTGAAAGTGTTAATCACTCCTACACTTGAAAGAGCAAATCGAATCGCGTTTGTTCTCTGAGATCATATACGCAGAACAGTGAAACCACACGACGGCGAAAATATCTTGCTTCACGTTGGCATGTCAGTCCCGAACGAGTTGCCCTGTTAACTTTTAAGATATGCGGGAGGAGGAAAGGAAACGCGGACCAATTTTGTAACTGGGGTAGATTTCACCACAGATTATCAAGATTACACCTACTACTAATCTGAACTGTTAGGCTTCAGTCGCTTCTCTGGAGAGCTTGTTTTTGGCACAACTAATCCATCCTGCTTTCTTTATCAGTCCTTTCACAACTCGCGGGAGTTTCCTTTGCTCCACATAACGCCATTCCGGGACCTTGGAAGCTTCAAAGCACTTTCGGGAGCTTCAGGGGGACTTGAAAAAGAGGGGTCTTTGGTCTCAGCCATCCGAACGAATGATGAAACGAACGTGGATCGTCGATTGTTGAACGTGGCTAGCTTTTGGTCGACCTGCGTACTCAATGAACCAGGTATAGGAGTACAATTTTTCACTAGCATTGCTGTCTATGGGATACGTATACCACGAATCGGGGGTATTGTTCATAACGAGGAGTTTCTCGGGACGTACATCTTCCGAGAATTGAAACAAGTAACACGCTACGCCAATGACAGAAGATCCTAGTCATTCTAATGCTTTATAATTGACCGTTTGTATTTTATACCCTGCAGTTCAGTGGGGATCCGGGCGCTTGCCTGCGGTGCATAAATATCCTATCTGTCCGGAGGAGCAGCAACGCCTATTGGAGAATTTATTTCGTCAACTTCTACTTCTTCCTACCGAACCAATCACTGGGTCCCAAGTGAGTCATGGCTCTACTTTCCTATTTCTCCCGTCATGACTGCACCGCCCTTATCTGCGCTGTCACTCGAATCCGTATCAAAGCGTACAACCCCTATTTAGTCTGCTTCTGTCAACCTAGTGCGTCCGAACTAATAACTGAGGTCTAAATCAGGTACGTGTTACATCACCCCATTCCACGCCAAAGTATTTCTCACCTCTTGCCAGCTCATACATCTTTAGGCTCTCGCCCATAGAATATAGATAACCCCCAACTCGAATTTTATCTTCGACCCCAGATTTCTCAACGTCAAGCATGCCTTCCGCTAAAGCCAGAGCCGCCAAAGCAGCTACCGCCGCTCGCGTTGCAACTTATGAAGTATCCGCAGCCACTCTCGATAGCTCCTCCCCTTTGACCGTCGCCGGTACTGTAGAGGTGAACGTCAATGTTCCAGGTCTTCGTGTTGAAACCAATCTTCTCAATGCCGACACCATGTGTGGTGCATTAAGCGAAGTCGTTATGCCCGGTGTGTTCACTGCGGTACCGTTCCAGCCTGCCCCCTCGAATATGCTCAACGTGAACACAAGCCCTGACCTGAACCGTGCGTTGTCTGTCGGGGCAATCGTTCGGAACACGGAGAAGATGGACAATGCCTCGGACGAAGAGAATGTTCAGCCTCCTGGCGCTGTTGCGTCTCCTGTGTCAAATCCTGTCGACTCCATAGAAGGGAAAGGGACGTGTGGGCGCCTTTCAAGGCCCCTCTCACCGATTCTTGGTAACCGAGATAACGAGAGGGACGTCCGCGCGTTTGAAGTGGAAAGGCAGAAAGTGAAGCGGGCTGGAGAGCTAGCAAAGAGAAAGGCAAAGAAGGCAGCCAAAGCTGGGGGATGGGCTACTGTTATTGGCGGGCACGGAAGAGGTTCATCTGAAAGTGAGATCGACGGCTGGTGGAAGTCGAAGGCGGGAACAGGTGCTGGAAACGACATGGATATTGACGTCGAAGACATGGTGGCGCTTGCTAACGGGAAGACGATGGGTAGTGCGAAGAAGATAGTCACCAATCTGGGCAATCCTATGGATGGAAAGAAGCACACCAGAATTGGAGAGAGTGGTGCTGGAATCGAAGTAAACTTTTCGGAGCTCTTCGCGCACTCGCATAGGAAACCACGCAAGGTCAAAGGTATGTTTCTGCGTTTCCAGGATATCGTTACTTGAAGAATATTCACTTCCCAAACAGACGATGAATTCGAATTAATTTCTCCCGTACGCTCTGTCATCGTCTTGGATGATTTAATAGAAGGAAAGGATATGGACATGGACGAACCTTGGGAGCACATTGAACGCGATTCGGGAGTCGGCCAGAAATCTGAGCCTTCCTATGCTGCCATCCTCACTAAAGCCGCCGTTTAAAGATGCCAGCTGCAGATAGCCGGCTGATACTTGATTACTTGGACCTTGGAATCTAGTGTTAGTAAATAGTAAACCCACACGAACCTAATCGTACCCCTCGTCGTTCTTTCGTAGTAGACAGTCGTTACAATGTATGTATACTGACATTATGTTGATGTACATGCTGTTTCCGATACACGCGGCAACACGAGGGATCCGGATATGTTTGGGACAGGTAAGCCAAGCCGAACATTTCTTTTTACCTCCACGACATTCTGGTCGTCTGATTAGCTGGTATTCTGTGCCTGTAAAGCTATCCTCGATTTTGCGTGTATTCGCCCACGCGTGTGAATGGCACCTACCTTCCTTCAGAAACTGGCCAAGGTTGCGAATCCAATCACCAACAGCCAGCACCGTGTTTCTTCCGAGTCGTCATCCTCGATAGCCAAACCATCAAGCTCCAGTTTCAGTATCGGTCGGAGCAGGTCCCCCTCCGCCTCAACCAACACAAATCCTGTTTCTGCCAATAACACTCTGACACAACGCAGTATTGTAAATTCCAGGAAACACGAACCCGCGAACAGCGCTCAAGATTTACAGGAATCGTCGATTAACAGTAGCAAGACCGTTCCAACCATTTTTACCACTCGGGCCGACGACGGCCTCCACGTTCTTGGACACCACGGAAGCTTTGACACTCTCGATACTGTCAGTACTCAACCAAACGTTACTATTATCCCACCTTCCCCTTTGGTGGGATCTAAGGAGCTTGAATCGGACTTCGAAGACCAGGACAACGAAGGGGAGGTTGTTGGTGGTGTTCGTCAGCAGACTGGACCAGTGAGTAGCGCCAGCACGACTAGAGGTATTCCTCCAAAGATCATCGAATTACCTTTTCAGCACGAAGTAGACGACAGTGCTACCCCTACGCCCACTTTTCATAACCAAAATCCTATTGCTTCGCCGCCAACATCTGCTAAGACAATTTCAACAATAACTGACAACAACGCCGAAAACAATAAAAGTAAGAACAACATGTCGAATGGCAGCTTTGTAACAGGGTCATTCCTTCGGAAACAAACCTCTGACAAGTCACTGACCAAGTCAGTTGGCAAAAAAAATCCAACTTCTGACCTTCAAATCGATACTCATCCCGTCCACCACACACGTGCGGCCACAGCTCCCCCGGACACATCCTATCCATCCCAAAATTCTTCCCAACAAGAAGCGGGCCCAGCTCCGATGGGCTCAATTGTCGAGAGCCCAACAGAGGTTCAGCCTCCGTCTAATGTGCTGTCGGATAATAGAACTCCAGCACCTATGGCACCGCGAGCTAATCCATCTTCACCGAAAAGTGTTGGCGTGCAACCTGACGCGACGCGGTCAACAGTATCCGTCACTGGTAATAGAAGTGCAGCACCGGACGGGAACAAAGGAACAAAGCGCCCATGGAAGCGGGCGTCTCGCAAGCCTACTGGACTTGCTTCTGCCATTGCGGCTTCTGGGCTTACCATCGCTCAACCGACTTTGTCGCGTGCTCAGGCTGCCCAGGCTGCTGCACAAATTTCCCCTGCTCCGAGTACAGGTGGTAAGAGCGCCAAGTCGGTCGGCACCTTGTCGCCTAATGGCAGCCCGCCTTATTTGTCGAAATCGCCTACGCAGAGTACGATCAGTAATCGTAGCTGGCAAGGAAAAAATCTGGCTGCGGACTTGAGTCCAAGGTCGGCCAAATCTGGTACACGACAGGGCAGATCTCGTCGAACCTCCCGCGCAACGTCCGTTAGAAGCGACGCTGCGGGATCGGAATACTCTGCTGTCGGTCCATCCAACGCTCGTAATGTTACCGGCACCACAGCGTCTGTGAACGGTGACGATCTGTCTTCGAGACCTGGATATTATTCTGGGTTAGAGTTGGATGTCAATTCGTCGGAGGAGGATGAGAGTGCGAGTGACCTTTCAGATGGGGCGTATGGTGACGGTGATGATTTCGATGACATACCTGTCACTGGTTTTGCTGTTGCGAGTACTAAAAGGAATCAAGACTTCCACGAGGTATTCCCGAGTGTACCAGAGGGGGATTATTTGATTGAGGGTACGTAATTTTTCCGTCTCCAAAAGATTTGGATAACTGATGGCAGTATTGTAGACTACGGTTGTGCCCTACAAAGAGAAATCCTCATCCAAGGGCGTATATACATCTCGGAGAATCACATTTGCTTCCATGCAAATATTTTTGGATGGATTACAGACGTGCGTCGGTATTTCTTGTCATTATCCATTTACCCCCTCTTTCCCATCATTAAAACTGTCTATGCAAGAACATCTGTTCTCGGAGCAAAATCAAAAATTTCTCATCCGGATGTGCTTCTTGACATCATTTGCCATTTCCTGTCACTATCATTATCCTTCATGCATTTCGTTAATCCTCCTCATACAGCTCTCCATACCAGTCTACGAAATAATTTCGTTGGAGAAGAGGATGACCGCTTTCGTCATACCAAACGCGATTCAAATTACTACCCGACAAGCCAAGTACACGTTTACATCTTTCCTTTCACGCGATACAACGTTTGATGTTATGAACAACATCTGGAGACTTGGACGACCCGAAGACAATGCGAGTTTAGTGTCTGAAAGTGGCAGAAGGTCTTTGGAAGGACCGTCTGTGTCTCCGCCCAGTGTTAGCAATGGTGACGCACCTGGAGCTATAGTACCCGCCGCAGTTGTAAAGGTTCCTATTCTAAAGAAGGCGACCATTTGTGCTTGCGGAAGGGAGGGAAAACATTATCCAGAGACTGCGATGGAGGCAGTCATACCGGGAACTCCGGAGAAGATTAATACTTTACTTTTCGCGAGCGGCTTTATCAAAGAATTTATGTCAGACAATCAAAAATTGCTGGGTGCGTTTTTTCCCCTTGTGTTGAGGCGCGTTGTGCGGCTGACGTCAGCCTCTAGATATCCAAATGTCCGATTGGGTTCCCGTCTCGCCGGGCTCGAAGCTGCTCACGCGAAACATGAGCTACATTAAACCTTTAGCTGGTTCTCTTGGCCCCAAACAAACAAAGTGTGAGATCAAAAACGAGCTGGTACACTCTGATTTCGACGAGTACATCTCAACCATGACGACGACGCGAACACCTGATGTACCAAGCGGTGGGGTATTTGCTGTCAAAACCAGGACGTGCGTTATGTGGGCTAGTCCAGTCAGCTCCAGAGTTTTGATTACCACCCAAGTTGAATGGTCAGGGAGGAGTTTCATTAAGGGTAAGCCTTTAATTTTTTTTGGTGTTCCTTCTCGGTTTGGGTTTGGCCTTTGGGTTAAGCTGTGAAATTGGTTTAATCGGGGTCTTATTGGTTTAATCGGGGTCTTATGCTGCATTTCAAATGGACGGATGGATGGATGGATATATTTGTCGTAAGATAACCTGGGCGATATTCTCGTCCAGCCATGATGCTATTTATACTTCTTCCTCCAGCCTTCTTGAGACCGTGCTAACCAAACTTGATGACGTTTAAAGGCATCATCGAAAAATCGGCTATCGATGGTCAAAAACAATATCACACAGACCTTGAGAAGGCTATGCGAACATACATCCAAGAACATCAATCAGAATTCCTTCCGGAGGGTGTGCAGGCAGCAGCCGTTGCAGATATTGAAGAAGCAGAGGTGCTTTCCACGGAAGTGGATCTGCTGCTGGACGAGAAGCACAAGCCAACTCCCGAAGAACTGAAACAACGAGAACGAGAACGCAACGCTCGTGGATTGCAATGGGCTTGGGATACCTTTGACGGCACATATCAGGTCGCGATACGCAGTACCAAAGGCGCATTAGAGCTCATCCGTGACGCATGGGATCAGAGCACGTCAACGACGATCCTCTGGTTTTTGATCGTGATCTTGGTGTTGAGCAATCTTTGGACGTTGACGAGGATGGGGTCAAATACAGCCGAGGCAGCCCGGAAGCTTGAGGCGAGGAAGGTGGAGGAGAGGGAGAAATGGGTGCAGAGCATTGTGACTGCTCTATGGGAAGAGATGGCTGCGGGCAAAGTGGGACCAGCGTTATTGGTGCAACCCAGTGAGGTTGCAACGCCCACAGAAACGCTTGTTTTGTCGCCGTCAATGGATGCCGTGGTCTCACCGACTCAACAACAACTTTCTGCACCTATGCAGAGTGTTAATGATCTCAAGGAAGATGTAAAGCAACTCCAGAAAGTGATAAAGACGTTGGAGGAGAGGGTGACGGCTGTCAAACAAAGTTTGGTCAGTCTTGAGGTCTTGAATTCTCTAGATTGAGACGGCTCCATTCCACTTTCTTCCCATGTTGAATGGGTGTGTTGTTTTATTTCTGCCCCATTTCTTTTGGTTTTACATGAAGCCAAAGGTGTTCGATGTACACATTTTCACTTGGTCTTGTTTCAAGGGGGTTCACGAATCATAACGTATCCCATTACACTCTAATGTTCAATAATACAATGATCTTTATCACTAAAGGCCTGGTTCAAAGATTGGAAAACGGGTGGTAAAGCATGGTCATCTATTCTTGTGCCTCCCTGTCATCCCCTACAAAGGACCGGAAAGGAACTAGGCCTGCACCAAATCCCTAAACCAATGGCAGCTTTCTTTGCGTTGGGATTTTCTGTCGATTCGGTCGACTTGAGCCACTAAATTGAACATGGCGGATCAGTTGGTCCTGTACCGGTCGTTCGAGCACTGTCGAACAAAGAATGTTTTTGGCTTCACGTCTTCAAAAGGTAATTAGTACAATCCCGTTTACAAAGAATTTGTAATCCTTACCAACTCTGAGCACTATGCGGTCAGTTGCCAAAATTCTTGCCATTGATCCATTCAACACCTAGACTTCCTCCCATGACTGCCAGCCAGCCAGCTTCCTTGGATCTTCACTAAAACCAACCCCAAAAAGCGTCACGATTTCGTGGAACCCATGTTTTGTGAACGTGTGCGAAAGTTCATGGAGGATGAAGACAGTTAAGATCAGGTTATATAGCTCTGCAGGAAAAGTGGATCAGAAGCCTAGAAATATATTAAGCCTGAGCTTTGAAAGAGCAGTGTACTAGAAAGACTTACAGCGGTTTCTGCTGACTTTACAATGGTCGACAAAATGTTGATCTCGTTCGGTTCATTTTCTCCCTCTCCCAACCCCACGCTAGGAGACTGCCCGTTGGATTAAATCAGGCCAGTTGGCATAGACGTAGTTGTGAAAAGTCTTCGTCTTTGGGTATGGTGCAAGTTTCTCGAAGGTCTTGCGGTAACGCATCGTAAATTTTGTTTCCACCATTGAGACATATATCGACCGAGTTAATTATGAAAGGAGGAGGTGGTTTCAAATATCCATATTTCCAACTCTGTTTCGACACTCGAGAAGTGAAGAAGGGTTGGGAAATACGACGGCCTGTCTTCGTATCGAGAATCAGATGGGCGCCGTGCACCCAGACTTTGTCTTTCGACAACTTCAAAGGCACATTCCTTCGAGTAGAGAACCCATACAAGAGTACGTCTCTGAATAAATTTGACAGAAACCATATATTTGTGAACCCTCTGAGCAACAGTAATCGTGTCTGGAAGTGAGGTGTCATATCTCTAGCGGAGGGTTTCCGAAGGAGTTTGTGGACTAGGAACAGATACAGCAAGTGCAACAGCAACGGAAATCTTTCTGGCGCGTAGCTGAGCAAAAGCAGAAATTCCAAGTGAATGAAGAGGTTGAATTCAGCTGACTGGCTCGAGAATCAAATGTCGAGAATCAAATGAAATCTATCGGCTTGTCCATCTAGCATCAGAACGAGGCATAAAGTCAGAGAACGGTCCGTCTCCGAGAAAACATGGGTATGAACAGCTCTTCCACCACTGAATCGGCGGAGAACAACTGCAGAGATAATCAGGATCGAGGTCGCAAGGTAGTCATAGTGCGTTGAAGAAGCAAACGAACAGCGACCCTTACAGGCTCCTGAACTTCAACTACACCGATTTCATGCGCATTCACTGACATCTCCACTGACCCAGCAGCCTCCTCCGACCCTATCTCGATGCACTCATAATCATCTGCCATATCTTCGTCCTCAACCGACTTAGGGTCATCAATCAACAACGCTTCCATTCTTACATAAGTAGTTTGTTGACTCACCATTATCTACATTATAAATAAGCCTCGTTGTCACACCAATTTCAATTTGTTACTTGGTTATAAACCATCGCGTACAACTACATATTCCAAGAAGGACATGCCCTACTGCAACCGTTGCGACCGAAACTTCGTCAATTGGCGCGCTCTTGAACAACATAAGGAGGATTCCCCACACCATAATATATGTTCCGATTGCGATAAAGATTTTTCGACATGGAATAGCTTGGAGCAGCACTGGGTTCAAAGCTCTCGACACTCTTATTGTCAGATTTGCGACGAACATTTTGACGACGAGGAAGAGCTTGAAGAGCACTTCGAGGACAACCACTACTATTGCCGCCCTTGTGACGAGGTTTTTTCGAACGAAAGTGGACTACAGGAACATTATCGTCAATCAAGCAACCATCACTACTGTGCTGAATGCGATAGGCATTTCCGAAATGAGAATAATCTCCGTAACCACTTGAAGTCCGCCACTCATCAACCTAAGAACTCCCGATGTCCCTTCTGCAGCGCAACGTTCGTGTCGAACTCCCACATCGTTCTCCACCTTGAACAAGGGACATGCCCCTCAGGCTTTGATCGTAAAGCCGTTAATAAAGTTGTCCGCCAATACGATACGCGTAACGTCATCACCGATCCCTCTCGTCTCCTCACTGGCGGATCGGGCGATGAGGACGTCACCTATCTGGCTGACTATGCGTCCTGGAACGGCGGTGCCTTCGAGTGTTATCTATGCAACAACACTTATAACTCTCTGAAGGCTCTGAATCAGCATCTTGCAAGCCCAAGACACCAGGAAAAGTTCTATGTCTGCCGAGGATCGAGTTGCGGGAATCGATTTTCAACACTCAGCGGCCTCTGGCAGCATATCGAGAGTGAGAAGTGCGGCGTTATAAAGTTCAGAGCTGTCAAAACGACAATGGACAGTGTCCTTGGACAGATGAAAAGTTTGACGTTCTACTAGTGTGTTTTGTCGGATTTTTAGTTCTTGGAACTATTCTTTTGTCTACTTCTTGATACCAAAAAATCACCATACACTCTGTTCCATTTCCTTCGCCACTCTTTCTACGTAGAGGGTTACTGGTTGCCTACGAAGCATTATTATAAAAAAAGTTGGATTGTCGCCCACATCAATTACATTCTGGTATATGCAAAACTGCAAGTTACATACTTCTGAGGGAGCACCAAAATTCCACTTGACTCAAACCAAATGTTTGAGTCAAGAATATGTAACTCCTTTTGGACTTTAGTCTCACCAAGCATTGTGAAGCTTACTATAACTGACCTCTATCTACATCTTTTATCAACACTCGCATTTTATCATGGGCGTCACACCTATCACTTCTCTCGACCAGTTTAGAACCATTGTACGTTTTTTTTCTTTTCCGATTGTTTTCTTCTCTTCGAATGTTGTTTCCCCTTATCGCTTTTGCAGATCAACAATGGCAAGCCAGTTTTGATCGACTTTTGGGCTACGTGGTGTGGCCCGTGCAGAACCATCTCTCCGGTCTTTGAGGAGATTTCTGGAAAGGAGCCGGACATTGGTTTTTATAAGGTTGATGTCGATGATCAGCTCGAGATTTCAGAGGAGGTCCACATCAAAGCTGTATGTCTTCTACGGTTATGGGCCTTGTTTAAAATTTTCTTCTCATCTTTGATTGAAGATGCCCACTTTCGTATTATTCAAAGACGGAAACAAAGTCGCTGAAGTCGTCGGCGCTAGTCGTGGCAAGCTGGAGGTAAAAGCTTTCTCTCTTGTTATCTTTTTCCAACGATTATCTGATCCCTATTTTTCAGGGCCTTGTTGCACAAGGTGCCGGTCTCCTCTAATTGGAAAAAAAAAATTATTTCGAATAGGATGATGAAATTTTTGGCTTTTATCGAGAACTCGACAACTTTGTACTTTCTCACTACTCTTTGAACCAATGTGTAATCATTTTTTGTTCCCTCGAAATATTTATACTTCAGTTGGATGTCTTTGAATATTCAGAAAAGATCGACGTTATCCATGCAAATTGACATAGTTCGAGCCGCAAACTTCGCTTCAATAACTGAACTGTTATGTACGATCGGCATTGAACGATACAAGAGTAACATCGGGATTAAGCGGATTGTTTATGAGCGGTACAGCAGGCATGATGGTCAAATATGGTGAGTATATATGGTCAGCAGACCTAAAAATTGCTCCATCAACCATGGAGCCAGC
>QDKV01005051.1_pt1 | contig 23852 bp, 37 predicted proteins | sample 1861101 | NCBI WGS metagenome assembly QDKV01 (sample SAMN04275158, study PRJNA302643) | Fungus metagenome, whole genome shotgun sequencing project. | isolation source: fruitbody | host: Mallocybe terrigena | place: Sweden | collected 2013 | reverse complement strand
AACAAAATTGATTTATTAAATTTCATCTCCTTGGGATGGATTTTCAGGTGCACCAAAATAGGTTCACCCCAGCAGTGCTACGAGGTCCAGGACAGGTGGTTGATATTAAGAAACAAGTCCAGCTGATTATTGAACGTCTCAGCGAGGGAGTCCATGTCAATGGCTTTGATTACTGCGAAAACACATTTGTCGGGTGAGTAATTGAATCTATTTAAGTACGCTCTCCGTTCATATAGAAGGAAAGAGTGCTGGACACTGGTGTAAATACCATGGATGTTGTCGATGCAGCCACGCTAGACTTTGACAGTCTCTATGGCACTTGCGGCATCATCGTTAAAACTAGGCAAATACCTTGTCCACCAGAACGCAAGCCTCAAACCTTTGTCCAGAATACGTTGTTTCACGATGAATAGAACGACCAGAATAAAGAAAGCAAAGGCGGAGAGTATGACCATCCTGTCTAGCCAGTCAGACTTTTCGAGAGCTGTGACGAGCTGTTTTGAAGTGGACATGACAGATGAAAGTCCGTCATGTTGAAGGGAGGTGGAACGAAGATTGGCGGTGGAGGAATCAAGGAGTTGTGTTGATAGGACAGAGCTTTCCAATTCGGCTTGCATGAGGTTGATGGTGCGTCGAAGAGCGTCTGTGACATCTGCATTGGCTTTCATCAACGTGTCGTCGCTAAAATGCAAATCCTGTTAAAAACGACAGGGAACACAATGAATATTTAACATACGTCAACTTCTCGTTCAGTGTTTCCTGTTTTTCTTGAGTGGACGAGAATGAGAGAAGTTCGTCTCTATTTGATTTGCTACGCGAGTCGATGGCACGTTTAGACGTAAGCAGTGCTGTCCGTGTATCTTTTCGAAGACTAAGTGTTCCAGCAATTAGATCAAAATTGGGAAAAAGACTTAGGCTACCCCACCTTTCAAGCTTCGTCTTGAACTCATCGACAATTCCCCATAATTCTTTACGTTTTTTCTCTCCATGCAAATCGTCCACCATCATTTCGAGTTCCTGAACCATTTCCCCAAGGTGAGTAGAATAAAAATTCAGGGCGAAGAGCGCACATCTATTTGCCTCGCCAGCAGCGTAGTGTCCTCTCTAACCTCGTCAGCCAGTCTTTGTTGCAGGGTCAACGGCCCTACGCAGTTCCGTAGTTTTGGTACCTGCACTTCGTTTATATGCCTGTATCGTCGGTCTGCCGCTGAAATGAGAGAAAGTGTTCCCTCGGGTAGCCGTGGCGGTATGGGAGCCATTCCAGACGATGTTTTCAATTATTCTTCTGGAAAAAAAATAGGTGTCAAGCGTGCAACTTGAACGTGTGAATCTTATGATTGACGGTGACGTCACTTGGAACATCACTCACCCGTAGAATGTCTAGGTCCCGAAGATTGCGAGCGTCCCACCACACGCGATGTCTGTGGATCAAGTCTTCCGGTTTTGGTGCCTGATTGACGACGAGAAAGTACCATTTTCTGTTCATGCTGGTCTCAGATGGAGTGTGGACGAATTGATGAATATGATCCAGCAACGAAGACCGCGTCTTCAGACTATCGACATCACAGATATAGTCTTTTGGAAAGTGAGGCTGTCTGCTTGACAAGCATAAACGGTTGTGCTTACTTACCTTTGCAGCTGAATGAGCCCATTCCAGTTGACCCCGATAAGACTCTTGCCCAACGGATTCCGTCCCCATTCACCGATTTCTCTGTCGAGTTGGACAGACGTACACGTAAAGTGTTGAAAGTTTTTTCTGGAGGTCTGGCTGAGGACCATCTTCACATCATCGTAAAACTCCCTGGTAAGTGCGAATAGATCGTCATTTCTTCAGTCGAGTGCCTTCATATTGTCGCTCATCATCTCTCGATGCATCCATCGACCATCTCTCTTCGTGTGAATGATACTCACATGTCACATCTCCAGCTTCAAAAAGTCCGAGTTCATCAGAAGAATCCAACGTTGCCGCTTACAGTAAGCAACCCATTTCATGTCGTCTGTCCCATACTTATCGTTGGTGGTATCATTCAATCTATTCTCTCGTTATACTGCTTAGAAACCCTCAAACGCCAACATCCTCCCGATTACTTGGACAGCACCAAACGCTTGAAATCTGATGACATATTCAGTGAGTCTGGCAACCGCCTGCTCTCGTTCTCAATTTACCTCTCCCTTTGACACCATATTATATCCATAACGGAAAGGTTCGGACCCCATATTTGATGGATTAATGGACCTCTGGAACAGCGCATGGGGCCAAAACCCGGAGACGACGTTCGAGATCCGTACAGTTGACCGAGACGGGACACTTCCGGATGTCCACACTCCGAGAACGTGTATGGTGCTTAATGTCCCAAGAAACATCCTAAAGAAATTTTTTATCTCATCCATCCTAGTACGTCAAGAATATGTCATAGCCTTGAAATTTGCGATCCTCATTGCACGAGGTGGTCGACCGAGCGAATTCAAGCATCATTGCAAGAACGCAAGCCATGCCCTGGAAGTCGACGAACCCCTTCCCGAATCAGAAAATGAATCAAATCTGGATCCAGCTATGCAGCCAAATCCATTCATCTCCCCCGACCCCCCGGATCCTGATCAGGCAGGTGCGGTCACTTGTCTCGGTCACCCTGGTATTGGTATGTAAAAACTTATTTGATTAAGTCAAGAGCCCATCTAATTCCCATCAGGCAAAACACTTTTCTTGGTCTATGTTCTTGTGTGCCGGATGCTGGCATCGCTTCCCTCCATCTACATGGATAAGCCCGACCATGTGTATATCATTGACTCCTCAGGTGTGAGGAGAATCAACTCGGACATTGGGGCTTTAAACCATGGTTCGATCACCGAAAAGTACTGGTGTTTAGTTGACTCAAATGACAAGCTTGAATCGGTGCCAGAGGACATATACTCACTTGGTACTTTTATCATACAGTCTGCATCGCCACGCAATAAGAGGGTCGAGTGGTGGACAAAGTATACTCCTCCTGTTCGGAATTTTTTCATGAAAGAATGGAGTCTTTCGGAGCTTATTATGGGGTATGTTTTTTGTTCATAATATGCTTGTGACTACCAATAAATATATTTACAGCCGAGCCATACAGAAGGCCACTAAAGCTTCCGAACTTGAACTTAAAACTTTCTTGGATCGCTTCATCCCATCAGCCCGTGAAGCATTTGCATATGCTGTTGATCAAAAGCAATACGAAAGGTTCTTGCGATTCAAGCTGAGTGCCTTGGGAAGGGAAACGATTCCAAAAATTGTGGATAGCGCCCACTCGCTCAGCTTCGACCGTGATGTGCCATCTCATCACCTCGTGCTCATTACACCTTCGGAGACGAACCGGTCACAGCACCTTGTGGAGATTCCAACAAGATTCTTATACGACCAAATAATAAGTCTCGCAAAGATCCATGCCCTTGATGCTGCATTCCTGCTCTACGAAGCCTTCAAAGAAGTAAATGAAACAAATTCTGCTGCTGGACATATGTATGAAGATTTTACACGATACCTTGTTCCTCTTGGCGGGCAATGGCCTGTTGTCTCCATGAAAAAGTTTCCCGGGAAGCAAAATTTTTCGCATTGGAAGACAACCGGGACGGAAAAAGCGGATGCCTGTCTTTGCCTAGGGCGTGGTGGCGGTCCTCCATTTGAATTTGCAACTGCGCCACTCACTGATGATGCAACTTTTAGTAAACTCAAATGCATGGGATTCTGTAAGGATGAGCGACTGGTGTTGGAAGATGGGTTTTACTTCCCGCTTACCAAAACCCAAGCAACATTTGATGCTTTTGTATACCACGCAGAGACGTGCACGGCGACGGTTTTGCAAGTCACAGTCAGCAATCGGCATTCTGTGAACAATGCTGGTTTCGAATGGCTCAAGTCATTGGGTGTTGAGAAAGTTTATTTTGTTGGCATTACGCCGGTGGGGGCAAGCTTGGATTTACCGTTTGGTCCTGAGTGGGATGATAGCTTTGTTGCGAAGGTATATCACCTACCTATGGAGTTCGTCCGGAACAACTTTAGGTAACTTCATGGTATATTTCTTAGACTATTGCAGTCTGCACACATACTCAAAAATATGTCCTCAAATTTGGTGGTAATGCCCAGGAGCTGTGATATCTTATTTGGTGGTGTTGAATTTAGAAAGCAAGCCACGCCTCATATACAGCTGAGCTTACAATCTCGTGGTAATCGATATCTCTTATCAGGTTCAAAATGTTCACGTCTTTTCCGAAATGATTTCGACGACATCTATCGTTCCACACGTTGGGGAAGGTCGACTAGCTGGTACACCAAACCCCCTTCGTGACAATTCATACCCAGGGGACCTCACCATCGAACTAGCAAGAGTTCAAACTCTAAAGAGTCAGATCAACCAAATGAACAGCCAATTTGTGCGCATGCTCCCGACAGAGCTGATTGCTGAAATTTTTACCTATTGTCTCGAAGATGTGGACAATTCGTTACCACTCAAGTTGGGGGCCGTCTGCACTGCATTCAGAACGATCGCCTGGTCCACACCTCATCTATGGGCTACTGTCATCTTAAATATCACAATACCTTGGAGGATTTCGACACAAGCTGTATTATTGAGAGATTGGTTGTCAAGATCGGGTCGACTTCCACTCTCAATTTATCTTTGCTCATCTCAAAATGTCCATTACAAGTTTGCTCAACTCATCTTGAAGGTCGTTACTGAATTCTCTGATCGATGGAGAAGATTTGACATTCGCCTTCCATCATCCTGCTACCAACATCTCCCTCCCTTTGACCAACGTCTTCCTATGCTGCGCTCTTTGACGCTGAAAACTCCAGACGGACAGAACCGGTCTCACCGATTCGACATAGGCAACTCACCCCAACTCAACCACATCAACCTGAAATCTGTCTACCTTCGCTCCATTAAATTTACATGGCATACACTTACGAGTCTCGAACTTGAAGATTTCTATATCGATGAAAGTCTAGAAATTCTCCGTCAAGCCCCTAATCTGGTGAGTCTCGATATTCGCCAGATACGTCGTGGAGAAGACGCCCACTCGATGCCGACGGAACCAATTGTCATGCCTGCACTTAATTCTCTCACCTTCGTCGACAAAAAGGCAACAGGGCCCGGAAAAATACTCGACAAAGTTACAACACCGTCTCTCCGCAAGTTCTCATTTACTGCGGATGGCATCACACATGCGCCATACACTCATCTCCTCAACCTCATCAAACGATCTGCTTGTTCCTTGGAAATAGTATCCCTCACACGTTGCTCTTTCCCACCTACTCAGTTGAAGCAACTTCTGGCCATGATTCCATCGCTCACGCATCTTCATCTCGACATGCTTCCCTCGACTGTATACTCATCTCACCCGGAATTGGCTCCCTTAACTGATGAAATCTTACAACTATGCAACCCAACATTCGCTTTCGCCAATAAGAATCCATGTTTGTTGCCAAATCTCGAAGGATTAACGTATAGCGGCCCACAGGCGTTTTCCTGGTTCCAGCTAGTTCAAATGGTTCAGTCGAGAGTGGCTGGACATCTTTTGTTTGCTGAAGAAGTTGCCACACCGACGAGTTGTGCAGCGTCAGGTGGCATGCGTGTATGCGTTTGACTTTCTTAACAGAAGAAGCAATGTCTTCTGTACCTCCATTGAAAACTCTGTATTCTACTAAGGGCTTGCAGGTGCGTTTAGAAACGATTCTGCACATATAACTAAACCACTTCTTTCCTTTTATTCACTCAAATCACGAATGATCTCGTCTAATCACCATACATTCTGTATCTCAGTGGATCTGCTTGTACATTACATACTCACTTTAAAACTTGAATGTGAACGGAAGGATTAAATTCGTGGGATATTGAAATCTCGGCGTCAAAATCTCTGGTTAGCACTCTTCAGTACTGAAACTCCCATTCGACATGCTGCTTGACTTCGGAATACACAGAGTATAGGTTCGATAATTGTTTACATATATCCGCCGGTTGTCAAGCAACTTTCGTGACTCACAGCAATCATCTCTCCGGATCCGATGACAGTGTTAAAGCGCAAACTGCTTGCGATTCTGCATAACAACAGTTTATCTATCACTTCCAGTTCACGATTCCTATGGACGTTTTATTGCAGAAATATCGAGGCGGCGTCGCTCTTTCGGGCTCGGGCATTGATGACCTGGCCACTGCATCACTGAGGTCTTCCGTCATTGATACCAATAGCTTTTCTCTTATTAATCCACGAGAATATCATATCACACTTTTGACGAAGGACGAGCTAAGAACAGTGGCACTGGAAAAGCTTGCCTCATTAACCAGCGAGTTGGACACGCGACATATATTCTCTTTGGGTATCGGAGGAAAATCTCGAGGAGGGGTCTATTGGGTCGTCATTATCTGGGCGGTTGGCCAACAAATCCGAAAACAACTTGGACTTCCACCCAAACATTTTCACATTACCCTGTCTTCCAGTGATGAACACGACATTGATAAAGGCATTGAATCTCTTCTTTCTCCCGTCTCCGTCGAGCGTCTTAGCGGCGGAGTTTTGGATCATGCCATCGTCACCTTCCAGGCCTTTGGAAAATATTACAAAGCTAAGGAATATGCGTTACAATTTGCCTCCCAGGAACTTTCTGCAAAAGGTTTTCTCCGTTTGGCAGATGCTGCATTTAGCGTTAAGGAGTTCAAGTTAGCCATGCTATCATACGCCTGTGCATGGGAGCGGCTGGATGACGGCAAACCTCTGTCGTACTGTTTTAAGAAACTCATTCAATGCTCCAGAGAAACAGAATGGGGTCATGTCTTTCAAGAGGAGGAAATAGATCAGCTCAATTCGCTACCAACAGATTTATTGTCATCCTTAATCGCTCCATGGTCCGAAGGCCTTCGAGTCACTCTCAGCGAGCAGCAATTTCGTCCATCACTCCTTCTCGAGTCGAGACAGTCGTTGTTCGTTCCATCTTCTCAGGGCTCTGGCTTTTACAAGTTACCTCGCTTTTTCCGCTGGTTAATCCCTTACCATTTCGCTATCATGTCAACGCCACGAAACGAAGATGATATCACTGCACTTTCATCACCTCATCTCGCTATTCGGAAGGTCCTCACACTCACAGAGGAGACACCCCTTTCAGAGTCATGGTTTCGAAGAAAAAGGATAACGAATACATTCCTTCCGGTCGCTAATTATTGCGCACCATCCATAGAGCAGATGAACGCAATCATGCAGCTTTTTAGCGATCAAGGTAACCTCCCGCTCCTTGTACATTGCGGTGGGGGCAAAGGTCGTGCAGGCACGGTCGCCGCTTGCTACCTCGCGGCCTGTGGGTTTAGCAAGCCTTCTTTTCGAGATCACCCAGAGATGTCTGCCGCAGACGCCATCTCTGCATTGCGATCTCTGAGGCCTGGAAGTCTGGAGACATCCCGGCAGGAGGTGTTTGTTTCGAGATGGTGTAGCATGATATGGAAGAGACAGTCGATATATCCAGATGTACCCTCTGAACCGTCGCCTTGTCCTTTAGAAATTGAAGGTACTTTCCAGTCGTCTGAAGGTTCAAATTTCTTTGTACTGGTCGGCCTTCCTGGTTCTGGAAAGACATGGTTCTCAAAGTCGCTCTTGGCCAGAAACTCAGAAGGTTGGGTTCACATATCCCAAGACGAAACTGGCAGCCGCGCCTTTTGCGAGACGGCGGTTGGAAGGGCACCAAAGAAGGGACAAAGAGCACTGTTGGATCGATGCAACACCTCAGATGAAGATAGAAAGCAGTGGGTAAAACTGGCATCGAATTGGTGCATTTCGCCGGTTTGCGTTTGGTTCGATTACCCTGCGACGCTCTGTACTTCAAGGGCCCAGATGAGAGTGGATCATCCAACACTAATGCCAGGTGGTCGCGTCCGGAGTGCGGTAAAGCAAATGCAACAAGCATTCGTGAGACCAACCATACAGGAAGGTTGGAAGGCGATTTTTGTCGTGAGATCGTTTGAGGCAGCGCAGGAAGGTGTCCGCCGTCTATCCACTCCTCCTCTAATTTACAAGTTTCCAAGGACCCCACATTTGATCAACGTCGGTGCTGCAACGGATGACGACTTACACACTGATCTCGCCGCCTTCAGTTCTCTTGTGTCAACTAGCTGTCAAGGTACGGCAGGTTGCCCGGCTCGTATCGTTGTGACGGAAAAAATTGATGGAGCCAATATGGGTTTATCCCTTTCCTCGTCCCGGGACCGCATTGTCGTCCAAAATCGATCTCATTACGTTAATTCTTCTTCACACGAACAGTTTAGAAAGCTCGATGCGTGGATTGATAGACATAATGAGGATCTTCGCCAGATTCTTGACAGAGACCCGTACTTTGCTGAGCGCTACATCCTTTTTGGCGAATGGGTATATGCAACGCACTCGATTGCATACAGCCACCTACCCGATTGGCTTTTGGTATACGATCTCTATGACAGAAGCACGAAAACTTTCACAGACAGTCAAGGATTGAAGGCGCTTTTAGAAGGGACAAACATCTGCACCATGCCAGTGTTGTTTGAGGGGGATAGAATGCCAACAAAGGAGGAATTATTGGGGATGATCCAAAGAAGGTCACAGTTTTACGATGGAAGAGTAGAGGGGGTGTATGTCAAAGTTGAAGAAAACGGTTGGGTAAGGCTTCGTGGCAAGGTCGTGCGGAGTGACTTTATTGCGGGAAACGAGCACTGGTCGAGAGGAATCATTCGGGCAAACGAATTGACAGAACCCGTGCATGAATTTGGTTAAGATCATGTATATAAGGATGATTAGTAAAGAATAGTACAAGATTGATGATAGAAATCGTCAAAGTGAACCCCGAGCAGAACAATCGAAAGCAAGAGATCCTCGCCAGATGATCCTTTTCTACAACATACTATCTGGGATAAATAGTTCTTACACCAAGTAAGGCGGCTAAGCATTATAGTTTACAGCCTACAATTCTCACTGTGGGTGGTAATTAGTGTGCATATAAAAGAAGGGTACTATGCTACGCACCTGTTCCGTCAGGCTGACCCAACGCATAGACCATCTCCATAGGATGGAACACTAGCGAACTCGGTCGTGGTATATATGGCGATGGCAAAGGGCGCATCGGGAACGAGCTCAAACCAGTGGCGATATTAAACGAGGATAAACTTGTTGAGACGCTCTGCACACAAATTCTCTGTGTTCTCCATGACGTGGGTGTGATAGCGGACGATCTATAGAATATGTCGGGAGAGCTGGTCAGAACAGATTGGGAAGGCAAAACCTACGTGGCAAAGACTTCAGCCCGAAGGTGTACGTCGAATGCAGAAAGTCCTCCAGGATGAATGTTCCATGTTGCTACTGCAATGTCAGCACCACGGATATCGAAAAGCTTGATTTCGCCATCCAAACTGTAAACTTGTGTTATACGGCAGTTCATGAAGGTCCAAACCGGAAAATAACTGACCTTGCTGACATTATTTGCCCACCTGTCCCAGGGTGCCACCGGACGTTCTGGATCCACGATGTGTGTTCAGAATATGACCTCACTATAGCATCGTCGTCGTCTAACCGTCGATCAAATACTTTGACTCCACCGTCTCCAAAACCAGTCACGAAGGCTTGCTGTGAGCCATTGTAATCCGACACTATGGATGTCACAGGACTCTTCGCATTTGTGTCAAGGTCCTAGAAAAAAAATTTGACAACGTAATGATATCGCAAAGAACTTAAAAACACACCAGTCCTTGAGTCTCCGTCTGGGCATCCCAAACTTTAATTACATGAGAGTCCCCTCCTACCAGCAGCGTGCCAGAGGATGATTTCCAATCCATGACCATTCCGCTTCCTTGTCTCAGCTGGACCATTTCGTTGAGAGCCCGGAAGGCACTGACCATCTGGAGAGGTCCTTGCTCCAGTGTCGGATCGTAGTTGCGATAGAGACGTACGATGCCATCCGCTAAGTCGAAATATTGAGTTGTGGTGATCTAAAGAGCATAAACAACACGAAAAGAGCTTACCGGACCCGGTCATGATGATGCCGCCAACATCTTCGTTGATCAGTTGGATGGCAGTGACGCTGGTGCCCTTGGGATTGCCGTTGCAGAAGTAGTTCAGACGCTTGCGGCGATGCCAGTCCCAAACACTGAGCGTATGTCCTTAATTAGAGTTGTACGAAGCATCGAACTACATGCGTACCTGATCATGTCATGTTCATTAGCAATAATGAGATGTTGATCGTATGAATGAAAAGCCATCGTCAAAGGATGTCCATTCACCGACAGGTTTGTGACAGAAAGGTCCCATCTACGAGATTCTGAACGGAGTGAAAAGCAAAGAAAGACAAAGGTACGTTTCATTTACCAGCTAAGGGAGCCTGTGTAGTCGTCTCCTTGGTGACTTGGTCATTGCGAGACTGCCTCCACACTTGGTAATTGTACTGCACACTACCAGGTTCATCTGGTTCCGCTTGCTATTATACCCAAAAAAATGAGAGATCAGATGAACCAAAATTTGCACATACCCTCATCTGTGGCTCTTTGAAGTACTCGCAGCACCAATCATAGAAACTGCTCTTCAACGGTAAAACATCTTGAATTCCCGCACCTGTGCCCAATCCAAGTATTACGCTGCTGTTCGAGTCCACGGAAAACGTGCTACTACTCGGGCTAGGCATGGACCCAGGCGATGTATGGTGGTGATGATGTCGACGGGAATGCATACCGGCTTTCCTACGAGCTCTCAATCGTTCCATATCTTCCTCGAAGAGAGCTTCCATGACGTCCACCGGTGAAAAGTCGGGTTTCTGAACGTAACTCGAACTGGATGATGGAGGGGCACCTCGGTCTAGCCTTGGGCCCTCTCGGATGGAGGGTGGTCGGGAGTAAGGAGAGGTGTACTGTGCCACATTCAAATTCGGCGAAGGCGGTCGCGATACGTCGAGTTTTTCCTGACGGTCAGCTCGCCCGTGAATAGGGAGGAAAGCGCTCGCTATGCTTGGCGAGGCACGGCCATCTTCCGACGAAGGAAAAGTGATGCCTCCTGTAAGCACCTTCAGAGCGTTGGCAAAGGAAGACGTGCGCTTGATTGTGTTGGCGACGCCAGCGGTAAGACTGCTGTTTGGGGTGTTACTACGGGATGTCTGTGGTTTGTCGCCTCCAGGAGATGCTGGTACGTGGTGTGGGAATTGTGGTGAGGAGGGTTGAAGGGATGTAACCCTCGTTCGGCTGCCAGAGGACTGGGGAGAGCCTTGTCGGTCAGGGGGTAACGTCGGTAGCATGTGAAGTGAGGTAGAATCAAGACGGGTAAAAGGAGACTCGAGAAGTAGTGCCATGATATAATCTACAATAGTCTGAGCGTTCGTCGCAACTTCTTGATAGGGATCAACGGAAAGATCCAACAAGACGACGAATATCGTGAAGAAAGAAGACAGCAGGACGCGATTCTCTTCTCTCAAAAGGTCATCATCACCAAATGAATCAAGCCATTCAGCAACAGCGTGGTTGGTGGTATCCTCATCATGGAAATGAGCAGCGAACGAAGAATGATGGAGCCCCATAGTTCCAGACCGCCACCTTTTGTCTTCCTCCCAATAGATCCAAGCACAAACGACGAAGTACCCTCTCCATTCTTTGACCAGACAGCTGATGACTACAAGCAGCTCCTTTCGACACATTGGACTCGCATCGTCTCGGATGGCGAGTGTTGCGCCAGTTGCGACAGCGACCTCCATTCTAAAATGTACGCGTTCCTCGAGCTGGTACATCGTCCCCGTTCCTCCTCCACCTTGCTTATTCGGATCCGCAGATCCGCTTGCACCCATAAACGTACCGAGTGCATAGAGGGCAGCACACCTGACCTCGGCCGAGTCGTCAGAAAGCGAGGTGATGAGTTTATCTTGCGTGCCTCTATCCACGCCGTACACCTTGATCTCGTCGTTTGCATCCCACATCTGCGCAATGCATAGCGCCGTCCATTGGCGGAGCAGATAATCAGACTCTTCGAGTCGATCATAGCAGTTGTCGAACACTCGCTCACTCCAACAGGCCGCCTGACCATATGGGAAATCGCGAGAGATGGAAGAGAGGATGAACGAGCACATTGCTCGGTGTTCTGAACTGTTGGGGAGGTTGTCTTCGTTTTTCAATCCGAGGATGTTGGAGAAGTATTTGTAACCTTGAGTGTTGTATAGATCTGCTTGAACCGACGAGTCGACGGCGAGGATTCTAGCCCATATGAAGATCAACACTGGGCGAAGGTCTTGCCCGGCTGCTTGCAACAATTTGGAGATGTAGGGGAAAATACCGATGGTCAAGACGAGGTGAACAGCCCATGGGCCCAAGTCGACAAATTGGGAAAGAAGAATGAGAGCGCGTAAACGGTGGGGTTGAGAAAGCAAGACTTGTAAAACGATAGGCAGTTGATCGGGCGGCTTGCGAGGGACGAGATGACGTTCTGAAGACGCATCGAGCTCGTTGACTGGCACTTCAGGTTGGTCGCCGGACCTTTCCAACGCTTGCTGAGGAAGCGAAAGAGGACCTTTCTTCGTCAGAGCTGAGCCCCCTCTTGATATCCAAACTTCGAAAGCAGTCAACTGATCACCAAAGAAGCGGCTGAAATTGTAATTGTAGGGCTTTTCGTTCGCCTGGCCTTGAAGGTTCGGACCTGGTATGCCAGAATCACGTCGACTGACAGCATCTATGCGCCCTGGGCCTGAACCCATCATAGTGGCGGCCCCTCCAGGCCCCGATTTCGTAGAAGTAGCCAAAAGGTCTGGGAGTTGGCGGAGGCATGCGTCCAAAGCTAAATCCCATGTTGCCCATAATGGGTGCGTATTGGTAGCAGGAAGAGGTGGGGAGGTATGAGGTGTACAGTGATACTCCTTCATTATGCGCTCTGCGAGAAGGAAGTTCCGGAAGAGGGAAGCGATGAGGAGGTCGGAGCGGTATAGTCTTGTGAATGTTTCGCGTGAGAATGTGGTCCAGGCGATCGTGTCAGTGATAGCTGTGAAGATCCAATTGAGCTCTCCTAGAGGTGTACGACGGTCCTTGAGATCGCCTGGAAGTTGAGTGAGCATGTCAGTTGTGATGATTACGTCGGGTATATGATTGTTCGTCATGAAATGTCGGAGAGCAATATCTATAGGTGATGTTAGACACGATGTAAAGAGATCTGCAGGGAGCCCTGGGTTGGATGGGAGTAGTTCATTCGCAGCGCAAGCGGCGAGTTGGAGGGAGTTCGTCATGGGCTGGGCACCGTCGCGATATCCACCATGAATGTTCATTTCACGATCACGTTTCTCTGCCATAGTAGTGAAACTGTTTAATAGATTGCCAGCAGCAGAACAGTCCCAAATGAAGACCCCAGGTGAACCTATCCAACCTTGAACCTCTTGAAGCGACACGGGGATGTACTGAGTGTAATCAGCGTTGAAGCACCACAGTTCTCCGCTTGGTGTGGGTTTCGGTACGCCATGACCGTTGTAATAGAACAAAACGGCGTCATCTTTCGCTTGCTTTCGTAATTGTTGGCAGCAACGACGAAGGTCATCAAGAGACGGATCTAGTACGGGTTTGTATGGAATCTTGAGACTAAGTCCTTCAAACTGGCAGCGGAGATTAGAGCCAATAGCTTCCAACGCCTTTCCGGATGGCATCGTACGTGGATCTACCCAGCATTCAAAGACTGCGCCAGGATTGGTCTTGACAACATCCGGCGGGTCGACATCGATGTTGAGACAAACTACAAGTGCTGCGTTTGCGGTTTTTAGTTTACCAGGCGCTGAGCCACGCCAAGCGGGAGGTTTGGAGGACCACGGTGGGTCAGCAGAGGGATTTCCGCATGTGAGATGTCGTTTGGCTGACCAGTAAGGGATGGGAGGCGCAGGATCGGTAGATTCCGCAGAGACAGAGGTGCGGTTCTCTGGGCTTTCGATAACGGAATGACGCGTGCGGGAAGACGGGTCTGAATGAGAGATTGACCGGTAAGCCTTCTCTGTATCAGAATCTGAGCTGCGAGTTCGACTGCCGCTGCTTCCGTTGAATCGTGACCAAGTGCTGCCACCTACATATCTGTCAATGCTTTTTCTTTCGTTTGAATTCCATTACTGACCGGCTAGAAATTTAGACTTGTTTTTGAAGGGTGGATTTTGGACTTGTCCTGTCCTCATGATGCACGATGGTTCTACTTGTCCAGCGCTCTGGACGCGTCCTGAGTTTTCTTTGTGAAATATCTAAAAGATATACCTACCGTCCAGAGAAACAAAAAAAGACTAATCAGACCGTTTACAATTTCTCACCAGACACGGATGACGAAAGTCAAGAGGAGATGCGGCCCCTTTTTTGTTTGTAAACGTCAACAACATAAACCTCAGCCCACATACATGGAATTATAACACGCTTTGACAACTGAAAGAACGCCTATATTCCATTGCAAGTTTTGGTGTTCTCAAGATGGCAGATGATGGACCACCTCTTGGAAGCATCGTCAACACGGCGCAAGGCATGAAAGGTGTGATCAGATTTAGAGGAACGACCTCATTCGCTCCGGGGAAGTGGATTGGTATCGAATTATACGAGAAGAATGGAAAGAACGACGGGACAGTGCAAGGCGTCAGGTATTTCACTTGTCCGATGGGTTATGGAATATTCGTCAAGCCCATTGCGATTAAGGAATTGCTTGGCTCGGAGATGGATACTACGGTATGCCATTGCCAGTGTTCGTTTATGTTTTAATTTATTCTAATCGGAAAGATACAGAAATCGCCGCCGCCGCCGACTACACGTCCAGCGACTGGACATCAACGGACACCGAGTGCAGGTGGATTTTTGCGGTCTGCATCCATCAAGACCGTGCCGAGTTCTAACAGCTCTACTCGTTCCGCCAGTCCTGCTAAGCCCACTCCTATCTCTCTTGCTCGTTCTGTTTCCATACCAAAACCTCCTCCTTCCCCTACCAAGCCATCGACCTCTCTTCAGCCACGCAAATCTCTTCTCGTTCGTTCGTCCCCTTCACAGGATCCATCTCCTCTTCCAGAACCAAATGCATTTACTTCTCCTATCAGATTGCACACCAGTTCCTCAATCTCTCTCACCAAACGCACGTCTTCACCTTTAAGTCTCCCTCCCGTTCAATTCTCCCCCTTGCCTCCCAGTCCAAAGCCAGAATCTCGTACTTCTTCACCACCTCCAATACCTTCTGCGAGTACCCTCCTTCATTTATCTGTATTACCAGCTCACCTCTTCTCCAGGCAGTACCACCAAAAGATGACACTGAACTCCAAGAATTACGCGCCAAAATCCGCGTTCTCGAAGCAAGACGGGCTGACGACGCCCAACGACTCCGCGAGCTCGAAAGCCGTTTATCCGAAGCAGAAGAATGGGTCTCCCTCCGTCCGAAAATTCAAAACAAGCTCAAATCTCTCCAGACCGAATTGATCGACACTCGTCGTGAATTGGCAGACGCCCAACAACTCGCCCAATTGTCTGAAAGTCGTGTGATAGATGCGCAGGAGCAGCTTGAGGTGGTTATGCTGGACAAGGAGGTTGCGGAAGAAAGGGCAGAACTTGCAGAGTCGGAATTGGAGGATGTCAAGGAAAGGTTTGCAATTCTCGAGGTGGAGCTTGATGTTTTGAATGAAGGTCAGTCTTGCACGCTCTCCTAGTTCTAAGTTTTGCTGAATGTCAGATAAAGAAGGGAAGGTGGCTCAAGACGCTCCTGGAAAGGACTCACTTGCTTATATTCAACTGGAGAAGCAAAACGAGCGATTGAAAGAGGCTCTTATCAAGTTGAGAATACTTCACATTTTTAAATGAGAGTAAAATTACTAAACTCCTACTTGAGGCTACGTGAGATGACCCAAGAGACAGATCAAGACCAAAGGCGAAAGATAGCCGAAATGGAAAAAGATGTCGCAAATTACGCAGATCTTCGGGGTAAGCCAACCTTCTCAATCCTTCAGCCCCTTGTCATTTGCAAGCTCAACTGTCTCAAGCCACGTACGACGAGACACATATCAAACTTGACAACGCCGAGCAGCAAATCGAAGACCTCAAGCTCCAATTGGATGCAGCCTTGGGAGCTGAAGACCTACTCGTTCGGTTGACAGAACGGAATTATGTATTGAGCGAGGTAATTAAAAAAAGCTGGAATATTGATGAAAAGTTTCTGAAATGAGTCCTATTTCAGAAAATAGAGGAAATGCGAATCACTATCGAAGATCTCGAAGCTCTCAAGGAACTCTCTGACGAACTCGAAGAGAATCATGTTGAGACTGAGAAACAGTTATACGAAGATATTGGTGCGTTAGCTGTAAATTTGTACCGTTGTTTATCGATTCCCTTCGTCCTTTCAACAGAGCAAAGAGACACTCTGACTCGTGAATATCACCGTAAGATTGATTCGCTCGAGGAAGCATGCCTCGATTATGACGGTACAATCCAACAATTCCGCGAACTGGTCATGCAACTACAAAAGTAGGATGTTCCCTTCCTACTACAGTGCACCTCTAGTAACACTTTTATAATAATAGTGAGCTTGAACAGCTCCGTGCACAGACTCAAACCGCCCAGACAGAATCTGCGACTGCCGTATCGCAGGCAGCGACCGTCATGTCTCTCAATTTGAAGCTTCAGTCGTCAGCTCAGAAACATCAAGCTAGGACGATCGACCTTGAGGTCAAGAGTTTGGAGGCGAAGGAGTGCAGGGAGCTTCTGGATATCGTTCAGGTCCGTGTTGCTTTTAAGCCAATTCACCTGATTATGTCTTATTTCTGAAGTGCTTGTCGGCTAATTGGTGTATGTTTTTAGCCCTACTTGCCACAAATATATGTCGAGTCGGACAGTGACGCAACGAGCTGTTATCTCTTTTTCTGCCGTTTGGGCTACAAGGCAGATCTGATCAACAGCGTCGTTGCGCAAACCCATAACCTACCCGACTCCCTCAACGGAGATGTGTCCGAAACCCTTGTTGGTGTATGTGAGGTCAGTAATCACACCGAATTGTTTTGTTCCCCCTGCAAAAAAACTTCATCTAACTGCATTTTTTTCCGAATTATCTGTCCACAGATGCGGAGTCGAATTTCTGGCGTGTCTATGCTATGCAAGCGGTTTGCAGCTGTCCTTCGGCGTTGTGACGTTGAGACGTTTTTGAATATGGGCCGCCTTTACCCTGAAATTGCCCCTCTTGAAAAGCGGGTCAACATGCACATCGACCTTCTTCGACGGGATGAGTTTAAAGTCATGGAATGCGTGAGCGATATTGTCAAGTAAGTTCACCTGGTTTCGACTTCATACTTCACGTCTTTTTAATATGTTGTTATAGGATCCAAGCTCAGTTTGACCACCTGGCAGAAGCTTATTTCTGTGGATTCGATACAGATCTCGCAGAGCGCGAGCTTGGATATGTCACCGCTTTCGATCACGACCTTGACATGTTTGCTGCGTCTATAGGTCTGGCAAGGACCTCGGTTGCTGGCCTTGTGAAAGAAGATGGTATGTTTTTTTTCCAATCCCATTTTTTAGTTTGCATTTCTCTTTACTTCGCTTGTAGACGTCATGCTCGAAATGGGCGGACACGACATTGACCAAGAGTTCTTTGAACCGCTTAATGGTGTATTAAACAGATGCAAGAGTGCAAAGAGTTTTTCCAGGTCAGCTTTTGACGCTTTTCAGAATCGTTGTGATTGTGGGTCTGATCTTTGTGCAGGAAAATGATCAAGCGGCTTGAAGACCTGGCTCGTGATTCTGCAGCCGTCAAATCACACCTTATGCCCCAAATGAAGGAGTTGAGCAACTACGTCGCGGAACTCGTCAACTTTGGCATCTCGGTAAGCTCGTTGTCACCTCCCACCTCGATCATTATTCATATTGCTTTTTTCCATTACTGAAAGCTTGCCCAAGAAATTATGCCTCATTTAAGGGATGTACGTTCGTCCAAGACGTCATTCCAACTGACGACTATCCTGGGAGTCGTCAAGGCCTGTGCGACGTCCACAGTGGCGAAAGACATGAAACCCGGCGGTTCATCGTGGGAGGTTTTAGGAAACGCCGTTGGGCATCTCGTTGAAGAGAGCAACAAGCTCATGCAACCAATGTCAGAATCTGAGAATGTGCTCAAGAGTGAGTAAACCAAACTATGTCAGCCGAGGTTCTAACGTAATTCCTGCCCCATAGTCACCGGCACGCCCCCTTGGATAGCCAGAATCGCGGAGATCAAGGCTGCGTTGGCCATTAACGTTGAAGCTGAAAGGAAGGTCGCCTCACTCAACGATGAAATACAGGCCCTCGCTCGTAGCGTTCGTTCGAAGGACCAAACAATCCAAGAATCATCTGTCAAGATTGAACTCATGGAACGCCGTCTCGAAGCTCTCAAAAGGCAGGCAGATACGATTGTTGAGCTCGAGAATGAGCTAATCAAGGCGAGGAAACAAGAACGCGCGTATGAGGAGGCCATGGAGCAGCTTCATGCGGATCTGGATGCCTTGGACAAGGAGAACGCGAGATTGCAAGCTTTGACCGCTGGACAAGAAAAACAGGGTGAGTTGTTTATTTTAAGTGTCTGGATAGGGGTAGGGCATTGACAACTTATGACCTTAGCGAATGGACCTCATGTTCTGGAGCAGGAAAATATAGCTGCCGTCGAAGGAAGCCTGGAAACTTCACATCTTCTTGAACAGGTATGGTTGTCAATACTCTCGGCTATCACATTCCTCATGGATTTATTGTAGATCGAAGCACTTCGTGGAACGGTACGATTCCTGCGCATGGAGAACACGTATCTAAAAGGCCACGACTTGCTGCGTGAGATTGAATCCCTTCCACCTCTCGTCACACCAGTGCTCCGCACGCCGACACCGCCGCTTGATCCCTCCGGCAACTCAGATACTGAAGAATCCGACTCGGACGAATCACCCACGATACCAACACTGTTCTCCTTGGCTACCGAGACAAAGAAATTGTATCGCGATGTTATGAAGTACTCTTCGTCTCCTAAGGTCGTTGACTTGTCCGTTTTGAATGCGAAGAGGACAGCGGCTAAGGGTGGGAAAGTGTGGTTGCCACGCAAAAAGATGCCTGCTCAGCAGGTTTTGGAGCGGAAGATGGAGGGCGAGCGTTTGAGCCGTAAGGTGCATGGACTGCTCGAGAGAGCCAGCGTGCTAGGGGCTAGTCTATGATTTATGCACCATACTTATTGTGACCATTTCATTTGAAGACTCAAATTGGAATTGGAGTACGCATTGAACGAAGAAACAATGGCATTTTCACAAAGCTGATAGTGAGGTAAGCAAATAAAAATAGATCTGTAGATACATAAAAAGCCACCAGCTGTAAATCGACTGCACGAGCTGGACCCACAACCACACACTTTAAGTCGCGGGCGAAAAAAGGACAACTGTCATGCATCTTTCATTATCTATTTGCTTCGCTATCTTCTCTTTTGCGCTTCACATGTATGTTGTCGCACTACCACTCCCTGTTAATGGCCTACCCGATTGGACACACATGCTCCAGATAAGGCCAGGACAGATAGCAACCGAATCTACCTATCATCAGATTCATCGCAATACAAAAGCCCGTAGGAAGAAGAAAATAATGTACCAGAAAAAAGCGGATAGAGCCCAGATACGCAAGGAGTCCTGTCGAGACATGGCACACCAGCAAGGTGGTCAGAACACTATAATGGGACGACAATTCTTAAGGCTTGCAAATTATCATGCTGTAAACGAAACGACGTGGAGAGGACGGGCAGTGCTTGAGGAGCGTGGGGAGATTCACTTCCGGAAAGCTGGGAAAATCCACCGTGACCTTAGGAGAACATGACGGGGGATATTGGAGGAGCACAGGGGAGCGGGAAAAGAATGTAACTTGACAGAGAATTAAATTTGGATACCAAATGTTCAACGGGGCTCACATCTGACATCGCACGAATACTCACATAAGAATAAAACTAAAACTTCACTTTTGCCCATAACGATGGTTGCTCTGGCCTTTACAATGGGTGCTTATTCTATCGTGTTCTATCCCTCCAGCATTGTCACAAGTTTTCTCTCAAGACTTCGATCTTTGGCCATGGGAATTGAGGTCCAATCTAAGAGAAAGTACTGGAGGCAGATTTAAAAAATCCAGAATCCACGACGAAGAAGAGCTTTGGTTCATCGGGCTGACAACAATACTGTTGGCTTTGGGTGAAAGAGTGGTGCCGTGCGGCATAATGCGTCTGAATCATCCTTAGGATTTGGGTAACCTGTTGCGTTTGCGTACGCTTCAGCCTCGGACTCGTTGCCGATGAGGAGTAGGGCGGAGAAAAAGTCTAATAACTAATTAGTTAGAACTTGTAAAAAATTGTCGGACATTTAAAATTCGCGTTCAAATTCTAGAAAGTAAACAATTTGAGGCTAATTGTCTTGGAAATTGGAATGGTCTAAACGAAGGTGAGTCTTAATAGGTTGTTGACTCTTTGGTCGAATTGCGTGGTTGAAGCCCAGATCGTAGGCGTATTCTTCGCTATTCTTTAAATAGTCCTTCGATGACGACCACTCATAAAATCCTCAAACGGCGACAACATCGTCACCGGTGTAGGAGACCTCAATTGTCCTTCTCGGTCCGTTGGGGAAGGTTCGCCATGAAGTACCGGGGATGCCTCTTCAAGCGACGAGTCGACGTTATCTCCTTGCACGAGTCTGTTCCCGAGCATAAAAGACGCATATATCAAGCTGAGTGCGTTTCAAAGAATTTCTTCAAATTAGAGATCTTTCCCTCGCCCTTTCTCAACATTTGAACGCAATTTTTTTCCATATATGCATTTCGCCATCGCATCACTTTCATTTTCCTGAAGTCTTGTTTTCAATGACAGTTCCGAGTCCATAGATTCCTTTGGGCCATGAATCTGTAACACGTCACTCGAGTTTTTTCGGGTGGTAGTATTCGCGGCTCGGCTCAAGTTTAGAATGTCATTCAGACCAAAAAGGATGTCTATTCACTTTTATAGGAAGTATCGGTAGCTGCAAAGTCCTTCAGCAAAAGATAAGGACATTTTTTACACCTTGAAGCGTAGACTACGCATGCAGGCAATGTGTTCTGCCAGCTCTTGTTTGCATTAAGTTCCTTCCACTTCCGAAGTATCATATTTCATGAAATGCACAACAACTGCACAGTTTGTCAGCGCAGAATTTTTTCAGTAACATACGGTAAGACCCTTGGGATTTAGAGGATTCATCTTTGGGTCGTATGGTTTGTCGATACTTGGCAGATGGTGGCCTCCATTGCCAAGACGTTTTCTGGTGGTAGTTATCATCATTTAGCAAAATAATAATTAAGGTCTGGATAGTGAGTACCTTCTCAAACATGCTAGCGCGTCGAGTGCACTAGGTTCTAGGACTGTACAATGACGTCGACAGGCATCTCAGTTAGTCCAGACCTGCACCAGATGCCCACGGGAAGTCATTCGCTGAGTTATCAAGGTACATAATAAACCATAGGGCTTCAAATCCCATTAATATCCCAGATCCTAGTAATATAACATTACAAATAAGCATCATGTAAGTTATGCTCGAATTCGATAAGGGGGGTCGTTGATCCTCTTGTAATCCCCAAAGAGAGAAGTCAAGAAGGCGACAGTGCGGCAAGGGACTCTTGCGTTAAAAGTTCGGCTACGCTTTTTGAGTTTCACTCGTTCAGACACTCAAAACGAGTAACACACCTGGATTCAACATGGATTCTCCATCCAATGTCAATATACTATCCATGACTCCTGGCCCATAATCACTCAAACCCATCAATGCATCATCCACGTGGTGACAAGTCGTGGCGTGACTGGCGTCTAGAGTCTCGACAGAGGAAAGGTGTTCGTTGCCATCTGTATCCATTTGAGTCCTGCTCCCCGACTGAGATGCGGCCTGCCGTAGCGCAGCTTCAACAGCTGCTACAACTTCTTCGGCCGTAATTTCCTTTCCTCTTGACGTTTCACTAAATTTAGGCCCAGTGTCGAGACCGGAAAGCATCGAGGCTGGATCCGAAGAAGCATTCATTTCTGATGGGGGTTGAGCGGAAGAATCCCTTGACGATGCTTGTAACGAGGCATTAGCTGCGGTGTTGACTTCGATTTGAGCGGGCGGTACGGAACATGAATAAGTACTTGTATGGGGTCGATAATGAGGTGACGGTTGGTAGCCTGCATAAATAACATAAGCAATAGGAGCGAGGCTGTGAGAAGCCAGACCATTGTGCCAACTTAGAGCATATATCGGCCACGGTGGCGCAGTCCGGGTCGACGAAGTTGGGTGGGTAATCTGTGTGCCTAAGGGTAATTGCTGAAGTAGTGGGGGAATATGAGCTGCTCAAGAGTAAAACAGTGAATTCGTGAGTGAAACATTGCAACGTACGGCTGATCGTAGCGGTATGTAAGCGGTAGTAATTCGATGGACCAGAATATGTGGGTGTGCCCTGGGTAGTAGAGGTGGTACAACTTTCATTGCTTTTAGAGGACGGCAGTGTATCAGTCCGACTTTGCGTGTTTTCATCATGTTCGGGGGATTGTTCAAGAAGGTCGAGCACGACGCCGTTGTGTCTGAATATAAGAAAAACTGTCAGACGAACTTAAAAGGTGCTATGCCTGCGCTTGCCTTGACTTTTGGTGTCTGCGCAACGCATCGGTCTAACAAACCGTAAGTAAATGGTTGAACGGCGAACGTTGTACATTACCCTCGTAAAAGTAGCATCACATTGCGGACAAGAGCTGTTAAAAGTCGGTACCATGTACGCAAGATTGAAGAAATGGACTTGCAAACTAGGCATGGAATGCATCTTGGTGGTCCGTTGATGTCTCTTGAGATCTGCCTCTCGGGCAAATTGCTTGTTACACCCATGGATTTTGCAAGGCCATACACCGGTAGTCACCGGTCTTTTCCTCTGAGCTCTATTCGATGTAATATCCAGCTGCTTCTCTTGTTGAGTCTCTGCAACAGGTGACGGCGAATTGGACGATGAAGCTTCCGTGGAAGAAGAATTGGGCAGTTTCCAGACATTCTCAGGTGACGCCGAATTATTTTCTCTGACCATCTGAAAGTCAGAAACGTAAAGTCAGAAACGTAAAGTGTCGGTAAAAGAAGTAAGAGTAATCAATATTGCACGCGTTTCGCCCGACAAGGGATTCAGGGGAAGACGTACTTTGTTTGGTTCGAAGGTTCAAGGCGGTTTGCCGGATATAGGAATCCTACTCTCAACTTGAGAGAATTTTTCCAAGTCTTACAATCGTTTGGAATCGACTTTTGACATCACGAAACGCCACAGTCTGTTCTAATTTACGTTGTACAATTAAATATCGTGCACGGTGCATTCGACAGTCTGCTAAGTAAAACCACCAACCGCCATTCATATTTGACTCATGTATATCTTTTGACATCCTCTGGAATCGGTCCAGTGGGCTCGTCTGAAGCTGCAAGGTTGCACTGGTGAAATACACGTACTTGGTCGGGCTTGAAGGCACCAACTGCGGTATGCAAGACACCACGGTTGTGGAAAAGAATCAAATCGTTTTCATGCCTTGGAATCCAGACATCAAGGGCTTATGATAATGAAATGAAACAAAGCTCCTCACCAATCATGAGGGTATACGAGCTGTAGCTCGCATTAATAATTGGTATCAGAGTGTAAAACAAAATGCTCACCAGTGGAATGATACCAGGTCGCTGCATCCTGTGCAGCAATTCACGCACTTCTCTCAGATTGGTGATGTGACCACCGTCTGGGTAAAGAGCTCCGTCTTTATTAGCACCATCTGTAAGAGGATCAATAATGATCTCCTGTGCACCACAAGGGTGGACTTGGAAATGCAGATCCCCAGTAATTGGGTTCCTCCAAGTCTGACATATCCTCTCA
>QDKV01005052.1_pt1 | contig 23978 bp, 27 predicted proteins | sample 1861101 | NCBI WGS metagenome assembly QDKV01 (sample SAMN04275158, study PRJNA302643) | Fungus metagenome, whole genome shotgun sequencing project. | isolation source: fruitbody | host: Mallocybe terrigena | place: Sweden | collected 2013 | reverse complement strand
TATGTGTTATCTGCCCGTTACTTAGGTGTGATGATGTGTTACGAGGACCCCATCATAGGCCATCTTGACAACCACCCTCGCCATCTTGATCCGAAAGGTGTCTCATAGACCTGAGCCCCCTGGTCAACCGTATGTAGTGTAACGGCTACTATAGGGTGTGGCCGATAAACAATGATATAAATAAAATACGCAGTAGAGCGAGCTCATCTCGATTCAAAACGTTTCGAACTCCCGCCTGACACGACATATTCTTCGCTAAGCGATTAGCCAAACGTGTACAATACTCCTGAAGCAACCGTCAAATTTGATTGTCGAGAATTTTGGTATTTCGGCAATTTGAAACTTTCAGACCGTTTCAAGTTTTTGAGATTATAAAAACAACAATTGTTAACTTTAGTAGTAGTAATACACCTCATTGCTGGCACAACTGAGTTTGCGTTTATTGCGATTCTCTATTACTTTCCATGATGTTCAAATGCGCTTTCTCCGTCTTTTTTATGGTCCTTGCCATTTCTCGTGCGTTTCCGGGTTGGCAGCCTTGAGGGTTTTGAGAGGTGTGCACTTTGTCTATCTCTTTGAATACAGAACCCGACTTATTAAACGACCTTTAACCAGCCGTGAACTGTCAGACCAAACGATCCAAGGCCGCGGTCTCACTGGAAACCTCGAGGACCTTGAAGCGGAATTACCAGCAAATGAAAGACAATGTTGGCAAATTCTTTAGCAAAAAGTAAGCCACCAATATTGTCAGTTCTATTCTAAATCTTGATGTGAATATGACGGCGTGGTCCCGCTGGATCGCGATCTCAAATCTCAAGATCTCTAATGCTAGTAGGCACTATGATGGTGACTTCGAGATAAAGCCTTTCCATGGTTCCGAGACTTCGACTAAGATGTACATATACTGATTCCCCAGACTAATTACCATTGTTTTTGTAATCGATTTCTGTAGTGTAAATGCCGTCATGGTGCTCAGTCCTGACTTAAATGTTGCTCAGCAAAATAGAAGCTGGCTGAAGAGAAATCAGGGGCACCTCAACAGCGCTTAGCTGCATTATCAAATACAGTGTGGTTATTGTAATATTACGGTACCATTAAATCTAGAATAAAACTGATATAGAGGGGCTTCGATGTGTTCATGAGTAGATAATACAAAATCGAACATGAAGAATTAAAATATATCGTAATGGATTATTAGAGTCATAAGAATTCTGGATATATGTTGAAGCAATGTTTATGCTGGGCATAAGAGACTGCCAGGTCTTGTCAACTGTACAGTGTAGTTAAGGACCGCAATTGAGCGAGCGCAACTTGAATCGCAGCAGCTGTCGCATTATTCATCCGTGCCGGAAATGGGGATAAGGAGACTGATAAGAACCAGAAGACAGGCTTATCACCTCATATCACTTAGGGAGAATAGACGTGAACAACGTCACGCTGGCCGTTGTTTTTCTTAGCGACAAAGAGAAGGTCACCAGAACGATATCGAATGCTACGTCGTGAATAATCATCAGAAATATTCGACGCAGCCAGTTGTACATTGATGTGAACACCTTGCTCCAATGAGACTGACAGTGCTTCGAGTACCATGTGGGGATTTGTGATGAGCTCGACGCCATAAGTTGTCTCCATGATCCATAGATCAATTTGGACCTGAGCAGCAGTGACATCTTCGGAAGTCAATTTGTTAGAATATGGGTGAGAGTGTTTCCTGAGACTCACAAGTTATAGGCTCGCTGGGATGTAGTGATTCTCTCGAGGGAATAAGAACTCGCCAAGTCATCGAAGAAGGTCCACCTTGGGAGGTATGCCCATAACCAGGAGCAGTATACGAGAAAACAGCGTAGGACGGTGCAGACCACTGGTCCACAGAGATACATTCGAAGAACTCGTAAGAAGATTGTGAAAGAGTCCAGTCGTCAGCCCCTCCAGAGGGGACTAGATGAAAGGGGAAACCGCGAGGCATGTTTGGCAGTCTTCGTTTTCGAAGCAACGTTAGTAAACGTGCCTTCAAAGCTACAAACTCGTCGTTTAGAGCACGATTAGCCTGCATATTGGGGGATATAACGCAGCCTGCGGGTGGATAACTTGGTAATCCAGAGTACACAGAAGAATATGGAGCGAATGAAAGTTGCGGTATAGTGGGAGGTGCTGTGAAAGGCATGATATAGTAGAAAGTGCAGGTTCCCAAGGCGAAATGGTTCGAAGCAGCAATAAATACTAGTAACCGTCCAAGATGGTGAACTCTCGACCAGCGGGAATGAGGGTGCCATGACTTTCAAGTTCTTATAAATGGTCATACAACGACATTCAACGCTTTCTCTGGGGTTGACAACGGACAAGATGAGATCCACATAGACAAAGGATAACAAGAAGCGCTGTTTCTTTTACATCAAGAAACTTGAATATTCAACATTGACAATAAAAACAACAAAGGTTCAGTGAGCGCCGAGTGGTTGTCTCCAGGTTTCCTTGGTAACCAAGTGATCAGTATTATTTCGTATGTTATTATTGATTTTTGAATGTGCCAGGCGTACCAGATCATAGAGTTTGCGAGTTGTGGAATCTTACAAAAAGTGTTGGACGGTGAAATAAACACCTATGTAGTCCAATGTATTCTATTTATAGTCTCGTTGAACCCCACTGGTGGCCCTTGTGTGTCACAGCTGTCAAAACTGTCACTTGCAACGACTTGAAAATATGTTCGACACATCACCATTGCGTTCTCAGAGAAGTCTGTCTTATGGATCCACAGCCTATAGAGTTACAAAACAAACAGTTGGACCTATCAATTCATCCTATTCATCGCAATCAGCCATTTCAAGCCGAGTCCCAACTTCAAGAAGCAGCAGTCGAAGGACAGGAATCAGAGACGCGAGACCAAGTGCAAAGAGTCTCTGTTAGACGGCAACAGAGAGTTCGGGCCAATGTACAGTTTTTTACGTTGTGCTGGACGATATTTCTCATGGGTTGGAATGACGGTTCGACGGGACCATTAGTACCTCGCATCCGTGAAGTTTATCATGTAAGGGGCACTCTTAGGGAAGTTTTCTTTTATTTTTTTATTCTTCCCAGGTTGGATTCGCAATTGTATCCTTGATATTTGTGTTCGCCTGCATGGTTTGTTCCATATCAACTGAACAAATCATGGTAATTCCAAACAATATCGTAGGGATTTATTGCAGGTGCTGTGGCAAATATTTATCTCACCGATAAGCTTGGTTTCGGGAAGGTGTGTACAGTTTCTTGATGCAATTAATCTTGTGGACTGATGCTAGTTCAATACAGACAATCGTGCTTGGTGCTCTTTTCCAAGTCGTTGGCTACACCATTCAATGCATTGCTCCTCCATTTCCAGTTTTCTTAATGGCATTCATTATCAATGGGTTCGGCATCGCCCTTGGGGTAAAGGTTTATCATTTGTAATGACTTCGGGGATTCAAGTCGCCAATAGGACGCTCAAGCCAATGGATTCGTTGTGGTATTGAAGCAAGGTGAAACAAAGATGGGGGTTCTCCACGCCGCTTATGGTACAGATTTTTTTTCCCCCTGGTATTGGGATCGTGTTTTGTAATTGATGGATATCACCAGGCGTAGGCGCATTCGCTGCGCCCCTAGCAGCCACCCAGTTCTCTCGGCTTCCAAGATGGTCGTTCCATTACCTTGTTTCCCTTGGCATTGCAGTAGTCAACGTCGTCTTATTGATAGTTGTCTTTGGGTCGAAGCAACAGGATGGTAAGTGCTGTTCACCTAATTTTTTGTTCGACTATCCAATGCACATCGCTAGAGTGTCTCGAGTTAGCTGGAGAGGTCATTCCTGAAAAGACGACTGGAATTGAAGACCAGACCTCAAATTTCCGAAAGGTTTGGAAGACCAAAGCCGTCCATCTCTTGTCAGTCTTTATCCTAATTTACGTTGGTGTTGAGGTTACCATCGGAGGTTTGTTGATTGTCAAATTAAACCGGGTCGGCTGTTGATCGACAGTACAGGCTGGATTGTCACGTATATCATCGACGCGCGCCATGGTGGTCCGTCATCTGGATACATTTCATCAGGGTTCTATGGAGGCACGCCTTAGCTTGACTGACTTTCTACCTCTTTGTTCTAACTTTGGTTTCTGCTAGGGCTAACACTTGGGAGGGTTGCCCTACTGTGGGTGAATAAAATGGTCGGAGAGAGACGTGTGCTCTTGATTTACACTATTCTCTGTATCGGGTATGATCGTATTCGTTTAAAACCTTCGCCCCTAAGACTTATCTTTACCACCCTCCAAACGTTAGCTTGGAGTTTATCATCTGGTTTGTCCCGTCCCTCATCGGTAATGCCATTGCAGTCGCTCTTGTTGGCCTGCTCTTGGGACCCATGTATCCCATCACCATGAATCAAGCGTCGCGCATTCTCCCTCGGCGGATACTTACGGCATCGGTTGGGTGGATTGCAGGCTTCGGACAAGCAGGAAGTGCTCTATTGCCCTTCATGACAGGCGTAATTGCATCCACACGAGGGATTGTAAGCTTGCAACCACTGTAAGTCAATTCCTTCGTTCACCTCTGCGGGAATTCGACTTCCATACACGGATTATTACTGAATTTGAACTCTAATGAAGGTTGGTTGCCATGATGTTTTTTATGATGGTACTCTGGGTTATCGTTCCGTCTGAAACGCGACATCCCGATTGAGAGCGTACATAATTGTTTGACAACAAATGGTTTTTGTGTGTGTGGAGATACAATTGTTCAGTTTTTAGCATGCATCGTTACATAAAGGAATACAACTTTTCTTGCGGGTTTTTGTCCAACTGTTCTGTCATTGAGAAAAGGTTCAAATAACAACACACCATGTCTGAAAGGGGAGTGTACACATGGTGCATGAGAAACGTGGCCGACAGCCGAAGACAACTGGATCAGAGATTTCTCCATCACTAAGTCGTCGCTGCTGACAGTCCTTGACATCATGTCGATTCGGAGTCCTCTGTGAGTCCAACTTTACTGCTTGGTTGCTTTCTAACCGACATACAACCCACCCAATTTCACAGGTCTGCGATTTTCCTCCTTCACATCGCCCTAGAAATTCCTGTAGCAATTCAAGGGGTATTATCACCCCTTAATTTGCCATTTTTACAGCTAAACAACACGGCTGTCGTTTTACTCAAGGTCTGCTTGGTTAAACAGTGAAACGGAGAGGAAGGACTGATTTCTCTGTAGCTTTACTCTTCTTTGATTTTGGGAACCTGTATTGTTGCCTTGTTGTGTTATAGTCTTCCTGGTGTGTTATGTCTTCTCAAGTTTTATCGATAAGTTAACCCAAAATCTTCTCGTATTCAGAATTTCTTCCTGGAAAAAGGGCGTTCGCCATTGGCCTTTGCGTCTACCACTCGATATGCTCAACCGTTCTTTACCAGGCTCCGAGGTTCATTCCACACACCTTTGGTCCTTTTGCTGAATCGTTAGTCGTTTGCCAGGCTTGTGGGTTTTTCCAAAGTTACTAATTCCCTGTTTCTTCAGGCTTAAAGTTACACCCGAAAATTTGTGGGGCACGCTTCACGGCGTCCTTGGTCTTGGAATGGTTGTTTGGTGGCAGGGGACTGTTCACCTTGCTCATATGGCTCGTGCTACACAACCACGGGGATAGATTATGCATCTACCGTACTTACTGTGTTATAGTTTGGCCGCAAACGATTTAGTGACCATTAGATTATCTCCTTATATCTTATCTCATGCGCGGAAAAGGTCGTGCCGCTCAACCCCTTAATATTTTTCACCTCCTTATAATGGATCACTCACCACCGAAGGACTTGTTCTCATCCTTTCTACCTCTGCAAGGGCAGAATCCTCCTTTTTCTCTACAAAATAGTCCTGTTCCCTCAAGAGCCCCCTTACCTCAAAGCCCTAATAATTCACAGCTCAACATGAGTCTTATCAACAACCTTATCCAAATGCAGGGCCTTGAAAACAGCATCATCCAACAACAACTCTCTACAGCATCGTCTTCCTCAGCTGGCCAAAATGCGTCTACTCAGTCTCCTAGAGCCGCGTATAATTCCCAGCTACTGCTTGAGCATCAGATAAAGATGGCACAACTCCAACAATTGCAGCATTTGCAAAAACAAATCTTTCAGCAACAGGTATATACGAATAGTTCTTGATACGTTCGTGTTTTTTTTACATTGTTTTTTAGATTGAAATTATCAACGGCCAATGGCCTTCGTCTTCAACCCACGGCCAGGGTGGAGCAAGTACGGGCGTTGTAGGAGAACAGACGTTCTCTGGATTGCTAACACCTGGTGAGTTCTTGTTGGACTACTAGTAGTTGTGCAGTTGTGCATTTTCCCTCACATGGAATTTATTTCTTCCGTGCTGCATGACACCTATCATACTGTTCCGTTTTCTCACATTACTTCTTATTTACCCAGCACCGTCGGGCGAAATCCGTCCTCAGCAGCATCCGATAGAATTCATTTCTCCTGTAATGGGTGGTTATATTGAGCCGCTTCCGCATTCGATGATGGCTTCTTCATCGTCACAATCCCAGCTACAACCACAGTCGCCTAGTCCGAATATTCACCGACATCTCAGGCAGTCTTCCTCTGGATCGATGAACTCCGACTTTCAGAGGCATCTACAAGCTCTATCGCATCATTCGTCATATCCATCCTCACCTGTCACTTTCCACCAACGGCAACAGTCAACATCTCCGATATTCCATCCCACGTCGCCCATGCACCAACCCATTTCGCCCATGCACCTACCAGTGTCATCTCATCCTACACCCACTCACGCTTTAGGAGGAAATACCCATCTTCCTCGTGGTTTGTATGACCGACAGCAGCAGCAGCAACATGAATACCCACATCATCCTTCGAGCCAACACGCAAACCACTCCCAGTCTCATTCTTCATCGACCACGACTGTTTCTACTCCGCTTTCAACACCTCGTTCGGTCTCAGAAAGGGTTGCGTTTAATATATATCCCGGTGGTGCACAGCTTCCTGGGTTGACTTTAGGTCCTTCTGGGGCGCCTATCGAAGATACGCCCTCGTCATCCGCTGTTAGTACGGGCACGGAGATTGGGCGTGGGTGTAGCAATAGTACACAGCCGTCACCAGCCCATGGGAGCACTGGGTGTCCTACTTCTTTCGGCAGCGGTGGTGGACTGGGATCTGGGTTTGGCCACATGCAGATTTTGGATCAGGATATCTCACCCTTGACTAGCCCTTGGTTAGGTGCGGCCTCCCATCCTACAGGGAATGCGAGTGGAGGTTCGAGTCAGAGACAATCCGATACTAGCCATACTTCACGTAGGATGTCGGCAGGTATGGGCCTGCCTTGTGGGAATGGAAATAAGAGAACAGCCTCTGAAAGTGGAGATGAGGGTAGAGGTGCACGGAAGAAACAGAGCCCAGCGATTCGACCTGTGCTAAAGATGACTATTGGCTCAGTGAGTGGGAAGGAAAGAGAAGAGAGAGAGGAAAACGTAAAAGAGATCGTGGAAGGTCGAGATCACCTGTTGGAGGTAGAGGCTCAAATGGTTCGATGAATCCTACCGACGTATTTTCCCCTCGGATGACAATGGAGAATACGTTAAGAAGGGGTTCTGGCGGTTCGCCAGTACTTGAAAACACATCGTCTAGTACGACGACTGGGACCAGAAAATCCCGCCGCAGTTCAAAGTCGACGCCCCTTTCGAGATCCACACCTTTGAACGAATTGGGTGCGATTACTGGTCTGACGAGGAGCAGGAGTCGAGCTCACGTGCCTACTCCTTCAATGACTGGAGGGGAATGTGTACAAGATTCACCCTCACTAGTGGACTTGAATCTAGACGTCCATGACAACCGAACGATGCCCCCTCCACCTTTACCTGCTTCTGCTGGTGTGGATGCCAATGGCAACGTGAACGTGGATCTAAGTGGAAATCCAACCGATGGAGCTTCTGCCAATTCCGATAATGGCATGATAGGCATGGGCGATATGAGTTTTGATGGGATGATGGGTTTAGATGGAATGGGTGGAGGGATGAATGGAATGGATGACATGGATTTGGGTGGGATCAATATGTCTGATATGGGCATGGACGCTATGGGTGCAATGGACATGGGTGAAATGGGTCCCTTTGGAAGTGGGCCTATGGGTATGATGGATATGAATTTTGGAGGACCATCAGCTCAAGGACAAGGCGAACATGATCAGGAACAAATCCAGTTTCCACCGTCAGGCTCTGTAACAACCAAGAAAAATCAGCAACAGCAGCCTACTATGCCAGTCGCAACGCCCCGCAGCGTGTTGAATCTTGGCAAGCTAGGCAGTGGACGTTTAGGGTCTGCGTCAAGTTCGGGTGAGGCGATTCCTGAGCCTCCGTCGGGCTCAGGTGTGATGACGAGAGCACAGAAGAATTCGAGAAATGCGTCGAATGCTGCAAAGGATGCGAAAGGTGTGTCAGGGGCGAAACTGACAAAGAAGTCTTCTGTTGCTAGTCCCGGGCTGAAGCCTATTAGACCTGGTGAGGCGAAATGCTTGTTTCTTATGATGACCGATAGCTTGACGATGGGGGTGTTTTAGCCGGCGGTGCTCTTCCCAACGCAGACACAACTTTGTCATCACCCATGACTGCATCTTCATCATCCAAGGCAGGTGGAGGCGCCGCAACAAACATAAGCTACTCCTCCGAATCCGTCATCCGTCAACCCAAGCGCACCCATCGTGATGCCGAACAACGTCGTCGCAACTCCCAAAAACAGGTCATCGACGAGCTTCGTCGGCTCCTACCACCCATTGCTTTGCCTAGCGACACGGCCAACAATAACAACGAACTCGACCCGACGACGATGTCTTCCCCTTTCTTCTTCCACCCTACTGCGCCATTGCTGCCTGGCGGTTTACCTCCGAGGGGTCCACCCAAGACGGGCGCTGAAGGACCGAACAAGAACGTGAGCAAGCTGCAGGTGTTGCTCTGTGGGAACGAGTATATCAAGATGCTAAAGGCAAGGGTGGAAAGGAGGGACGAAGAGATTGAGAGACTTAGAAGGGAGGTTAAGAGATTGAATGAGAAGGTGCTGCTTGGATTTGGTAGTGGTGGTGGTCGGGAGAGTGGAGATGGAGATGGGGTTGGGGTTGAGGATGGCGAAGGTGAAGGTGAAGAACAGCCGATTGACTTGGAGAAGGATTTAGACGCTGTTGAAAGGTTGAATATCGGCACAGCTAAGGGAGGAGGAGGATATGTCGGGGGTTCTGCTGCTGGGGATGACGCGATGGACGAGGACGATGATGATGGAGAGGACTAACCGATACCAATTCTACTCATCTTTTTTCCCTTCCTTAATTCTTTGAAAAGGTCTAAATTACGTGACTGGAATACCTGACTATTCTCCCCCGTCGAAAGTGGTTTTCGAATCAAATCATTTACGATTTTTTTTGTGTGCCCTTCCTGGATAAGCTTCCTTGTGACACAGTCGACATCCACTTTACTGTAAATAACCGCAGCGTGCCAGTTTTGAAAGTAGATTGATGGCAATCACCGACTGTCCACATATGGTAATATAACTTTGGCATTCCATACTCTTGGCAAAAAATCTGGGAGAGGAGCAAAAATGCTATTTGTCACGGTTCTGTTACGGCTTCAGCCACTTTTCAGGGTGGAAAGGAGGGATAGAGAGAAGATTAGGGGGATTGCGGTGCTCGGGTTTGGCGATGGAGGTCACCGGGAGAAGGTTTTAGTTGAGGATGAAGAGCCGATTGAGTTGGAGAAGGATTTTATATGGTATTGAAAGGCTGAATATCGGCACAGCTGCTAAGCGTGGACTATTCCCTTTGAAGTGGTTTTTCTACTAGGCAATATCAATCTGTTACGATTTTTTGAATGTATTATATAGAGTTATACTGGCCCTCCTGGGTGAGCTTTTTACGACCTTGTTGCACAGTTGACAACACTGTTAACCCTATGTCCATCGTTCCCATGTTCTTCTAGTAAACGCCCCAATCGTCAATTATTTATTCGTTTTCCGTCCATGGTAAGGGAGACCTAAAAGTTAAACACGAAGAAGCTTTCATTCAAACACTCCTGTACTCATTGGTCCTTGCTCCATTGATCGAAGATGTATTTAGATAGATAATCGGTGTTTTGCGAAAAAAGTAGTCGTGCAATAAGTTGATGTTCCTTGGATCAAAAAATGTGGAAAGCGATGTCCATTCGTCACTCATAAAACCTCAATCTCCTACCACCACCACCACCCCTCCGCCCAACCCAAACGACCCTACCGAGCCGTCGTCTGCCGGCCTCTCGCCTCCGCCCTATTTTCAGACACCATCGCACCATCCGCTGCATGTGGAGTAGGCACCTCGATCATCGAGCTTGCTCCGCGTCTAAAAGAGCGCTGGTCACCTCTGAATCCGATAAAGTATATGCGAGTTTGTGTGCCGCCAGAGGACGTGTCCTAGAAAAAGGTAACACGGGGAGACCGGTCTTGGAGCCAAAAAAAAAAGGAAGGGAAGGGTTGCTCACGAATAACAAAGACAACGAATGCACGCTTGTAAACGCAGCTACTCGAAGTGGGTACTCTACGACGCCTGTTTCGCCCTCGAGGAGGCTCAGGTTTAGCTGGGGCGGCAGCCCCGCAGAACCTTCGGTCTCGGAAAAGTCGGGGATGGTAGGTCTGTTGGTGTATATCCGGAGGTGGCGGGGTGTTAGTTCGCCCCTGCCTTTGTTGATAGGATAACGGAAATGTGGAAAGTAAGTAAAGGGGACAGAAGCTTTAGAGGAGAAACGTAGACGCTACCGAGTTTGAGAACGATAGATTTGATACGAACGGTTTCTACGAATGGGATGTGTAGCATGAGCTGTTTTTAAAAGAGATTTACATCAATAACCAGTCGGTACTTCATTTTCATCTTTCAAAAGAAATGAAATGGCCCTTCCACTCACCTGATCATCGACATTAGACTCCAAATACCTCACCGTATCATTCCTCTCATCCCAAGGTTTGATCACTTGCTTGGCATCTTCTGGAACAGTAAGGTTTAGACCGTGAACTCTACGCTCCGGGGTTGTAGTGTGAGTTTGAATGCACGTAAGATATGGCATGCATGCTTACTTGTCTCTATCTATAACGCGATACAAATTGGATAGATCTGTACCCTCTAGAGACGTAGCTAAAGAGTTTGAGGAGGTGTCAATGGAGGTGCTGGTGGGAGGCATGGAAGTCAAGTTCCGGCACGCAGATCCCGTTCCCGGCCTCACGCCAAAAAAGTTGACGTTTACAGTCACTACCTTCGTCCCCTCCATGCAATGCAGAGGCACATCCTCCTCCCTATCTCTTTCTCACATACCATCCGCCGCCAACTCCACGTCTCTCAACTGAGGACGCTGACGGCGCTAAACACCACACCCAACACGTCCCAGCGCAAGTGGTTGAGCACCACGAATGCCGTTTACAAACGCACCAGCAAGGTGAACGGTTTTGGGAGTGGAGATTTGGATGGGTTGGTGGAAATCGGAAAGCTCAGCTCGGAAGGTGCTTCAAATCTTTTTTTTTTTTTCCTTTGACGCTGACATGTGGTCTTAGCTCAAACAACCTCTCCTCTACTTTCATTGTCGTCAAGTATGTTTCACCTTTCTGTCGTTGCTATTATAAAAGGGCTGACCCCTTCCAGAACCGACCCAAAAATCTACCCTCTACAAAGGTATATATTCATCTACACCATTGCTCAACCCGAACACGAACTCATTGTAACCCCAGACCCGCCACCAGCCACACCCAACTTTGACCTCCAAAATTACTACAAAGCCTGGTCACCCACCTCCCTCCAACCCACTCTTTCCTTGCACAATCTCACCCTCCTTGATTACCTCTCCCAACTCGTCGAATCCCCCTCTAGCCTCGACGTCCTCGCCTCGCTCGATCACCACCAAGCACTCGACTTTAAGAAACGCTGGATCGCCTTTGAGCTCGATCCAGGGAACCCAGAGGCTCATTTCCCGCTGTTAGATTTGTTTTTGGGGAGAGGTTTGAAGTTTTTGCCTCCGGTCAAGGGGATGATGGAGGTGGGAGAGAGGATAGAGAAGATAGATCCGCGGGTGGAGAGTAGGAAGTGGGAGATGCCGAGAAAGATGTTGGAAGGTGAGTACAGGTGTGAGTGGTATTTGACGACGACTGAGAGAAATTCTGTAGAATTAAAAGGAGAACCATTGGAGTATCCCGATTTGATGACTCCGGATGCGCTCCTTGACCCGAAGGACGTTCTTGACCTACCCGCATCAAGTTCAAGCCCGTTCCACAACCGGGTCATCGTTCGGAACCACCGATCCATATTCCACAACTACGCCGAAGGGGACGAAGATGATCTGTTAGCAGAAGACGAACTGGCGGTGGATGAGAACCAAGACCAGGACGAGATGATGAGGTCGTTGCCCGTTCCGAGCAGGTATTACAAAGACTTGCATCAGTCGATTCTTATGCGACGAGGGGTGGTGCAGCAGACGGGTAAAGGGAAGATTAGGCGAGTATCGTTTATGGTTTTAGTCGGGGATGGAAATGGGTTGGTTGGGTATGGAGAAGGAAAGCATTCGAATGGGTCAACTGCGCTCAGGGCAGCAAGATTGGCAGCGGTAAGGAACATGGATTATGTAGAGAGGTTTGAGAAGCGGACGATCTGGACGGAGATGTCGACGAAGCTTGGAGCGACGCGGATTATGCTTCGACCGAGGCCGGTCGGGTTTGGACTGAGGTGTAATCCGCATTTGCATCGGATATTGAGAGCGGCTGGGTTGAAGGATGTGAGTGCAAAGGTGTGGGGGAGTAGGAACAAGTTGAACGTGATCAAAGCTGCGTTTAGGATATTGCATGGTGGGCATGCACCGACGGGGATGGGAGATGGATTGGGCGGGAAAGGGAAGAAGCTGACGAAGGGAGGTGGGCTAAGGAACAAGAGCGAGATTGAGAGAGCACGAGGAAGAAAGTTGATAAACCTGAGAAAGTAGGTATTGAGTAAAATGGAGCTCATTTCACTTGCTTGCAAGCCATTCTCAATTCGCAAGCAAAGGGCCTGACAAGTTTGAAATGCCATGTAATACTTTCCATACAGGGTCAAGTTTGGATTTCAAATAGCCTTTGGTTCAGTGCCACCACCAATAATATTCCTGTACAAATTGCCACACTCGGTATTGCAATGCATTGGACATGTTACTAGGCCCTTATCGGTTGATGGGAAAGCCCTTTGCCTCTGCTGGTGGCGTTTTCAACTGCACTTGATAGAAGCCTGATCTGACACAAACAAGGAGGCTATCGTTTTGAAATCGGCTGTACATGATTGCAATCACCTTATGTCCTAATTTGGCTTGCCGTCACATCAAAAGTACATCTGTAGAGGGGTCAAGACTACATGAAGTTCAGGGAGCTCTTTTCAGATTTGACGTTCAAGTGGAACGCTCTTGACCGCAGCTATGGGAAGCCATTCAATATAGATATCAACTCGGCAACTCGTGGCACTACGAATTCTCAATCAGTGATTATATTTAGCCATCCCCGGCTCTGTCCGAAGGACAGTAAGGGTTTAGTCGACGAGATCATTCGGCGTGAGCTTCAAATGAGATCCGTGATTTTCCGTCAGTATCTTATCTCTCCTTGAAATGTAAAAAAAAAATTGATTTGACATTGCATTCAAGTACATACAGTAATTTTCCAACAAAATGACAGAGCCACTGGCGGCCAAAGGCGCCGCTATGGGATCTGATAACATACTCTAGACATCCAAAGCATAATCCAAGCTATATTCTCAGAGTCAACCCCAAGCCACTGACCGGCCCAATAGTTAATAGGCATCTTTACACGTTAATCAATTGATAAAAAAAAACCGATAACAGTTGCTGTTTCAGATAAAAATATGTTTCGGGGTAGAGTCTGGAATTATATAACTTGGACAACAAATTTCTCAAGACACTACGAGCTGGTCTCCGCAAAGTCGTCAGTCATGAAAATTTCTCTTTGCCTTTCTATCCTTTGTATGCTACTATGCCAACACAGCGTCGCGATGGCACCCCCAAATCCCTTTAGTCGCAATCCACAGGCTGGCATGCCTGCCCCATTTCCTGAGTCTGAACTGCATAAAAGTAATCCTCCAGCTGCACACCATGGCTCTGGTAGCCGCCGCCGTGCACCACAACACGAAGGTCAACTACGAGCTACAAATTGTGCCGTTTGCCACAAGTCATATCCCAACCCTTCCAAATTTGGGTACCTCATGCACATGGTAGAACAACGTCACATCATTGATACCCACAAAAGACGTGGACTCAACTTTGGTAAGTACAGTTCGGTTCCAAAGGCATGAATTGATGCCGTTCACTAGTATATAAGTGTAATGTTGAAGGCTGTCGGACCGATTATCAAGGGGACTGGGACGATATGAGGCGTCATATGAACCGTCAGCACCGGTACAGTCAGCCCTGATGTTCGTTAGATTAGTGTATTAGACGGAGATAACAGAGATATAGTGTGGGAAAGATGGTTGATCAGATAAAATGGAATAAATCTGAAATTTATTCTCTCTTTGTGATGTCTACAATTTACAACGTGAGTAGTACACGTGTTTAGTTCTCCCACGCACTCATGGCTCACCCTCCACCTCCACAGCATCGGTCTCTGCAGCCCACGGGCCCACCTGCCCAAAGGCCGCGCATCGATGACTCTCTCGATGCCATTAGACAGGAATACGACCTCATATCTCAGGAGCTCAATCTCGTACGCATCCAGAGGGATGAATATGAGGTAAAGATCACTTCTCAAGTCAACGAGCTCAACATCATCCGTCAGTCGCTTTATGACCTCGAGACTCAGCATGGGAAGATTAGGCAGCATTATGAGGAGGAGTTGGCTAGGTTTAGGGCAGAGGCAAGGGCAAACGCTGCCCCTCCTCCTCCTCCTGCTCCCGCTGCAGGTCCACAGGTCCCAGGTGTCGTCGGTCCAGGTGGTCCTCCTCCAGGCGGTCCTCCCCAAGGCCTCGCTCCCGCCTTGGCTGGTCCTCCAGGTCTCTCCTCCTCTGGCCCAGGCGCTCCAGCAGGCATGTACCCCGAATACTACGTCCGCGAACGAGACAGAGACCGCGACCGCGACAGGGACAGAGACAGAGAAAGAGATCGCGACAGAGACCGTGACCGCGAACGTGACCGAGACAGGATGGGCGCTATCGTAGATCGTGATGTAATCATGCGCGATCCAAGGTCTGGAGGTCCCATCATCGGTGGCCCTATGGGTGGAGGCGGTCCCGTCATTGTCGGTGCTCTCACCGAACGAGAGCTCAGAGATCGTGATCGTGAACGAGACCGTGATCTCCGCGATAGGGATAGAGAACGTGAACGAGAGAGAGAAAGGGAACGTGAACGTGAACGTGTCGTCGACGCTCGGGATCCTAAACGCCTCAAATCAGAACGCGAGAGGGAACGTGAGCAGCGTGAGAGGGAGAGGATGAAAGTTGATAGACCAGACCATTTCAGTCCCTCCCAGAGCATGCAGCATACACCCAAGCTACCTCCCCATCCACCTGCAGGTCCACCTATGGTCATCACCAATCAACCCGGCAACGCCTACCCGCCCAACGAAGGCAACTCTCTCGGTCTCATTCCTATTGGTCTCTCTGGCCCTGGCGGTTCAGCGTCCACACTCTCCACACCCTCGCTCTCCCACTCACACGGTTCTTCCAACCCATCCTCCTCCACCGCCCTCACCAACTCCACTTCTAACCCGAGCACCTCTTCCTCTCCCCCACCCAACACCCCCTTCCCCGACGAAATCGATCTGCACACCATACCACCCGAATACAAACGCGAAGGCTCAGACTGGTTCGCTCTCTTCAATACCAAAGTCAAACGAGTGCTCGATGTCAATCTCGTTCATACCCTGTTGCATGAGAGTGTCGTGTGTTGTGTAAGGTTTAGTGCCGATGGCAAGTGGTTGGCGACGGGGTGTAATAGGACCGCCCAGATTTATGATGCCAAGACGGGTGTAAAAACTTGGTGAGTTTTGCACATTTGATTGTGTATGTTTCAGTCCAGACGGCAAGTATCTCGCTACAGGTGCAGAAGACAAGCAAATCGGAGTACGTATTTCCCTATTTTGCTTTATTCTATCATGTACACATGTAATATAGATCTGGGACATTGCCAAAAAACGCATTCGCAACATCTTTGCCGGGCACCAACATGAAGTCTACTCCCTTGACTTCTCCGTCGACGGCCGACTCATCGTCCCCGGCTCAGGCGATAAAACAACCCGAATTTGGGACATGCTCGACGGCACATCCAAAGTCCTCACCATCAATGACCCTGACTCGCTCAACAACGATGCTGGAGTGACTTCTGTCGCCATCAGCCCTGACGGTCGCTATGTGGCCGCGGGGAGTTTAGACAGGGTGGTGAGGATATGGGATGCGGGCAGTGGGGTGTTGGTGGAGCGGTTGAGGGGCCATAGGGATAGTGTGTATAGTGTTGCATTTACACCGGACGGGAAGGGGTTGGTTTGGATAAGACGTTGAAGTATTGGGATGTGAGTGGCCTTGGGATGGCGTTGGCCGGGGCGGCAAGGGGTCCAACAGGCCCAAGTGCAGCCGGGGCCGGTGGGTCAAGTTCGGGTGCCGTTGTTGGTGCGAAAGTGAAAAAGGAAGGCAGAGGTCAGAGTCAATCTGGCCAGGTGCAAGGCAAGAAGGAAGAAAAAGGGAGTCAATGTTTGATGAATTTCACAGGGCACAAGGTAACGTTTTCCTTCTCTCTCCTTATTCTTCTCCTCACACTCTCGCCTGAAGGACTACGTCCTCTCCGTCGCCGTCTCTCATGACGGCCAATGGGTCGTCTCAGGCAGTAAAGACCGCGGAGTCCAATTCTGGGATGCCCGAAGCGCGGTGGTGCAGTGTATGTTGCAAGGTCATAAGAATTCGGTCATCTCTATCGATTTGAGCCCGGCGGGGAATTTCCTTGCTACAGGGAGTGGAGATTGGCAGGCTAGGATTTGGAGTTATGGGAGTGTTGCGGGGGCGTGAGCATTGTGTGGGTGGTTTTCTTTCTTTTTTGAAATGTGCTTCAACTCGTCCCTTGTTACCTAACCATTTTCATATGATACAGTGTTTTTTTTTGTTGTCTTGTCGTTGTGCATTTACCTATTGTCCGTCTGAAAATTCCCCCGCTCTTCCTCCTTGTAAACTCTCCTTTTCACCTGACACCTACTCATTTTTTGAAAATGACACCCCCATTTATGTCTCCGGTTTTTTTTGTGCAGCTCATACCTCCCGTGTATGTTTAAAGAATTCAAAGAAAGTTCATGAACGACTCAATAACAAATCAACTATGTGGTAACTGGTTTGGTCTGGTTAGGTGTTTTTGCATATAAGAATCACACCAAATCCCCTTTAATTACACTGCTATATCAAGGACGATAAAATACGTTAGTTGTCTATGAACCGGGTGTTTGACGTACTACGTTAAAATAGACAATATCCGTTGAATTGACGGTATTGGATGGTACTGCAAGGTCAGCCAAACGAACTTTGAAGCTATAGCCCAATACCTTTCCCATTATTCACACTGGGTCCAGAAGAAGTGAGAGGTTTGACTCGCGGCTACATTCTGGCATTATTTTCCAACTCCTATAAAGATTTACACAGAGCTTGATGCAATTTAAATACTCATCGCATGCGCAATGATGGCAACGTATTGCAGCGTAGTCAAAAGGGATGCTAGTTTGTCAGCGTTGAACAATTCCAAGCTTGACCAGCAAGCTTTGTTGAATCCCTGGATCGCTGAGTAGTGTTTCGACTGCCTTTACTGGTCGGATGGAACGGAGATGATTGTCGTTCCCATTTTAATTTTATCTCCTGATTGAAAAGGGAGTTGAAACCAAGGAAAGGATCTAATTAATGATGTACAGACTTGGACACTGTCCATGGTAGCGGTTACGGCTGACTTTTAGCTGAACTCGCCATTGTTGAAGATCTAATCAAAAAACATTTGGAGACCTCATGCAACAAATGAATTCCTACCAAAAAAGGGAAATAGCACCGCTTACTTACAATTATTCAATTGCCAATTATATTCAGACTTTGTTTGTTGATATTGGCTACATAGGTAATTCATCTGATTAAAATCGGTACGTGTTCATGGGGGTCGGATTTTCAGAGGATGCTGAGAACTGTAGATAAAATTATAATATTCCGAGTTTCCTACATGAATTTTCAGGGTCCTTTAAAAGAACATAGGATACGATGTAATTTACGTCATGTAAAATCCCTCCACAGCATGTTATCATTAGAACCAAGACTATGTTGTACGGTGCCGAGACAAATTCCTCACTGACTACTACAATACAGTGTCCCAACAAGAGCTGCGAAAATAGGATCATATGAAGACCGGACACTCGACAATTATTGAGATTGTTACCCATCCTACGGACTTGAGCCTCGCGAATAAGTTATTCATACGCGAGGATATTTCTTCCCGCAACTGACCAGCAGTTGGTGTAACCGAATTTGTACCATTGACTCCTTCATCGTCGTTTCGCACACGACCACCATGGACTATCCACCCAAATCGAATTAGGACATTTTTAAGTCTGTGTAAATGCGGACTCTTGCTGAGCACTAAATCAAGTTCTGTCCAACCCAAGTCGCCAGGATCAAACATGGTCTGTTCGCTTCCCCAAGGTACGCTTCCCCAAAAAATGTCCAGTTTCACCGTTTCGATGCTGCCGCTGGCACCCCGAGTGGAATTCAAAGCAGAACGGCTTGAGAGAAGGTCGGCCAGCGGAAGTAGAAGCCGAGTGCCATATCTTTCAAAAGACCCGAAAGATGAAATATATATTTCTCGAAGGCAAAACAAACGGTCAATTGCGATCGGGCTTCGTTTGACCTTTTCAAGAACTGATAGATTATGATGAGATTAAAAAGAGAGATTGAGTACGGAAGAACAAACTGCACTATGTTACGCACAGAGTGGGGCATGAAGGTGTCCAATACGAACGACTTCAATGGAAGCAGCAGCTTGACTGAGAACCTTGTGGGAAATGAAAATGTCAGATACAGCCTTCAAGTCGTGTTTGAAAGTCTTCAGCTCGGAGAACGCTTCACCTGAATGACGCCGCTTAGCCCGGGAAACAAGATTGATGAGAGGACTTGCCTGCGATCAACGATTCCATAAGTGCATTACAGCCTGTAAAGCTGGCATAGCGCAACTTAGACGGAAGTTCACCCTTCGTCTCAGCTTTAAAAGGTGAAGTGATATTGTTGCAGCGATTGGACGTCAAATTCGAAAATTCGTGATATTCCAGCTCCCTCAAGGAAGTGCAATGAGAAAAGAAAAAGGGGGGTAACTCGGAAAACCCGACAATTTGTAAACGTGTTAGGCCTGGGCTTCGGAAAGTCTCGGCCATTGCTGATTTCATAACTTCAGTAAGATCCGGAAATCGGAATGGGACATGATGGTGGTGGAGAATATGTAAGGAACATATCCCAGTTAAGTTGTTCAGAACATCAGGTAGATGCACGTCACTGAGAATGGTTGAAAAGTGCGGATCTACATCATCCCACAAAGATTGTGCATGCAGGTGGGTTGCGGCTGTATACAACTTTAGCGTATGAACTTTGGACGCGAAAGTGGGGTTGCTATCCAAAATGCCGAGCAAACCGGAGATGGTGCGCCTACCCTTCGAGGTTGAAGATGACGTGGTTTCATTGAGAGTAATAGTGGAAAATAAATGGTTTGATATGCGGTTGTGAAACTGCTTCGACACCAACGAACATGCGACGAGCGAGGGGAGGATATCGGGCCGGTAAATCTGGTGAGGCTTGAGACTATCCCGCAAGGAACAAGCTACTTGGTCGATGATTAGGTCAGAAAGTTCGGTGGGTAACCTGGGTACCAGGGATTCAATATCCGTAGTTGGCATCGCAATTTGCTTCGAAGGTTGGGATATGAGTTCTAGTATGATAGAACTCCTTTATGTACCTTCATAGGCAATGAGCCACCAACCGGGCCTTTCGTGTCGTAGTTTCGACATGTCTCACACTCAATGGGGTGATCCACTGGGAGCTTCCCCCAATTCTATCAGACGGAAAATGGAAAGAGTGTGAATTCCTAAAACTTTCAATCGGCCAGCGTGGGTGAATGTGTTGAGGGAAAGGAAGGGATGGCATACTGATTTAGATGTTTTGAATTATAGAAACCAGTGTTCCAATAAGCACACTACGAGGTAGTTTAGTTGAACTCCAATTGAGAGAAATACCCCCGCGAGTTCATCAAAATGCTCGGATGACCCTTCATTGCCCCGAGAGTGCTTTGTTCTGTTGTCAAGCACATGGGTAAACGAGGAGGTCAGGCCGGCGTTTTGTGTGATAAGGCGTTTGATGTACGGCTCCAGAGATTCGAGAATGTGTTGCTAGACCGATGGGGATGATCCCGAAATGTCACTGCCCAACTCAAAAGACTCCCCGTCACCCGAAGACAAGGAAGATAGGGACCATGGTAGAGAATGTATAGTCCTCTCTGCAAGAGCGTCCCTCTTCCGGCAAAATGTCCACCGATATAACTCAATTCTGATGACCAAATGGTGACCAAACGAAAGCCACCCTTGTTGTAGAACGAACTTCTAGCAATGGACACCGAAATCGTTAGAGGCGATCCACTCTACTATCCTGAGAGCAGAGCGCCAGTTCCCGTAAAAGTTGTCCAATTGTTGCAAGAAATTTGACTTGGATGGAAGTAAGCTGACGCGTCACGTTCCACCAGCTGTGACCCGGTGTAGCCATCTGGCCACACTACATTGGCAGGCATTGCAACTATTCATTGAATTTGTCTCCTGACGATGTTTCTATTATTCGAGAAAAGGATGGTTAACTATTGTGTATTTTATTGTAGGATTACTGAAAAGGAGTATTCAGATTCGAGTAAATACAGTAAATACGAGTTTTGTCAGATGTCCAATAAAATCGCGTGGTGTTAATTTTGAATCTGGAGGATTGTGAGATAATTGCGGTGGATACTCAAGCTTCAAGGTTCTTACCATAATATGTTCACTTCCTTGAGAATTTGAAGCTGAGATTCATGAGATTCACGAAGCCTTTCGAGAATGTTGCGCAAATTCGTTATAGTGGTTTCGTCTTTCTGCTTTGAGACCTCAAACCGACGAATATGTTCCTCAACAGCATCACATTTTTCAACATATCCGGCAATAATGGCCTCCAATTCTTCTTTCGCTTGACACTCGCCCTCGAGCAGTGTTCTCACCGCCAATAAATCCTGCTTCGCCTGCAGCAGTTCTTGCCCAACATGTTCTTTCTCATTGTCGAGGTCTCCAAGCTGCGCACTGAGGCGGTCCTTATCGTCCCTGGTTGACGCAAGAGTGCCCTGAAGTTTTGCGATCTCTGACAAGAACGACGCTTCTTCTGCTTCCTTCTTCCTCACCTGATCCGTCATCTCTGCTAGCCCCAATTCGGCAAGACTCGCAGAGTTTTTCGCTTGGGAAAGGTCCAGCGTCAAAGACGATACCGTAGCTTGGGCTTCAGAAAAACGATCAGTAAGATCCTCAAATGTGCTTTGCATCGTTTCCATTTCTGATTGAAAGTTCGCGATAACAAGATCCTTGTCTTGCAAGTCCTTGATGAGACGGCCGCAGGCTTCTTCCTTGACACGGGCTTCCTCCTTGTACTGCGAAGCTATGAGCTCAAGGCCAACCAACTTTTGTTTCAAATTTTCGACTTCTTCAGAGGACGTCTTCATGGATTGCGCGAGATTTCTGATTTGAGTTTCCGACTCGGCATTTGTCACAGACAAAGCAACAATCTGGTCGTTTGCTACCATTAGACCATCACTTGCCTCTCTTCGGGCTTCCTCAACCTTCCTTACTGTGGCTGCCAACGATCCTATTTCTTGTTGTAGACGAACATTCGAAGAATTGAGAGTTTCAGATTCATTTTGGTTTCGCTGCAACTCTTCTTGCAAAGAGACCGCTTGTTTTTCCAGATCTTCTACTCGACTGGACTTCAAGGAAACCGTGTCTTCAGCCCCAGCGAGTTCTTGCTTTAACTTCATGATTTCTTCCTTTCCCAGTTCTATATCATCCGCGCCTTTGGCCAAACGAACGCGAAGGTCGGTAAGCTCTAATTGCAGTGCTTTGATCTGGGCATTCTTCTCATGTAGGGCTTTGACGTGCTCGAGACGAAGCTTCAAAAACGGCTCAGATTCCGATAGACCAAGTATATCATTCATCCTCACCTTTAGCATATCTTCGCCTTCAAAAATGGGGGATTGATCTGTGTGTAGAATGAGAAATCGTCAAATAACCTCTGTTCGTACGCACCATTTTCATCGAAGAAGTCATGTCCTGGCTCGACCATGTCAGTATCACCGGTATCACCTCCAGCTGTGTGCCCTCCCGGAGAGCTAGGCGCAGGGGTCGGGCGTTTGCTTAAATTGGGGATAATAGAACCCGACAGTGTGCGAGCCACCCCACCAAAGAGCTGACGGATGGGAAGGGCTGATTGGGGCGGAGGAATATGGGTACGATTCATTGGTCTGGTTTCAACCGTCAGATCATGTCTTCCAACTGAACGATCAGAGTCAATGACTCACGGAGTTTGCTCAACAGTGGCCACATCACCGGGACCGACCGACTCCTCATCTCCTGCCGTGTTACGGCGGGCTGTTTCCAATTCCTGACGAAGAGCCTCTAATTCCTCGTCTCGTTCTTTCAGCTCCTCTCGAAGACGATTTGTTACATCTTCGTCGTCGTCAAGATCTGTCAAGGGAGACGTATCTCTCCGTTCATGAACACGTTTCCTCTTTGTCTGAAATTTCATGTCAATGGAGAAAACAAAGTTTTCATTCTGTACGACATACCCCCTCTGTGACCGTCGTTTTTGATATTGGTTTCTTCAAAGGGGATGACCCAACGGATGTCCTAGCTCGCTTCCTGCTTGACATTTTATCAGAATCATATCCGGATGGCGTCTCCTGGCGTTGCCTCTTTGACTGAGGGGTAGCAATTTGTTTCCAGACTAAATCGTCCTGGTTCTCAAGGTCCAACCCTCCGTATGATGCTCTAATAGAGCGACGAGCTGTTGATATGCTGGACAATAGCTGAGTACTGAGGCAAAGATCCAAGGTGAACACTCGTACACTTTCTTCCCATTTGGTGTCAAGACCACGTTTCCGGATCGCTCAGTCGGCTCAAGAATTCCTGTATTTTCCTTTTACAGCATCAGATATAAAATTATTATCCTGTCTGCAGAAATGCAGGAAAAAACACCAACAAGTTTTACGACAGCCTTATTCACCCAAGAGGCCCAGTTCGGCCCCAACTTGTCGTTTTTTCTGTCAGCAATTTTCTTGACTAAAATGGTTGTCGACCATCATTATTCAGAAATTGAATATGTTAGACATGACTCCTAACCATGAGCTCGAATGCTAGCTTGATGAACTGCATGTTTCTTGTGTTCTCTCTGAATCTGACTGAAGGCACCCAACACACCTGAAAACAATGATCTTGATTCTTGGCTTCACCGATATCAAGCAGAAGATACTTACGTTCCACATAAGTTGCTTTTCGATTCTTTGAGATATTAACCATTCTGTTTCAACTAGTGCGTGGTGGCGACGAAAAAGCAGGCGTCGTGACTCGTCGTGGAACATGAGTATTTATAAGGAGCCATTCATGTCATATCATGTGATCGTGACGGCACCGACTATTTCCTAAAGAGGGAATATATGACGACATCCCCGAGTCAAGACTCAAAAAGGCGAAAGCCGCTCGTTTACATAATTTATGACTGCTCGTTGCAAATGGCTTGTCTTAGATTTGTCACTCATTGAGTTGCGATACATGTCCTAATTTGGCTTGCCATCACAAGAAGTTTGAAGTCTTGACAGCTATCCGCAAAACACTAGGCACCTGCGGAATTTTTTTTGGAGTGCGCCTTTGTTTATGCAAATAGACCGGGTAACGCCGTAC
>QDKV01005053.1_pt1 | contig 24060 bp, 30 predicted proteins | sample 1861101 | NCBI WGS metagenome assembly QDKV01 (sample SAMN04275158, study PRJNA302643) | Fungus metagenome, whole genome shotgun sequencing project. | isolation source: fruitbody | host: Mallocybe terrigena | place: Sweden | collected 2013 | reverse complement strand
TAGGTCAAGATTTGGAAGGCGGTCCTCGAGAACCTGTGCGCTCAGATATCAACGAAGCAAAACGGATGGGACCACAATCCCGGGCCATTCGGATCAGCGAAAGTAAAACGCCACAGTGGAAGGCAGAAGCTTTATTCGACTGTAAGCACTTTTTCACAGGCTTCCACATGATAAAAGGAATTTCCCAGATGAGGCCAAGGAATCCGAGGAGCTTGGTTTCAAAAGAGGGGATATTTTGTTCATTACCGATAAATCTGGTAAGTGGTGGAAGGCAGAGACCGAGGACGGCAGAAGAGGAGGCAAGTATTCTTTCTTCGTTTTTGTCAACGCGAAGCGGTAGCTCATTGTTTGAGCGGTTAGACGCCCCGTCAAATTACTTGCGATTAATAACGACTGGGGGAATGTCAAAGAAATCGTGATTCGCAATTTTAACCGTTCCAGAGAAGGAAAAACTCAGTTTTTTACTCATCCAGATCACAGTTTTCACTTTCGAGAACTCGGATGTCGTGGTTCGATATCATGGTGGAAAAATGGAAGTAGCTCATCAGAAGAGGTTATGAAGGAATTGAGGTTTGAGGTGGCCGTCGGACAGTATTACCCTGCTTGAACATTGGGTTCCAGTTAGATCTAGCTTTATTACTTTGTGCTTCAGAGGTGGTTAATCCAAACATCGAAATTACATAAGTAAATTATCCATTTCTTTCACCAAAACGGTTTCACCGAATGGAGACCTTCGCACACCTTCAAGTACCTATTGGTGCGACTCGTCTGCGTAGCAGTTCACCAGAGAAAGGAGCAGATACACTAAAACCATACGAGCTCAAACCTGCTCCTAAAATTACCGTCTCACTTCCCAATCCAACCCCGCCTTCATCGCCCACAACGGCAACAAAGTTTCGATCCTCGCTGCTCTCCTCTGCAGCGTCTACCGTTTCGTCACCTGCTACTGCCGCTTCTTCTGCCATATCTATGATTCCCCAACTCCTTTTATCCACGTCTTTATCTCCTATGACCCTACCGGCACAAGGCTCAGCGTCTGGCCCGACGGCGCTCAATCCCAGGAAGCGACTAGAGCCCCACGCATCGACTCTGTTATCTTCAAAGGACCCTCTGTCTCTGCCCATCATGACGAATAACTTCAAACGGTTCGTCATGATCGTCGGTCCTGTTTTTTGGCTTCAAGATCGGATAGAGGAGGTAGTGCTTTGGAAGAAGGGATGGATGTGGACGGTGATTTGGATGGTTGGTTATGCTTTACTTTGTACGGGGGGGCACACACTTTTTTCCCCTTAAGAATAGCAGTTTCTAAATTGGCTCTACAGGCTTTTATCCTCGATTTGTACTTCTGCTGCCTCATGCAGTCCTTGTTGGGGCTATCCTGGCAACATATCCGTTTCCCTCAAACTCTTCGTCTGATCCTTTGTACACAACGGATACCTCCACGGATCAAGTACCACCTACCTCATCACCAACCGAAGGTTCTGCACCATGGCAGGCCAATATCCAGGGAATTCAAAACCTCATGGGTGCCGTGTTTGTTATTTCGTTTTCATGCATCTCAAACTTTCGTTTTGATTCCCATGTCCGTAGTGCCGATTTTCATGCATTGGTAGAACCATATCTGCACCACTTTTATCTGACACCCGCACATCTCTTACCCGCACATCGACATAATTCATCAGCTCAGCCTGCACATCCTCCCCGATCCCCTTACACTGCTCATCTCCTTACACTTCTCGTACTTTCATTCTTCCCTCTCTTGTTCGTCGTTCACCTACCTTGGCTCCCTATTCGCGAAATATGCCTTCTTGTAGGGCTAGCGCCGTTCGTTTATACGCATCCCCATGTACAAGCTCTGATTCCGGTTTTGCTACCCGCGCTTATGGAGTTCATTCCTGGTCTTCTGCACCAGGCCGTGAAAACGAAGGAGAAAGCTCAACATGTTCTTAACAGCACATACTTCATTTCAAAATTCTTTGAAACGGGCCATTATTCTGGGGAAACGTCATCGTCCACCGAAGTAGGGGAAGGAAGCAGTCCGCTTTTGAAGCCAATGCGGATGACCCTACAGCGATTTTTGGACGATGATAAGTTAACTGACGAGTGTTGGAACTCGGAAATGCGAGAGGTCGAGTTGTGGGAGAATGAGAGGTATGGGGGGTCCATGCAGTCTTTGTCTTCGGAATCTTATCCGTCAACGTCTGCTTCGATGCAGAAAGGATGGGGCAAGCATAATTTAAGAGTTGGTGAGAGGGGTGCGTGGACAAGAAGTAGGGATGGATCGAATGTAGCTACTGGAGGTGGTATCGGGCATGAAGGAAGTGGGGAAGTTAGGTTCGTGTCGTTGCACGATTCAGATTCTTTATTATTATTTTTTCTTCTGAAGACGGACGAATGCTGATTGACCTTCTGGATTTCTATTTCATTACAGTAGCAATCTCACGTTTTCTCTTGCTCCTGGTTGGTCGTTCATCGAGTCGGAAGACTGGAGGAAAGATTTGCAAGGGGCTTGGTCGAGGTGTGGTTGTGAAGCTGGTACGAGAACTTCTGCAATTTTTGTGTTAGCTATTTATTAAATGTTCATGTTTAGATGGATGGGTGTACACGAACGACGCGTGGCTTGGGCCTCGACCTACACCTTATACCTCTGGTGGAGGGAGCGTTACACGGCGGAGGAGATGGGCTAGAAGAGTCTGGTATGACCCGAAAAAGGAAAAAGAAGAATTGTTCTAAATCCATTTTCATTCAATTGTGCGAAACTAAAGATCTAACTTACAAATTCTATGAGTGTATTATTATTATAGATCAAAAGCTATTGCGTATCATTGTCTTCCCAGGTCTCGCTACTCAGGAATCGGGCCCACTCTGTTTTTTCTGTCTTATAACTCTCATTGACCGGGTCCGGGAAAGAACCATTCCTGATGGCCTCACCAAAGCTTTGGATTGCGTTCACTCGTACTTCCCGAAGATTTGCAAACGAACGAACAAATTTGGCCGTGTGTTCCGAGCCCCCCATGACGTCATCGCAGACTAGGGCCTTATCAGACAAGATTAACTTTTCTTTTTCCGAAAAAAGAAACAAATGGAGACATACCTGTCCACTTGTATGTGGCCCTGCCCCGACACCAATAGTTGGGATCTTTAACCGCTCCGTGATGTACTTGCCCAACTCCAGAGGGACGGCTTCGATAAGGAGAGCGAATGCACCCGCGTCTTGGAGTGCGAGTGCATCCGCCATGAGTTTCTTCGCACCATCTACCGTTTTACCCTGGACTTTGTAGCCGGACAGAGAGGTATGTCTCTGTGGCAATAACCCCACGTGTGCCATGACAGGAATACCGACCTCAGTTAGCCGACGGACGATATCCGCGATCTCCCGACCTCCCTCCATCTTCACGCCTTCCACACCTCCTTCTTTGATCAAATGTACCGCATTGGAAACTGCTGTGTCGACGGAGGTGTAGTAAGTCCCAAAGGGCATGTCTCCTAATAGTAAAGGGTGGGACGTCCCTTTCGCTACAGCCTTGGCGTGGTGGATGATCTCAGAGAGAGTGAGCTGTGTCGTCGATGAATGGCCCAGACAAATCTGCGCTAAAGAATCACCGACGAGGACTATATCTGTCAGTGGAGAAGACGAGCATGCGAGCGCGGTGGGGTAGTCGTAGGCTGCGAGCATGGTGATGGGTATTTTGGATTGACGGAGGTTGGATAGCTCCTGGATGGTGACTTTTTTCCGAACAAGATTGACATTGGATTTCGATAAGGGAGCCTGTCTTTTGTGGAATAACGAGAGGCAACGACGAACGTACATTGTTAGTTCGAAAATACCAGACCATCGTTGTAACCAGCTATGGAGTTTCTCACGATCGGATCACCAACGCTCATCGCCATAGCCCATAGCGCCATGTCGACCAATTTTGGTGGATATGCTGTAACTCACCCCCTTCGTAAAAGCCATAAATATTTGGTATTCTAGGGAAAGGATCAAGTACATAGTTCAACCCAATCTAGTCAGTGGTATCTATTACCCAAAGCGGGGAGATATTCTATGCATTTACTTTGAGCATCATCTCCTGCCGCTGCCCATCTAGAAAATATAACATCACCCAACGTAAATCTTTTGGTTATCGATGAGTCCTTCCTACAAGAATTTCTGACTTCCAAAGTTGGACTCGAGGAGAAAATATGGGGTACAGTGACTCTACGCCACGGATTTTCCGTCCAACTTAAAACGCCGTTGGGACTACATTTCTTCATTCAAGTCAGGGGTTTCTCAGATTCGTTTCAAGGTGTGCAATACCATATCAAGTTACGAATGGCACTGAAAAAACCCGACCAGTGACTTCTGATTACCACTTCCTTTCGAAATAAATTTCAAGTATCTCAGCACGAGTCGCAGCAGAAAGATCTCCTTCGCATGCATATCCATATCCTTTGTCAGGACCGGTTCAAGGATGTTTCAATCTTGGTGATAAAGAGCCCGTCCCACTTTGTAGGGGTTTCACACTCACTCCGATGGTGAGCGGGAACTTTGTCAGGACCCGGTTGGTACAAAATGCCTTCGTCATCAGTATAGTCTGCACGATTTCGACATGTTCTCTTTCGACCATCACCCACCAAAATCGAAACTTCATTTGTCCAAATATTCGTCATCTATCTCCCGAGTTGGCCGATGAAGCGTTTTGTTTCTAACGGGCATCATTGCAATCGAGCCTGGAGACGTTGCATTTTCAAACCGACTAGCATTCGCTCATTTGTGGATGAAGGGTTTTTTTTGTATTTAAACGCTGCCTACGAGATGTCTCATCCCCCCAAATTCTTCCTCGTATGACTCTCCAACAATCATTTTACGCGGATGCTGTTTTGTTTGATATGGTATCGTAACCTCTATTGTGTTTGGGGGCTTAGAACGTACTGACTAATTAACGACTCCCTCAGGACGGCACTCTTACCGACTCCATCGCGGCCGTCGAAGCTGCGTGGCATAAGGTTGCCAATGAAATCGGGGAGGACCCCCAGCATGTTATTGCCGCGACGCACGGTAAACGTGCCATCGACAACCTCTCTCACTTTAAACCACACCTGAAAACGCACGAGATGGACGAAGAAGTTGCCAAATTCGAAGAGACGATTTTGTTCTTCGCTGATGCTTATAACCATCACGGACTTGGTTCGGGAGACATCTTTGGTTCCATCGGTCCCCTTTCCGACTCAGTATCGGTTCTTTCTCCAGATGAGACGACGCCTGAGCTTATTTCTGCGGATTCCACCAGTTCGTCGGGTGTATCTTCTAGAGATCCTTCTATCAGTTCGCCCCGCATTCGTAGTCCGTCTTTTTCCTATCGTCTACGACAGATGCTGGGCATCGCGGCTCGTCTCCGAAATGCACAAGAAGAGGAGGACGATTCTTTTCCGGTCATGAAACGGGATGACGTTCAGGACGCCGAGGGAATAGCTGCTCTTCCAACTATCGTGCCCACAGAGAAAGTTCGCGACGATTTTCTTGAAGCGTGGCAAATTGAGGCAGCTAGAGTCGACCGCTCAGTCCGAATCCTACCTGGGGTCAAGAAGCTCATGGATTCCATACCGGATGGTCGTTGTGCTGTAGCAACCTCCGGGGCAAAGACTTATGGTGAGACGTCACGATTTTTATGAAACCTAAACATATTTTCTCATAAAGATTTCTGCGTCTTCTGAAGCTCACGGATGTATGAAGCGCGTCGGTATTACTCCTCCTCCAGTCACCATCACCGCCGACGACAAACGCCTAAAAGCCGGTAAACCTGCTCCTGATCCATTTCTCCTCGCGGCTGAGTGTCTCGGATACGATGCTGCCCGGTGTGTCGTATTTGAAGATTCTCCAAGCGGCATACGCGCGGGCGTTGCTAGTGGCGCCACTGTCATAGCCGTGTGCACTAGCCATGAACGTCCACAGATCGAAAACTGTGGTGCACATTATATCGTGGAAAATTTGGAGAGAGTATCGTGTGAGGTTGAAGGGGACCTGTTAAAGTTCACTGTTCTGTAGACGCGATATATCTATTGACGCTTTGAAATGCTTTGGAGAGGAATTCTTAAACTACCCAATACATCCTTTAGCCCAGGAACCTGCATGATGAACGGTTGCGCCATCTGGTTGCCCAGTCTCTGCGTCCATAAAATCGTATTTTGAACCTCAAATACAGAGCACCAACTTGAAGTGACTGAATATTTCGTGGGCTGGCGCATTTTCCCATTGGAATGGACTTCTTCGGCACAACATCCATGATGGCCGCCTCTTCCTTTGTCCGATAGCAAAAAAGTGAAATACTAATCAATAAGATCAATAACAGTTGCCGATGCCTACTCTGCATTTTTGAGATCTGGACCAAAAAAAAAAATAGCTGGGTCCGGAATTCGGACAAATTTTGGCAAATTTGAGGAGGCCAGGAGCGATCCGGACATTTACGAGGAAGACTGCATTTTCCAGGATTAGGCACCATTTCCCTGGTGGTGGGACCGCAGCAGTGGTTATTATTACAAGTTCGTTCCCCGGAATTTTCCGAGCTTATCTTCATCTCTTGCCACTGACGTTGTGCCTTGGAATTCCGTGTTCTACATGCTCTTAAGTCTCTCAATGAAGTTTCCCACTCTTAAGGTAGCAGATTACTCGGTCTTGGCTTCAAGTTGTCCTATTGAACTTTACGCGGTGTTGAAGTGGTGTTGATGCATCATTTTTCGACTCGGACGCAACGGAATTATGTTTAGATCTAAATTTCACTTATTAACTCGAGTGGGAAGCCCCAATTTTCTCCCATTCGGATATCTTGTAAGCTTCAAGACCAACTTGATAGTCTACTTGCGACCCTCCTTTATCATTATCCAGGACCGATTATCTTAATATATTTTACGTTCTTTAACTGGCACACCTCTCCCCTCTCGTTCGACGGCCAAGATGTTCTTTCGACATGGTTTTCCTCGGGTTGGTTCCCACACAAAAATTGATAAACTGAAAGTGTTTCACGGTTCTCGTCGTGGGTATGCGCCTGCCGCAGTCCCTCGAAACCCTCAATTTTCTGATACTCCTGTGCCTACTCCATCTATCCCCCCTTTTGCGGCTGTTTCAACTAGCTCAGTTGGAAATTCGCTTCCTGCACAGACAAACACGACCATATCACCCTCCTCTACAATGGCTTCTTCGTATACTCCATCACCTTATCGTCCTGTGCCACCCAACCCCCCTCCAATTCCTCCAGGTACCCCCCCTGGACAGCACCCGGATAGCCCGGGAAGAGGATCTGGTATCCCTGCCAGCGTCACTGCCAGCGGTGACCCAATTTTCGGAGGCAGCTCGAATTCAAGCGATAGTTCGAGGGGAACTGGGGGAGCTAGTTCAGGTCTAAACGTTCCATCACAAAGCACTTCGTTCGATGGGGTGGCATTTCACTATTCCTCTACCGTCGCAGCTCCTGGCTCATCACTTAGCCCAGGTGTGAATGTTAGCGGTGGGACGAAAGAATCTGGGTCCAAGAAAGGCGCTGCCATTGCAGTGGGCGTGATTTTAGCATTTTTTACCTTGTTGGGTTTCCTCGTCCTTCACTACCGGCGCTCCCGACAACGACGTTTCCAGACCAGAAATCATTGGTTCTTCTCGAGAAAACGTACGTCAGGCAATCACGACGAGAAAAGGCCCGCATCTCGAGCTCGAAGTTCGTGGAGCAGTTTTGAAACCCCAATCGAGACTTCCTCTTTTCGCTCGTCTCCTCCACTGATGCCAGAGGGTCATGGAGCAGATATCGATGACCAGACACAAGTCGTTGGTTATTCGTCTTCCCCAACCGATGGTGGGACTTGGGCCCAAGCAATGCGAGTCGATCCACGTTCCAATGTCCAACAGTGAAGCAAAAAACCTTGAAATTTGTACAACTTACGTCCCGAGCAATGGTCCAATGGTCACTACGGATTCCGGAAATTGAGATCGCCTACTTACCCTTATCCAAGTTTCCACCGATGTTGAACTCCTGTTTCATTTTCATAGACGAGGATCTTTTTTCGATTCGTCCACTAACGTAAATGATAAGTTAGAAGCGTTGTATTGTTAGTATTAAGCCTATCGTTCTGCTTCCTTCTGCTGCTGGAATCGTGGACTGTCAAGTTTTTGTCTGAGCACGCATTGTCACAGATTCTGGCCGACTGCAGCTAGATACTGGTCAGGGGTAGGTGACAGCCATCTGATGGTTCAAACGAATTTTCAATTTCTTGAATATGTAAATTTAAGCTTAGTGTGCCCCTACACGTTCGGATGAACTTTCCATCAGAAAATGCGCAACCTTCGTTGCTACGTGACAATACTAAATGTCAGTTTTTGATTCCACATTTGTTTACTGTCGCCGAGAAGAAGCGCAAAACTTTCCCAGCAGGGGAATTTTTATTCCCCTTTAGGTATTAGATCAACAAGGCTCCAATCTAAACTTGGTTTGCTCACCGTGGTCATGGACTAGTGACTGTCGCGTCTTGTCCTTGACTGTTGTCTCCTCGTCTTCTTAGACGCCCACATTCTTTACACTACACACTCTCTAAACTTTCTGTGCAGAGTATCTTACTCCGCGCCATTCTCGGGTCAATATACTCGATGATGCGTGCCGTTCGTCGTAATACGGATGTCTTGCCCCGTGCCATCGTGAATCCAGGCCAACTTAAAAAAGTTGTTGGTGCTGTTCCTGTTGTTTCTTCGATTGTTGCACCTATCCTTGGACCTGGACAGACTACAACTCAAGCCAATCCGCCTGCCCAAACTCCGTCACAGCCGCAACCGCCTGCAAACGGCGGTGGAAATCCTTCTCCAGGAAATCGTGGAAGTTCCCCAAACAGTCCTTCAAGTCCTTCAAACCCGGGTTCTGGAACTGGGACTCCAGGAACCTCCGGGGGTGGCAACCCAGGTTCTGGGACTGGAACTCCAGGAACCCCCAGTGGTGGCAGCCCAGGTTCTGGGACTGGATCTCCAGGAACCCCCAGTGGTGGCAGCCCAGGTTCTGGGACTGGACTCACAGTTACCTCCAGTGGTGGCAACCCAGGGACTGGGACTGGGACTACAGGAACTTCCGGAGGTGGTAACCCAGTCCCTCCTGCACCCGGCAGTGCTGGAACCGTACCAGGAACCTCATCGAATGGGTTACCTGCCTCAGTCGCCAACTCGACGACTATCAACAACGGAGGTGGGACAGGTGTCAATTCGAATTCGACTTCACCAACTTCTGGAGGCTCGACACCAGGAGTCGTCGTTAATGTTGGTAATACCCCTAACAATGGCGTTCCCAATGCAGGCACTGGAGCGAATGTTGAAGGTGGTAGATCAGGGTCTTCGACCTCCGGCACTCGTTCCGCAGGAAACCCGTCAGATCCAAGCGCCTCAGCTACCGATGTCGGAACGTTGAGTAGCAGCAACAATGGTACTCGCCGAGGGCCCGTCGCTGCTTCTATTATTGTCCCTCTTTTATTATTATTAATTGCTCTCGTTATTTTCGTTCTTCGTAGGCGTTCACGCGCTCGTCGTGAGGAGCAAGCCATCAAGTGGTGGTTCACGAGAAATCGCACCTCACGATCTTATGATGACAACAGGAATAGCACAGACAGCTTTGGCACTGCGATTGATCATTCTAGTATCCCTCATGCGCTGGATGTGACCATCCCCCCACCACCCCCGATGGCAGAAATTGGGCGTCCAAATGGGACGGCTCCGGCTCTCGTTTTAGATCTGAACTCTGAGCAAAATCGCTTTTCCATCGGAAGTGCAAATTCGCACACTTCTCAATTCCTTGTCGTACATCATCGTGAAAGCCTTCAACCCGCAGCCATGAAGAGTTATACTGAATCTTTCTCTTTCCCTAAACCCCCTGGCGTTGACCGTTCTTCTTTGCATTCGAGAGGCTCCGAACGTTCGCTTGCTGATTCGCCCAAAATGCAAGGTTCTCCCTTCTCTCCAATCAGTAGCACCCCGGATCTCGAAGTTTTATATGTCGCTTCTCCCGTTGGTGTTGCGCCTTCTCCCCTTTATCCAATTCTCGCTCAACCTCAGGCAGCTCTCATCACTTCCGATCCTTTCGGGGACAACAACCCTTTTGATGATCCAGCACTTGCTACGGTGGAGCTTAAAGATTCTGCCGTTGAAATTGTTCGTCGACCATTTTCCCCTCAACTCGGTGACGAATTACAAATAAACATTGGCGAATTTGTGCGCATTATACAAACCTTTGACGATGGATGGGCGCTTGTTGCCAAAACCTCATCGCTTTCTCAGGGGGAGGTCGAGGACATGCAAGGCTTGATACCCATTGACTGCCTTCGTGAACCCGACCAGACCGGAGACCTTGGGTTGAAGCGTACGACCAGCCGTGGCGGTGTACATAATGTTTAGTGTAAGTATCCTTACATCGTTATTTTATACCATATGAATTAAAACTCATTAATCAAGCTGCATTCGCACAGCGATCTCGCAATTAGCGTTACGACATTGATACCATATTTCGTTTATATATTCTGTACACACTACTTTGAGCACTCACCCTTTCGCTACTTTCTGTGCTTTAAAAAATTGTCATGTTGATGGTTGTTGTTGGTAGATTTATCTGCCACCCTGTGGTGCTTTTATTGGCTTCGATTGTGATTTACATGATTGTGATCAGCAATGCTTCTGTAATTTATAACTTTATTTTGGAATTTATTTCTTTGGACTGAATATCAGGCTGCGCACGTGACTGAGTAAAATTACACCAAAACGGGTATCAAAGTAGAGTTGCATGAGTTGAGTTTCAATTTTATTGCAGAGGAGAAAGAAGGTATACGCAGAGTACAGGAAGCAAAACTAGTTGTGAGAACAGTATTCGCCCTGGGGTCAAACACAAGGATCCTATAATCGCACTAAGCAAGATGTCCCCGATTGCGGATCCCTTGAGGGCAACACATACTTTAAATTAGAAAAACATTGGCACTGCCAATTGACCACCATTTTTTGTTCGTAAGAGTTGACCCCTTGGGAGTCAATCACCCAGCACCATGCGCTTGAGAAGGGTGCTAAGACAAGGCAGCAAATATTGGAAAATGCATAATCAGGATTGGCAACGAATGTGACGACTTACGAAATGTCAAGAGGCATCTCTTCAATCTGCGTGCTGTAATACTCTGAGTGACATCGTTAAGCCCAGTGCGCACTCTAGGATTAACGAAAGGGGATTTACTGACCCTCGATTTGGCGTAACATCCCAATTTCTGCCTTCGTGACGAAATTGATGGCGATTCCCTTACGCCCAAAGCGGCCACTGCGGCCAATGCGATGCATATACACCTCCTTTTCTCTTGGGAGGTCGTAGTTGATGACGACGGCAACTTGTTGGACATCGATACCACGGGACAACATGTCGGTCGTTATCAAAACCCGAGACGAGCCTGCCCTAAAACCCTGGAGACGAGTTTCACGATCCCTCTGCGACTTTCTGCCATGCTGGAATTACCGATGGGACAATGATGGGTAAGTAATTTGTATGAGCCGGAAACTGAATAGGAATAAAATCTTACAGTGGCTGCAGCAGAGAGCTCTCGCTCTTCCAGCATGGCAGAAAGTTGATCCACCTTTTTGCGGGAATTACGAAAAACGACGGTCGGATGGGTGAAAGTCTCGTTAGTGTACAGGTCACACAAGGTTTCCAGCTTCCATTCCTCATTGTCCATTCCAATGAAGAATTGTTGGATGCCTTCGAGTGTGAGTTGCTCCTTTTTGACGAGAATCCTCACGGGATCGTGCATCATATCCTTGATCAAGTTCCGCAACGAGTCCCCAGGGATTGTGGCGGAAAGGAAGATAACCTGCTTGTTCTCCTTGGGGAGCCGCTTCAAGACTAGTGAAATTTCTAAAGTGTAAATGGTTTGAATCAGACACCGGAAACGACTTGCCTTTCGTAGTCTCAGATTTGGATCTTTTCGACAACATATCATCAGCCTCGTCAAGGCAGAGGATCTTGATCTTTTCTGGCTTGAGTGTCCCCTGCTTGATCATGCTATGCACCCGGCCGGATGTGCCCACAACGATGTGAACACCTTTCGCCAGCTCTTGGATATCACGATTCACATTCCTTCCCCCAATACACACGGCGCATTTGACGTTCATGTATTGTCCAATGGCGATGACTACTTTCTGGATTTGCAGGGCCAGCTCGCGAGTCGGCGCGAGGATAAGCGCCTGGGTCTCGTGGACGGACATGTTCACCTAAAGTCCGAGATAAAACAGACTTTAGTTAGGGGAGGCGACGAGCTGTAATTCCTGACCTTTTGCAAGATACCTATAACGAAAGCGGCGGTTTTGCCTGTGCCGGATTGGGCTTGCATAACGAGATCGTGACCCTTGATCAGAGGCACTATAGCACGTTGTTGGACAGGAGCCGGTGTATTCAAGCTTAACACGGCTGATCAGTGGCCTGTGCCTCCCCAAGAAGTTGGGAACAGCCTTACCCATAAGCATAGATGCCTCGGAGCAAGTTTTTCTTCAGTCCCATTTTCTCGAAGCTGGCATGATTGATATTAGCTACCCTCCGATGCTTTTCCGAGAGAAATGACAGACTCGTCTATGATTTGACCCCCAGTCGACTCGATCACAACATCATGGTCAATCTCGACCTCCTGGTGAGGAGATGGAACAGGAAAGTTGCTGGGAAGAGCCCAGTCAGTTCACTCCCGACAGAATGGAGGCAGAACTCACCGCGGCCGCGATGGCATGGTTATTGCACAAGGTGGTAGTAACACTCAAAGGTGTTCTCGAAACCGTTGCAATATACTCAAATTATGTACTTTACGAGAGCCGCTTCTTTGCCTCGTTGAAAGTCACATGACATCAGGTTGCCTTCTTCCTCAATTAATGTTTTGCACACCATATATTTGCCGTAACTGTGCAATGAAACTCGACTTGTTATCGTCTATCAGATCATCTTACTCTCTGCCAACTCGTGGGATAGAACCTCCGTCTTTACCACCCCAATTAACCTCGGGGGAGCAGATCCGAATGAGTGATAGGAGGCAAGACCCCATCGCCACAGCCGTAAAGAAAGGATTGTACGTTGTCCAGCCACCCTTTGCTTTTCTTTTTCATAATGTATATTGTTCAGGAGACATTCTTTGAAATTTCGTTCAGAGACTTGGCACAGTGGCATTCGCGTGACTAGCGATCGCGTACTGAAGGAATTTCGACGGACCCTAAATTCACAGGTGTTGTTCTTCTCGTCTCGATGACTGTGGTGGGTGTGACCCTATACGTATTCGTATGTGCATTGCTTGCGATTGAGTCGTCTATGAAGGCAGTGTTTTGTTCTCTTAACCCACCGACAAGAAACTCTGCTCCGAATATGATGCCAAAAACCAACCCATACCCTCGAATATCGAACCTACCCCATCCGGATCCAAGCCGAACCTCGCTTCGAGGATGCACTATTCGCTTCAGCAAACCCCCAACCTCAGGGATGGCGCAGCAACGCGGCGTCCCCTACTGTCTTCCCGGATAAACCTCCAGAACGTTGAAACACACACGCCCTAATGCGTAATGCTTCTCATGCACCGCACGCAGTAATCGGTCGGTCAGAAGGGTTAGACACCCTAACCGTGTTCTCCAACTTGACGCGCGCGCCCCTGTGACGGACCCAAGACGACGCCAACCTTGGTTTGGTCCGACTCCACGCATGCTCAGGGAGACCCACGAGGAACGATCTGCGAATCCAGTCAGTCAGCTATGTATTTGCGTATGTAGGCAATCTGCAAGCCCGATCCGACATATGCGGTGTACAGCAACAGAGAAACACGATCAGTGTCAGTATTCCAATGTACCATCCCCCGAATTAGGGCTATACCATCGCACCCCGTGCTTCGCAGCACCCCATCCAGTAGTAGGAACCGTTTCCTATAAATCCCCCAATCTCGCAATCACCTCCAAGGCCATGTTTCTCCTCACGTCTCTGTTAACCATCGCTCTCGGTTTGACATCCGTATCCTCAAACTCAACCCGAAACTGCCGCTGTACATCTGGATCAGAGTGTTGGCCATCCGATTCCGACTTCCAGACTCTCGCATCACGAGTCTCCCAACCACTAATCCACCCGGCGCCTCCAGCCACTCCATGTTACAATTCTGCCTCAGGAAACTGCTCTAATGTCCGCTCTGCCTGGAACAACGGCGTCTGGCGTTCTGACCAACCTGGCGCTGCCCAACTCTCCAACTGGGAGACCTACACCTTTTCCAACGGGACGACCCAAGCCTGCTACCTCGACACTACCCTTGGCGTTCCATGCCAACGAGGGAGCGTGCCCGTCATCGGCGTCGACGCCAGAAGTCCGGAAGACGTCCAGGCAGCTGTCAAATTCGCCGCGAAGCACAATCTACGCCTCGTAATCAAGACCACGGGGTGAATTTCCTGTTTCTTTTTCCAGAGTTTGGGAATTGACATTTTTGCCAGACACGACTATTTTGGAAAGAGCGCCGGTAGGGGCTCGTTTTTAATATGGACTCACCGTATGAAGAACATCACTTTCCATGATTCATTCTCTCCTACGGATGCAGCCGACTCAGTTACCTACGATAAAGGTTTGTTCCCGATCTTTTCGTGAAAATCCGACTTCCTACTGACGAGGACGTGCGCCACGACAGCGTTCACCCTCGGAGCCGGTGTCCAGTGGTTTGAGGCCTTCGAGGCAGCCCAACAACACAAACGGATCATGGTCGGAGGTATTAGTCTACGAGGAAGCGTCGGTGCTGCTGGCGGCTGGCTCCAAGGCGGCGGTCACAGCGCGCTGTCTCCAAACTATGGCCTAGGTACACACAAAACTCCCTTGATCTGACCGAGAGTCTCACGATTTTTTTTACAGGCGTAGACAATGTCTTGGAGATAACGATTGTCACTGCAGACGGTAACCATGTCATTGCCAACGCCTACCGCAACAAGGATTTGTTCTGGGCCCTTCGTGGTGGAGGTGGGGGTACCTGGGGTGTTGTGACTTCAGTCACTTACAGAACTCACCCCTCCACTCCTTTCTCTGCTATCTATCTCTCAGTCAACTCCACCAACGCCAACTCGATCCAGAACTTGCTCACAGAGATCATTCGTCTCACTCCCTCGCTCGTCGAGCAAGGCTATGGAGGCTATGGTTCCCGATCTGTCGAGGGGTTCCAGTTCGCTGTCTTATCACCCAAGGTCACTGCAGAACAGACCCAGGCCACTTTCTCTCCGCTTCTCGAATTTGCACACTCGCAACCAGGTCTCCGTTGCAAACCAAATGTCGTGTTCCAAGACTTTTGGCAGTACTATGTCGCCGACTCTTCCACTGACGGTCAGGTCGGGATCTCGGGGGAGATATCCTCTTGGTTACTTCCCAAAGACGTCATTGAGACCGATAATCCCGAGAAACTTGCTAAAGAACTCCTCAAGATATCTGGATTCGGCTACTTGTGAGTTAATACCCTGGAAGTGAGATGTTGTCCTGAGAATTTCCCCGTAGCCTTGTTACTGGCGGGCAGGTATCCCATGTAGATCCCGAGTCTATCTTAACCCTGTCTGGCGAAACAGCCTGGTCTACACGACTCTTGGCACGGCCTGGCAAGAAGGTGCCAACTCGACTGAAATCGAGGCTGGTCGGAAGGTCCTCGTTCAGGAAATGAAAATAATCGAAGGTATAGCCCCCGAATCTGGCGCGTACTTGAACGAGGTAAGAATCCTTAAGAATCTCAGCGCCTCATTCACACGTACTGCATCCTGACTTCTTCATCAGGCTTCGAAATATGAACTCGACTGGAAGAAATCCTTCTTTGGCACACACTATGACAAGCTCTGAGCCATCAAGCAGAAATACGATCCTCAATCACTCTTCCCCGTTTACGAAGGTATTGCATTGGACGAGTGGGACGCAGATCTCGTTTGCCCGGCCTGAATCTTCTTCGAACACCCAGCGATTCTACTTGTGCCTTCAACTAGTCGAGCCATCTGCAATCCACTACATGAGGTGATCATGGGGAACCGAAAGAGATTGTACACAGCGGAGTCGATTCTAAACAGAAGCCGGATTGATTCAGAGATATCCACACTTCTATTATATTTATGTTTCGAGTTGGGACAAGAACCATGACTTCGTGCAGTATGACATTGATGCTATCTTTTACGACGTATATCTTGTGCCACATCGTGTCCAAATTGTTTCTTTTAAAAAAAATAGACTGGTGAGGGGCGTGTCAAGCGGTTACTCAGAGTACCACAGAAGACTATTGAGATGACCACTTTAACGGTCCCATGCTCGATTCGCTTCACCACAACCAAACCATGACTTCACGTTCATGGAAACACAATTTTCGAACATGGACAAGGCAGCATTTTTGGGCCACAAGTCTTTAGGGATTTTAACGGGTAGTATGGGGTATCCCAGAGCTTACCCGTACCCGTACCCCGTACCCACACGAAGGGTATGGGTTTTTAGCGGGTCCAGGTCCGATAAAATAAATACAAAAATAGGTCACACAAGTTCAGACATGGCTGTCCACCATAAGATGTACAAGAATCTAATAATTCAAGGAATAACTATAAGAGACAGTCGATTCATGTAAGATTTACAGCTCTGACAGTGAAAACAATCTTATTTGTCGAAAATGATGGGCCAAACCGCCACTCATCTGGACTGTCTTCGTCGGGAGGGTTCATGGCGGATATACCTAATTGCAAGAGTCAGTAGTGAATTAGGGGTTGCATTTAAGAGTGCTCACTGCGGCCAGTTTCGGAGTCGGAATTATCCTCGTTGGTGTCTATTGCTGGCGTGTCATAACCAAGGGTGTGAGTTGATGAGGCAATCCCCAGACGGTCAGATTGCCCGTATTGAGAGCGAACTCCAGGAGGAACACCTACATTCCAGTATGGTCCGAGAGGCGCCGGGAATGGGCGAAGCGCCTCACCGCTTGCGTCGCTGCGTTCACCACTGTCCCCAGCCCCGTCCCGACCCGCCACACGTCGAGCCTTCATTTTGCCCTTTTCGACGGATGGACTCCCTTCGCCACTGGCGTTCTTCCTCTTAGACTGCCCCCTCCCACCTTCCCTTGACCCCCCACCACCGCTACTCGACCCACCGCCTCTACCCGACCCACCGCCTCTACCACCGCCACGACTACCTCTTGGCCCACCGCTAGGGCCACTGCCACCAAAAGTTTTCAACGTGAGATGGGCGACAATCCTCCTTGCCAATACGATATCTTCGCATTCGGACGAATCATTTATTAGTCGTGCCATCAGCGCAGCAAAGATAGCCCCTGCGAAAACTGGAATCCGCCAGTAACGCTTCTCCTCGAAGGCTGCGACACCAGGTGCAAGCGGTATTATGCCAAGGTTGAAGGGGGTATCCTCTTCAATGTCCAACGAGTCAAAGATGCGAGCGACGTTCGTAGCAGTGGCGGAAGTGTTAGCAGGGGCTTCTTCGAATTTATTGTTATGAATGATGGACAGGGCCGGTAGGTATGGGGTAGTCATGATATTTCTAGCTGCTGTAATTGGATCAAGGGTCACCAGCGTGAAAAGCCCTATGTATGGGATGATGTCGGCAGGGTTGGGTAATTCCACTGATGTCCCGTCCAAAGCATCCACCAGAAGATCGAAGACCTGGTCGTCGAAGCCTCAGCTCAGCGCGGAAACCTGAACGGAGAACATGACGCACCTCGTGTAGCGGTTTCAGAACAGTCTTGCTAGTAGGGCTGACGTATTTTTCGAGGTACTTGAGGACGGGGATCGGGAGAGACAGGACAACGCGATTTTTGGTGAAGAGGGCGTGGCAATTTGGGCACTCTATGATATCCCATCTATCCGCAATCACAGAATACAGTTTATCTTCACTTACGAACAAGGCCATTCATTTCTGCATTTCTTTTAAATCCTTTATGTAAAACGCCAAGTCTGACTGCTTCGCGAAGCTAAGGAGCACTAATTTCAGAACTTGGACGATACTATACCATGACTTCGCTACGAACCTGAAATTCCCCCTGTGTAGCATCAAGTAAATGCGCGCATCGAGTCGTGTCGATCCAGGCCAGGCAAATCACACAGCGATATTGGTAGGTCTCGCGAATTTTGTTTCTAACAGACACCGAGAAAGATGCTTGGGACTCGACTTCTCGGTCTCCAAGGCCGTCGAAATGGAACATGTCCTTGTGAAAACGAAAATGCCAGGTTAGAAAAGCAAAAGAGGTGGCGTGGCATGTGGTGGTTTGGAGAGGGAAAGACGTAGGCAGGGCCAGCCTCGTCACACACTTTAGGTTTTCGTGAAAACAATGCCCGAGTTGACTATCAACTTGAGGATTGATTGAGGTAGAATGACCGGAAGGTTAGGAGAGATATGCGTCGGAGAATTCGGTGAAGTGAAGAGGGAGGAAGGTTCCTTTAGATTCAGAGGCAGCGAGAGAAGTGGCGGATGTTACTTTCTCAGCTACAAAAATATATATTGACTATCAGCCATCCATCTAGTATGGAAAAAGGCTGCCTAGGCCTCATCAACCACCACTGACACTAAGATACACTTCATCAAAGAATTCCCTAGCTTCCCTTTCATCGAAAGTAGGCAGAGGCGCTTCGGGCTTAACTCCATCCTCATTGGAGTTACGCCCGACGCTTCTCGGTCACAGCGCCCTCTATATATATTACACCCCAAGAGCATATAATTAACGTAGGTTTCCCCCTGCCCTATGAAACAGCAAAATAGTCCATTAAAAGATGTCAACAAAATAAAAATAAAACAACAAAGAGGGTTTCAAGAAATTACAGAGCAGACTCTACACCTTGCCTCCACTGTTCGAAATTCTTCTTTTTTGCTTCACGCGTTTTAATGTAGCGATTTGTCGCGACCCTTGAATCGCCCCAAAAAAAGAGCATGACATGATCCTCGTCCCAGGAGTTGTGCTTTGATCCTTGACTTGCAGAGGTTTTTTGTTTCTCAGCCTTCTCAGCATCAGCCTGAGCTTTCTTACGTTTTCTGATCGCAGGGTTCCTATCGTGGGTCATTTCGGATGGTCCTGATGGAATTGGGTCAGGTTCGGGTGGGCGTTTGGCGAGGTCCTCGATAACATGGGCGCCACGGCCCCAAAGCTTGACAGCCGCGGCCCCATAGTTGTAGTGCAATAGAAGAGCAGAAGGTTTGTTAGCTCTAACATGAGGTGATGTCGGTATTGTCAGGGAGAAATTGTTGCATAATTTCACTAGGTGGCTTCAGCCATTGCACCGTGTAGCGGCCGTTTGCAGGGTAGGCAACACTATCGGGAAGCAGACGATCGGGGCGCGGGGGTATGTCATCGACGTCAAGAATGCGGTTAGGTGTCTGTGTATGCGTATCAGACAAATGATACAGAGTTATACTTTGGGTACAAACTTTGAGAATAGCAATACTGCGTCCGTCAAATGCCGGATGGATCGTCGTCGTGGCGAAAAAACCATTACGAGCATCGTTAATATCAACAAGTCCTGTTAATGTTATCGTCGTCCTCATGGGGTCTATTATTTATGATGAGCCGAAACCACTGAAAAAGACCAAAGACGATCAGATGGCCATCAACACAAGTTTGTAGAACCTACTTCAGAACCTCGCTTATACGGGATGACATGTAAGCTATCTCCCCACTCCGCCTCAATTCCAGTGCACACACAACATTTATCTCGCCGCAACAATCCTTCCCGAAATCCCTTGCGAGTGCCTGTAGTTTCGGAAGGTACGGCCGTTCTTGACTTGATGACCTCAATGTCAACAACAACAAGGTCTGCCATGGAGATCGAACCGTGCGTTCAGCATTTGACACGGAAGAATACGTACCTGGTTCACCTTCGATAACCAAACTGTATATCGACCCGCCCTCGACATCTCCGTCACTGCCAATCTCATTCAAATTCCCATCCGCATCTTCGAGAGCCAGGCCCAGCGAGTCAACATCAACATCAACGCCAAGAATGCACCACCCGAGATATAAAAGATACTTGCGTGGTGTTAAGCATAAGGTATTGACGACTCCTAATGGGATCTCGAGATAGAACATATCTGAAATATCTTTGATGAGTATAAGCCTGATGTGATCATGGTTGGGAGTAGCTAAAGACATTTCACGACATGGCAAGACGTGACGAGCGAAGTTGAGTGGAGTCCCACACAGGCCCTTTACAGGTCTCTCGGCCTCCAGCAGTTTCAAACCGTTAATCAATCATCATCGTTATTGCTACCATTTGTTCCGTTATCACTGATCAGCAAGCGCGTGTAAGTGTCGCAGCAGATTTCCTTCAAGAACAATTACGCTACCGGACCAGCTCGGTGAAGTAGATCTACATCAAGCTCGCATCGAGTGTCCATCTCTGGTCTCCGGCGTTTTCTTGCAAGTATTCATGTTGGAGTGGATGCTGCGTCGTTCGGAGGGTGCTTCGTGGGTGCCAAGGTACGTTCACCGGCTTTATCGAACACGTTTAATACATTCCGACTGATTGATATCTCTTGCAGCCCCAATTTCGTGCATAACCGGAATCAACGCCTCAACAGTTCAACATTCGGCGTAGGGACACTTTTGGCCCTTCAATTTCTTCCTTAACTCCCGCATCTTTCCTTCCACATGAAAATCCCTTTGAGTGGATAATTTTGGCCACATCAGGTAAATTATCAAACCTCCCATTTCCGTCGCTAACCTCGCTAACTCCAATTTGGCCCATTCTTCCCAATCCGCTCGCAGGAGATCTTATTTCGGTCATCCTTAAGGTTTAAAAATCTCTACTTCATCCATTCCGGTTGTTATCGCATCCAAATCGACGAAATTCGCCATGGTGCAGGAATCTGCGGTTTTCTTCCCCTCAAGATTGAGTTTCGTTACTTGGTAGTGCTTGGCTGCACTCCTAGAGGGATTTCCGGGTTGGTGGGGATAGGGCAGAGGATATCCAAGGTACGTGAGCCGACATTTCGCCAATTCCCTATGCTCCCTCGAAACATCCGGCTGACAAATTTGTATTCCTTTCAGTCGGTGGAAATGACTTCAGGCAATGCGACAGGATCGTGTGGTCTCCCAGGAGACAGGTTTCGGCTGGCCGAAAAATTTTCACCCGCCAACGTACCTCCACTATCACATTTGATCTCTCAACTTTCCCTTAAGATTCGTTTATGGAAACTTCCCGCACACATACATCCAGTACCTAGATGTCGTAGAAGTAATCGATGAAGACTTTATCGCAGCACTGGACGAGGATGGCCTCCAGTTCCTGATCATTTGTACACTCCCCAAGGACGAAAGGATGGACTCACCGAGTTCCAAGTCAACACCGTGTTGACATTGAATGGAACACGGGAGTAGCAAAGCAGGGACAACGGAGGATCGAAACGACGAGCAGAAGATTGACGACAGCGGATGGACATCAGAAGATCCCCAGATTCCGAAGTCAAGATCGCTAGAGGTCAGCAGAGGAGGGCAGCGCAAAGAGAACGCGGAGCAGGTGCTGATACTGGATTCAGATCTTCACCGAGTTCCAGGGCTCCTTCGTCTTCATCACCAAGAAACTCTCGGGCACTCCTGACCGGAAACGCTGCGGAGGGGGAGAAGGAGAAGGCTGGCGTGTTGGACAGCGAATATTGACCCTTGTGATAGAGAGTTTGGATATGGTGAGGACTGTCACTGGGAGTTGTCAAGGATAGTTTGGATCGCGCCGATGTGTATGTTTTGATTCTCTCGAATTTATCCCATTCAACTGAGTTCCTGTCATACAGCTGGGTGGGACGTTTGCGCAATGTGGGGCTCCAGCGCGGTGCAAGTAGGAGACGACGGTGAGGGTACTCCTCTTGAAGCAAGGTCGACAACGACTCTGTCAGAATCTGATTTCCCTCAGCACCACCATCATCGCCGGACGATCTCAACACTCTTCCGCCTTTTCTGTTAGTAATGACGTCGAGCTACCCGCATCACCGGTTTTGTCTGGATCTTCGTCCACGGTCTGCGCATAGAGCATTCCAAGCACGCCAGGAAGGTCGTACAGCTCTGGGTCTTTTGCGAGTCTACATTTGCATCTTGCAACGAATGGCAGCGAATTGCAACCTGTCCCGCGTAGTGGGATATGTGAGAATGAGTCATTACCAGTTGACATTCGCTTGATGAGTTTGTCGGGTATGAGTTCGCGGAACGATGAGGACGGTGAGGCGATTGCTGTTTTGAGGCGAAAGGAGACCCTCGTGTACTCGTCCGAGGGAGTCACTGGCTGGACACAATGTTTTCCAGAGTCGACCTCGATTCGGAGGTGCAATAAGTAGTACTTGCTAAGTCGGGGATACTCATCTTCGGTTATGTACCATGTGTGAAGTTCACGCGTCCATCGTTTCAAGAACGTCAGGAATATCCAGCGGACTGTCCGAGAGATCATATTTGATGTGGAGATCGATGCGAGGACAGACCCCACTGGCGGTAGGGAAATCAGATCGAAAACGGTCTAATAAAGGAGACAAGTTCAATGGCTCAATGCGGGCGGTGCCCCAACGTGGATTTCGACGGAAACTGAGGACGACTGGAATTGACGGTGGGGTTTGTATAAGTCGTAGAACTGCAGGCAGTGCGCAATGGATCCTCGCATTCGAGATGAAGCGTAGTTGTGCAGATATGGAGAGCTTCTTGAGGCACCTGTGTGCGGAGAGAGTGAAGGGAAATACCTGATGATCGTCGATCCAGCGGCCATGTAATCCATAGGAATGCGACTGACGATTGAAGCGGTATATACTTTGATCTACGATGTGTAGGTGTAAGTTGGAATGACAGAATAGAGGGATATCACATACGACGGGCGTCAATATCAAGGTGCAACCATGTCAGAGTCTTTGAACAGGCCCTCAGCAGGTTGGCGAATTCCCTCAAATGGGGTTTGTAGGAATCTCGTAGCTCCAACGTTGTTAGACTGGTGGCCCGGCGGCTTGCCCAGAGAAGGAGGGCTGGATTGTGGTAAGATTTAATGATAAGGGTTTCGAGCGATTGATGGAGCGAGCCAGAGGTCAAGATGGGTTCGTCCTCTGACATCGCTATGCAATCGGACAACGTCAGCTTCTTGATCGTTTTGCCGTCTAGGATGGATAATGGAAACATGCGGAAGCTCTTGAGGCAGAGTTCTTCAATGGTTGATTGTTGGAGGCAGGTTTTGAACGTTGACATAAAATCCTCGTGCAAGCGGTACGGCCATTTATCTGCGATTGAGAGAGAGATGAGGTTGGCCATTCGTGGTAGCATTGACATGATTAATAGTGCCTCTGGATTGGGAGGGCTAAACGAGGGGATGCCGTCACCGCGGCGAAACTCCAACTTGAAGGTGCGAGGGAAATTCAGAATGTGGGGATTCTCTGAAAGTTGCTTGTAGAGTTCTGAGAGCGCCGTTTTGTAGTCCGTGCGGATAAGAATGTCTGCGTAAAGGTATGGTTCGGCAATACTTGAGAACATTGGATGGGCTTTCGAACATTCTTCGAGAGCTGATTTGTCTCCCCGCAGAAAGCTGAAGATGTGGTCAATAAGTTCTGCTGGTACTAGCATTGGTGGATTCGTCTGAACTGCGTTGCTATGATAACTGTCACCAAGCCTCTGGATCAAATCTGTGTGTTCCGTTTTCGCAATATTGTGACACAAAGTAGGACTAGTTCGTCGACTCCTATATACATTATTTCTTAAATCACTATGTGTTTGCATAAAGTATACTACTTCCCCGACTACCAGGGAGGATCCAATTACGACGTTGCATGCGACTACCTCCTCCATGATTGGTTCGTCAGCCTCAACCAGAGCACTGCAACCATTGAAGCAGATATACGCGCGTGCGACGGATGCACAGCAAATCAAGTGTATGTGCTCGTTTATAATTATTAATCCTAATGGATCCGCTGACGTTGTCGTTTTTCGTACAGTCGTGTTGAGCGCCATTCGAGATACCCTGCAGCCGGTGCCGTCGGCGCTGAATCAATGGGGTTCTCTTTCTTTTATGTGATTAATATTGTTGAATGTATGGATGAAAGATTTTTGGGTTGAATTAAAGTGAATTTGATGTGA
>QDKV01005054.1_pt1 | contig 24113 bp, 29 predicted proteins | sample 1861101 | NCBI WGS metagenome assembly QDKV01 (sample SAMN04275158, study PRJNA302643) | Fungus metagenome, whole genome shotgun sequencing project. | isolation source: fruitbody | host: Mallocybe terrigena | place: Sweden | collected 2013 | reverse complement strand
TCTTACAAATTTCCGGCGGAAATCCTCCACATCCGGAAATCGGAAATACGATGCATGTAAACGACTCCTGAAAGTTTTTGCCGTTCTCATATCTAGGATAAGTAGAGGTTTGCGAATAGTATCTGAACTCACTGAGTCACTAGAAAACTCGCAATCATGCGCAGTATATCCACAGGAAGAAGAGAGATGAGTCCGGAGGGAGCTCTATACAAGGGAGCGATGGATAGATGACTAAGAATCTAAATACGTCCTGCACTGGGATCCGCGACCAGACTCGGAAAGAAATCGTGATAGGCAGAATAGTGATATTCAGGCAATTAACTTCTTACTGACAACTTAAGGGCGTGAGGACTTAGTGACCCGAACTAGGCTCTTGAGGCTCCATGGATGGGGGGAAGGGGACCAGACTCCATGTAATCGGCGTTGTTGCTGTATTTCCTGATCTCGCGCACGAGCGTATAGAATGCTTCGTCAACATTAATTCCCTGCTCGCTAGATGTCTCAATAAATGCGCATCCAAGGTTACTTGCGAGGTTACGGCCCTCTTGTATTATCACATGAGCGGAATTTCAGAGATTGCAAATAGAAAACTCACCATGTTCGCCAACCTGACGCTCATGGTTAAGATGACACTTGTTGGCAACCACAACTGCAGGAAAAAATGACTTTTGGCCCTTCACTTCGAGAATTCGTTGGTGGTATGTGCTGATTTCATTGAAAGATTCGCGAGATGTGATAGAATAGACCATAATGAGGCCTTCGGCAGTGCGCAAGTATTGTTCGCGGACAGCCCTGAGAAATGGAAGTTAAGAGCTGGCATTGAGCCAGCACCCTGGGACTGGGGAACAAGAAACATTGAATCACACTCACGCGTATTCCTCTTGCCCTGCAGGTTCGAGCACATCAAGAAGTGCAGGCTGACCGTCGATAATACACCGCCTCAAGCCATCTGGACTCACAAATTCGATTCAGGGTTTTGGGCCAAGCAAAAACACGCCATTGACCTGCCTTCAAGGTGTTCATCAACCCTATCGCCCACCATGAATGTTGTGGCCAACTCAGCTTTTTCAACACCTGGCAGCATTAGGAAATGAGGGGGCCCAAATGCATCTGAAATTCAGGGTGATGCTCACCACCACTGCCAACCACAAGCAGCTTGTAGTCACGGCAAACAGGCATTACCTGCAGAACGAGTCGGTCAGATGTGCATGAGATACAAGGAAGACAGAAGTGGTGTTGTCTGTACACTTTGCATGAACCAGGTTCACAGAGTTAGAAGATAATCTGTTCGTTCGACTTGTCGTTCGTCCAAGTGAGATGAAGGCGTACAGCCAAGTCAGGAAAGGTACCTATGCTGTCTGATGTTCGATACAAAAACACCGTTTTTGGGCACTTGGGGCTGGACAAATTTTCGGCATTCTGGGCCGCATAAATATCGGACTACCCTTTTCGAGCCCTCACAGGGTGAAAACTAAAATAACTTGCGGTGTATTATTTAAAATTTATTCGGTTTTGGGATTAAGTAGTTATAGCCATAGGGCCTGGATCAGGAATTAGTACACTTTGTTATTTTTTGGTAGGGACTGGTACATTATACATTATATTACTGTTGAACAACAGTGTATTTTTTTGTCTGTTGGAAACACAATCTATTTCCCTGCTTTTGAGTTACTATGTTATGTTGCTTTTTAGTACACCACATATTACTGTTGAACAACAATGGATTTTGCTGTCTTGAAAGCAGTTATACAGAGAACAACAATTATTACCATCCAAAAAAGGCACATTGCTGTCTCAACAGCAAATATTGCCGCTTATTCTAAACACAGTGCGGTGGTCCTTGGTGTCTGGTCAGCATATGGTAAGTGTAGTGGGGTGCAATACTCACCTGGGGTGTCAGTGAGGTGGGTGCAAAAGGGGCTGCAGGAGAGGTGCCGGTCAGAGTGGGGTACCTACATAGCATCAGCGCCAGTGGACACACTTCATTTTGGGAAAGTTACACTGCAGGGAGTGTCACAAGAGGTGTCCATCGTGTTGGGTTCAGCTATACTTTTCTAACCACCTACGACAAGAGTTGGTACATGTGTCATCTTCAAGTTTGTCGTGACAGTTTCTCTGTAGTAGAATAGTTAGGATCAATTGGTGACTTCCCACAACGCTATCTTGAATATCTATTTCTAAAGCGCCACCATCAGGTGTCATAAGACTGGCAAATCTGGATAGAAAAATTCCAGATAAGGCCTGAATTCAAGCTCCGAAAATAGTTTTTAGCAATATATAATAAAGAAAATAAGCGAGCCATTTTGGGGGATGGGCATTCTTGGGCATTGCGCCCATCCACTGCCTCGTCTTCGTCCTCATCTTTTGCGTGGCTCGGGCCGTCTGCCATCCTTATTTGGGTTGGAACGTTTCTGTTGCTTGGCCGTTATGTAAGATGGGTCACCGTAAAGTTCAGCCACATGAAGTACATTTCTTGGCAGACGTACGATTTCGAAGGAATCGCTATGGGCCTATGGCCCAGCCCTGGTAAGAAAAGAACTTGGATGGAACTTACGTTCGTTTCGAACTTCATTCAACATTCACATGACTAATTCAACCAACAGTAAGTCAAATTTTGAAAGCCAAAGCCATGGCTTTCAGCCCATCACTACAAGTCGTGGGTACATATTTCATGGCAGGGGCCTGGCGCGGCGTTTCCAAGGCTTTTTAGCCGCATGCTCAGGCCCCAGCCTATTCCCCTATCGCGTGTTCCTGACACAAATGTCCAAAATCCAAACTCAAACAGACTCAAACCTGCAACCACGATTCAAGTTGTCTGTTGTCCCCTAGTCGGGACCCAACACACTACAAATCACCACACACAACCCTCTTCCCACTGCTACTAAGGAGTCCTCCCCATTCGCCTCCAAGCTGGCATACCGACATTGAAATCGCGTTAATGACGGCGTCAAGACAATGCAACTATTGACAGCTTTGACATGAGTTAACCTACTAATTCAGGTCTGATTATCTTGAATTCGCCGCTGAGTATACCATTCATATAAAATGAGTGTCGCCCAAGGACGTTATGGACAGCTCCCCCCAATTTCGGCAGTGTGCTCAAGTAGAAGTGCAATCATGATTCTCAAATGCTTATTCTTATTGTTGGTTTTGACTATTTCCCAAGGTAACTGTTCAATATCCTGGCTCATACCTTTCTAAATCTCGAACATTACAGCTTTTGCCACGTCTGTCAATATGTTACAACTGCGGGGTCTCGAGATCCTTGAATCTAGGCAGTCTGCAGTGAGCTTAAAAACACTGACTAGCTTTCATTCATGGTCTTTACAACTTGTATCAGTGCCCGATATGCACTACCGTCTCAGAGACCCTCAGTGTAAGTCTCCGAGACCTTAGAGAGTCCCCACAATGTTGACGTGTTCCCTTAGTATTGCGCCACTTCTTATGTCACGTCTGTCGCGATAATCCAATGTTCTTGTACCTCTACTGTCAGCTCCCAATACCAGTCCTGTGTCGACTGTGGAATTTCCATCAACGTAGGCTCTGCTATTGTTCAGCAAGCCGTTGATTGTCAGTTCATGAGTTTGTCTTGTTTACATGATTGTTGACCACCATGATAGCCTATAATCAATTATGCAAGAGTGCTCCAAAACCCACTACTACGACGTCGAGTGGAACATCCGATAAAGGAAAGCGGGCAGGTGTAGCCGCCATCGGTGCAATCATTGGTGCAGCACTAGTATTATAGGAACTTCTTTACAACAGCATGTATCTCGCCCCGTGAAAAAATTCTCGTGAACTGAAAGTATTTTCTGACGGATAGCGCACTTGCAGGGATTCTTTTCCGTTCGAACGTGCTACGACGCGTGTTTTCGCTTCACATCAGACAAGAAGACGTCAGATCTCGATTTGTGAGGATGTCGACTAATGAGCCCAAGTTTGTCGCCCAGTGACATTCGACTCGCAAGCATTTACTATGGCGCACTGGAAGCTAGCAACGATCGCTGCGTGGGATGGAACTTATGAGACGTGGATGGATGGGGAGCCCTGCTCCGCACTGAGCAGGGCCAGCAGCACTGTAATCTGGGTGTCTGAACGCCGACTGAAATCTGGGATTGGGCTTCGTTGAAAATTGTTAAGACTGGTTTGAGAAACTCGCTTTGCTCTCTCCAATGCTCACTGCATCAACGAGTTAGATATCGGGAAACAATGAATGCTTTGGGCCATACACTAGGTGTTTGCCTTTTTTATCTGCTGTTGAGTACATGGAACTCATTCGGTTGGGAGAGTTCCAAATCGTTTTCCCATGGCTTCTCCACGAACTCGTCGATCTCGGTCTCTGGGACGACGAGATGAAGAACGCGTATAATTGCTTGGTCTAAAACATTCCCGACGTCCCTTCCAACGTCAGAGCAATCTACGAGACGTCGAGACCGTCAGATATCGCAAAAGAAAGTCTTCAACCTCGCTGATCATGATAGCGGCGCCCCTTTTCCCCAGTGCGGTATCATTGAATCATTCACGGAAAGGCCGCCTCACGGATTGACTTGGATTGGTGGGATTGAGATTGGCGGGTACTTGAAGATGCCAATGAAGCTGGTGGATCAACGTTCTGGACACTCCATCTCAAACATGAAGGCCATCATACGAGAGAAGACCAGGACCCGTGTTTGTCGTGAATTTGAATCCATGCTCACCTTGTACGAAAATCATATGTAGGCCTACCTCGAATACGCCGGCGGGGAAGAACTTGCATCAGCTTAGGATGCAGTGATCTAGAGCCAGACCTGAATGCCAAGATCGCAGATTTTGGGCTCTCGAACAAGATCAATGACGAGGACGACGACGTCAAAGTCTTGTTCCAGAAATCAACCGTAGGTGTCCAGTAATTCCACATAACTCCTAGGTATTCATCGTTGTACAGAATGCCACATGCTACCCACCCCAAATCACTAACCGCTAAGGTGAAGTTCTCACAACATCCATTCCTTGGACGAATGAGATGTCTGTAAACTTGTCTATAAAATTGTGCCTTCATTTTCACCGCCTCCCTCGCCACTTCCTTGTAGTTTATCTCCCAGGTTTTATTCATTTGTCAACAGTGAAACAAATACTTGGCACATTACGGCTTGTGTTCAAAGATTAAACCCGGGTTTATTGGTTGAAGATCGATTATAAGAAAGTTGAGAGGGATATCAAGTGGGAGGAGGGTAGCTGCGTGCCAGGAGCAGCAAGAGATATCTGCAATTATGATATGATTGAACCGGTTATTGAGTTGTATGAAAAGGGGCGTTATTCCCCCATCTATACAATGATCTAGAACGAGGTTGTCAGTGTCGTGGAACGGGAGAGGGACTCGGAAGATTGGGATGGCATTGTGAATAGAGCGAATGAGGACGACTGACAGCCAAGAACTCTGAATTTTGCCAAGAAGTAGATGAGATTATGCTAACTGCATAATAGCAAAGGAAATTTTCTATGCAAGAACACAAAAACATGTGTGTAAGCAAAAGAAAGATCTAAAGGAGTGTATGAAAGGCTTTCAACATCAAGGTACAGTCAGCTCAAGAATCAATCACAAGGACCGAAGCTCCCCCATCTGCTGTCACTCTCTTCCGAGTTTTCATAATCATATATCGTCGGCCGAAGCGAGAAAGTATCTTGTCCTTGACATCGACAGTTTTGCTGTCAGCTTTTTTTTTGTTACCAGGTGCAGCGAAAAGCCCAATGCCTGATGGGGCCAACACGATTGCTTGACCAGTCTAACTCAAGTAAATAAATGGAAGGAAAAAAAAAACAAGCTAGAAAAAATCCTGACCTGAAGTCTAACAACTTTATCGAATGCATCTGTATCCGAAAAGTCGGTTGGTACGTGATGTATTAAGTGGTTCCACCAACTCGGGGAAGAGAAACGATGAAGAATGGCGACGGAACACAAATCAAGCAATACTGGTGGAACGACTGTCGGTTCTGAATAAAATAGATGTATGTGAGTCTCATTCATTATCTCTGGTGCGGTAAACTAACCCTGGGTGCTGATTATAACCCTCATGGCAAGATGACGTTGCTGCCTAATGAGGCTCAAGAGTGATTTGGTAAGGCCGCTAGACCACTTTTCAGACGAGAGATACTGTGCGATCATCAATTTAAGAAAAAGTGAAAGGGAAGAGCCACAAACTTTATGAGCTTCGTCTACCACAAGCACCTTGCCTGTCCAAACATCTGCACGCACAAACAAACGCACAATGATCTCGAAAAGGGAGCAGGCAGAACCCGTGTCTAGGAAAGGGTCCGACAAGTCGATAATCGTCAGCTGTCCTTCCTTGAAGCGCATAGCGGAATTGGAAGATGTTTTCCCTGTCTTACTAGATGAAGACATCTTCTGTGCCGTCGGGTCAAGAAACGAATTAAGTAAGGACAAGCGTTGCTCAAGACCTGTCAATTGAGCTGGATTAAAATTCTGCTTGTGAACTTTCAGCTTGTCCATGAAGGCCGCGTATGAATAATTTTCGCCAAGATCACGTAAGATAGACTATGATGATATCAGTCAGACTTCAGAACCACATCAACAAATTTACCAATATGATCTGCATGTAAAGAGGTGCTGAATCAGAAGACCCAACTGCCATCATGGACAGGATAGCAGCAGCATCAAGCTCTGAACTCTTGAAAAATAGTGGTTCTACTGTAACCCTATCCCCCAAGGGAGCGTACACCGTGCGCATGGTATGCAAGGATGAACGAGACACGAAGACACGAACAGGTGGGCCCGTGACGTGCGACGAGACAGAAGAAGAAAGCCATGCAGTTTCGTTCGGCATACCACCTTCACCATAATGCAAGACAAGACCAGCGAGAGGTTTCGCCAGAGATCCAATTGCCGAAAAGCCTGGTATCAACATGTTCTCAAGCATAGTCGAGACGGTATGTGACTTGCCGGAGCCTGAATGCTTATCGTTATATCTCAGCTCGTAAGTCAGTATAAGCAACACACCTTGCACGCCACAAACAATTGCAGAGAAGGGGGAGTTCTTGACGCAGGGAAATATCAGAATTTAGTATTGACATAGATAGACATATTTACAGTATTGAGGTATAGTCTCTGATCATCTGGGACTTCAACACTTCCCCTAAGACTACACAAGGATTTAGAAGTAATTGGTGATGAAAGAGGATTATGCGCACTGAATACTTAGTGCCTTGCCAATAACTCCATATTGGGCGGCTCTTTTGTCACTCTTCACGCGAAGATATGCCTCGCGCGTCATCAAAGGCGCTGTGACGAGATCATGTCTCGGTATCGTATCTCCAGGACTAGTGTCTTCGTTACTCGACGAATCCGAGTCATCTAAAAGCTGCCATTCGTCAAAGCACTGGGAATATCAGCGAGAACGCGATCGCCGTAATATCTTCACTCACAGAAGACTCTGATAACATATCTTCATCTTGAGAGGATACTTTAGGACGGGCCATCGAATGCAAGAGCGGAACAGTCGACGGGCGCTTAACAAGTCGTTGAGTAGTTGGCACAAGAAAAAGAGGAATTACTTATGTAACGGAAGATTATAAGTACCTGAATTTGACACGAGGTTGCATCCGTGCACCTTCTAGTTATATTTTATGTAAGCTTTGAGGGCGGCGATGTCTTAGACTAATGGAAGGAACGGAAGAGTGTAAAAAGTCCGAGTCCGGTCCGAATATGACATATATCCGTCACGGTCTTGAACATTTTCTTAAAATTCAATTCAATTTCGGATGGCGTTGTTTGAGGTCACTGGTTGGTCTATGCCTGCCGCACCTAGTCGAGAGCGTATGCGCCATGTTTCCAAAAAACGCAAGATCTCGGAATCCCTCGACCAAGTCGGAGGCCCTTCATCAAAAAGAGAGGATTGGGCCAAGGATGAGAGCAAGTCCTCAACAAAGAAGCATAAAGGTGGACAGTCTTCATCTGAGCAAGACAGCGCACCAATTCTTCCCTTTTCACCAAGAAAGGGCGGGAGACAGAGAGCCCCCTCGGAATCTTTGACTGCCCTCCAAAACAACATGAGAAAACGTCTAGATGGCGCGCGGTTTAGGTAAGTTTTTGTATTTCCTTTCGTCTGTAGATTACTAGACGATTGCATTCACAGACTGATTAACGAGAAATTATATCTGTCGGACAGTCATGATACGCGACGTATGGTGCAGGAAGACCCCATAGTTTTTGAGGAGGTATGATAATCTTTCTGCCCTATCGTATTTTAGACAATTTATAGCATTGTCGACGCAAGTATCACGCTGGCTTCAGGCATCAAGTCCTTTCGTGGCCAACGAATCCCGTCGACTATTACATATCTAAATTCTCCTCTTATCCCCAAAAAACTATTCTTGCGGATTTCGGGTGTGGTGATGCAGCTCTTGCCAAACGCCTTCTGTCAAAAGGGATTCCAGTCATATCGTTCGACCTAGTGTCCGATAACCAATTTGTCGTTGAGGCAGATATCTGTACAAAGGTCCCTTTGCCAGGATCCGAGGGAACGCGAGCAGAGAGCTCAACGGGCGAAGGTCAAATAATTGATGCCGTTGTATGTGCACTCAGCCTGATGGGTACCAATTGGGTGAATTGTCTACGGGAAGCCTGGAGGGTCTTGAAAGCAGGGTAAATCTCTATCTTCGAATTCGTTTCAAAGATTCTAAGCATGGGCGTGCAGAGGGCAACTACACATCGCCGAAGTTACGAGCCGTTTCACGGACATTGAACAATTTGTGTCCATGATAGGGTCAGTCGGATTCCGTTTGAAATCAAAAGTGAGTCCCTTTCAACTCAAAAATGTACAAGCCACATGGTATTCTTTAAGGATGACTCCAACACACATTTCGTTTTGTTCGAATTCACGAAAGTTCCACGACGAGCGAAATCAGAAAAGGAATGGACTAAACTAATATCTAGAGGTACTACTGTCCTTACGCCTTGTATATATAAACGGAGGTGATTTTAATGTCGTAACTGCAATACTGTAATCCGAATGATGAATACCCGATCGGGGGTAGATCTCCACGCCTTCTCTCACGTCTTCATCAGACCAATGGTAGCTGACAACAAACTTAACGTCCTGTCTCATCCACTCATCAATGCGGAGATTTCGAAGCTCAGAGACAAGTCCACGAGTCCAAAGGAATTTCGGGAGGTATCTTCAGTTTCAACTAGCAGTTTTAGAATACATTACAATTGGAGAATTGGCAGTGTGTGGCTTCAATCAGTTTATTCTTGGGATATGAAGCATCCAAGAATTTGGAGGTGGAGGACTTTCAATCAGTAGGCCTTCTGTCTGTGGTAAACATGCCTGTCCATTGTCTGATGAATCATGTACCAGGAAACCCCTGTAGGGCCATTTGTTGGAAGCAAGATCAAGAACAGAATCGGATTCACTCCGATTCTTCGCGCTGGTCTTGGAATGACTGACGCTTTAGTAAGTCTCCTCTGAATGTATATATGTATTCCAAGTATCAAACTAAAATCTAAGCACAGTTGAAATTGTTTCCGTACGTCAATGCCTTCCGATGGATGTTCTGGCGAACTGCGATGCTTACGAGCGTCTAGCGCAGCTCCCGTCTATCATCTTGGTCTTTACCGAGATAAGGTCACTCTTCAGCCTGTTGAATGTTTGTTAGCATCGATTTAGAGGTCCATGCGCTGACTCTGTTTGTACAGACTATTCAAAACTTCCAGCAAATCCACCTATTGATCAGATTTATCTTCTCGATCCCTTGATCGCCACAGGTGGAACTGCCTGCGCGGCACTTCAGATGATTGTCGAATGGGGCATCCAAAGTGAGTATTACTTGTTAAATGATTCTTTGTCTTTATCGTTCTTATAGTTAAAAATGTAAAATTACTTTGCATTCTGGCTTCTACACCTGGATTAGAACGTGTTCGTGCTGAATACCCTGATTTGGAGGTGCCCTTCTTGGTTATCGCTTGTGTTTCTTTAACTTACGGTTCATTAGATATGGGTCGCGGCAGTTGACCCATCGCTGATCGGCAATGGTATCATCAGTCCTGGCCTTGGAGATGCGGTATGACTAAATTGACCGAAGAAATAATACATCTTGTTAATTGTACCTTATAGGGAGACCGACTTTTCAACACAATTCGTCCTTGAACACAACAATTAATCAAAGATCCATATTCCAACCTTGTACTAGAGAATTGATTTTCCGTTCATACTGTAGCAACTGATTGTTTTATGTGAAAACGCAGCTTCAAAGATTCTTACTTTTGTCCGAGAAAACACGTGATGAAGACGCGATCTTGAACGTAAATTGGTCATTCCCAAAGTTTTACCATCAACGTACCGTGATTATTAATATTATAACATCCTTTTCCTCAATCGAATGTCTACCAAAGACTCAGGCTCTTCGACACCACTGTCTTCTTCAACGACTGCCGTAGGTTCCCCGACCGTCACGAAAGGAGTGGACATTTTTCCTTTTGAAAACTCTAGCTTGCCAGCTTCCAGTGTTATCGAATTCATTGGTTCAAGAGAAGGAAGAAGCTCTTTAATCTACGTTTATGATGTTGCAGAGCAATTGGGTTTTGGAACACTGTCAAACCAATGGGCGAGAACTACAAGCGATGCTTCGCGGACAGTTAACCTTCAGACGAGGGCGGGGGCCGGCTTGAGTCTTGTCGGATGGCTTAACCAAAGAACAGACCGCGAAATTACGGAAGGGAACATCCTAACGGCTTATACGACTCCGAGCGGCCTTGCCCTGATGGCGCCTTCTTTTCAGCATATACCACCAGCTAGATCAAAACGTCGACTCGTAGTTCAGGTGCCAACTGCGACGCCTGTTGGTCAAAATCTGGCGCTGTCGCCAACCCTTTCTTCTTTAGCTCATATTTGGTCGATTCTCCCTAGCAGCGTTGCCATTTTCTTGTCTTCTTCACCGCAACAAGCAGTTGATTTCGCCACTATTGCATACAAACTCACCGATATCCACGCCATCCACTTCTTCGATTATCATAGCACTTGTCGAGAAATTGGGCATTCCATTACTCCCCTTCAAGTATATGACCAACCAACGCTTTCCATTCGGGATGCTTTTGACCAGTCGGGTCACAGCTTCTTTGAATATTACGGTGGCAGCGAAGTAACTTCGGTCGTCGTCCTTCTCAACGGGCCATTAGCCTTATCTGTGAAGGCCTTTATCAAGAGCAGTGGCAGCTCGATGTTGGGAGTGATAATTGTCAATGTCTTCCGTCCTTGGGATGAGGCAGCCTTTAAATCCGCTGTCCCGCCATCAGCTACGATGGTACACGTCCTTGATGATGTACCAAATACAGTTACTCAAGGAAGTCTACATACCGATGTCTTTGGTGCTCTTTGGGACAGCTTACCCAGACCTTTTGTTCATTCTCATCGCGTTCTGCCATATCAAACGCAAACATTCTTATCTCGAGGAGACTCTTTTCTGAATGTCATCCAAGGGGTTACCGGCGTGCAACTGGCTTCGTCTTCACCCAAATCACTAAAAAAATTATTAATGTTTAATACCCCAACTTCCCCTCTATCTGCCCTTCCTCATTTTCTACAGCAGTTGTTCGCTTTGTCCACCAAGGTTAAGGCTCGTCTTTTGGAGGATCACGACCTTCTGTCCAAATCGGCAGGGATAACTGCCAGTCGATTGCTCGTTTCGCGCAATGATACCGATTTAATACCGATTCCCTTCTCATTACCTATTGGCTCTCCAAGCGTTGGCCATTCTGATTTTCTTGCCATCTTGGATCAGAATCTACTGAAGACGCATTCGCTTTTCCAGCACGCACGACCTGGTTCAGCAGTTCTTATCGTCTCTTCATGGACGACCGAAGAATTTTTGGCTAATATTCCTTCGGGCGAAATTTCCATCATCCGCGAACGCCGTGTTTCTGTTTACCTTATTAATGTCCAGGCTATTGCCACCAAGATAGTTGGTACTCAAGACGTCATTCAAGATGCGGTTCAGAATCTTTTGGCCGAGCTTGCAATATTACGCCTGTACTTGGGTCATTCCAGTACGGAAGAGACTGTTCTGCAATTGGCTAGAAGTTCTTTTGCAGAAATCATTGGTGGAGTCGCGCTAGAGGAGTACAACGCTCACGCTTGGTCAAGTCTCCGGCTTGTGGAAATTCCATTTGAGACGGTTATTCCCGCTCATTTGCCGTCTCTTAAAAATTTCGAACCTAATGCCGTCGTGGTCGAGGCAAAGGAAGGAGATGCTGTTAATGGAGCTCGTTTGAGTACGTGGCATGACGCAGCTAAACATTTTATTTTCTCTCCGGCGTTTGGACCAGAATCGGCGACGAACGATGATATTGAAAACGTGGCCCTCCGTCCAGAAATTCAAGATCGAACATTCCTTGTGACTTGTACGGTCAACAGGCGTTTGACTCCTCTGGAATACGACAGGAATGTATTCCATCTAGAGTTCGATACCTCGGGTACTGGACTTAAATATAATATTGGCGAGGCACTCGGCATTCATGGGTGGAATGACGAGCAGGAAGTGATTGACTTCTGCGACTGGTACGGTGTTGACCCTCGTAGTCTCATCACCATTCCAGTTCCGGGAGATGATACCAAGTTGCATACCCGCACCATATTCCAGGCGCTTCAGCAGCAGATCGACGTGTTCGGGAAACCTCCAAAGTCATTCTATAGCGACCTTGCTGAGTTTGCTACCACTCAGATCGACCGTTATGCATTGGGTTTCATTGGTTCGCCAGAGGGGTCACAAACTTTCAAGAAGTTGTTGGAGAAGGATACTGTCACATTTGCGGATGTGTTAAAATTGTACCCAAGTGCACGGCCAAGCATCGAGCGACTATGCGAAATGATTGGCGATATCAAACCTCGTCATTACAGTATTGCGAGTTCGCAAAGTGTCGTTGGAGACCGTGTCGACCTACTGGTCGTAACTGTAGATTGGGTAACACCATCTGGTAAATTTTAACGAGTATTTCTTTTCGGAATCTTATGCGATTTCGTAGGCTCTCCACGTTGCGGTCAATGTACGCGTTACCTTGCCGGGTTGAAAATAGGACAGAAAGTCACGGTTTCAATAAAACCTAGCGTGATGAAGGTCTGTTATTACTTCTGTTGTCAACTTGGTATCTGACTGTTTAATTTCTGGGTTAGTTGCCACCCCAATCGAAACAGCCTCTCATAATGGCTGGTCTCGGTACTGGTGCAGCACCGTTCCGTGCCTTCCTCCAGCATCTGGCATGGCTTTCCTCGAAGGGTGAAGAAATAGGTCCGGTATATTATTATTTTGGCTCACGATACCAAAAGGCCGAGTATCTTTATGGAGAGGAGATTGAGGCTTTCATAATGGATGGCGTTATCACAAGAGCTGGGCTTGCCTTCTCTCGCGATGGCCCAAAAAAAGTTTATATCCAGCATAAGATGTTGGAAGACTCGGAGGCTCTAGCGAAGATGCTGTATGATGACAATGGCGTTTTCTATCTATGTGGTCCCACATGGCCAGTACCTGACGTCTATGAGGCATTGGTGAATGCTTTGGTCAAATACAAGGGAACTGATCCTGTTCAGGCTGGTTCATACATTGAAAGTCTGAAAGAGGAGGAGCGGTATGTGTTAGAGGTACGTGATAATTGTATGAATTCTGAGCCGTCTGTTAACTTCCGTAAATTCAAAGGTTTATTGATGCTAAAAAATCACTAAGCATGACATAAGAAAAAAATGGTATTTTCTAGTATGAATATAAATCAAGATTTGTCCATGAAGCATGGGTATAAACCATGTTTGAAGCACCATAAGAACACTACGAGTAAAAACTGCATGAGAAGACAATGGAATACAAATGAATACAATGGATCCGAACGAACACCAGAAACCAAAAACCAATAATCTTAATACTTCTCTCGTCTTGAGCGTATGATGCGGATAAGATACCAAGCAGAAAGCCCCAAGACAATGACGCCAACGATACTGATGGAAACGGCTAGAGCGATTGTAGCATTTCTGCCAAGATGACCACTCTTACATCCTTCGCTGATTGCAGCATCGCAAGGCCTGCCCTTTGGTTTAACTTTGTCGTAAGCTCCCGGTTGAAGTGAGGTGTAGAATGGGTCGTGTGTATCGTTGAGGACGCGAGCTGCCGTCAGAGTAAGCATAGGGGCATTATAGTCGAGTGCGACCTGAAATGCTGTAAGGGTCTGGTAATAATAATAAACGCTTGGAACTTTACCTCAGTTTGCGGCCAATCGCTGCGGATGTCAAAATATCTGCCTCGCTTGTCAGGTCCACCCACCACGGCACCATAGAGGACATAAGCCTCCACCACAGGATCTGTGTCTATCTTGCTAACATCGAACCCTCCCGAGGCCAGGGCAGAGTGCGGATTCTTGGGTGAATTCGGATTCACTCCTACAATGTAGGGTACTACAAATTTCCATTAACCGACAGTGAAATTAAAATAAGGAATCATCGTCACCATTCATAGAATTTTTTCCGAGGACATAATCGACTTGACGATTAGCGAATTCCTAATACAGGCTGAGTTCTGAAAAGTGAGCAATGATCAGACATACGCACTTGATATCTGCTTTTCTTCTCGGGAGTAGACGCCAACGGTGCGAATCTCAAGAGCAGCATTGCAGCATTGAGGGCAGGGTTGAGACTAGCTTCATCGGAATCCCCGTTATAGTACAACAGTCCGTCTGCAATATCATGAGTCCTACGTAAGAAAGAAAAAATTAAGAAAGCTGACCATCACTCAAATACCCATTATCAACAATATCATCAAAATATTCTTCGGCTCGCCTATGCCAGACACTGTAGTTGCCTCCAAGGTTTGGGTTTGCCTGTAGAACTTGAGAGAACAGGACGGCCAATCCAGGCGTCTTTGAGTCCCAGTTGAAGACGCCGTTCGAACTCGCTAGGTTGTACTTCGAATACGCCGCTTCTGCATCTTGATACAAGGTTGACGAGCCAGTGGCGTAGGACATGAAAAGAGCTGCTATAACTAGTTCGTCGCCATATCCCGAGGAGGCGTATGATGAGGTAACTTCAGGTACGGAGTTTTGGTAGACTTTGCGCCCATTCGTTGCGTTGACGGCAAACGAGTACAACTGTTGAGCGTGCATTGAAAGTTTTCCTGCGTACGAGTCGTTTTTGAGGGATGCAGGCGAATTAAAGCTGGTACTGTCGAAGGCGCGGTTGGCATAAAGGTTTGAACATGCTGCGAAGGCTGCTGCTGCTCCAGCCGCCGCATCCGTTCCCGGGCGGTTAGCATCGATCATATAAACGTTTCGAGGAGAGGGAATACTACGGTCTCCACCCCAGTAAGTGTCATGTTCGGTCGCTTAGGTAAGAAAGACGTCTATCAGCAAGGCAAATATTGGCTATCTTCATGGATTCCAACTTACGAGACGCCACCATTACAGCCAAAGAGGAGTCATTGGGATGAGCCTAGGAATTGCCATGGGTATTTGTGTATGATTCGCAGCGTGCAAAAATTGAATACCTTCATCAGCCAGTCAAGGCCCCATCGTAACGTATCGTCCAAATAGGATGTTTGATTGGCGAGATCATAGCCTTTTCCGAAGTCTGTCGCTCCCCAGCATATCGACATAAGTGTAAAAGACTGTAATAGGGTTTAACGTAGTTCAGACTTGAAAGCAAGTGCAATACGCACCAGAGGGAAAGTATCTTTGGAGTAATCTAGTACGAGAATTGTCAGCCACCCACGTCTGACGAGGAAAATTCATCCAGATGTGCCCACCTCCAGCATCGTAGAAACCACCTGAGAATCATCTGTTATATCTGAGCTGAAAAGAGTCGGGAGGAAGGCTATAAATACCTGTGAGATCGATTCCAACGTCTCTGCCTTCATAAATTAAGCTGTCATTTCGCCATGGTACACGGTTCGTAGACGGTAGGACGCCGCTTCGTTGTTCATCATAAAAGTAAAGTAAAGTTCCTAGTAGTGAAGACCATTTTGGATTTGGGAATCCTCCAGATGACGGCTGAGCACCAGATGATATATTTGGTGGAAGAAAGGCGGGTTTGGGGAGCGCGAGCTGAGCGGCGACCAAGGTCGATAGTGTCTGTAGAGACAAAAGAAATCGTTTCTTCGTGAGGAACATCGTTACGGGCGGGTGTCTTGCGGTAGTGGCTGAAGTTGAACAAGTATTTATGGAAATTCTTCCATTATTGTTTCATCACGTGACATGACGACGCGTCCCGGCTCGACCGAGCCGCTATATAGATATCGTCACTGCTTACTAGCTATATATTCTTATGTTCCACGCCATTAACACCTGCGTTCTCGGTGTAGGCCTTTCTGGCCTAACATTCCATGTCCCTTTCATTCTCGCCTCACCTGGCACTTTTACACTCCACTCAGTTCTAGAACGCAACCCACGGTCTGAAGGAGGAAAAGTCAAGGACCGCTTTGGCGTGAATGTCAAAGTCCATAGATCGTTACAAGATGTCTTGGATGATCCCGCAATCGAGCTGGTCATTATCGGCACTCCTAACGATACACATTATGAATTTGCTAAAGCTATTTTAGAAGCTGGCAAGCATGGTGAGTCTAATTGTTCCATTCATACGTGTGCTAGGCTGAAAAATATTTAGTTCTAGTCGATAAACCTGTTACCGCAACTGTACAGCAGGCAAAGGAACTTGGCGCCTTGGCTAAATTAAAGGGACTTGTTCTATACGCATTCCAAAATCGTCGATGGGACTCAGACTTCTTGGCTTTGAAACGCTTGCTCGCCCAACCAGAAACAGCTCCACTGTCACTGGGTTCCATAACGGAAATCGAGTCGCAGTAAGTTGCTCCATCATTCGAGCTGCATAATTACTAATCATCATTCTAGCTATGACAGATATCGAAAAGGGTTGAAAGGAACTTGGAAGGACAAACCTTTGCCCGCAAGCGGCTTAACGTATGATCTTGGGTCGCATTTGATCGACCAGGCGCTTTGCTTGTTCGGACGGCCTGCGCGCATTACTGCGTTCATACAGAATGTGCGTGGAGTAGGAAACCCGGAGGTGGATGATAGTGTAAGCATGCCACTAAATATAGTGAATATCTCACCATGTCTCCGCGTTTTCAGTTCACAATTTACATGCATTACGACCCTGGAATCAGGGCGCCGTATCCCTTGACGATTATACTTCGTTCGCACCCCTTGTCGGTGCGCACTTCTCAAGTACGATATATAATCCGTGGCACGAGGGGTACATATTTGAAGTATGGAATTGACGCACAAGAAGACCAGCTCAGAGTCATAACCTCTCCTTCGGCGATTCTGGAAAATCAGTTTGGTATGGAACCAGAATATCAGTGGGGAACGGTTGAAAAGATTGAGGCCGACGATTTAACCGTCACAAGAAGCAGGTAAGTTGCTCCTGTTTATCAATACAAGCATTCATCAATGCGAAAATAGTTGGCCTTCAGAAGATGCTGGTTGCTACATCGAACTATTCCGTGATCTAGGTGAAGCCATCAGGAAGGGAAAAGAACCTCTGGTGAAATGGGAAGAGGCTATAGCCGTGATTGAGATGATTGAGCTTTCACATCGGAGTGCGAATAGCGGGGCCACTGTTATCGTTCCTCCGGCAGCCACGTGATCTTCATACACGTTGCAGTTCAGTACTTGGCAGTGTATAATACCTGTAATTGATCACAAATCTGGTGTCTTGTCCCGTATCCATCATGTCGTTGGTAGATATCCGTGTTGATTTACCCTCATACTCTCGCTCTTTTACTGTTTCAGTTCCCTCCCAAGCTTCTGTCCGTGAAGTCAAGTCGGAAATCTCCAGGACATGTCCTGGTCAGCCTCGTCTGGAGGGTCAGAGGCTCATTTGGCGAGGTCGATTGTTGTCCGACGAGGAGAACGTAGAAAATATTTGGAAGGTGAGCTCATTTTCTTACGATTTTTGAAATGACCTTATCATTGGCTTGCAGACAGCTCCAAGGATAGTACAACTCGCTGTTCACCCTTCAGCTTGGACATCTCCTCTGTCGGCTGAGAAGTTGGAGCCACGGTCTCCATTGACAATCCCTAGCCAAGCACCTCTTAGGTCTTATTCTACGGACCGCCAATTAAACGCCAATCCTGCGACCATAAGTCAAGGTCTGACCTACGTACTCTATCAACACCAGAAAGCTTTGTCGTGTCTTTCATCAAGCATTCGGTTACCCAACGAACTAGAGAACCCAGAGTTTCAACGTTTAATCTCAAAGAACCATGTTGAACGAACTGGGTGGCTGTGGCCTGATCTCTTTGATGAAGAATACCCAGCTGTGTCGGAAGGTGGTTTGTCATATGAAATCGCGAAATTAGAGTAAGCTTGCATCTCCTGGAAGTTTCTTTTCTTATCTTTCACCAGTGGTCAGGCCTATCTCCGTTTGCTGAATTCTGGTGAACAGCCAACGGCAAGGCAGAAACATGCAATTCGAGTATTAACATATAGCTTCACTATCCTTACCACTCTCCCTTCGTCAACCTCCATCAGGAATGTACCTCCCCAACCAATAAGCGTCCCTCATGTAAATCAACTCCTCCGACAAATGGGTTTCCCACCTCTTCGAGTTGCAAACAACCAAGTGGTTGAACCCATTGCTAATCAAAACAACCCAGCGCCTCTCGGCATACGCGACAATCCGGTTCGACCTCTCCTCGCACCTCTGATAATGCTTCTTTTGCGCAGTATGCTTCTGCTCTACTTCGTTGCACCTGCCCGCAAACCTATTATCGGCATTCTTATCTTTCTTTGGATGTTGTATGAGATTTGGCAACCCATTAGGAATGGCTTGCAGAACGGTTGGGGTCAAGTCAGGGATCGACGGCAACAAGCCAATGATGCTGATGGCGTGGCCATTGCGGGACAAGCCCAGAATAATAACGCACCGGTACCGAATCTTCTTGCCGCCAATCTGCCCGCACGTCCAAATGTTATGGGCGGTACATTCGATCAGCAACTGACCACGTTCTTCGACAGTGTGGCAAATGTGAACATCGGTGACGAGGAAAGGGTATTGGACACTGTTACAGACACACCGACTCCCGAACCCGGTCTTGGACACAAGTTTGTTACATTCGTCGGACTACTGGTTTCAACCTTGCACCCAGCCATCTGGAACCGTCGGAGAGTCTCCCTTCGTCGGCGAGAGGGATCCATTAGAACGGAAACCAACGCTAGAAACGTTCCTTTGGCACAGTCGGAGGGAGATGAAGAAGCTAGAGCAGCCCAGCGACGCGATGAGCTACGTGAGCGATTTGAAAGACGTACCCCCTGGGTACGCAGATATATGGAGAGGGTGGCTGATGAGGATTGGGTGGATGACGCCGACTGAAGTTATTTAAATTGTATGTGTGTGTAATAATCTGTGGTGAACACCTTTTCGTGTGCCGCCATGGTGAAGTACAGTGGATGTAAAATACACAGTAAAAACGCTAAGGACAATGAGCTTTTTACACCACGTGAGTACTATAAAAATTACAGCTTCTTTGTTCTTCCTTGTTTTGCCTTGCGAACGTCTGGTACAATCTCCCAGCACTTTGGGGAGCTAAACATTCCCAAACGTCGTCGTCAAGCCATACGATGTCATTGACGTTCAACTCTCTTGTAGCTGATCTAACTCGTGATTTCAATCGCGTCCAACCTAGAGATACCCTTCAATTCTGTGCCAACTGGTTTCAATCTCGGCTCGAAGAACAAAGGGCACGCACACGAGATTTGCTCGCGAACCGCTCGTCGTCGATAATTCCTACCGAGTTGTACACCGACAAGGCAGGATTCGGAAGCCCACCGATGGCTACAGCACCGCCTATCGTTGCTCCGTTTCCCCGGCCTAGGTCATCTATCAGGAATAGTATTGCCCAAAGTCCATTCGGAACCTTGAATGTAGCTGGGAATGCTCTCCTTAGCGAAAATCCCAGTCCGCCTTCTTTTAGAGTCACCCAGAATGAGATGCCACCTACTTCCCCTTTGACGACTGTGAACCCATTTGGTTCGTACGATAATTCTGCGGCGACACCAGTCAGTCAAAGCGATTTTTTGCATCTCCCTACTTCGGCAATTTTCGCTCGAAGGACATCTGTCTCGGCCGAATCTATTGCAGTGGACAGCAACAATGACGAGCCGTTGCCGGTGTATGCGAAGGCAGAGGATCAGATATGTCGAATCAAGGCTGCAACGAAAAACCATTTCTTGTTTAGAGATCTCGATGAAGAACAGGAGACAGGTGTGTTAAATGCAATGCAAGAGAAGAAGGTGTTAGAGAACGAGATAGTAATAAGGCAAGGCGACGTTGGAGAATACTTCTATGTGGTCGAATCTGGAGCCTTAAATGTTTACATTCGTCCTGAACCCCTACCTCCAGGCTGGCTTCAGCAACCCAATATCGCGACCAGCAATCCTGAAGAGAAATTTACTCAGTCAAAATTCCACCCCGAACTTGGAAAGATGGTACAGGAGTGCAGGGCTGGCGCCTGCTTTGGCGAATTGGCGCTGATGTATGGGCATCCCCGTGCAGCATCGGTGTTGGCAATAGAACGTTCCACTTTGTGGTCATTGGATCGTATTACGTTCAGGACGATCATTCTCAAGGCAGCTCATAGAAAACGGACGATGTATGAGCAATTTTTATCAACTGTGACGCTATTGTCGAGTTTGGATCCACCAGAGAGGAGCAAGATTGCTGATGCTCTGGTTAGCAGCATTTACGCGGATGGAGAGGCGGTGGTTAGGCAAGGTGAGATGGGAGATACGTTCTTCTTCATCGAGGAAGGTGAGGCAAGTGTCACAAAGGCACAACAAAGCGAGAACGGAGGAGTTTGTGAAATCAAGGTTGGTCACCTGAAAAAGGGTGAATATTTTGGAGGTAAGCTTTTTTGTAGATCGAAAAAAGGATAGAAATAGGATGACAATCGTGTTGTTTAGAACTATCTCTTTTAAGACTTGCACCTCGCGCAGCGACAGTCAGTGCAGTCTACCGCACTGATGCTTCGCAGCCCAGGTTGAAGGTGGCTGCACTAGACGAAGCATCCTTTACGCGACTTCTTGGACCTCTTCGGGAAATCATGGAGCGTAAAGCTGGAGAACGCTATGGCACCGTAATACGAGCTCATCGTTAATTTTGTTTTTATCCACTGGTTTTGTATATTATGACTGCTAAGGCGAATTTTAGATGAATAACTAATGCCACCTGGTGATCTCGTTGGTTGTTTCGATGCTGCGCGAAATCGATCACCTTATGATAGAAAGGCCAAATTGCTGTTTCTTTGATGTGCTACCGTATGTCCTGCTGCGCATAAATGATGTGACAATTGCGGCAAAAAAAAACTAGTCAAATCCCGCAGACGGACGTGACAAAGTGGATTTTCTCAACATTGTTGAGTCGGTATGCCAACGGGAACTCCACTTCATGGGAAGTAGCTGGATTTTGAGTGGAGCACAGGCGGCTACAAATCGTTTCCAATTCAACCACCTCTTTCCTCGACGCTTTCTAGCAAGTTACCTTCCTTATTGAAGCGACCTTGATGGACGCCTACGTTTTGAACCATGTTGATGTAAGACAGCTAGGTGGTGGTGAGTTCGTTGTTGCCTCTCAACGCAAGCACTTCACAGTATTGGTACATCTGCAGGCCCCCTAGATCCTCTAAGGTATGATGGCCTTTATTCAAAGAGCTTTCACTCTGAAACTACTGTATTAGCCCGGGCAGCCCTACCCCGAAGTCGACCACTGCTAGCAGTTCCGCCGCATTGTAGGTCCACTTTCTCACATTCGTACTAAATTCCTTTTCGAGTAAGCGTTGTTTTTTGGTAGTTCGCCAAGCCCAACGCCGTCAACACCAGCATCCCGAACCTTGCCCAGCCCGTGTGTCCAAAGTTTCTTATTTTGCACTGGGAACTGACGACCACCAATCAGGGTTCAGCCATCGACAACGTCTAGTACTAGTAGTGCACCTTCTTCCGTCTCCACAGCATCCACTCTGAGTTCTACAGACTCTTCGTCCACGTCTGCGACTGCCCAAAATTCTACTATTATCCCACAACCAGGAAATATCCCTACTGCCAATGCAGCTCCTTCCAACTCGCCTTTCCTTCAGAATAAAGTCGCTTCAGGCCTTGTATTCGCTCTTGTCGGCATTGTGTCCTTCGTTTTCCTCATTTTCGCTATAACATTCTTCATCAAACGTAGGCGGAACCGGAGATTGCATCAAGAAGCCATCTCGTTCGATCCTCATATCGATCACGAGAAAGGGATGTACATTAGCGGACACTGGTACAACGTTCCCAATAACAAGCATGATCCCACTGCAAGTTCCGATGTCTTCCTCCTTCGACCACGTGCGAATGACCGTACGCCATTTACGGGGAGCTCACCTCAATCGTGAGGTCAGTGCAAAACGGTCGTATTTGCCGAAGGTGTTCCACGGTACACTTACATACTACACTTGCTTGACATTCCCAGTTCTCTCCTTTATATGGGAGGTTGCGTTTGTGAATGATACCCTTATATCAACCTCTTATCATTTTTACCAAAGCATTTGTCTTCAAATTATTCTGATAATATTCATCTTTCCTCCTGGGCCATCACATTACATAAAATTTGATGTTTAATTTATCCCCTTTTGGGAGTGATGGGAGCGATTAGCGCAGCATTCCACATGGTCGTTTGCCAAGGCTGTTGGCGTCATTTCAACATACTTTGAGGTCGTGCAAAACTCGAGGGTCAAGTGCAGGAGAAGTAGAAACAGAAGTCAAATACATAATTTGGTAGAATTGTAAGCACTTGGGTAATCAAATTACCAGAAGAACTGGGCACCGGGTTAAACCGGTACGGTTCCCCCCCCCCCCGAAATTCGGACCTTATCTCTCTTCTGACTCTTTGGCATTTCTGGAGGACATCGGAGCTAGAGGATAAAGTAAGATCCAACACACGGTTCAGCAATGGTTCAGCCTGTTCAATGGTCCTGCGACGGAGAGTCTTAAAATTCGCCACCCAAGAAAAAGGCCGTTGTTCCGATTGCAAATTTTCCTGAAAGGGGTTCATGTGAGGACACTGACTTGCACGAAGGAAAGATGGTATAGCCTGTGAAATGCTGGATATGAATACCATCCCGGGTGTTCTGGACAAGGCCAAACGGCTAGCTTTGTTATACAATCGGGGTTACTGCGTTAGGCGATTTTCTTTCATGGTGCACATTCAATAATTAGATGGGAAGGTCTAGATCTTTCACGGACACGGGGCTGCGCAAGAAACTGTCCACCAGCCTTGTATGGTTCATTATAACCCGGGTCACGACCGATTACGACGACTCCTCTAAACTTGGGGCACAATTTGACAGCGTTTTTTTTTCGCCCGTGCGGCATGTTGTCCGAGGTCATTATCACTATCACTCTAAATCGTTTGCTTTGTTAAACCAGATGACTCATTTCGCAATTTCCGTCCTGTAGTGTCATGTAAAAACCCTGCCGGTATATCTTTATTTACTTTCTACTCGCCTCCCTGCAAAGATGCAAATCCGATGGGCTCCCGTTGTTGCTCTCGTTATCGTCTTTTCATATTTACAAGGTGTCTTGACTTCGCCTTCTATCGATACAGAATGGTCAAATGGGGTCCTGTTAAATAGGCAGCATGAACACCATCACCAAGGTGCTCCTCTTCTCAAGCTCAATGAAACGGAAGTCTTAATCCTTCACTCTCCTACTCCCCCTTCATACTACACAACCGATTGGGAGGATGACGGTCACAACGCTCGCCACGGGGGTTTCATGATTTTGCATGGAGTTTTCATGTGTCTTGCTTTCTTTGTATCCTTACCTCTGAGTGCGTTTGATTCGGTCTATTTTTTGGAATATCTCTTATTCTAAAATTCCAAGGTATTGCATTGAGGTCTATGAACCATGCGGCACATGGAATAGTCATTCTGTCATTTTACGGCTTTTGTGCGCTGGGATGTGCTGCAAGCGGTATATACCGAAAATTAACACCAAATATGTACGTAATTCGTTAATTTTCTATCATTACACCGCCATTTCGGCTCCAGATGGTCACAACCTGGATGCAAACAAATGGTCACACTATTTCTCCAGGAGGGGCCA
>QDKV01005055.1_pt1 | contig 24132 bp, 38 predicted proteins | sample 1861101 | NCBI WGS metagenome assembly QDKV01 (sample SAMN04275158, study PRJNA302643) | Fungus metagenome, whole genome shotgun sequencing project. | isolation source: fruitbody | host: Mallocybe terrigena | place: Sweden | collected 2013 | reverse complement strand
GGAAAACGAACCACAAGTTAACTCAGTTAAGAGGCCTTGCAGAAGAGTGGAAGTACCTAGGAAGGTGGACTGGAATGTCCCTTTACACTGACGCCAACAACAATGAAAATGGCAGCTGCTGCCAACACCAACTTTGGAGACAACAAGTCACAACGACTGCTGCTAATGACAACGAGAGGGTGGATGTACTAAGGTATGCACACGTTCTTTTTTCTTTTTTGTTTTTATACTAATCCTGATGATAACAGGTTTCGAGCATGAGGTGTCTCCTCATTTTCGATCCCTTACCATGAGAAGGACCGCCATGCCCATCGCAACCCAACAAACAGCCAACCACATCATACCACACTCTCGATGAAGACAGCCAGCAGTGTTCAAGCAGGGGCAGGCATATGGTAGTACTAGTGCTTGAAAGTCCAGTTAGGTTACCTATAAAAGTGTCAGTTACTAACTGAAAATTTACTCTTTTTAATTGCCCACTTTTATGGCACAATTTTTTTATTTTTGCAACAGCTTTAGTGGTTCAAAAGCTAACCAAAAAAGGCAAATAACCGGACTTTCAAGTACTATATGGTACACTTGTAATTTCTTTTATTATTACATATTCTATCTACTAATTATGGTTACAACAGCCACTGCCCCCGTTGCTCAAATCGCGAGTGGAGGGGGCCCATCAATCCTCTCTGCCTGCCATCAACCCCTCCAAGTAGAGGGGTTTTTCTTGCCACCACAGGACCATCAGATCTCACCAAGTGGTTCTCTTGCCACAGATCTGGTTTTTTTTGTATATAATATTTAATTTAAATAAAATATTTTAATTTAATATAGAGAGAACCGGGTTCAGACCTGGACCAACCCTGGACCAGACCTTCTGGACCCGGTCTGAGGTGGACTGGGTCCAGGTCCAGGTTTTAGTGGACCGGACCATGGACAGTGTAGGACTGGACTTTCAAACACTAGTTTTCTCAGGGGTTGAGAGCATCTGTTAGTTCTATTCCAAGGGCTGATAGCCTTTTTAAGTAATGGACCGTGGAAAGTGAACGATATAGTGATTTAAACTCAGATGTACCCATCCAAATGTCATGAGGGCATCTGGGAATTGGAAACTACGCTGTAGTCTACGCCATCAAACTACGGCGGCAACGCCCGAGATTGGTCATGCCTGATGAGCAGTATGCTACACCTAAGAATGATTGCTAAATAATAATAATTTCATATGGAATTCAACATTGCCTTGGCAGAAAATATTTTTGTATGTTAGATAATAATAATTGTATATATGGAATTCGACATCGCCTTGGCGGGAACTTGGTGGAAAAATATTTTGTGGAAACCAACCATTTGATGCATTTAATTTCCTCTTGCTGCACTCGGGGGTTCCCCACAGCTTTCATGTAAATCATATTTCCTAACCTCCTAACCTCTAAACCAAATCTAACACCTGATACAACTTGCACGGCTAGTCAGCCAACAGCCAAAAAGTCAAATCATGTGATGCACTATATGCTCGGGCGTAGCCGCCGTTGCTGATGGCGTAGTTTTAGTCACGAGCCTACGGCGTAGTTTCCAATTCCCTCTTTGAATGTCATGTGCTCTCATAGACGGACCGGTCACCGGTCTAACTACTTCCAGAATCGGCCAAAATCACTTGCGCCTCCCCAATGGAACGTCGGACCAAGATGTCAGATAGTCAGCACCAACTTCAGTCCGAACGTGGCTCGGAAGAACAGCCATCGGAGGAGGTTGCATTGACTTTGAAGAAGTCCAAGGACGGGGATGTTCGCAAGGGTCAGGCTGTTAAAAGGCAGCTCGTGTGTATCAACTTCTTCCTTCTTTTTTTGCCACTAAAGTGCTGTGATGAAGTCTTTATGGGACAAACTATTAGATATACGAATACAGCTGCAGAAGTCAATGATATCTGGCAATCGACTCCCTCCTGTAAGTTTATCGAGCATTGTTGGGGTTTACTTCTCATTAGCCTATGAAGCCATCTTTCATCAGCACATTTCTTCAAGCACCGCAATGTTATAATGCTGCAATTAACCTTCTCAATGAGTCGTATGGTCTTACGAATGAATTATATCAACTACAAGAGGTGGGCAATCTTCTTGTGTGCGTCCCACACTAAGCCTTGTCGCAGAATTTGTTGACCGCAAACGACATTATTATTCCGCCCCAGAGAAAAAGACGGAAACTAGATTCTTCAACTGATTTTGAAAGCTACATTGAAACTTTCGTCAGTGCTACAGGGGATGCGGCGACGTTGGAAGAATCGTATGTTTCTGCTTCGCTATGAAATGATTGCAACAACTGATTCGGCTAGTCTTCATCCCTACATGCTTCAGACTCTATATAAGTGGTCTGCTAAAGTTCAAGCTGTTGCTCCTTCAGCTTTCCTTCCCTTGAATCGTGGAGCGTTTTTGAAGGGGCACAAGCATCTACAATCCGCTGTTCAACTGGTAGACGAAAACCTCTCAGACAAAACCAAGCTCTTAGAAAGGACTCGGGTGGTAAGAGTGAAAAAGGAAAGGATTGCGCGACCGTTGCTGTTAGAGCCGGAAAGCGAGATACCTGATCCAGAAAATTTTGACGACACAGACTTTTATCAGAAGTTGCTGCAATCCGTTATTGACTCACGTGGGAGTGGTGTCAGGGACGAAGGCTGGCAATTACTTCAGGAGCAGAAGAGGGAAAAGAAAAAGGCGGATACTAAAGCCAGTAAGGGACGTAAACTTCGGTACGTGATTTCGTATTACATTTCAAGGAAATGGAGTCATCTCTTTGATTGTCAGGTTCGAAATCCACGAAAAAATGCAGAATTTCATGGTGCCTGTCCCAGTGGCTGGTGCTTGGCATGAGGTTCAGAAGGATGAACTCTTTTCCTCGCTACTCGGAAAGGGTTTTGAGGGTGCGATCCCTGATGAGCCGCAGAGTCTGCAGAACAGACCTGAGTTATCGGGTTTCCGAGTGTTTGGATAGTCATAGATTTAATCACTATATCTCAAGCTTTTGTCTGTCTGTTGGTGCATGGAGAGTTGCGCAATCAATGTGGTGTTTTCATGAAAACACAGCCAAACAGGTTTTGCTCTTTCATCAGTTTACTACCCTTTTGAACGTAGGACAGGGCGCAGGAACATATTTATGCGCTTTTATCTGTGCCGAAGTTGAATTTGAACGTGAGTTCATTGTTTGTGGCACCGAAGCTTCAACTAAGACAATGATAAACAGTCGAGCGCAGTCGACTTAAGTCCTGGCATCTTGACAGAATACCTGTTACAATGAACGCTTTGAATGACTTTGACGACGAGAATCCATTTGAGCAGGAGAGTCATCGCGAAGAATCCTCTACACCCCCGGTCGCAATTTACGAGCCGTCTTCGCCTCACCGGCCAACCCAGATTTTGTCCCCACTGACCCAGAATACAAACCGACCTCCATTTCCAAGCACTGGCTCTCATAAATCACAATCAGTCAACTATAAGACAGATTTCTGTTGCTCAAGCGATCGTTACCTTCATTCCGGTGATGATTTTGAAATTCTGGTGTGTCACCAACCTCTTTGTGTTCAAATCCGATATCTTGACATATTGTTGCATAGATTGTAGACGCACTGAAGACATCTATGAATTCAAGTTCACCATACATCACATATGTCATTCGTACAGGTGTCAGTCCACTCGATAATTTTATGATGGGACGTTTTGTCGACTCATTTTTCCAGAATGCTGAAGTTCGACACCGCTATTCGGAATTCGAAAGCCTTCGTGACAACCTTTCCAAATTATATCCCACTCTCATCATACCGCCAATTCCCTCAAAACAAACCATCGGAGACTACGCTGTTAAACAAGGAAAGGCCAAAGATGACGTCGCTCTTATTTCCCGAAGAAAGAGATTGTTACAGACTTTCCTAAACCGGCTTGCACGTCATCCTATATTATCCAATGAACACATCTTCCATAGGTTTCTAGACGGGGAAGTTTCTTGGGTGAGTTGCGTTTTGATCACTATTAATGCCTTCGTTGTTGAATCGTTTACCCAAGAATGAGGTGTTGAATTCGTCACCAATAACCTTGTTACCGAAGAACATCCTGAAAGCACCATCTCATAGCCCAACTGATCAGAATGCTTCCCCTGCTTATGCCGTTCTCCCGAATCCTTTAGCTGCCCATCCCTTGCGCCAGCCTGACCAACGTTTCATGGATTCAGAGGCATTTACAGTTAAATTCGCAAATCATGTCAGCGGACCCATGGAGAAAGTCACACGGCGTGTTATCAAACGATGTGGGTTTTATATATCTACGAGTTTTGTGCCAAACCAAACATATGCTTAGACTGTGCCCAAGATCACGCGGATCTTGGAGCTGCGCTGAATGCCTTTAGTTTGAGCGAATCGGAAGCACTTGCGGGGGCAATTGAGAAGACAGGTCAAGCAATTGATACAACATACATGTCGACTACCAAGCTAGTAAGGTTCTTTTTACTTACATTAAGGTTGGGAACTAATTCTTGTATTAAGGTGCAAGACCTTGAACAGAATTGGGCAGAGCCTTTGCATGAGTACCCTCGATAATCAAGAAGTTGCTTTCATATCGTCATCAAAAGCAAGTTCAGTACGAGATGACACAGGATGCCCTTGAGAATAAGAAGGAACAGCTTGAAGAGTTTGAGAGAAGTGAACAGGAGGCACGTCGCTTAGACAATGCACTGGGACAAGGGAAAGATTACCAACGGCCCGACTTCACCGACTTCTGAAGGCGGTGAAGGCGGAATCCTAGAGGAACCACCAGAACCAACCACACCAAATTCTGCTTTCTTGCCACCCCATCCAAGACCCAATCCTGCCCGACGGCGAACGAAAATACTTGGAGCTGGTTTACTGAACGCGTTGAGCTACACATTGCATGGTATGATGGACGCGGATCCAGAGACTGCCCGCCGAAATGGAATTACCAAAACACGAGAAAATATTTCCTTGGTCTGTCTTTCTATTCGAGTGATCTTTTGCATTACTCGACTAAAAATAAACAATAGCTTGAAGATGCAAGATCTAAAGTACTCGAGTTCGACTATTCAAGCGGATTTGGATAGATTCCAGCGACAGAAGGTTGCGGATATCAGGGAAATGGCAATCAGCATGGCCAGAAGCCGTGTTTGGTGCAAGAAGGTAAGTCTTTCTTTTTTTTTTTGGTGTTTCACAGGCGTTGAGAACATCGAAGAATCTTGATGCTTGGGAAGACGCGAAACGGGAGATAGAAAAGATACCACCGCACCCTAACAGAGCGCCTCCTGCAGCAGAGAATCGCATGAGGCCATGGCGGCTAGGTGCTGTTTTGTTACTCCTTGACGTCAGGGTTGAACGTTGTGCTCGGACTCTAAGCTTATCTTACAGCTGTAATTTGCAGCGCATCTAGCAGATTGAACTCAAATTATGACCATTAAACCATAAATATTGATTTTTTAGTCGCCATGACCAAGCGGGCCGTGACAAATGACTCATGAAACAGAAGGTTTCAAAGCTCAAAGTCCTTTGTGATCTTCTTGTCTTAATGTCGCTGATATACATCGACAAAACTGGTGGCTCAGACACAACCGGCCAGGGCAACTTGGAGAAGCCATATCAGTCTCTGGCACAGTCTATTTACGTCCATGGTCATGGCCTATTCAGGGTTCGCAAAACTGCTGATGCAGAATACGAAGAACCTACACTCACATCGCTTAAGAAAGCAAAGAAGAATGCACAGGGAATAGGGGAGAAGAAGAGGAAAGAGGAGGAGCAGGCAAAGAAGCAGGCAGAAGAGAAAGAAAAACACGAAAATCTACCCCAGAAATGTCAGACAATTGATGTGGACGAGGACCTGGCGCTTCCGACAGCCACTAGAGTGAGTAACCGCGTGCTTTCTGCTTTGTATTGCTGAAATGAGAGGCAGGTCAAAATTGCACAATTAAAAGCACTTCGCGGGAAACGAGTCCGTGTCTTTGGCTGGGTACATCGTGTGAGAGATCACAAGGGCATCATCTTCGTTATCGTCCGAGATGGTACTGGCTACCTCCAATCTGTTCTTTCAGGCCTTGTGGTATGTCCCCTTTTTATCTTGGGAAACCGTTATTAATGGCTTTCAGGCCCAAACATACGAGGCGCTGACCTTGACTCGTGAGTCATCGGTCGAGCTCGTTGGAACATTACAGGAATTACCTTATGGAAAGACTGCTCGAGGCGGGCACGAACTCTCCGTTGACTACTGGAAAGTGATAAGTATGGCCCCAGGCGGTGACGACGCTTTTACCAATAGAGTGAACGAGGTAACCTCCTTCCTCTGTTGTATGTTTGTAGATTAAACCACTCTTCAGAAATCAGACCCATCGATCCAAGCAGATCTTCGGCATCTTGTCATTCGTAGTGAAACAGCTTCAAGTGTTCTTCGTTTACGTGCTCACCTTCTCTCCGCCTTCCGTGAATGCTATGCCCATGAAAGCCTGATCGAGGTTACTCCTCCTTGTGTTGTGCAAACCCAAGTAGAAGGAGGTGCAACCCTGTTCAAGTTTGACTATTATGGACAACCTGCTTTCCTAACTCAGAGCTCTCAACTGTATCTGGAAACATGTTTGCCGAGTCTCGGTGATGTCTTCTGTGTTCAGGAAAGTTTCAGAGCCGAAAAAAGGTCTGTTGTTTAAGACTGGCTAGTATCTACAGAGAACATGCTGATGTGTTCAATGCAGTCATACGAAACGCCATCTCAGCGAATATACCCACCTGGAGGCTGAGCTCGCCTTCATCACGTTCGAGGGTTTGATGGCACACATAGAAGATATAGTAAGTAAGGTCTCGCTATGCATCATTGCTTGATTTATCATTATCATTCAGATATGTCAAACAATAGACACACTTCTCAACAATTCTAGTTCTGCTGATCTCATCAAGCGACTCAACCCGGACTTCCAAGTTCCTGCACGCCCTTTCCTTCGACTCACGTATGTTGACGCGATCAAATGGCTTAACGAGCATGGCATCAAACACTCCGCCGAGGACGCTGAAGCCAACGTTATTGAAGACGAGAACGGGCAAATCATCATGGTGGAGTATAAGGTAGGCGACGACATTGCCGAGGCTGCTGAAAGGCAAATGACAGATGTAATTGGCGCTCCTATATTTCTGCATAGCTTCCCTGCCGAGCTCAAAGCATTTTATATGAAGAAAGCACTGAAGAAGGAAGGTGTTGAAGGTGTGGTGTTCACGGAGAGTTGTGATTTGTTGATGCCCAACGTCGGAGAGATTGTTGGTGAGCACCTAATTCAAGAAGATCGGTGATTTATTATTGCTCGTCGGCTCTTCAGGTGGATCAATGAGGATTGCAGATATGGATGAATTGTTTGCTGCGTACAGAAGGGGAGGCATCGATCCAGAGCCATACTATTGGTTTACCGATCAACGTAAATATGGCGCTTGTGAACATGGAGGTTATGGTCTTGGGGTTGAGGTACGTGAATGCCAATGGCCTTTGCTTGATGATGACACGAATTGTCTGTCAGCGTTTCCTTGCCTGGCTTGCTAATAGACATACTGTACGAGAATGTTGTTTGTACCCGAGGTTCGTGTGGCAGTTTCCTTGGTCATTGTGCTTATTTCACCCTTATCAGGTGGCCTGGTCGTGCGACACCCTAAAGGTTCGAGAATAAAAGAATCAAACCTTGCAAATCTTGATTTGAATGATGCATGTAGTTGGAAAATACAATCACTCAATTGTACAAACCCCGACATCAGCAAGTTCACAGTTTACTTGTTGGCTTTTTGGTGGTTTCCAGTTAAAAAGCGAAAAAGTATTACACATTACTACATAAATGTATCTGCATTTCCCTACTTTTTTGAAAAGATGACGCAGCTTTTTTAACTTTTTACTTTGACGCTTTTTATCGCTTTTTAACGCTTGCACAAGTCAAAAAAAGTAAACTGGGAAACTACTGATGGAGTTGTGTGTAAATTTCTCCATTGATTATGGAGGCGATGTAGATAATAACAGGCCTGTGGGGTGGCCGTACCAGCATTGTGATTCGTCGGTGAAAGGATTTCTGTGACTCTCAGCTCGCAAAGTTTTTTCGAAAAGGCGTTTGATGTCTCGGAATTTTCCGGCGGGATATTTTCTATTCAAATGGTGAACAGCAACGCGACACAAGCCAAGGAGCGCCTTTACACACAGCTCGCAGGCAGCCTTGGAAGGATGTCGCGCGCAATTGGTAGAACAGCCGATTTATGCGAACAATTGCAAGTCGATCTCCATGCGATGAGGATCTTTGCTGGCTTGGATGCGGCAAAGTGAGAGAGCTTCCTTTTTTCTTTTATGACTGGAAGCTGATTCGCCTTTCTGTTGTGGTTTTGGCTTTACTTGTTAGGTTTATGACGGTTGCGAACGAACTGATTCCTGAGGAAGAGCAGAACGAGGGGCAAAAGAAGGAATAAACGTGTATGATTATCTGGATTTTTCTTCTTCACAAAGAGATTTCAGTTGGAGTTTCCTTGCTCGTCATCTATTATGACAAGTATGTCAAGACTTCTTTCTCGTTGATCCCAAGCAGAGGGTGCGGATTCTTTTACCCTGACGTGTTCTCGAAAGAATTCAGACTACATTTCTCATTCGTCCTGAGGCAAAAATCATTACATAAACTAAGGCCAGACACTCCCAGTCTAACATTCAGACATTCTTGAGTTCCCACATGTCCTCGTCATAATATATGTTTACCTTCACATGACAGATCACCAGTAGGAGTGTTACATGACATCCGTATTAATACAACCTAGAGCCAAGTGTGAAACCCTTCAACAACCTCAACGGTAAACACTCCCAGGTCTATCAGGTGCAAAAGGCCTTTATTACCTCCAAGTAACAAGAGAACTGTGTCACGAGCGATCGATTTAGTCTCGGTGCCAATGCAAAGTTCGACGCTGCGAAGGGGGGTTGAACCTACGGGCATGACAATAGAGGACCAGTCAAAATGGCACAAGGTTTGCAGTTTGCCGAAGCTGACAATGTCAAAAAGGAGAACGAGGCGCTTGAGAGCGGGAGCTGTCGTTACGAGTTGTGCTATGGCAGGAAGGAAGTCTCTACCGAAAGGGACCAGATGTCCGCGGAGAGTTAAAGTGTCAAGGCACTTTGAGGTGGAAAGGTTCAAGACATTTTGGAGTGCGGATTGGGGGGGGCTCCATTTGACTGCAGGAATAATTCCGTTTGCTGGATTTGGAAAGAGACAATCAAGAGACGTCATAGACATGTAAAGATAATATCCAAGCTGTTCAGAGAGTTTGTGCAGCCGTTCAAGGTTCCTTGCGACTTTCCTGGGTAACCTTACCAGTCTTCAACGACCTCAAGTTTCTTGCTTTTCCCCAGACGGCAATTCCCGGCAGGAAATCCCCTCCAATCACGAGGGACTCGAGAACTGGGGAGAGGGCATGAGCCGTGCGCGTGAAGTCTGGATATTCAAACGGCCCATCTAGTGTTATTTTGAGGGCTCTGCAGTGATCAAAATCGGATAGGGAAAACATTTTAAAAAAGGGAACCACAATGATTGTCACATCTCGTTTGGACGGTGAACAGACACAACGATTGCAAAAAAGCCTCGCGAAACATTTCACGAAAGTAACGGAAGTACACCAAGGCAGAAAGTTTTACGCTTTCCAAACTGTGAAACTGAAGCAGAATTGCGGATATCTGCGCTTCTTCAAGTTCATTCGGTTCTTGACGCAGCTAGAGATCATCTCCACTTTCAGACTGCGGACGTAATTCGCGATATGAGGGCTGTCAGAAAGAAGTTTTGAGAGTTGAAATGGGTCGAAACCAGTCTCCGTATATACCGCCTTGGTAGTGTTGTAAACAGTAATATAGAGCATAGAGGTGCCGCTCGACCATCTGAGCGAACTGAGAATAAGCGGTGGAGAATAACTTGAGAGAGGCAGGGTCTGAACGTAGAAAACTAAAAATGAGATCTAGTAATTCCAGAGGAAGATTATGATATCCAGAGAAATCTCGTGATGGAAGAGAAGGAAAACAACTTGAGTACTCAGACATTTGTAACTGACAAGTCAGTGTGCGGCCGGCAAGCGGCAATGCCCACAACCGAGTTCTAAGTCTGAGAATTCGGGCAGAAAAGCGAGAGGGCCATCATCCAAGCTACGCTACCTAGGACCTTAGCTTGTTCGGATCTGGAATACTGGCAGCATGGTCGCTGAGTCGGGTTATGCAAATGACATACAAATGTCACTTGCATCTGGACCTCAACGGTCTTGCCGCAGTGTCTTGAATCCCTTCACTCGGAACCGAATGTCAGGCGTTTGCCGTTAGTCGCAGGGATCACGTCCTGCTAACTAGTATATTCTGCTGAAACTCGTTCGGGGTTATGGTAGTATAATTACCCCGAGTGCTCCGAGAACCTTTCCGCGCAGTGTGCAGAACGACGTCCGAGTTTCTTCCCACATACTCCCTCCATTCCTCGATTATCTTTTGAGGGTGAGTCTCATGACTCTGGATTGAATACAGGGTGTTTTAAATTTTTGCATATATAGTTACCCGAACTCACCCTTGGCAACCTCATAACACCCCAGTATTTAAATTGTTTTCAATCTTGCCCACAACTCGCACACTTGGCCGAAGGCACCGAGATAGGGCATACCCAGTGGATCCTTTCTCTTCTATCCTGTTATCTAAACGGCGTTTCGTATTTTTCACAGTAAAGTCTACCCGGTTGTCCGCCGTTGACTTGTCATCCTACTCTGGTAATATCCTTATATACCAGGTGGGACCCAAGGCTGCGTTACAGTCCCTGTCAACACAACACAACACCGCAAACATTTTACGGACGACGTTGGTCATAAACTCAACCACTGCAGCTGACAGTGGACAAAAATTCTCCGACTCAAAAGCTTCATTCGGTTATTCGCGTCACATTCGTTCGTACAAATTCTTTCCTTCTTTTTGTCCTTTCTGTTCTTCTACCACCACCAACCTACCCACCCAATATCTCCGTCTCCAACGCCCCTCCTCAAATTCAAACAATACCGGAAGCATGTGCACCCGCACCCAACTCCTCACACCCAACTCCTCAACCGGAACGACACATGTACTTGGGTACGAGATCCAGCATTGCCCGCCTGAGGCGCTTTATCAGCAAGTGCTTCTCGATTGGGTAAAGAGTGGCCAGCAAGGCCAGATGCCGAGGCCGGATCCGAGGAGGGGGTTGGGGTGCCTGGATGAGTGGCCTGTCGGTGTCGGTGTGCAGGCTGTTCGTGGGCGAGGAGGTAATGGGAGTGGGACCGGAATGAGGACGTTGCTGATGAGAGAGACGACAGTCTACTTGACATAATAGGGTTATGTATAGGTGAGTGGTTTATCAACCTTTATCCCTTTGGAGAAGGGAGTTGACATGTCGCAGGTTTTCGCTTCAACCATGGGTTCAAGGTTTTCTAAGCCTTATCAAACATTAGAGTCACTCCATTCGCTTGCCGAAAACATCTCAAGCCCTTCCTTTATTTCTTCTTTTTTTTTTCACATGGACCACTAATTCAAACGCTAATTAATCCCAAAACCTTTCTTTCCTTTACTTGTCGTCCTATTCCTGACGGCATTGCATATTCTCTATCAGTCTAGATGCTTTTTGACAAACTTTATAATAAATCCCATAAATCAATCCACCCCTCATTGCCATTATTCCGTCCATCCATCCATTTCTCGTTATTATAACTTATATTATTCGTTCTTCCTACTCTTTCGATATTTTTTGCATAGTTTCGAAAGCACCCTTTTAGCTTCCAAGCAGACCTTTCGTTCATAGTAGCATTTAGTGGGCATGTATCAATTTAATAAATATGCCCTTCGTTTCAGTGGTAGAGGTCCAGTGGCTGTACACACCCCTTTAGCCGAAGATTGCTGTCCATGAAAAAAAAATTAAGCCTTGGGTTCATTCACGTCCGCATTTCACATTTGACCAACAGGTGGGCAAGTGGCTGAAATCACTTTTTCCTCATGCAGAGAAGCCGCTCGGAATGCCAACGATCAAATTAGTCGTCATTGGATCTTCGGGCGTAGGGAAGACGAGTCTTCGAGGAAAGGTAAGTGGAGGGTTACTCTTTCATTGGGCGCAACAGATAGCTGAATAAGAACTCATTAGTACATCTCTCGCCGCTTCTCAGCGGGATATAGATCTACTATCGGCGCGGATTTTATTACGAAGACGCTGTCTCATCCGAATGATCCCACCCAAACTATAACGCTTCAGATATGGGTGCATCGTGATGTCTCTCATTCTTTCTTCTTCATCCTCTAATTTTATTTTATATGTTTATCATAAAACAGGATACCGCAGGACAAGAACGATTCTCTAGCCTATCTACAGCATTCTTCCGAGGAGCAGATGCGGCGCTGTTGATGTTTGATGTGAACGAGGAAAGAACGATGCATGCGATGAAGAAATGGTGGGCGGACTTTTGCGACAAGGCACCGGTGCGGGACGAAGAGGTACCAGAGTACTGCTGTGTCGTGGTGGGCAACAAAATCGATTTGGCGGAAGGGACGAGGGTATCTGAAAGTGAAGCACTTGAATTTTTGGATGAGCTCGTGCCGAGAGGAGCAGGAGAAGTCGTCCGCGTTTTGCCACTTCGGCCAGAATCGCCACCGCAACTGTCTAAACCCAAGTCGATTGCTATTGCCTCCCAATCCATTTTGAAAACCCCTAAGCAATCCCGGTCCTCCTCACGATTCTGCGCAGGCACAATGACAACGACCGTGTCGATCTACCACACTCCCTCTTCATCTGTCTTGGATGCCCGCAGTAGCATATACCAATCTGCCCGTTCCTCTCCTGAGCCATGGTCTCATTCCGAGTCGGATCTTTTCAACATCCAAGTGTCCAGAAAACGAAGGCTCACTTTACGCTCAACGGGCAGTACGAGCTCTGAGAGCGGTGCAACGATTACCCCAAGCCGCTTTGCTTGTGAGAGGGAAAGATCCCAATCTCGATCTCAATCCAACGGGGTCGTCCCCTCTTCTCACCCCTCACCCGATCTCTCACTCTCACTCTCACTCTCCCCACACTCTCGCTCTCCCTCACTCGCAAAACATCCATTCCGGTCCCCTCCTCTCCCACCTGAACACGGCCCAAAGCTCTTCTTCACCTCCGCCAAAACGGGTGAGGGAGTCCAAGACGTCTTTGAATACATCGCCCATCGTGTCGTCTCGAAGTGGGACTATGATGAGTGGCTGGAGGCACGTAGGATGCACTTCAGGGAAGCAACTCTGGGCTCCGGTAGCGAGAGGTCCACGCTAAGAGCAGGCAGCACCGTTCCTTTTGAGAGCATTAGATTAAATAGGAATCGAGGCAGGAAAACTGGTTGGTCTGGTACATGTTGTTAGACAACTCTATCTTTATTAGTGTCCTTGTATTCTTTCCGGATATTGTTCTTAGGTAACTTATAAGTTATATGTGTTTTCATTATCGCACAACCTGTACCAGAATATTGCTGTGTGTTGGGAAGAAAATTGATATGGTGAAAATGGACAAAGACGACGTTTTTGGGACGAAGCGGAAGGCCATAGCGTCAAAAAATCGGGAAGAAGATGAAGAACTGAGACTCAAATTGGAGACCGTCATGGTTGAGACGGATACATTTTATATAATGAAGCGCCCACCGACTGGTGTTATTATTGCCAAGTGACACTTCCGGGCTTCCTGAGATAACCATCTTTTAGAACGAGATTTATTACTCTCTACATGAGTAGTCGTCACTCCAAGCGCAATTCTCTCCTGCTGCCTTGTCGCTAGTCGCATTTTCTAAACTGGAGTAGTTACACCTTCCAAACGAAAACTAAAGAAAAAACAAGGTATGCCCTTCAGACTTCGACTCCCCGTTTCTAAGGCTTAACATGATAGAAAATTAATCCGTTGAGATCAACGGTCTCAAAATTCCCGAACCCTCTCTTCTTTGGGAAGGAATCGCTGGGGGCTCAGCTCAAAAGATAGTGAGATCAATTAGGTGCGTCAATTGGCTTCAAGGCGCGTTGCATCCAAGCCGGAGAAAATGGTGGAAGCGAGGCTGGAGAGTGCCTATAGCTAGGAAGAGCCATCAAGCTTGCCACCATTGACAATGAGTGAAACGACGGGCGATTGCCCCTTGGCTGGTTGAATTCATCTTCTCATCCGCTGAATATAGTAGATGTGGCTCCATACTCTATACTCTACAACCTCTACGCACATGTACCCTGGTTTCTACTGATGCGACTCAGGCGTTACCAGAAGACTATCATGGCTGTTTGCCAGTGCGTTCGCCGTAAAGGACTTGGTGACACAAATAAAAGCTCCGCATCGCACGTCGTCTCTGGGTCTATCTCTAATGCGCATCCTTTCCCACTTTTTCACCTACTTTGGTGGTCTGTCCCTTTTGCCTAATACCAACCTTATCCTTAGCTTCGGCTTTCCCGATGGTTCACAGAAGGTCCTTATGCAGCCAATGTCAAAGCCATTAGTATCTACCGTTCGCGGGGTCAATCTTGGGGGATGGCTTGTACTGGAGGTGCGCCAGACTACTCATTTACCATGACGTCCACTGATGCATTTCTCAGCCATGGATCACCCCATCGCTCTTTGACAACACAGGTGATTCAAGGATCGTTGATGAATGGACGTTCTGTCAATTCCAGGATCACTCAAAGGCCTCTGGCATTTTGAAAAACCACTGGAATACTTGGATCACTGAGGCCGACTTCACTGCCATAGCTGCCGCAGGGTACGGTCTCTTTCCTACCCTTTATTGACTCTGAGATACTTCCTAGTCTCAACCATGTCCGACTGCCAATTGGATATTGGGCATTCGACGTATCAGGCGGTGAACCCTTTATTCAAGGACAAGTTACTTACTTTTGGAAGGCAGTTGTCTGGGCTCAAGCTCATGGTCTTAAGGTTATTGTTGATTTGCATGGTAAGTATCTGTTGGACTTTTTTTTTTCCAGCACACATTAACAGCTTTTGTTGCCACTTGCAGGAGCGCCTGGAAGTCAAAATGGGTTTGTGCTAAAATATTTACATTTCCCACCATTTCCTTGACACATTTACTCCCAGTTTCGATAATTCTGGTCAGAAAATGAGTGCTCCGTAAGTCTTATTGGTCATGAAGTTATACTTGTGTTCTAATTTATTGCCTTATCGTCGAGTCAATGGCAAACTAAGCAGAGTAACATTGACCGCACGAATGCAATTATCCAGCAACTCGCTTCGATGTTTGCAGATATTGAGGTCGTGCCAATTATTGCACCTCTTAATGAGTGTGTACCCCCACAGACATGTCCAGGAAACATTCTGATTTGAATTATTAAGGCCCGCTGGCTACTATAGTGACCAGATGATGTCTGTAGTTAAACAATACTGGTATAACAGTTATGGGAATATTTGGTAAGGTTTTCACCTTCTGTTTCAAAATTTTATAGGATCCTCAATGGCGTATCTAGCTGGCCTTATGGCATGCCACAGCAAAGTAATACCGTGGTCATGATCCATGATGCTTTCCAACCCCTCTCGTACTGGAACGGCTTCATGCCACCTCCCAACTGGCGGCGTCATGATCGATACTCATATCTATGAAATGTTTTCTAACCAAGTCAGTTTTCCGTTTTGGCTTCCTTATTAGTGATTGAAGACAATTAAGGGAAACCAAATGAGCGACTCCCAACACATCCAATCAGCGTGCAGCCATGCTGATGACCTCTCCCATGCCCCCCTCTGGGTTGTCGTGGGTGAGTGGACACCTGCCCCAAATGATTGTGCCAAGTACCTCAACGGGCGTGGTGTCGGCTCGCGATATGATGGCACATACCCAGGATCCACCCGTGTCGGCAGTTGCGCAGGGTTGACTGGCAAAGCGTCAACATTCAGCCAGAGTTACAAGGATTTCTTGAGGAAACATTGGGAGGCGCAAGTGATTACATTTGAGAAAGGACAAGGGTGGGTTCAGTGGACTTGGAAGGCAGAGCAAGCGGATGAGTGGAGTTATCAGGCGGGCTTGGCGAATGGGTGGATTCCTCAGAATCCCACAGATTTCTTGTATCCGGATATTTGTGAGTGAAATATGAACGTCGCGGATGAAGCGGATTGAGGTCGAACGAGGTTAAAGGGTGAGATCGGTGGTTGAGTACACACATGAAAATCACATAAGTATGACGACATACACAAGAGTTGCACAATAAGGTGCAAACACTCTGGTTGAGGTTTGTCCTCAGTAATCAGAGACGTTTCTAGCGACGTTACTGAGCAGGCGGATCGTCCGAATGTGGATCAGGGAGCTGTATTTTTTCGGCGAAAACCCTTTGCTGGGCACTCATATCAACTGTCAGATGTATCTATCAATGGATCAGCCTTGAGGTGTTGACCGGTTGTAGGGTGATCACACCTTCCAGGGATCATCTGGGTAACAGGGACACGTTCAAAACCTATTTCCATGATGACTTCCTTTAATTCGTCGATGTTGTAGCGATATTTAACAGTGACCTGCGAGAGATGAGGGTCACCATGAACAACAAACCAAAGGAAACGACATTCCCCTTCATGCTGCATCGCAAACGACGGAGGTAGGCGGTAGTGGTAGTAAGAGGAGTTGGACTCGTCTATCGTTGGAGTGGATTATCTAAACCACGGGGTACCTGCGATGCCACCGAGCACGAGCCAAAGTATGGAATCTATTCATCCTCCTGTATGAGCTATGCGCTGCGCAGTGGAACAGGACACCATTTTCCTGACTCTGGTTCAAAACTCAAGCTAATTGCCAAAGTTACAGTGCCCGTCCCTAGCCCATCACCTGCCTCACGAACACACCAGCCATTTTTGTCTCTCCTACATCACAGCCTGCACTGCCTGGACGTTCGTCATCGCCATCGCCTTCGTTGGCCACAAGGATGTCTGGATTCACTACTTATAACCCCAGGGGGAAAACGGAAACCAGGTACCCTTACAGAATTGCTGACTTGCCCCATCGAGAAATACGGCCAACCATAAGCGTGCACATTTAAGTATGTACACACATCATCTATAACGATGACTTGCCCATTCTCGTCTTTGATGACGTCGCCTTCAGCGTCCTCGGCGGGGGGTTTGATACCATCGTTGAGCCATTTGATGGCGTCAACATATGAGAGTCGAAGGAAAGGACGTGCGCTTGGAAGTCCGGGTTGAGTCGCTTGATGAGGTCAGCAGAACTAGGTTTGTTGAGAAGCGTGTCTACTGTTTGACATATCTGAATGATAATGATAAATCAAGCAATTAAATGATGCATAGCTAGACATTACTTACTAGTATTTCTTCTGTGTGCCATCAAATCCTCGAACGAGCTCGCTGAGACGGCATCTCGTGTGAGTGCATTGAACACATCAGCATATTCTCTTCAGCCAGTCCTAGACAACGGACCTGTTTTCGGCTCTGAAACTTTCCTGGACACAGAAGACATCACCAAGGCTCGGAAAACATGTTTCCACATATAGTTGAGAGCTCTGAGTTAGGAAAGCAGGGCATAGGATTCACGGAAAGCGGAGAGAAGGTAAGCAAGTAGGCGAAGAACGCTTGAAGCTGTTTCACCACGACGCCGAAGATTTGCTTGGATCGATGGGTCTGATTTCTGAAGATTGGTTTAATCTCCAAACATTGATACAAAAGAGGAAGCAGGTCACCTCGTTCACTCTGTTGGTGAAAGCATCGTCACCGCCTGGGGCCGCACTTATCACTTGTCAGTACATGTCAGTAGTCAACGGAGAATTTGTGCCCGCTCCACAGAAAAACTGAATATGTCCCGCAATGAAGTATTCTACAAGACAGATACCAACGGTGTTCTTGTAAATCAAAAACGTCCTCTTCGCGCGACAGGGTTTTCCGAGTTGGATTGGATGGATTTAATAAAAGCGAGATTCTATGTGGGGTGCAAAAGATACAAAGCAAGCTAGTTGAGATGCAAAGGTTGTTGTAATGAAAGCAAAAGTCACTGAAGAAAATGCTATGATAAATTTGATTGGGTCGGGAAAAAGTGATGTGACAATAATGGAAACCACATATGCAAGAGTCAGAGGTCGAAATTAAGAAGATGGGATCACCTTTTCCTTTCGTGCCATTAACCAATTTTGGAGCGAGAGCGACATCTTCGGATCCGCTAACAGAGATGACACCGATTTTTCATCCAGTGTGTTCTTCATATCTTTGTGGAGTTTGTAAATTCGATGAACGCTTGACATAAACTGCAACGCCTGCAAAGGTTGGCCAAGATCAAAGGTTCGGGTATTGTTAGTTCTACTCATTGGCTTAAATCAAACAACGCTTACATTACTACGGGGAGGAGGATTCTTCTTGGAACGAGTTGCCACAGGCACTTTCCTTTCGTCAGACTTCGATGACTTCCAGGCCATGATAATCGAGCCTTTCGTTGCGCCGGTAACAACGCCCCAAACCGGAAAGTCAGTTACACCAAGTGCTGCTAGCAACTCCACACCGAAAATACAGTATATCTGAATCTGATGGAAAGCCTGCCGGAGGTCTTCGGCACTCTTTTTGTATTCTGCGAATATAAGGGGGAGATAGAGTTTTGGAAAGAAATGTCCTTCTCCGGCAATTCGCAACGGTGAAAATATCGGCAAACTCTCCGAAACTCCAGGACACATGACACAAGCCTTGTGTTTCCCCTCGACCTCTTCTGGCGCTTCGTTGCTTTTCGTTTCCTTGCACTTCTTCGCGATTTTTGGAATGCTCAATACAAGTTTAAGGAGCGAAGCAGTCCACACCTGTAACTTTCTGGTCTTCCATCTTATGCTGTCCATCCAGAGTGTTCGGCTTCGCAATAGAGTAACCTAAGCACCACACGCCGTCCATTATTGCATCCGCCGGTTCAAAGCGTCTATCTTCTGGTTGCAAAATATATGGCTTTGCACTCATAATTGCAGCAATATCGCTTGCCTGACTATGGGCATCGAGCACATCCCGTCTAACTTCTCGTGGTAGGCCATACTCCGCTGTACCGATATATTGCTCCAGAGTCAATGCGTCAAGGAGTCTGGCCTGGTCTTCCCAAAGGAAAAGATTCCCAAGTTCAACGGCTTAATTCCTCGGAAGAGGAATTTGTCTTTCCATGCTAGAACACAATGAATGATAGAATGTTAAACAAGGCGAAAGCTAGAACGAACAAGAATGATTCCGAGAGCGCTTCATTCGGAGGGCAACACATGGATTTCAGTATGTCATCCCACGCGCTTCGCATCGCACTCTCCGTCGCCTCGCTAACCTTAGCTAACTGTTCATTCACTCGAGCACTTGCAATGGCCTTGAACAAAACGTTCGTGTTATTTGTTAGAGATAGATAGACGTCGTCTTCCATTGTTGGCACTTCATCCTTTGTAGTGGCCTTGTATTCCTTGAAATCTTGGAAGAGGCGAGCTCGGATGTCCTCGTAGTTTGACCCAGTTTGAGGCATCCGAGTCTGCAAAGCGTATCACCATTCCGCTCGATGGCGCCACAGGAAAAGCACCTACAGTCCACGCCTCCGGCCAGCAGAATTCTGTGACTTGATCATAAAGGTCGATCATTTCGTTGATTTGCTCACGCAAGTCCGAGTCAGGGTTCGTCAGTCTAATTCGATGGAGTTTGATGGTGCGGCGATCCCATAACCATGCATCCGTTCCTCGTTGCTTTGGATGAAGAATTTCAGGCGGATTCAACTTCGCAAACCTATCGGTAGAGGCTGAGAAAAGAAATCGGAATCAAAGAAAAGGAACTTTACTGGGATGCACTATAATAACTCACTTCACTCTTAGGTCTACTAGATGTCGTCGATGTTGGAACAGATGCCTGAGGAACTTGCAGCAGTTGGCTTGAATCAGTGGTTGTCTTAGTTTGGCGCGAGTTAGCCTTCTTACTCGACATGATGCTATCTTGATTAGCGGGGGTTTCGCAGTGTCTAACGGTACAAGATCAGTTAAATACAAACTTTTTATCGATGAAGCTCAGGAACCTACTCGGAGATTTCCGTACGAGAGAGGCCACTGAACCATGCCTCAAGGCTTGCAACTCCGCCCTCTGCGTGAGAATGACTATTATCTAGATGGTCAAATCGCCAGCAAAAATCTACTGTTTGTGGGTTTTTCATGCTCTCCTTGATGAAAGAAAATTGAGTCTGGAGTCCGAGAACGAATTGGGCAAAACACAGTGCACTAGTAGGGTCCATAAAGTCAAATAGACCAATCGAAGGACGGAGATTTCCACTCTTCTGTGAATATGCTAGATGGATAGTAGGCTTGAAGAGAACATCAGCTTACTGAGCGAATGCGTCCAAGAAAATTAAATTCTTACAATGGAATCGTTGCCTTCTGCCCAGCCTATGACAACCTTGGCGGTCGTGCTAGACCTCGCGAGTGAAATCCCAACAACAGGAAGAGATATGTTGCAGACGTAACGTTGGCACACGACACTAGTCACGAGAGCATTGATTTCATCTTCATCGGCTGCACAGACCACTGGCAAGAAACACTCGACGCGTTTCCCGCGTCCAGGCAGAACGTGCGCATCAAAAGGAATATCCAACGTCTTGAAGGAGTCGCCCGACGCGCTGGAGCAGCTGTTCGCTTGACGCCTCTGGATCAGCATATAGACACGGAAAGGACGGATTTGGACATACTTTCACAGTCGGACACAGATATATCGACATCCATATTGACATCTTCCTGAGCACGAGCAAGACGAGGTAGATGGGCAGAAAGGAGGAGAATTGCCTTGCCCTCCACGTCCCCAGGTTCATGAATTTCCGACTTTGTTCTAGTTCGGGGCTTTAAGAATGGAATATCTTCCCTTTAGACGCACCAATGAGAGGTAGAAATAATAAAATGGTCTAGGGCGTACAGAATAAGAACATCTTCTAAAATTGCAATGCCGAGGGCCGCGATCAGTGACCTCCAACTTGCCCTCGCTTGTTGACAATGTCGGCTCGAAGAAAACGAACTGGCGGCCTTCACCATCCGGACGCATGAGAGCACGGTGTCAACGACTTCTGTAACTGGCCTTTCCTTTTGTGTGTTTGTGTCGCTTTCCTTGAGAAGAACGGGTGATCGCATGACTTCTTCAAGCATTTCCTGAGCTCCAGGCGAAAGACTCTTCATCGGAGGCGAAATGTTTAGGAAGAGAACGCGATAGTTGAACCAAGAGTTTAAAGACATTATGTGCAGAGTTCTTGATCTTCTATGTTGTGTAGAACAACATTGGGAGCGGGCAACATTACAGTCGTTTGCATAACGGAATGCAGTCTGCAATTTTGAAAAAAACTATTTGTTGATGTTTCTGACAGCGTGTGATTCAACGTTTTGGCCGCTCGTCAACTCACTCTCAACTTCAAGCCGACAACCACTAGCAGCTCAGCCGACACCATTTTGCAGGTGGGAGTCACACGCTGTCAAAAAAAAACCAACAAATAGTTTTTTTCAAAATTGCAGACTGCATTCCGTTATGCAAACGACTGTAGAATAGTACTCGCTTTTGAGATCCCTATATAAAAATTACCGGTCCATAATTCCTAGCAACTGCTTCCTTGAGCTCTCCTCATGCTTCGCGCTCGTGCCTTCTTCGAATTCGGCTTGTGCTTGCTTTCTCTTAGCAAGTGGGCGTTCCAAAGGGAAGCAACCATCAAACGCAGATAGAGCGTATAGTGGTTCCAACGGTGCTGGAGGCGGGTCCATGAAATCGAAACTCAAGAGATCGTTGATCCTCAGCTAAAGGATCGTGGACGCTAAATTCGTCCGCATTGAATTGGGTGGGCCGGTCCGTCCTGGTTGAACCAGTCCTCGTTTTGCTTCCAAAATCCAGGGACAATAACCCCAGAATTGTCAAACCCGTCTCGTCGACGTTAGTGGATACAGCAGATAACGCAGTGCCAGTGACTTTTGTCGATGTCTGTACCCCCGCCTCTGTTATAAACCACTGGCAGCCAATGTCAGCCATGTCCACGATTGGTCAAGTAGCTCGTCACAGCGTTACTGATTGACTGCTGATAACCTTCAGACTGGTCTCGCATCGGACATGAAGCGTGGTTTTCTAAAAAGCAAGAAAGCGAAGGACAAACCTTTGTGCGACAATGGTGCATCTACAGGCAGCTCTGCTGTGGTGGCTCCTCCGAAACAGTTGCCGCAATCGGGTGAACGTGCCACTGCTGTTCCCTGTATTAACTCCATCTTCCACACCGAATTTTTGATTTATGATACTTACAGGTCCAAAGGAGCTAGCAGTACCAGTAGTCGGATTCGGTAAGTCCAACGTTTTTCGATATCCAGGTTCGTATAAATGATCTTCTACAAATAATAAATATAGATATCTTGGAACATATTCCAATATCTTCGAGGGCAATACTTATGGATCCTCATGCAGTAGTCCGCATTCCATCTCTCACGTTGACAAAATCGATGGTGCCGTTCGAAAGTGTTAAGGCAAACCGGGACGACTGGCACCACCTGCATACTTCGCACATCATCTTGTAGTACGATCACGAACACCCCGGGCTTCTACACGCCCCCGCCACCACAAAACCCGACCGACGTCGTTTTCACCAAAAATGTGCCTAACATGGGGGTCGGCCTTTTCGCTAAACGCGATATCAAAGTCAAGGAGGCGATCTTCTCGGAAAAACCGCTGCTTGTCTTTCCGCCGGGGTTGCCCTTCCTTCGCCCTCTCCCCCCAAAGGAGGCGAAGGAACACCAGGACTCATGAATGCGTCGACGTCCTCCTTGGTCATTGCCCTCAACGCCCGTTGCAGAGTCTCCTCGAACAACAAGTCTGTCTAGTTGCCATCCGGATCTCCCACAGGTCCATGGAATTGCAAGTACCAATGCATTCGACACGGACATTGAAGAAGAAAATCTCCAAGAGGGAAAGTTTGGGTATGGTGTCATCGGAAAGTTAGCATCGAGAATCAATCATAGGTATGTGGTGTGGCCTTCGTCTTAAAGTGACAGCTGATTATTGTGTTAGCTGTACTCCAAATGTAGAGGTGGATTTCGATATCCCAACCTTCTCTGTTCAGGTTGTCGCCACGCGAAACATCGAAGCGGGCCAGCAACTCTTCTTCTGTTACCGTGAATTGAAACGATCCGCAAAAGAAAGACAAAGGCAACTTCTCGCGATGTACGGCTTTGTGTGCCAATGTAAGGCTTGCGTCAACGCTACCCCTGAGAGCGACAAGCTACAAGAAGAAATGAACGTCAGGATTGAAAAGATTACAGAAGAGGCAGAAGAGATGTTCGCAAATCCGCAGTTCAACATTCGTTCGCTTGATTCTTGGGTCAAGCTGGAGAAGGAGATTATCAAGGAAGGGTTGGACTTTGGAGACCACTTCGTCGTCCTGCTCCATAAAATTTACGAAGCGTACGAGAAGCTTAACATTATCAAAAAGCAGAGAGAACCAACAGATGTGAAAAGCTTAGGAGATAATTGAAAATTGAAGTTTGTGATTCGTAGTCGGCCGTATCAGCTAAACGAACTCGGGAATTGAGAATTTTCGAAACCAGAACTTGCTCAAGAATCGGCAAATGACAGAAATAGCACATGAGGATGGCACATTGCTTCACAATAGAGCTTTAACGAAGTCGACACCAGCACTGGCGACAGAGAACTGGACCAAAGAAGAGAAGGAAAAGAGAGAGGTGGAGTCCGAGTGTTTAGGGTGTGCATTATAGTCCGAAAAATTGAGACAAAGGAAAGGAAGTTGGTCCCAAAATTACATGAATGTCGTTAGAAAGGATTGGAGGATGTGAGACAGGATCTAGCGGGCAAATGTTGCGATGGGTCAGAACAAAACTACAGTCTGGTCGACTTGTACCATAAGACTGGCGGGAACTGTAGAAAGATGCCACTCCAGAGAAATTAGAATAGATTGCGAGGGAGGGAAGAAAGTGGTGGCGAATGGAAACATTCCGCTCAAACTTGGAAGACTAAGTTGAAGTACAGTGTATTTTGCAGAAAGTTCCGGTATCCGAATTGCGCCAGGGCCTACGCCCCAACGCCCCGTCACGCTCACCCAATGTGTCACAACTGGTCACTCACAATAACTCCCCATTGTTTCTGATGTTTAAATCTCTATAAATCACCTGTAAA
>QDKV01005056.1_pt1 | contig 24168 bp, 20 predicted proteins | sample 1861101 | NCBI WGS metagenome assembly QDKV01 (sample SAMN04275158, study PRJNA302643) | Fungus metagenome, whole genome shotgun sequencing project. | isolation source: fruitbody | host: Mallocybe terrigena | place: Sweden | collected 2013 | reverse complement strand
ACAGTCATTAAGCCTCATTAAGCACACGCCAAGCATGCCTAAGCATTGATAAGCAAAATTGATATTTTCCTGATGTCGGGTAACCCACCTTATATCCCATAGCTCCAAAAATTCAGCCAAATCGCCCCCTTATAACCCATAGCCTCTCACAACTCATAGGAAGGACTGTCTACCGGAAGTATGGGTTAAGAGGGAGTCGACACACATCTGTTAAGTAGCTTAAGCAACCTACAAATCTGTTGATGCACGTGCTCGGCGGCCGGCTCGAATTCGATCCTCGTCCAATATACTTTCGAGATGCAAAGTTTGAACTGAGAAAAAAAAACAGTACCAAGGTATTCAATGTGACGACTCAGAGGTAGGTGAAGTAAAGTTGAGTTGCCAAACTTCGGATACACGCTTAACGCAAATTTATCGTCCACACGGGTAGGCGTAGTCATTGGTCTATCGTCCGGAATTCACCAAGATTTTGTATTGTTATCTCGGAACTTTGTGATCTTCGCGATTTCCGCTTTCCAGGTGCCAAGTCAACCGGCTTCATTTTCAGCATTGACGATTTAGGCCCTTTGATCCAAGTCGAAGGAAAGATCCTTTTTCATGGTTCCCTACAGCGGCAACGCCCGAGATTGGTCATCGCCCATTCCGCTACATCACATGACCTTCCCAAAAGGGACTTGGGCTTCAGATTTCGCACTGATTGAACATTTTAAGTACAACCACGACATTTATTTAGAATCGGCTTCCTGATGAATGTTATAAATGTTGTAATACACCCCTAAATACATTTTTTAAGGAAAGGACTAAGGTTTGGCTGAGCTTTTAGACAAACATCGAAAATATAGCCTATTTTGGCTATTAACTCATAAAGACCATATCCCTTTGCTCATAACATTTATTGAGAGGTGTATTACAACATTTCTGACATTCCTCAGGAAGCCGATTCTAAATAAATGTCATGGTTGTATATGTTCAATCAGTGTGAAATCTGAAGCCCAAGTCCCTTTTGGGAAGGTCATGTGATGTAGGCACCTTAGATAGTAATTATTTACTATATTTCCTAACTTATATTTCTAATTCCAACCAAATCCAAATTTCTAATGTCAAGCACAACCTGGAGATAAAAAAATCACAAGGGAATAGAAGGAGAACTTAGTGTTAGTCCCATGTGCCTGCGGCCACAAGTCAAATCACATGATGCAGCGGAGTTTCCAGTGTGTCCACTGATTCCCACCTCTGTTATAATGCCATTTGCACTTCAGGTAGTATGTTGTTCATTTCCGGTGATGAGCAATGTTCACAACGAACAATATCTGTTCCCATGATAGCTTATTCGTGATACCAAAATATCAGGCGAAAATGAAAGCCAAGTAGGACATTCCGTCGGAATCATGGTTAGCGCCAGTATTTGTCTAACAGCCGTTGATATGATTGCCTTTGTTTAACATTCCTCGTTCTACTTGGCAGAAACTTTGACGGTTCTACTCTGGAGTAGGGTATCAGACTGCATAGGTCGAAAGCCAGTCGTTCTGTCGGGCCTACTGGGCTTGACGTTGTCCATGTGCTGCTTTGGACTGTCTAAAACTTTTCTGGGTCTGATTTTAAGGTACAGTTGGCATTAAATAAGTCTAGAAGGACTCATTTGATACTTTTTCAAGTCGATTCTTAAATGGTGCATTGAGTCAGTTGCAGTGTTGCGATCTTGACCAGTTAGTTGTATCCTAATTTATTTTTTCAGATAGTAATATCGGTGTTGTTAAGAGGTGCGTATTGGTTAGCAGAAGCGTCGAGGTTCATTCAACAACTTCCAACTAGTATCGTTGCGGAGTTGATCGATTCCTCGAACATCTCGGTGGTAAGTTAAAAGTTACACTCCTCTGATTGCTTAGGACATGATTCAGGCATTCGCTTATTTGTCTGTGACATGGTCCTTTGGTTTTACTGGAGCATCTTGTGTATCAATAAATTCTCACCTTCCTTAGATTGGTCCAGTCATTGGCGGAGTACTATCGAAACCAACGATTGAATTTCCTACCCTCTTTGGCAACAATGAATTCCTGAGGGAGTACCCATATTCCCTTCCTTGTGCTATTTCAGCAACCTTTACTCTAGTTTCCTGGATTATCGCCTTAATATTTCTCAAAAAAACGCATCCGCAACCCATGCCCGTTAACCAGTTCCTTGGACTGCGTAAACCCAATTCGAACGCTGATCACGCAGAATCTGACATGGAAGTAAATAAGGTTATCGAAGCTGAGGATTCCCAGTCACTCGGATCACTCTGAAGTTGTAGTCAGGATCATCGGCCAATTAGCACTCATGGAGATGTCTTTCCGTAACATCTACCCCGTCTTCCTTTCCACTCCTATTGATCACGGCGGCCTGGAGCTCACACCACGAATAATTGGGAAAATCACCTCTATCTCGGAATCTCTATTGGTGTATGCCAAGTTTGTTTCTTTGCCAGAATTAATAAATGGTGGGGTACAAAGAAGGTGTTCATGTGTGGCTTGGTGTTTTCTTTGCTTTATTTTCTGTTATTAGTTTTCTTGCGAGGCGTCTGGGATATTCATTTACGATCTGGGCGGTGGTAGGTCTTCAGATGGTTTTCTACATTTTTTGGAATACGTCGTTTGGTTTGTGCATCCTATCAGATGGTCGGACGTTTTACTGACTTTCCCCTCTTTTTGCAGGTGCTATCTTTATCTTCATCGCAGCCGCATCGCCTAGCCATGCGTCTCTTGGTGCGACCGTTGGTTTCAGCCATCATATCAACACCACCGACTATATGTGGCTTAGGACCGATCATTTCACACCCTAAAAGCAGTATTTGATCTCGACACGAAAAGCCTCAGGAATCATTAAATAATCACCCAGGCGTCGACAACTCATTTGTAATTTTGAATGGAAATGAAGACCAAATTGATTTTGACTGGAGAAATTCAAAGGAGTTTGAGAAGAAATTCTGAGCCAGAGATGAATATTGGTGTTGTATTGTGAGATAAGCAAATTTGCAAATTTTAGAATAACTCAGAGCTCAACCTAGTGAGGTGAGACTCGAGGGCTATGCACTTCAATATTCTCAAGTTCCTACAATGAAAGTTGGTGTGTAGCTCTAAAATCTAGATCATCAGTTCAGAGCGCGATACAAGTTCATTTGAAACGCAGCCATAGCCCGCGATACCAGCGCAAGAATGAACAAATCATGTAAGCTTCCGTGACCGACTCATCTTTTAAGTCACGTGTTCATAGGAATTGTCAAATTAGGAAGCTTTCCCCTGCCCGCTCAGGATCGAATTTACCAGCGCTGTTGTGTTTTTGACAGTCGCATATAAATGGATTGAAAAACCGCTTAGGACAATTCTCTGCGTACGGGGGTATTTATACTTTCTGAATACACTTTCGTCTTTGTCTCTTCTAGTCATGACTTGGTTTGGGTTTGCTTCTGGCACAAAAGTCGAAGCTTCGGATGGTACTCACCACGTTAACGCGCAGTCCACGACGGTCACGGTTCTAGAGACAAGCAAAGCAGCAACTTCGTCTGGGCAAACACCTGTCGTCTCGACTCTGGGCGATCAGATGGAGGCTGCCATTTCCACTACCCAACAGACCGTCGTAGCCATTGCTGAGTCTCAACCAGGCAAAGAGAGCCGACGATTCTCTCTCCAATCCTTTACATTTGTCCGCAAGCAATCCATAAAGAATGCAGGTCCGTCCACAATCGCAGAGGAGAAGGAGCCCGACGAGCAGGCACAGAAAACGGCACAAAAACAACCACAACAAAAGGTCTCCAAGTCCGATAAACTTGCAAAGCAGTCCGCACTCGCTATGCGCTCAATCGTCGTCGGTTCGACATCCGAAGTTCCCAAGGTGTCGGCAGCTGCTATGAGGCCAGAGCTGAAAAAGATCAAGACGCAGCTTCTTGAACCCAAAACTGCGAACAAGCTTATCACACAACTCCGGCAACTCCCCGCTCTAGACGAGAATCACAGTAATGGTCCGATTCATGCTGTCTGTTTGGGGCATTCGGATGCGGAGGAACAGACTCTGCATTTTTCGAAACTCGTTCCTGATACCCCGGGGTCAATTTCTGGCGACGTCTCAACATTTGTATTTCCTGACATATCAGACTCTTTTGATAAACTCGCAAAAATGTACCAGGACATGCACATCATTGATCTTATCAAGGTCTCTGATTTTGGACTAGGACAACCTGGTGATGGTGAAGGTTTGTTGGCTGGTGCCTTACCTACTGCACAAACGGTTCTCGAAGGTGTGAGGCAAATAACTCCGGAGTTGATGGCTCTGGGGTTTGCAACTGGCAAAGCTATAACGCCCGACCATACTGGTATGTCCATTTATCAAGTGCATTTGTTGCGATTTCTGAACACTTTCAAGGCATATTTCCACCGACTGATAGGATATCAGTGTTAACTTGTGAGTAGTTAAACGCGTTTGTTGTTTCATCTCAGTAACAACCTAGAGACAGATTGGTGGGGCTTGGAACTTCTTCTGCCTCCTTCATCTCTGGCCTACCTGTCTGTACGTCTATCACTTTTGGAAATCGTGATGTGATCCGGATCACTCACCCTCTTTTAGAGTGCCCAATCTATCACGAATACCGTCATGAACTTCCTCTCAGCGCTAGCACTTGTCAACAACGGCGTTCGAGAGATTCTCCCATTTATTCGCTACATCGCTCAATTTATCGATTTCGAATTTAACTCGATCCGGGGTCAAGATAAAGGCCGGGGTGTCGTTTGTGCAGCTACCTGGTCAGTTTTCTCTGGACCTTATCGGGTTTTCTTGGAACTCAACTGTTGCACTACAGGATAATGCCTGCAGCGTTGGTCCCAAGGCCATGGGATTTCCCTGTTGGCCCTCCTCCAAAGGCGCTAGATAACAAGGATGCTGCGAAGGGGGATGCTGCGAAGGGGGATGCTGCGAAAGAAAATGCTGCAAAGGGGGATGCTGCAAAGGGGGATATTGCGAAAGGCAAAACTGGTGAACCGAAATTGACGCCCAGTCCTGTCATCGCCGTACCCCCTGCTCCGTTACCCAAGCCTATATCTTCTATTCTAGATATTGTCGCCGATGGGCCGACTGTTACCCCGACTTCGACGCCTGCTACCAAGCCGTCCTCTTGAACATCTTATAGTTTTGAAATCACTTTTCTATATCCGATATGACGACTCCTTTATGACCACTTAATAATTTCAGTCTCAAATCGCTCTAGGGGCCCCTTCTCTATCATACACGTATATCAGATCTGCCTTGTACGTTCTCTGTTGTCGAATGAGTGTTTCATTCCCTGGGTAGCCTACAGGTTAAGCTGATTGGGAATATTTGGATGTGACTGCCAAATTTCCTGTGCAAGAGAGGTTTATTGGTTCTTGCCGGTAAGAAAAGCTGCGATCTCATTACAAGACGTAGGAACTTCTTTGCCATGTTGTCTGGGCCGTATGGGTGCCGTTACAGGTCATAATCCCCACTGAACACTGGCACTCCACACTTCTTGGGCTCACTTTTATCCCTTTTCTCGGAAGAGCACTTTACTCATGAATTTCCTCCAAATAATCGTATTCTGTAACAGGTCTGTACCTATGACTCTTTCATAAAGACTCAGAATTTGTCTTTCGTACAAGTGTATCAATTTGGACTGTCTTTATTGAGTACTGACAGTGCCATCGGGTTCTAACAGAGGGTGAGTAGTGCGAAGTGAATAATTGGTTTGTCGGACAAACCGATATAGGCAATCACACTCGATGCTTGTAAGGAAGTGAGAAGGTGGTCCGGGATTACTGCAGCGAAACCCTGTATGAGATAAGAGCTATTGAAGCATTCATGTTATATAACAGCCGTTGAGACCCGCACATTCAAAATTCCGTTGTAACGATTTGTTATGTAACCACCTGTGAGATAAGACAAGGTGAATATGAGAAGGAGCCCCAGTCAAAGATCGGCTACCGTTGTTGATTATAGTCTGTTCGTATTGTTGCTTCACTTCCTCCGTGACAAATTCTTTAAATACAACAATATATCCTTCCAATGAAGCAAATCAGAATTAAAAGGCAAAAGAAGTAGAATCAATATATTTACTCATTGCCATCGCTTGTTGAAGCTAGAAGGGATGATGTAGCGTTGATCGCATGGGGACATATTGATTGACTCTTGATTACATGACATTTATTTGACACCTTTGTAAGAGGCTCTAAGGGCTTCGGTGCCGCTTTCCCTTTTTCAACCAGGACACGACCTGGGTACCGATCTCACCAAGTTGACTTCAAAGACCCTGTTTTACTTTGCCGCGAGATCAGGAATTATGCTTCCTCTGAGATCTTCAGCGCGCTTGGCTGCTCAAGCATCACCTTCTGCAGCACTAGGCACCAATGCATCTCGTGCTGTTGAAATGAAGACACCAACACGAAAGCGCAAGCCTGAAACAACTCTAACGAAGGAAAATGTCAAGAAAGTACCCAGAGAGACGACAGTGCCCTTTGTTGGTCAACCTGACAACTCAGTTGCCTACGAAGACGAAGATGTTCCAGCTGTACTAACGTTTGACTTTGAACTAGCTAAGAAGCATCTGATTGCAGTGGATCATCGATTTGAAGATATATTCGATAAGATGAGGTGCAAGCCTTTCGAACAACTCGAACGAGTCCATCCATTTCGGTACGAAAGGTCTAATTGCTATAACTTCCAGGGCTTATTCTCTGGCAACTCTAGAGCCCTTGCCACTTCTATTTTGTAAGGTTTCAACACCCTATTGAATGCATACAACTTTTTAAAATAAATAATAAGGGGTCAACAGATATCCTGGCTTGCGGCGCGTTCCATACTCCATAAGTTTATCAGGTTGTACGACCCTTCAGTCCCAGAAAAGCCGACTGACGAAGAGTATGTTCTCATTCAACGCGGCTCAGGGATTGCCATTGAAATTCTTGATAGGAGGAGAACTATCAAATTCTTCCCCACTCCTCTTCTGGTGGCTAATACAGACGTGGCTGTTTTAAGGACTGCTGGCCTTAGCGCTCGGAAGGCTGAATACAGTGAGCACAGTATTTGAACAATGTACTGTGGGAGTAGGATGTCTTACACGCCCTCTCAGTCAAGGATCTTGCCTCCAGGTTTGTGGATGGTCGTCTTTCTACCAAGAAGCTTTTGGAGGCGACAGACGAAGAACTAGCAGAAATGTTGATTCAAGTTCGGGGCATTGGACGCGTGAGTGTATCTTCTTCAAACGTAGACATAATTACCTAAACACCAAGCTTTACAGTGGACTGGTAGGGATACTCATGTAATTCGGCTTCATCGTAACTTACACCTCCATCTTAGTTGATATGTTTGCAATATTTTCTCTTCGGCGCCCTGACATTCTTCCAGTTGGTAAGTTTTTAGAATACAAGTTGCATTGCCTTCTCTCAAATATTTGAGTTGCAGGTGACTTGGGAGTGCAAAGAGGGTTGCTTAGGTGGTTCCTCTCACTACACTCTCCGAATCATTCCTTCGGCATATCTCCAGAAAAAGTCGGGGGTTCAAAAGAAGACGATGACGAGCTTCCTTCGAATGCAGAAAAATCGTCAAATGATGTAGAATTGTCCTCTGTCCCCGCTGGGACAAACCTCGAAACGGAAGATCTCTCTGAGTTTCCACCAGCGTTCACTCCATCGATTAAGAAGTCATTGAATAAGGCAGCTGTAGATCCAGGGAAAACGCCGACTCCACTTCCACCCGGCTTAGATATTCCAGGACTGAAATCAAGATTGGATGGCAAGAAGAAGATAAAGTAAGAGATCTATATACTATCCTGCTTTCGTCATTTGATACCGACGATCTCCAGAGGAGCCTTCTTGACGCCGCAGGAGATGATGGCATTGACAGAGTGTTGGAAGCCGTATAGGAGTATCGGTGAGCCGCTCTTCTGCTACCTGACGAGTACCCTATCAACTGATATGCATATATCCTCAGGGGTTTATTATATGTGGTCCTTAGTAGCTGCTCAATAAAAGATAATTGACTCTGTTTACTATGCATAGCGATCATCGGCAGTAATATTCCCTGCTTATCTAAACATTCGAAATTTCACGGGCTTCGAACGTTTTTTACAGTGATTTTTTGTTTTTTTAATCTGATTTGTGTCCCTCGCTGTATAACGCAGTGTTCTTCCGAATCTTCGGAGCAGACTTTCAAGCGATTGGTACCCGACCTCCTCCGACTTTCTTATAACAGCCCAGTCTGACGTCTTGCTTGTATCATCTATCCCCTCACCCTACTTTGACACTCCCCAGAACCCAGTGGCATCTCTTTCGAGCTCGCCCAAGATCGCTTTGGCAGAAGAACACCCCTCGACCAAAAGCGATCTGATGCAAACGCCTTTCTTGGACCGCACCCCTGAAACATGCGAGTCTATCATCGACAACTCGCATGAACGATTTCACTCTGGTGAAGTCGGACGATACGTTGTAAAACGTTCACTCTCGGAGAGCATTTCACGCTTTCAAGGCATGCACGCACCCTCACTCGGCGTGTGGAAGTCGGGTTTGGCGAGACGGCTGCAAAATCCAGGCTTGAAGGAGAACTATCACCCGGTTTCACACGGAGAACCTCAGGTATCGTCATTGTTCGACGAACTCCGAATAGACTTCGAACGCGATTGCATGCATAAGGCACCAGACGTACATTACGTTACAGATGCATCCGTCTTCTCTTCTCAGTTCCCAGAGGGCCATCAGCTAGATCCCGGGTTTGTCGAAGCTTATCAACTTCAGGACGAACTTGGTTCCGGTGGTTACGGTTTCGTCATGACGGCCAATGACCGCATCGCAGGGCACGAAGTGGCAGTGAAATTCATCATCAAAGATAAAATGCCAGAACACGCTTGGACGGAGGATAAATCTTTCGGAAGACTGCCAACCGAGGTTGCGTTGTTGAGTTGTATCAACCATGAAAGTATTGTCAAGTACTTGAGCCTGTTCGAAGACGACTTATTTTTCTATATGGTGAGTCCTCCGTCAGAACTCGAGGCTCGCTATTGATCATCTCGTTTCCAGGTCCAAGAATTGCACGGAAGTCCTTGGGAAAAGAACCACACCTTCAACTCTCCGGCTAGCAAGTCGAGTTCTTCATCTTCCATGTCTCTACCCCCCCTATCTCCATCGTATTCTGAGGCATCATTGCCGGCCTCCGAGCCAGCCACTCCGCCTAAGATGTTCGCCTCGCTTAAGCCACGTGGGATGCCAGTCATTGACGACGATATCCCGAAATTGTTGGACACCCATCTTGCTCTTAGTTGTAATAGTGCACGTCCTGAGATTACGCGTCGCCCATCTCATGACCTCTTTGAATGCATCGAGCAGTCGGAAAACAAACGTTTAACCGATGAACAAGCCCGATACGTTTTTGCTCAAGTCGTTGATGCCGTCGAATACCTCGACAGCCTTGGCATTGCTCATCGTGATATTAAGGATGAAAATGTGGTTATAGACAAAGATCTCAAAGTAACTACTCTATTTTCTGTCATTCAAGCGAATTTTGTGTTGATCACAGGATTTCAGGTCAAACTGATCGATTTTGGAAGTGCCATCGGCGTGGATCCCTCGTTACCACGACCAACTTGCCAGATATTTTACGGAACCGCCGCTTACGCTTCCTCAGAGATACTCCTAAAGCAAGAATACAAAGCCGCACCTGCGGAGATTTGGACTCTTGGGGTTTTGCTTTCGTATCTTCTCGCTGGCATTTCTCCTTTCCCGAATATTAGAGACGCTGTGGATGGTCGGATTTCCCTCCCGGTGAACGTGGTGGGCGAAATCTCGGACGAGGCGATGGATTTGATGCGTAGATGCCTTGACCCGAATCCCAAGAAACGCGCGACGATTTCGCAGGTCAAGGCTCATCCTTGGTTGCGAGGTAAACAATGGTGCCTTCATCCAACCATCTAAGACTCGTCTATCGTCATATATAGAACACTCAGTTGTTCTCTATTTATTTGGAATTTAAATTTTGTAGTTTGATTTGTAGCTTGTAATTGTAATGTAACTTATACATGTATCATTGTTAAAGACAAAATTCGCATTATCCCTATTAGAGTAATGCGATTTATAGTTTTTATACCCAGTTGTCATACACCAGTCGAGATCCTGAGCTTTATCGACGGACAGAGACACTGATGTATGTAGCAATGTAAAAGCTACGAATAGATCTTTTGAATCTGACTTGCAGCAATAAGCACGATCCAGGAATGTCACGTGTCGCGATTTGGAACGTTTAGGGAACCATTGACTTGCACAGCTAATGGCATTCGCCACAACGCAAAAATAAAAAATTGGGCAACGCCAAGTTATAGAGAATAGTTTCCTTTACAGCCTGGCAAGGTTAATAGTAAGCGTTTTCCAACATGAAACTTGCATGGTGGGTGTTTTACATCATCTTATCTCCTTCCAATCGCAGATCAAAATCTCCCAGGGAATAGATGAGCCATGATAGAGGTCAGTCCCGGTCGTAAGAAATGAATATTTATAAATTTTCGTAAAAAAAAAAAAAAGAAAAAAAAAGAGGCGTCTGCAGCTGACGGCGGCAATTCTGTTGGAATTACCTTTATAGTCCGAAATTAACGGATTTGGAAACCAAGTGAGCATCAAAGGATGTTAAGTAATGATCGCCTGTCAACAGCAAGGGCGGTGCCGAATTCAAGCCAGTGCACGAGGCTCGAATAGTACGTCGTTTGACGATAGTCGCCTACGTAGCGTATGAAAAAAGTCCACCTCGCCGTCTTTTATGAAGCACTTGGTCTGACTTGGAATACGAAACTATAAACCTCGTGCGACAGTGCTCATCTGCCCAATCTTCAGCGGAAGAACGAACGTGGATACTAACTAACAGGTGCTTAGAGGCCATCGTTAAAACCCGCTGAGGTTAACTCTCCAACATCCATGGGAATACTACAATTGATAATTCTCCGGGGTAAGGTCTCATGACATCCTATTGTTCAATTTATGGCGCACACTCAGTACAACGTGTCTTTTGTTGTAGCCTATAGCCTTCGGCAGGACCTCGGGCTGTTGTTGTCAAAGAACAGAAAACATATCCGAAGCCCAACATCTGCTTAAGGCATTCAAGTGTGCGTACATGGCATGTGTGGAGAATCGGTTTGCACAGAACGTTGTTCAACCTGAAAGCCTGTCAATGATTTTTTTGTTCTGCTTGTTGTGCGTTGATTGTCAAAGGAAAAATAACTTTTTTATTGTTGAATGCATGTAATTGTTTTCTTATGAGAATGTCAATTGTGCCATTTTCGGAAGCACAGGCACAATCTCTTGGACAAATTGCAATGGGAAGGACACATGACGGGACTTGGATATCGGATGCTGGTGATTTCGACTAGAGAAATTTGAGAGAAAATGTTAGTGGAAAATATCCCCTTTCGGTGATTAAGATGAAGAGTATAAAGGGACCATCGTCTACCAACTCAAATTCTTCAGTTGCGCTCAGTGACAACTACTACTCAAACCAGCAAACTCGACATGGATTCTTTCGAGAGCATTTCCCTTCCCTCCGCCACCATCCCTACCGACAACGAGGGTGGAGGAGGAGGTAGTAATCCCGCTTACTGTATCGTCTTCCAAAACGAAGGTCCTGCTGAGGTCCCCTCGAACCAAGAGGGTGGTGGAGGCGGTAACCCAGCTTACTGCATCATCACTTGAGCAACTGAGCCTCATTCGCGGCGATACCTCCGGATATTTTCGCATTCTACCGTAGGAAACACATTCATATCCATAGGCCTATCTAACTCATTAATTCAGATTACCATCGATCTCATCCACCTTGACATTGCCATTCCTCATCAGCGGCCGCGCAAAGAACTTCACCAGAGCTTTATTAGTTCCGATGTGTTTTCTCATGGGCATTATTCAATACTTTTCTTCAAATTTTCTTCATATAATTTTTTGTTGTGGAACAACAATTTTGATCCTTGAAAAATAGGTTGTAATCACGAAGGAATCTATGTAATCAGTTTGATATAAGAATGTAATACGGACTAGTACTTTGATTACCACAACGTTTCTGGTTAAATACAATATTTCTTCTGGCTTAGAAATCTCCAGGAGTCCAACCTTTGGTACATCTTTCAAAATACTGGTGAACCAGTCGTGGTCAGGGTCCAAATATTAATTGTAGTTTTATCCATGGATTGACAAGGAAATGAATGTTATCCGAAAGGGACAAGAACATTGATCACAGTAACTTGCTATTTTCGGAATCTGGATTCTGATTGGCACTATGATTCGTGGATTCGAGCTGATCTTCGCCTGCGACAGCGATATGTAGATGATATTAGGTATTCTAATTCTATGAGGTGATTGACCGGTGAGTGTTGGGTGAGTGACTCTATTTTTCACATTCACGGTCCGTCTATCAACATGGGGCCTGCTGACGCCGGAAGATAGGGATTGTCACATTCTGTCACAGTTTCCATGTTCCCTTGCGACATTGGCCATTCAACAATTGAAATTCGAGATATTGATATTCTATGATGCGGTTCCATAGATATGTCAGTTAAATATCCTGTTATTAAACGTTTCGAGGCTTATCTTCATGTAGTTCACTGTCTCTGATTGACCAGTGAATGACTATGTATTTCACATTCGGTCTATCGACGAACTAAGTCCCAAATAGACGCCCGTCTATTTAGTATAAGTACCTCTCTGACTGATCCCTTCCTGTCATTGACCATGGCCAACCGCAAGTCTGCTTCCAAGCCAGCCGCAGGAGGGGCATCTCGTTCTCCTAAACCTCAACCTGCAAATAAGAATCGATCTGCAAATACAGGCAATCGTGAGTACTGCGGCTCTTTCATCCACCTTCCATCGCGCTAACCAGGCTCTAACTTACTCTCAGCTGGGAAAGCGTCGTCAAAGCCCTCAACGTCATCGAATCAACCATCTAGCTCCAAGCCCCAGAACCGTAAGTCAATACTGCCCCTCGAGAACACGGTAGACTGATACGTGTCGCTAGGTACTACACCCAAACTCCCACAACCACAAGTCGCCGCAAACCGTTCATCAATTGGAATTAAATGTAAGCGCTTAAGCCTCTGGCCTCAACGCTGTCAACCAACACTGACATTCTTCACCTCAGCTCAAGTCGGTAATGGAGCTCCCAAATCTCAAGGTGCCAATGGCCTAGCTTGGATCTTTGGCGGAGGTAAGCATCGCGAAAATTGGGACTCGCCCACATGAGCTCTGTAGGCCTATGTAGGTTTACACTGGTCCTGCTGGCAATGCCCGAATTCTGTGTATGAGTTCTACATCCTTCTTAATACTTTCCCCTTGTGTCTCTATCGCTAGCAGAAGCAAAGTCTGGACGCAAAGCATCTCAAGATCGGTCTGCGCGTAAGTTTTTCAGAACACACTTTTCTTTTCCAGGAAACTCAGTCTTCAGCAGCTAAAGGTGGAAACGCAACCAACATGCTTCAGAAAGCGCAAGGACGTGCACCTGTCCCACAACGTGAGACTGACCTCGTATTCACTCCCAGTGAACTAAAGTTTCTTCACACAGCTAATGTTTCTCTGAAATCCCAGGCACCGAAACCGAAACATTTTCAGCCCGTTACTGGGGGTAAACCCTGTCACCCCGTTATCTTTACTCACGCTTATACAATCCAATAGATCACTCTCCGGCCCCGAAGTCTCGTGGTCATACTCAGAAATCACAGAACCAGGCTTCGACCCCACAAAAACCGACAAACTCCGGGAAAAGTAATTCTAGTCATCCATGATGTTTCATTCATACTGAGGGATCTACCTAGATGCTACCAATGGTTCTCTGACCAACACTCCTTTACCTACCAAGAATGTGCTGTTGTCTCCACCAGCGAAGCCCCAGGTACCGAAACCGAAACATTCTCAGCCCATCACTGGGGGTAAAACCTTGTCACCCCGTTTTCTTTACCCACGCTTATACAGTCCAATAGGTCACTCCCCGGCCCCGAACTCAGTTCCTCATGGCGCTACTCAGAAAGCTCCGACCCTACAAAAACCGATACACTCCGGAAAACGTAAATTTAGTCATCCGTGTCTAATTTGTACTGAGGGATCTACTTAGATGCTACCAATGTTTCTCCAAAGATTCAGATGTCGACGCAATACGCCCCACACGGAGGTAAGATTGTGTCATCTTTGCCTCAGTGTACATCACTCAGCGTTTAATCTAGCTAAAGGTTTTGAGAGTCCGTCGTATATCCACAAGGGTAAGCTTCAGCATGATATGCATTCTCATCCCGCACAAGAAATGTCCAACAAAGGCAAGTGTTTCCATTGCGGTTTTTATGTCAACTGATTGTGAATTTGTTTATTAATGCAAGGCCACAAGAGCAATCCTCCAAAGTCTATGATGAGTGATTGGTTCCTGAGACCGACCAACTCTCCTCTACCTACCAAGAATATGACGTCGCCGCCACCAATTTCTTCTGCTGGATGTGAGGCAGCCATCTTCAATGTCCCTCTACTTAATTGAATGTGTGATTTAGCGAAAGGGACCAGGAACCGATCTTCCGATTTGATGAATCCGTCTGGATGTACGTCCCTCCACAGTGACTTGTCGTGCTTGTGCATCCATGATAAATCAACCTCTCAGCGAAACGCAGTGGGTCACATCAGGCGAATATGTCTGCGAAACATGCTCCAGCAAAAAAAGGCTCAGGCTTATTGGGCTGGGTCTCATCTTGGTTGCCGAGCGCTGAGCTGGCACGGGTTCAGGCTACGAAAAACCCGATGCCAAATTCAAGCAAAGGTATGTCCTCCCGGATATTATTTAGCGGGGATTTTATGTGAAACTTATGTCCCTTTGCTAGCTAAAAGTCAACCGAACGGGTCCCGAACCCATCAAATTCAAGCGCCAAACTTGTCCACCTGTAAAATTTCTGTTTATTTTCCATTTTCAGATAGCTTACACCATCTCAGCAGCAAAAGGTGCCAAAAGTGGCCTTAGAAATGTTCCGCCCAAGAAAGACTCGCCTGCCAACAAGAAGGGTACACTTCGTTTTAGTGGCTATGTTTTTTTTTCTAACTTAAAAATGCCAGTCCTCTCGGAACATGTCAAGCACCTCGCCCAGAAGTCGAGCAAGCATCGGCCAGTTCAAGGCTCGTCTAGTACAGTCAAAGCTGCCAAGAATACTTCTGTGCCGCGCAAAAAAGAATTTCAAGTCCGATCGAGCTCTAGCAAAGGTAAATCATTTTGACGCAATTGTGATCCCGGCATTTCTCATTGTGCTACTAGTGTTATCTCAAACTCCTAAAAAGACTCTTCGCAAAAGTTTGCTTCGTCAATATTCCCCCACTCTAATCTGGCGAAAATCCGACAGCCCCAAGGTCATATCAGCGTATTCCACTCTAGTGGCCCTTCCACTCCCGTCACCTCCCAAAAACGGTCTTCAGAACAAAGTTGCTCGTAAAACAATCGCCAAGAATCCAGATCTCTTTGAGATCACCACACCAATCAAGGTTGATGCCTTTGAAAAGCACCTCAAGGACCATCCCAACCAACCGTTTGTCAAATCCGTTGTCCGTGCGCTCAAGAATGGATTTTGGCCATGGGCGGATACCAGTGATCCCACTCTTCCTACCACATACGATGGTTCGCATCGGCGTCAGCCCATTACCAACAAAGCCAAGGCAAAATTTATTCAACAGCAGCGCAACGAAGAAGTAGAGCTCAGGCGTTGGTCAAAACCATTTGGCAAGAAATTGCTACCTGGGATGTATTCTTCCCCTATTGATGCTGTTCCGAAAAGCACTCCGGGCAAGTTCAGGTTGATTATCAACCAGAGCAATGGGCCACACGCCCTAAACACCATGATCCGAAAGTCTCAAGTCAAAGTCAAACTCGACAATATACACGATCTTGGCGCTGCGCTCCTGGCCGTTCGAAAGAAGCATCCCAACCGAAAGCTGACCTTATTCAAATCAGATGTCAAGAGCGCGTATCGCCAGTTGCCAATGCACCCGTTAGTAGTCTCCATAGATGATCAACACCATGTAGACCGATGCAATGCCTTTGGAAATCGAGGGGGCGGATGGAACTGGAACGCGTTTGCCTCCTTAGTCAATTGGATCGGTACTGAGAAAAAGAATATACCCGATCTCCTAGGATACGTCGATGATAACTTTAGCTGGGAATTTGAAGGAAACACAAAGTACTATAAACCATACAAAAAACATCTTCCTGCCAAACAAACCCGACTCCTCAAACTTTGGGACGAGCTCGGCATTCCGCACGAAGAAGAAAAACAACTCTCTGGCCCTCGCCTGCCCATCCTCGGTTATGAGGTCGACGCGAATGCGATGACGGTTAAAGTGCCCGATGAGAAAAAGGCTAAGGTGACCCGATTGCTTCGAAGTTATGCTCATGAAGGGACTTCCTACACCCTCAAAGAGCTGCAGTCCGTTGCCGGTTCTGTCAACGCAACACTTTGTCTTTATCCGCACCTTCGTCCTGGTCTGCGTGGACTGTTTAATGAAATGGCAGGGAAGGACAGGCCTAGTACCAGGACAACGGTCACCAAGCCTGTTGCTCGCAGCTTGTCGAAGTTGGCAGACTACCTTGAGGATGCCCAGCCTATACCCATTCGGCAGAAGAAGTAAACCGTGCGTGGACTCGGGGCAAGGACGAGACCATCCGGTATGTCGGACAAAGTCAACAAAGGTGGGTTAATTCGGAAGCCTTGTACGAGGACGGATGAACTACTGCGGACGTTAATCATTATGATCTACACAACGAAAACATAAATTGTAACACCTTGACTTGTACATTGCTTTATATACGACATTGATCAAATAGCCGCTCACACTGCAGAAGACTTCGAATTCGGGACCCCAGTTCTCCAAGTTCAGACGTTTCTTCCGAGAAAACGTCAATAAATCAATAAAGGGAGCATAATATCCAATGGGTCACATAATCACTCTCAATTTCGAGCACGATACAGCTGAGGCTCTCTGTTAACAAACCTACCTGTGGGTTTAACCTAGACTCGCGACCACTCAGTTCGAGGTTGTCGCGGAGAACGGAGGCGAAGTCTTATTAAGATTTAGAATTGCGTAGTAAGGGTTCATGGGACAAACAGTAACTCTGCCGCTTTGCGCTGCATATGCCATATCGAGGAAAATATGAACATCTGCGGCCGTAATCTCGTAACGCACTACAATGAGTCATTGTGATCAGTGCACGAACCAGTTTTGACACAGCAAAAACAAAGCGACAATGTCACTTTTTTTTGAACATGTGAACGCGGACAAAGCGCAAGGGCAAGCAGCCTTTTAAGAATGAATTTTGCTCGGACAACCCCTCTCAACCGCGACTCCACTTGCAACGTCCACTCCTGTGCCCATATTTCATCCAATTTTACGACCATGTGGGCGAATGCTACTCATATCTCTACCGTTAACGGATCTGCTAGTCCGTTGCAAGCCAGTGACTTGCCCAGAAGACATCCAAAGTTGACACCTCACAGTCATGGTGATGAGCCGGTCGTGAGACCATCCAGTATGCAGACAACACTTTTTGTTCCCCTCGAGTCTAACATGATTTCTCAGGATCCAGTGTGAAAACAATCAAATCATCACAGATGCGTGCAAGCCATCGTGCAACTGTGGTCAGGCGATCAACACGGAATTCGAGAAACAAAAAGGTCTGCGTAATCCCTGGAAACAAGCCAATCACTTCCAGGTTGAGGCGCGAATGTGCTGTTCGCAATCTCAACGAGATAGAACCTCGCCATCGTGGTTTGAAACGCGAAGACTCCTTCGTGCTAGTCGATCATGGCAACCACTTCCAGATGGTTAAGCCGATGTACGCAAAGTTGTACTACGAGCCCGTTCCAAAGGGTTTTAGTTCGACTGCGTCGTTTCATGCCTTTGGTGGAGGAGTTGATGACAGGACGCTTCAAAAGAAGTTGCAAGCTGTGAACTGATAAGTAATTGCTTAGTCAACCAACAATCGAATCTGGGACTACATAGTACATAGTTTTTATTCTTATTGCACAGTTCTGTCAATGTAGCACGCTGTGTAGAGAAAAAGCGAATTAATCATTCCAAAATTTAGAAATTTAGACCACGACAAAAAATTCTTTTTATAAATCGATCTAACCTGTACTCAATTTTCATTGCTTTCCTACCATCTCTTTCTGTTAGGAGTCATTATCATACACTATCGCGAATCACAATGTGATAACAAGCTTCTTAGCGGATACGCCCTTCTTTAAAACATCCAACCCATTTTGTATGGCTTGAAGACCCTCCCCGACAACGACCGGATCGGGGGCAGGGACGAACTTGCCCTCTTCGAGTGCTTTTGGCAGGTACTCCTTGTAGACAAAACTGGCGGCTTCCTTATCCTTGAAAAAAACAGCTAATATTCTGTTGACTTTAATGCCGCCTGGCTGTTCCCCTGCAGCTCCTACCGCTGTAGCAATGAATTTTTGGCCTTGAGACCTGCGCAAGATTTCAGCACAGGCTTCGACCGCCCCAGTGTTGTCGAGGACACCAGCAATCGTTTTGTCCTTTAAGGCGTCTATTAAATCCTCAACGATTGTCTCTTTTTTGTAGTCGAAGACCTGGCTCGCGCCGAGCCTCTTGACATATTCGAAGTTCTGGACGGAAGCGGTGGTGATGACCTCGTAGCCAGATGCAACCGCGAGTTGAATGGCATTGCTACCGAGGCTGGTTGCCCCTCCCCAGATCAGAAGGACTTGACCTGTTGGTTTTGGATTCAAGGACGGGTACTGAAGTCCAAGGAAATCTTTCTCATACATCCCATAAGCCACCGTTGAAAATCCCAAGGGAATGACGGCGGCGGCCTCGAAGGAGATGGAATTGGGAATGGGCGAAGATAAGTTGTCCGATATAACCGTGTACTCCTGGAAACCCTGTTCGCAATCCCGTTGTGGTACTAGGCCCGAAGCGTGACCCAAAACACGGTCACCCACACGATATCGGGTCACCGAGGTGCCGACCTCAACGACAACACCTGCGACGTCGACGCCAAGTATCGTCGGGTAATTTAGGGAGAGAGGAACCAACGAGTCCTGCACCTTCCAATCCACGGGATTGATTGCCACGGCAGCGTTCTTGACAACGATTTCATGTTCTCCTGGTGAAGTATAAGGAGCGGGTCCAACCTGGAAGGGTCTTGCGCCTTTTGCGACAAGCCAGGCAGCTCGGTTGGATGGCATGTTGGTTAGTGATATGAACTTGAGAGCGTTTCTGCTTTTGAAGTGTTTCAAGAAGGGACTGTTACGAAATTATTACCCAAATGGTTCAGCCTTAGTAATTGTCCGCTAAAAATGACTGTACCATCACATTGTGCTGACGTCGGGGGAGCAGTGGTTGGCCCAGATTTGCCTATTTTATATATGCGACTTATTCAGCAGAAGGCAAGTAATACAAACCTAACGAACTTAAAATAAGTAAGGCACTCACAGATGATATATCCCCGCTTATCTCGTGCCGTTGAGGAGCTCTCGGCCCTGGAATGAGTTAAGTGCCAAGACGACGGTTTCGTTGAGTTCAGCAGCGGTGGAGCATACCCGATGCTCACACTTAGCTCATTGCTTATGCTACCCCAAAAACCGTCAGCAGGAGAGCGCTGAAAACAAATTGCCTGCAAAACCGATGAGAGCGTTAGTTATGTTCAGGTGAGAAATTAGTTTTTCTTCGAAGAACAGCAGGAGAAGAATGGCTCACCAGAACCACTTTATACTCGTGAGAACGCCGTCCATCCAGTTCGCTTACTTCCTATTCGATGACCAAACAGTCATTACGTGCTTTCCTATCAGTGACTCGAGTCCTATATCGAGTCCTCCTTCTATCATTACTGGAGTTGCACACTTTCTTGAGAAACACACCGATTTGCTCTCGCAGCACAGGAAGATGGTCTTTTGAGGCGGCGTAATGATCCATAATTTAGGGATAGGCTGAGGCAGGCGAAATCGGGAGAGATGAAATGACGATTGATGAACTCGCATGAACACCGTGTTGCATGCACGCCCGCTGATATTCAGGGTCCTCTTCATTTCCAATGACTAGCAGGATGTTCTGCCGGTATACACCTTGGTCATGCATTTTCATTCTCACATCTCCTCCACTGTCACACCTACGCCAAGGCCTGTCTTGTTCACCTCGCTTCCTGCCAGCCCAAATGGCTCAGGGTCTTCGAGGTTCAGCTGGACCTTCTCCCCAGGATCGAGCGTGTCAGCTGTTCCTAAGACTTATCACTCTATGCTGTAGCTGGTGCTGGCCTATTCTTCGGCGCTATCCATGCTGGAACTCCTCTGTTCTCATGCTCTACGGTTGTATTCTCCAAAATTACCCTCATGATTTTCAGAGTTTTGCAACGGCTATGATTACTGATCCCAGCGGCCGGCGCCCTTACGTAGTGTCCTTAATAAAACTTTCTTTGGGTTCAATCGTTCGAACGCGAATCCGACGCTATCAGAATGAGATGAAGGTGAACAAGCACCTGGTGCAAAGTCAATTTTTTATGTGTTTATCGTCGCTTTTGGTGTGTGTGTTTTGTAGTTTTTTTTGTCGTGTTTAACTTTTTGGGTTGTTGTTTTTGATAGAATGGGTTTAAGGAAGGAAAGGGGTCAGGTTAATGGTGTTTCTGTGAGTTTTTCTAGAATTCTTTTTGTTGCTGATGAATACTCTTCGAATATCAAGTGAATGGGAACGAGTCCACACACCGTACGCACCATTTCTTCCTTCTCTTTCTAACAATTTTTAAAAAAAAACATCGCACAGTCCTTCTAACCCTCCACCAACACTGTCCTCCCCATCACATCCGCCAACGCCGGGTCTCCCTCCATGTCCTCCCGAGACACGCTCATAAAGATCGAACATTCCGTTTTTTCCTCCCTTGCCAAAGCCCAACATCTCTTAAACTCTGATGGCATCTCATTTACGATCTACTGTACGGCCCTCCGATTTTGCACCGGCTGTACCGGAGGAGGGAAGCCGATGGTGGTTGCGCATAGTTATCACGTTTGGTCGGTAGAGTATGAGGGAGATTCGTGTTTGATGGTTTTGGCGGGGACTCGTATCCGAGGGAAGGAGGTGTGGGTGTGGGTGTTGTTTATGGGGAACTTGAGGAAGGTGGGAGGAGAGCTGGAGCGGTTGTTAGTTGTATGAGGTTTGACGTGAGTTTGTTGAGTGATAAGGAGATTGTAGGGGATTCTCGGAGTTATAACTTACACCTGTTTGCAGAAAATATACAATGTATATTGCCGTTAGGCCACATCCTTTGTTATTCCAAAATATACTATTCCTTCAGTTGTTGTTTACTTGTCTGATGTGCTTGAGTAAAACTTTCTGGTAAGTATAAACGTTATGAACTCGATCTGGCATTTTTATGTGGACATGAGGCGGTGACTGGCGGTGACATGGGCGGCCAAACAATGCCTGCAGTTTGACATTGCAAGTCGTTTGCGTACGTTTCTTCAGCGCTTCGACTATTGTTCCCTTTCATGGAGAAATACCAACTACCTTTGTCCGAGGAGCAACCTCGTCTTCTGGGACATGAAACCAGTGATGTGCCTAGAGCAATAAGCACTCCTAACCCTACCTCGCATCCCGTTGTTTCTGAAGTAGATCCCATCACAGCCGAGTGAGTCCCTATCCCGACACGATGCACTCCTGCCAATCGTCACATTGACTATGTCCAGCATTCCGACTCACGAAGGCCCTTCGCACCCGATTCCAAGCTCCCACAGTCGCAACGAGGAGACCTACGGGAAATACATAAACCATGGTCAACATGCGTCGGGGCATGGAATCATCCATATCTATCAAACGACGAACTACCTACCAGGTATGTTAATACTACCAGCTCCATTACAAGATTTTAATCATTGCGAAGTGAAATCGGACGCCATTGGACGTGAAGAGGTAAGTCCTACTCGCCGCCTTCCCTGGCTCAAATCCTAACCGTTCGTATCTAGGCCAAAACCTTCTATAACATCCCTCCGCTTCGTGTCACTCATTTCGTCCGACGAGAAACTTTATATGCCCGCCTCCAAAACCTGTTTGACTGTCCCACTACCACTTCAACCCCGGTAATCGTCGTACTCATTGGGATGGGTGGGGCGGGCAAGACGCAACTTGCCCTTGAATATTGCCAACGCATGAAAGACTCCCTTCGAGCAATATTCTGGCTTGATGCTTCTTCTCGTAATAACCTATACGGTTCGATGGAAGCAGCCGCCAAGCAGCTGCTCCCTGATCGAGGGTTCAACAGCCCTGATGCTGCGGTCGCTTTAGTCAACGACTTTCTCTCATGCTGGAGCGAGCGATGGCTCCTAGTTTTTGATAATCTGGACAATCCTGAAGACTTTCCTGGCATCCTTAACTTCGTCCCAGCCAGTCACTATGGCTCTATTCTCATTACCAGCCGTCATGCTGGTTCCAAGGAGTTGGGTCAGTCAATCGAACTTGATCGCATGGAGAAGAAGGAGGGCCTCCAGCTTCTGCTTTCCTCTTCAGGGGTAGATACCGACGAGCTCGATGCTGCTGAGCAGATTTTGAGCCTACTAGGAAATCTCCCATTGGCGATCGATCAAGCCCGAGCCTACATTTCCAAGCGACAACTTCGCCTAAGAGCCTTTGTGACGGAGTACGAGAGACGGAAGCAGAGTGTCATGCAGGAAACTCCACAATTCTGGCAGTATCGGCGTATTTTACCGGACAAGGAGAAGGAGACTTCTCTTAGCCTGCTGACCACGTGGGAAATGTCGCTACAGTTGCTTGGCGTTGGTGAGCACGCGGCAGAGTTAGAGAAAGTTATAACACTTTTTGCCTTCTTCAACCCTGTCAATATCGGCGAACGACTCTTCAGCAATGACGAAGATGACGAGAATCTGACAACCTCTCCAATGTCCATTTTCAGGGACGATGGTCGCTGGAACCATTTGAAGTTTGAAGACGCCCTAGTGAAGATGCAGGAGCTGTCGCTGCTTCAATTTTCGCACTGCAATGAAAACGAAATTACCGTATCACTTCATTCCATGGTGTCCGAATGGCTTCGCATCCGACTAGACAAAAGCTTGCAACCCACCTTTTTTAACACCGGTATATCACATTTAAAATGTTACCTGCACTCTATCAGCTATAGTGACCACAAAACACGGCAAGAGGGGCAAGCACACTTGGATACCATCTGGCCAGGTGCGGAGAATTATAGCTCAGGTGACCACTTTTTGGAAGCTTGCAGAGTGTTTGGGAACTTCTACCGCAAACAAGGCCGTCTTGGAGATGCGGAGATGATGTACAACTGTGCGCTGGGTGGTTATGAGAAGGCATTGGGACCTGAGCACATGTCCACGCTCATCACTGTCCACAACCTGGGTCTCCTCTACAAAAATCAAGGCCGTCTCAAAGATGCGGAGATGATGTACAATCGTGCGCTGGGTGGTTATGAGAAGGCATTGGGACCTGAGCACACATCCACACTCAACACTGTCAACAACCTGGGTCTCCTCTACAAAAATCAAGGCCGTCTCAAAGATGCAGAGATGATGTACAACCATGCACTGGGTGGTTATGAGAAGGCATTGGGACCTGAGCACACATCTACGCTTGACACCATCAACAACCTGGGTCTCCTCTACAAAAATCAAGGCTGTCTCAAAGATGCAGAGATAATGTACAACCGTGCACTGGGTGGTTATGAGAAGGCATTGGGACCTGAGCACAAATCCACACTCAACACTGTCAACAACCTGGGGAACCTCTATGCTGATCAAGGCCGTCTCAAAGATGCAGAGATGATGTACAACCGTGCACTGGGTGGTTATGAGAAGGCATTGGGACCTGAGCACACATCCACACTCGACACTGTCAACAACCTGGGTCTCCTCTACAAAAATCAAGGCCGTCTCAAAGATGCAGAGATGATGTACAACCGTGCACTGGGTGGTAAAGAGAAGGCATTGGGACCTGAGCACACATCTACGCTTGACACCATCAACAACCTGGGTCTCCTCTACAACAATCAAGGCCGTCTCAAAGATGCAGAGATGATGTACAACCGTGCACTGGGTGGTTTTGAGAAGGCATTGGGACCTGAGCACACATCCACACTCAACACTGTCAACAACCTGGGGAACCTCTACAACAATCAAGG